>Ga0210388_10000637_pt1 | contig 28118 bp, 34 predicted proteins | sample IncBWC19OmetaG_FD_155485 | JGI IMG/M metagenome (GOLD analysis project Ga0210388, IMG submission 155485) | Forest soil microbial communities from Barre Woods Harvard Forest LTER site, Petersham, Massachusetts, United States - Inc-BW-C-19-O ...
GATCCTTTCAGCAGATTCGTCTACACCGCGAACAGCGACAGCAACACGGTCTCCATGTTCACCATCAATCCAGCCACGGGAGTCTTGACGCCCATCATGCCCGCTTCCGTTGCCACCGGTTCGAGCCCCCTCTCCGTCACGGTTCACCCTTCCGGCGAATTCGCCTACGTTGCGAACCAAGACGACGACACAATTTCCATGTACACGATCAACCCCAATTCCGGAGTGTTAGCCCCGACGACGCCTGCAACGGTGCCGACCGGAGGCTCGCCGTTTGGCGTCACCGTGGATCCCTCCGGCAAATTCGCCTACGTCCCCAACACCTACGCCAACAACACCGTGTCGCAATACACCATCGATCCCGTCACCGGAGTCTTGAGCCCGAGTATGCTCAGCGAGGTCCTCACGGGAAACCAGCCCACTTCCGTGATCGTGGACCCCACAGGCAAATTTGCGTACGTGATGAACCGGCTGGACAACACAGTTTCCATGTACGTGCTCGACGCCAACACCGGAAACCTGACGCCAAATTTGCCGGCCACGATCGCGACCGGGCTGCAACCATACCGTGGTGCGTTCGACCCTTCCGGCAAGTTCGCCTACGTGGTCAATGAAGGTGACGGCACCGTTTCGGTTTACACCCTCAATCCCAACGGCACCTTATCCTCCGCGGGAGCGTCGGAAACTGGGATCGGTCCCGTCGCTGTGGCGGCCACCGCAGGCGTCAAGTAACTGCACGAGGATTGTCGCGCTTTAAGATTCTCGCGGATGAATGCTAACTTTCCGGAGCGATCCCGCGGCCGATCGGGAATCGAGCTTCCATCATTCAAACAATTCGCCGCCCAGTATGCACCGGCACCCGAGAACCATCCGTGATAAATGTAGCGGTCGTCCTTCGCGGTGCGCAAATTACCTCGGCCGACTCCCGCCGCCGCTACTCCCCCCGCTCGAACCGCCGCTGGAGCCGCCCGCGCTTCCACCCCGCGAAGCGCTCTCTCCGCCCGATCCCGCGTAACCGCCGCTCGACCGTCCCGCCGACGACTCACGACCCCCGCCGCCCGCAGCCGCGCCACCACGGGAGCCTCCTTCACCGCCTCGTCCCGAGGAGCCCGAGCCTCCAGAGCCCGAAAAACTTCCTCGCGAATTCAGACTGCCCGCCACGACGGGCTTCGTCGAGTGACCTCCGAGCTCCATGCCGGCTCGCACAAAAGTTCCTTTGCCGTAGTCATAGCCGATCCTGGTTTCATTTCGCTGGGCTTCGCCGGGTTTCCCGTCCCCCAATTTGGGGCGTGTCGCCGCGTCGGCCAGCAATCGCCCTTCAATGCTAGGCGGCTGCGCCTTGGCAAGTCCCGGATTCGCGCGCGCGCGAAATTCTTTCGGAGTTGCCGCCAAAGTCTCAACTTCTAATTTGGGGCTGTAGTTGATCCGTTCGAGATGCTCGCCGCCCTTCGCGATTTCCACCGTGTAAATCCCGTGCTTCAGATTTACCGGCGGCTTGTCCTTCTGGTCGGACGGGTCGACCGGCACAAACCCCGTTTTCTTCCCGTCTCTCACCCAGTGCACGGGGTGGTGCGGTCTTCTGGGCCGAACTACAACGTGATAGCCGTGATTGCGGTAGATCCAGCGGGCGTAGTGGCAAACCGGCCAGCTCCATGGCTGGCGCAGGTCCCAGCGGTAGGCCGCTTCAGAGAGCGTAACGAGTTCCGCCGGCGTGTTCGCGATTGCTATTCTGTTGTACCACGTGGGGAACGGGCACTCGCTCACCAGCGTGCGGAACGTGACCGGCACAGGCGGCGTCTGCCGCGGCGTTCCGCTCTGCACGCCAGACTGCGCCGTCGCGGGTCGCTGCGCCGCGGGCTCTTGCGCGGCCGGCGGAGCCGCGAGCGCTTCCCAGGTTTCCTGCGACGGCTCCCAACACATCCCGTAAGGCGCGCAAGCGGAAAACGTTCCGCGCGCGTACATGTCCGTCAGGCCCGGGATCGGCGATGAAAGGCCCGACGCTTTTAACGCAGCCTGCATCGCCGTGGTTCGCGCGTCGTAACGCGCCGCGACCCACGGGTCCCAATCCCCCGGCACGGTTGATTGTGCTGCGTCACCGATTCGTGGTGTTTGCCCATCCGTATACGTCAGTGTCTGTCCCTTCGCGACGTGAATTTTCTTCGGACCGCTTTGCCCGAAATCAAATCCGGATTCCGCCTGCGGCGTGAACACCATTGCGTCCAGGTAGCTGTCCAAGCGAACAAAAGAGCTTTCCGGGTAAATAACTCGAAACTCGCCGATTGGAACGCCAACGATAAAAAACTCGCCCGGCACTGTTTTTACTCCGGTGGTGATCGTTCCCGACACCAGTTCCAATCGGGCTGAAGGCGTGCCATTGGTCGCGGTCAGTTGCGCGAACAGAATCACGGTGTTTTCCGCGACGTAAATCACCGAGCCGCTTTCAAATTCGATTTCGGCTCGGCCGTCAGCGCCCGTCGCCAGCGCGAAGCCGTTCTCGCTGGGCAAGTTCACATCCGCCTGTTCCCACGGCTTCTTCAAGTCCGGCCGCGTGCCGTCTCCGCGGTTAAAACGCACGTCGCCTTGCATGTAGCTCACGCGCACCAGCTGCGGCTCGCTTGGTGCCGCCGCTGTTGCCGGCTCTGCGTTCACTGAAGTAGGAAAAAACGCTGCGCAAATTGCCAGGAAGGGCACTGCGAGGTGACCGAAAGGCTTCATACGCATCCTCCGCGTAAAGCATTTCAGGTTCTGCCGCGTATGACGGATGATACGCCGCGCGCGTTACATCGCATTGGACGCACGGTTCTTAGGAAATGCGCGTTCCGACGTGCACCAACACTGGAGAACCTTCCGCGATAAACGCAGAATCCGGCGTGCCGCGCAGAATTTCGCGGAACCCCGCGCCGTAAAGCGCCCCGCCGTCGCCGTCAAATCTGGCGCTCTTGCTAACCCACACCCGCCACGGGTCGTGCGACACCCGGTACTCGATGCTCTCGTCCGCGCTCTTCGCCGAATACCCCCAGTAATGCTCAGTGATGAAGTTCTCGAGCGTTCCTTCCGCCACGCGCGACGGCGCGCCGCTCGCCTGCGCGCTTAGCTGAAATTGTCCGCCGCGCCACCTCCAACCATATTCTGCCGCCAGCCCATCCGCATTGCGCGCGATGCGATGCCACATCGGGCAGGCATCATATTTCTCGCCGTACATCAGCCGCGCGAACCGCGCGATCGCCATGCGCGGCACCAGTTCGCGCACAAACACCACGCCACGCCGGATTTCGCCCCCCTCGCGCCGCCGCACGTAAAAACGCAGATTCACTTCGTCGAAATTGCTGTGGAAGGGAACTGCCAGGCATCCGTAAAGTTTGGTGCGCAGGAACTGAAACCCCACGAGGCTTACAAAGGTCCGGCCTTCGAACGTATCGAGCTCAACTCCGCGCGGAACGTACTGCCGCAAAATTTCCGGCTCAACTTCATAGTTCAACATCACCAGGTCGCGCCACTCCGCCGATAAGAAGACCCGGCGCTCCGCCATCAGTACGCAACAGTGAAGCGCTGGCCCTGAAAATGTGGCCTCTCGAGTTCGTCCACGATGGCCCCCGCGAAATCCTCCGCGGAGATATAACTCTTGCCCTTATCGTCTACCAGCAACTGATCCGTCCCGGTGCGATATTTTCCCGTGCGCGCGCCAGGAGCGATCAGCGCCGCGGGGCTCACCGCGGTCCAGTCGAACTCCGCCATTCCTGCTTTGCGATAAACCTCCAGTGCCTCGCGATGCGCCAGCGCAATCGCTTTCCACTCGGCGGGAAAATCCGGCCTATCCATCAGCTGCACTCCCGGCTTAACCTCCAGGCTTCCCGCGCCGCTCACCACGATCAAGCGGATCGGCTCAACGCGCGTCAGCGCCTCAATCAACGCATGCGCCGCCTTCACCACCAGGTTCTGTTCGCCCTTGCCCGGCCCGTAAGCGCTCAAGACCACATCGTGATCCACCGCCGCCGTCGCAATCGTGTCCGGTTTGAAAATGTCGCCGGTGTGATAATCCAGACTCGCGCGATGCTCCCCCGTGCCCGATGTGTCTCGCACCAGTGCCGTCACGTGATGTCCGCGATTCAGCGCCTCATGCAAAATGCGCTGCCCGATCATTCCGCTGGATCCGATGAGCATTATTTTTTTCATAAAATAGTCCTTTGCTCGGGCGCCTGCTGCGTTCCCGCATATCGGTTTCTGGGAATGGCGAGTCGGTTATGATTAAGTGAGCTTCAAATCAGACTCGAACGTCGTTCTCAGATCGCCCGAACGACAAAGGCACGCAAAGGCCCGGCCCGCCGGAAAAGAATCGCGCTCTAAGCCAGTCCTGCTTCCGCTTCGGCAACCGTTGCATAGGTGTCAAAAAGCGGCGCGATCCCTGTCAAATGCAGCACGTTGTGCACGCGATGATTCAATCCCACCAGCGCCAGCTTTCGCCCCGATTTGTGGCACGAAACAAATGCGCGAACCAGCGCGCCGACCGCCATCGAATCCACCATGGGCACTTCGGTCAGATCCAGGATCAGCCGGGGCGCATCGGCGGCCGCCACCGCGTCCACAAAAATTGCCGAGGCCGTGGAAGTGAACGGTCCCTGCAACTGCAGAATTTGCTGTCCTGTGAGGCTGCTAGGTTGCGAAACCACGCGGAACGTTTCAGGCGACATGCCGCGCATTCTATTCCAGATTCATCATGCGAAGCAACGAACCTCCGCGCGGTTTCGCCCGAACTTTCCTCCATCACGCCTCGTCATTGCAACCAAAACTCTCGTCACGCATTCTCGCCAGCGTCGCCCAACATGGACTGCAGCGGCTTGTGAATGGCCCGCCGCGGCGGGCCATTCATCCTGAGATCCCGCAGTGCGGGATCGAAGGGCTGCGCCCCGGCTTGCCACAATGGCAACCGCATGTCGCTGCGATCCTGGCGCCGGCGTGTCGCCGGCTCTTCGCTCTTGACGTGGCCCGAGATTTTGCGGCAGCGGTCCCGCGACGCGGGGCCGGCATCGTTCCGGTTATCTTGACGGGTGGCACGCTACCGCGAAGTTGTACTCGCGAGGGGCTTACTTAGTTTCCTGCGGAGGCGGTGCCGCAGCGCCATTAACGGCCTCGCCTTCGTTGTCGTAAATCTCAAATACTTTGATCAATCGCGTAAGTTCCAGCACTTCGCGCGGATGCTTGTTCAATCCATACAATGCGAACCCGCTCTTCAGGCTGCGCGCCAGTTTCAATCCTTCCACCAAGGACGCCACGCCCGCGCTATCAATGTAATTGACCCCGGACATGTTCACGACCACGCGGTGCTCGCCCTTCTTATTCAACGCGTCCATCAGTGTCTTGCGAATCTCAGGGGAATTGTATAGCGTCACGTCGCCGTTGATATCCACGATCACTGCGGTCCCGGATTGGCGTGTGGAAATATTCACGAAAGATGGCCCGTGCTGCCTGGTACCGCCGCGGCCCTCAGACTCTGCAAGCGACTGCGCGAAGCAACAATCAATTGCAACACCACGGCGTCTGAATGGGTCTGGGCAACCCTAGGCCTTTTGTAGCATCACATCCGTGGACTGAACCACCACCGCAACCGTATCGCCGACTTGCAAATTCATTTCTTCCACGCTGCGGCGCGATATCACGCTTTCCACCTGATGTTCGCCGACCGACACCACCACGTGCGCCATGAGGTCGCCGATCTGCAATTCCTCGATCTTGCCTACCAGGCGGTTGCGTGCCGAAATTCTCATGCCCGGATAATACCCTGAGCGCGAGAACCTGTCGAGGACGAGATTGCGTGCGCGCGAAATCAAACCTCCCGCAGCGTTCTATGTTTTGGAGTGTTGGGTGGAATATTCCAACAACACGATTCCGCTCTGGTACACCTTGTGGCGGGTCAGTTGCAGCTGGGCCCGTTGCGCCGGCGCCGGTAGCAGGGGAATCCCCCCGCCGAGCATTACCGGAATCACTGCGACTTCGACAGTATCCACCAACCCCGCGTCCAGAAAACTGCGAAACAACAACCCGCCGCCGAACAGCCATATGTCCTTGCCAGGCTGCGCTCGCAATGCCGCGACCGTTTCCTTTTCCTTTCCGGCGATAATCGTCACGTCTGGAAAATCGCGTTGCTGCAGCGTCCGCGAAAACACAATTATCTTCATCCCGGGTACCGCTGCCTGTCCGTGTTTCACCATGAACTCAAACGTCCCGCGTCCGACGAGCAACGTGTCGAACTGCGCGAACAACGCGCCGAAGTCAATCTCGGAATCGCTGATGATCCAGTCAAATTCCCCCTCGGGCCCGGCGATGTAGCCGTCCAGACTCATCGCCACCTGATAGCGTATTCGTCGCACAGCCACCTCCAGCACGCTCAAGATCCACACAGTGCCGCGATTATCCGCCGCCTCGGCAGAATCGGCCCAAAAATGCTCGCGCCCCCCGCCTGCCGATGACAGCGCGAACGCCGTCCACCCCGGTCGTCGGGCAGCGCCGCGTTCCGCAATATCTCTCACGGCACACGGCAGCGCTAAGCATTGAGAATCCAGCACATAATTGCTAGCGTTGTCCAGTGTCCACCCACTTGGACGACCTGCCACCGCAGAACCGCCGCCGCAGCAAGCGCGTGCACGTGCGCATTCCCGTATTGGTACGCCTGCAGGACCCCAAGAAGAACTCCGTCGAAGAAAAGACACACACCATCATCGTCAACTCGCACGGCGCGCTGATCCTTCTCGCCACCAAGGTCAACGTCCAGCAAATCATCCACATCGAGAACGTCAACACCAAAGAAGAATTGCTCTGCCGGGTAGCGTGCCTAGGCTCCAGTTTCATGGGCAAGACGCAGGTAGCCATCGAATTCATCATGCCCGCCCCCCAATTCTGGCGCGACCGTCCCGCAGCGTCCGACCCCGCACCAGCGCGCCGCTGAGCCCTCGCGACAACTGTCCTGTTGCTTTCCCAATAGAGGTGTGGCACCTTTCCTGTTGGAAACCAAAACGGCGGCGCCATGAAACAAAAAACCGATGTCCCCCAAGGCACGTTGGCATTGATGGTCCTCAAGACTCTCGATGTTCTGGGATCGCTGCACGGCTACGGAATCGCGCGGCGCATCGAGCAGATCAGCGGAGATTTGCTTGCCGTGAACCAAGGGACTCTTTATCCCGTGCTGCTGAGGCTTGAGCAAGAAGGCATGATCGCGTCCGAATGGGGTGCCTCGGAAAATAATCGCAGGGCGCGCTTCTACCGGCTGACAAAGGAAGGACGCAAACAGTTGCAAGTCGAAACCCAGGACTGGCAACAAACGGCCGCCATGATCGAGCGGTTCTTCGCGGCCAAAGCCGAGGACTTGTCATGAAATCCGCAAAGCGATTTTTGGCACGGCTGTTCAGCTTTGCGACTGCGAAGGCCCAGGACGAGCGCCTATACACCATCGATGAACCAAGCCACGACGAACCGTTCATCATCCCGGTGAAGGGCAAAGACTTCGTGGTCGTTCCTTATACCTTCCACATGAACGACATCTCCTCATACCCATTCGAGGGCTATAACCCGCAGGGGTATGAACAGGCGTTGCGCGACGAGTTCGACCAACTCTACGAAGAAGGCGCGAGCCGCCGACGCGTGATGCTGATCGGAATGCACGACCGGATCAACGGACACGCAAATCGCATTCGTGTGCTGGATCGTTTCTTGACGTACGCGACGAGCCATGAAGACGTATGGTTCGCGCGCAAGGATGAGATCGCGAAGTGGGCATTAGGACACAGGGAAAATACTCCGATCCTGCATCGTGGACCAGCTAGTGCTACGGGCCTCCCGGGCGCTTGAAGAAGCTCCCTACCGCTCAAAATCAGCGGCATGGACGTTTTCGCGGGACGCAGTTTGCGTCAGTAACCAACTGCCCTTCGCCGCGACATCTTTATTAAATCGTGTTAGAATGGGTCTTCCGCTCTTCGAGTTTTGCAGTCCTTGCGCGTCTCCTTGAGCGTGTTTGGCGCCCCGGCACCGCGCGGTCCTGTTTCCTTTCGTTGCACGAAAGCAGCTTCAGTTTTGGGTTTGCGCTGGGTTTTTGCCGAAGCGACGGTTGTGCTTTGCTCAGGAGAATCACCATGAAGAATCTCTTTGTCGGCAACATGAGCTTTCAGACCACCGCAGAAGATCTTCGCGCTCTCTTTGAGCCCTTCGGCCAACTCGCCCGCGTGCACGTAGCCACCGATCGCGAGACCGGCCGCGCGCGCGGCTTCGGTTTCGTCGAAATGCCCAACGACGCCGAAGCGGCGAAAGCCATCGCGGCGCTCGACGGCAAAGACGTCGGCGGCCGCAATCTGAAAGTAAATGAGGCCCGCCCGAAATCCGAATCCGGCAGCGGATCGCGCGGACCACGTGGCGGCAGTGGGAGCGGCGGCGGTGACCGCGGCGGTAACAGTGGAGGCCCCCGCGGCGGCGATAGCGGCGGTGGTGGCGGCCGCAAGGAAAGATTCTCGAACGAAGATTATCGCGAAGTCGCGCGTCAGCCGCGCGAGCCTCGCTGGTAACAACCGCATCCGCGCAATTCGCCGGATGTGAAATCGTCCATAACTTCTACTCCTTCAGGAGATCGTAATGACGACAACATTCAAGAAACGGCAAAAGGAAATGAAGCGCCAAGATAAAGCCCGCGCCAAGGCGGAACGTCGCCTGGAGAAAAAAGTTGATGGAGTTCCCGGCGGCGTCTCCGACGACGGTATTGCCTGGGACGAGGGTGTCGGCACGCCCGGCGGTCTGCGCGTCCCGGAATTTCTAGATACGCCCGAAGACGGCACCGAGCCGGAATCACAGCGCTAAGAATCAATCAATGACTCCGAGCCCGCGCGCGCTCTGACGCTCCCGTCGCAACATTCGGATGTCTCTCGCAGTGTCCCCGCACCGCCTCAAGTTCGATCCTAATCCGCCGACGTCTTGGCTTGGCCGTTGATTTCGCCTATGTAGCGGCGGTCTTCAGACCGCCAGCCGTTGCATTGAAATCTTTGTGGGTCGTGGCTTTAGCCACGACATCAACCGCGCAGAATTCAAACGGCTTCAGCCGCTGAAGCTCCTCGCTCCACCCTTTCCTCCCAGAACAATCCGCAACTCGGGCGGCGTTGCCGGATTGAATCGCGTGGTATACTCTACTTTCGGCGCTTTCCACGCGGTTCAGTTCTTCGCCATTCGGGCAGGCAAATATTCGCAGCGCATAAGGAGCACCGGAATGGGTATTGAATTTCAGGAATTATTCAGCTGGATGCGCCGCCGCAAAATTTTCGCCACCTTGCTCGTAGTCTGCACCCTCGGCATCGGCATCGTCATCGGCACGCTGATCTCCGGACACGCCCAAGCCACCCACGACCAGACCGCCACCGGCGCCACGCTCCTCGCCGTGCCCGATCCCATCACGCTCTCCAACGCCTTCTCCACCATCTCCAAAAAACTCGGCCCCGCCGTCGTCAACATCTCCACCACCCAAGTGATGGAAAAGCCTAAAGGCGGCAAGACGCCCAAAAAATTCGGCGATCCCTTCCAGGATTTCTTCGACCGTTTCTTCGACGCGCCCGACAATAGCCCCGACGCTGAACGCAGCCTCGGCTCCGGCGTCATCGTGGACAAAAAAGGTTTCATCCTCACCAACGATCACGTAATTGACCAGGCCACCAAAATTCAAGTCGCGCTCGATGGTGATTCCACCAAGTACAACGGCCGCGTGATCGGCTTCGATAAGGACACCGACCTAGCCGTCATAAAAATCGATGCCGACCGCGAACTTCCCGTCGCCAAGCTTGGCAATTCCGACGGCGTGCAAGTCGGCGACTGGGTCCTCGCCATCGGCAGCCCGTTCGGCCTGAATTCCACGGTCACCGCCGGAATCATCAGCGCGAAAGACCGCTCCAACGTCGGCCACCAGTTTCAGCGCTTCATCCAAACCGACGCCGCCATCAACCCCGGCAATTCCGGCGGCCCGCTCGTCAACATGGCCGGCGAAGTGATCGGCATCAACACCGCGATTTATACCGGCAGCCGCGGATTCGAAGGCGTCGGCTTCGCGCTGCCTTCCACCACCGTCATCAACGTTTACAATCAGCTCATCACCAACGGTAAAGTCACGCGCGGCTCCATCGGCATTACTTTCCAGGAAGATCGCAGCAATAATCGCGTGCTCATGAAGGAACTCGGCGTCCCCTACGGCATCGTTGTCGAAGCCGTCGAGCCCGGCAGCCCCGCCGATAAAGCCGGCCTGCAGCCAGGCGACGTCATCACCAACATTAACGGCCAACCGGTACACTCCGGCGCCGACCTGGTAAATCCCATCGCGGAAACCGTCATCGGCCAATCCGTGCAGGTTCGCTACGTTCGCAACAAGCAAGCAAAAGAAGTCGCGCTCACCGTCGCCGACCGCTCCAAGATCTTCCCGCAAGTCGCACAAGCCGCCGAAGATCAGCCCGACCAGTCCGATACGCCCGGCCAATTCGGTCTGCACGTCGAGGAACTAACGCCCGATCTTTCGCGCAAGCTCGGCATGTCCAAAATCACCGGCGTAGTCGTCACCGAAGTCGAGCCCGCCAGCTTCGCCGAAGACGTGGACTTCGCCCGCGGCGACGTCATCACCGAAATCAACCACGTTCCCATCAACAAACTGAGCGACTACAAAGCCGAAATGGGCAAGCTCCATCCCGGCCAGGACGTGCTGTTCAAAGTAGCCCGCCACAGCGACAGCGACCGCGTCCTAACCCTGTTCCTGGCAGGCGCAGTCCCAACAATGCTCGCGCAGTAGCGGCCGCCGCGGTTGCCGTTGAATCTGTAGCGGCCGGTTCGACTCAGGTTTTCAGGGACGAACCGGGGGCAGTCGTTATACCGGTTCCGTCATTGCTTTTCTCTGCGCGCACTGCGTCTGTTCGCTATCTTTCTCAGATTTCTCTCCGCAGTTCCTCCGTTTTCTCTGTGTCAAATCTTTCGCCTTTGCCGCGGCTTTAGCGCCCGGGAACGCCAATCTGCGATCGCGCCGGCCGCGCCGCCACTTCAAAATGGCGCTCACGCGAAGCGCGCCTCCACCCCCGTGCCTGCGCAATGCAAATCACATGAGAAATCAAATACAGAGGCACCAAAAAAGTCGGGATCAAACTCAGCGGCAGCACCGTCATCGGAGCCATCGGAACGCTATGTGGCCGAATCAACCCAGCGGTAGTCCCCAAACCGACCGCCGTCACCAAATCAAGAATCCCCAGCCCCTGCCAAAAAATAAAACTCCCCCGGTGGCTCGGCCCGTACAACTTCGACGCCACGATCGCGGCCGTCGCCCCAATAAAAATGTCGCCGTACCCGGCAGGCCAGGCAAATATCGCTGGCAGCACGCCGCGCGCCTGCAAAATCACGAACGTCACCCCGATCATTCTCCCCGACTGCGCAAACGTCAAAGTGCGCGCATTCAAACCCAACGCAAACTTGCGAAACGAATCTGAAGCTGCAAAACAAACCGCGAACAGGACAAGCGGTACCCCTGCCGCAATTCCCACCGCCGCGCCGATGCGGTTGCCCTGATTCTGGAAAAACCCCAACGCCCCCGCGATCAACGCAAACGCAAACCACGCCACCAGCACTACCGCAACGAGCTTCGCATACGCCTTCATAGCGCTCCTCCTTTATCAGCCACCAGATCCGTAACCTGATTTGTAAGCCGCAGAAGGTTTTTCCAGCCGCGCTCGCCCAGTTTCGCGCTCAAGCGCGCCTGCACCCCGTCCCAAACAGGTGTCGTGCGTTTCAGTTTTGCCGCTCCGCCCCGCGAAAGCCGCAGCAGCCGTTCCCGCAAGTCCTTGCCCCTCCGCTCCGCAACCCACCCCCGCCGACGCAGGATCGCCAAAGTGCGCGTCAACGAAGTGCTGTCCATCGCCAGGATTCCCCCCAGCCGCCCCTGCGACACCTCCCCAGCCCGCGACAACGCCTGCAAGATGGTGAGCTGCGTAGCCCGCAACCCGGTCGGTCGCAGCGCCTCCTCGTAAAACGAAGTTAACGCCCGCGCCGTCCGCCGGAAACTCGCGCACATACAAGGTAGCTCTGGCAAATGTGGGTGGCTCATACCTAGGTGGATGTATATACATCTATCGTGGATTCACAATTCTTCGCCGGCTTACACGGCGAGGCGGAGGCCGCGGCAGGGCCAGCCCATCGGAGACTGGCCGTGTCCGTCCTTCGTTGCCGGTGTCAGCAAATGGAAGGTACTGCTTCGCAGGTTAGTGGGTCACGGTGCGCTTAGGGCCGCGAACTCAACCGGTCGATACCAAACCATGAAATCGGTCGTGCTGGCGAACGAAGAGCAAGGTAAATGTCACTTATGAAGAGCATCCGAGAATAAAGCGACAAGCTGGGAGACGTACGCGTGATCGAAGTCACGCAAAGCGGCGTACTCACTAACCTCGATGATCCGGATGCGCGGGTCCCCGAGGAACACGCAAAGGAGTTGGCCGGCTTCGGAAAATGTCAGGCCTTCTTCGTGAGGGAAGTAAGCGGTCGGCAGCGCTCGCGCCTGCACCGCATCGCTATCGAAATGAAGAAGTATGGAAGCCGATGCTGGAGTCAGTTGCAGCGCGTATTGAGCGGCCTGCCGTGGGCCAGCAGCCCGTACCTCAGCAAGTGATATCGAGCTTAGGCCTGACTTTGAGGAACGCGACGGACTGCTCCAGCCGATCACCGAAACATTGGCTGGTCGCAACGCTGGACCAGCCCAGAACGGAGAATCATTCGTCAACAGCCACACTGCACAAGCAGCCGCGCTGTTGCAGTGTGTGGCGTCAGGAGCTGCATCAGCGAAGTCGCCGTCAATGTACAGGACATGAATTTCTTCGGATGAAGTCCGCACCAATGCCTGCGCAGTTCCGATCCCCACACCGCAATCGCGGCCGATCAAAAACGGAATCTGTCCCGCCCGCTACAAGCTTGGTGCAATGCGATCACTGATGCAGTCGCAAACGATGCGCGGCCCAGGCCAGTTCCTGATGGGAGGCACGGAGTGATGCGGCAGATAACTCGGAACAGCGAGATCGCCATCGTCAACAACATTGCAGCCCACTGCTTGCAGCCGCGACACCAGCTAAACATCGCGATACGCCTGGGCACCATTTTCATTCCCAGGAACCAACGAACCAGAGCGCAACGGAACTCCGAAAACGTGATACGTGTTGTTCGCGGTGCTGGATAGCGACGCTACTCCAGCTTGAGCCACTCCGGACAACAACTGTGTCCCGAAGGCCGTGACGCGATTGAGAAGAAACTCCCGACGTTCCGTGGATACTCTCTGGCAAGCTTGCGGCGTTAGACGCTGCCTGGTACAGAATGTTTGCGCCAAGTCTTCGTGGTTAGACAAAAACTTAAGTTCAGACCGTTCGCGCCGCCGCACCCCGCGGAAGCAAATCCGCGAACACAAACCCATCCCGCTCCACAATCTCACCCAGCGTAACCGCCAAATCGACACTGAACATCGGACCCGCGCAAACAAAAGTATGAAACTCCCCATTCTCGCCGCAAGGATCCACCCCCGCCGGCAAATCCGCCAGCAACTCCCCATCAAACCGCCGCCCCGCAAACCCGCGCTCCAGCTGCCGCGGATCAACGCACGTCAAATAAGCGCGCAGCCCGCCCGCGATCATCTCCTCCGCCAACCGTCCCGTCTGCTTCCCCCACAAAGGAAACACAGGAGTCATCCCACACGCAGAAAGCTGCTTCTCCCGATAAGCTCGAATGTCCTCCAGAAAAAGATCGCCGAAGATCACATGCCGCACTCCCTCGTCCCTCGCGCGCGCCATCGCCTCGCTCATTGTCAATTCGTAAATTTCGTTCGGGCAGGGCGATGGAATGCCAACCTTCACCAAAGGCAACCCCGCCGCCGCAGCCTGCATTTCCAGCAAACTCTCCCGCACAGCGTGCATCGCCACGCGCCCATGCGTGCGATTCACCGTAGTAAACAACGCAACCACGTCGAACTTGCCGGCCAGCCGTACCCTGTGCAGCGCCCAAGCGCTGTCTTTCCCGCTGCTCCATGCCAGCCAAGCTTGCGGTCGCGCCCGATCCCGCGGCTGTAGGTTGTCAGGAGCCGTCTCGCCGTTGTCTGAACCGGGAGGGCGGGGCTTCAGCCCCGCCGTAAAGCCGCTGAAGAGAGGGGCTTTAGCCCCTGAAGCCAAGCCTTCCCATCGCCGCTCCATATCCATGTGTTGAGCTCTAACCATCACGTTCTCCGCTCTCAGCGCGATTCCAACGCGCAATGATACGGCCATCTCCGCTTTCTCGCGCAGCACAGAGAGGCGAATATCAATCGAAGCACCGATGCCCCCACGTGTTCGAAAGTACAGTATCCGTTTGACACACCCCCACTCCTTTGCTGACCCAAGCCACCACCACCTGCTCTACTCTGTAACTCCAGTCTTCAAGGGACATTTATGGCGAACCCTTCAGCTGCCGGAAATTCGTACCGTGCAGCTCGCCGCAGCACACGTCGCGATGAAGCCGTGCTCGTCACGGTCTCGGGTGTTGACGCGCGTCGCGGACCCTACACCGAGAAGGTCTCGACGCTCACCATCAGCTGCCACGGCTGTAAATATCCGTCCAAGTATCAAGTCTTGCCCGACGCCTTGGTAACCCTGGAGTTGCATCCCGAAACCAACGGTTCCGCGAAAATCTCCGCGCGCGGCCGCGTGAAGTGGATCCAGCGCGACTCAGAATCCGGCGGCCCTCTCTTTACCGCCGTCGAATTCGAAAATCCGCAAAACATCTGGAAAATCCCGTCTCCCCCGGAAGACTGGCTGCAATTCGCGGAAGATCGCAAACGCGGCCCCGAGCCTGTGCCGGCGAAGCCCGTCGCGGTTCTGCGCCCGGAAATAGCCCTCGCCACAACGAAACCCGAACGCGCGAGAATTATCACCACTGGCGAAGCTCCATCCACGCAACCGCTGCCCACCGGAAATCGCGCCATCGGTCCGCTGATGGGCGAATTCCAGCAACAAATGGAATTAATGATTTCCGAAGCCGCGGCAACAGCCGTGCGCGAGAAAACCGCATCCCTCGTAAGCGAGATTCGCGCCGGCCTGCGCGACGACGCCAAGAAAATTCTCGTCGAGGTCGCCGCCACCCAAGCCGGAGATTGGGCCACGCAATGCCTCAAGCAAATTCAGAATGCCAGTCAAGAAAGCGCGCAAACGCTGCATGCCAAGTGGGCGAAAAAAATCGCAGCGGACTTCGCTGAATCGCTCCAACGCATCGATACGCGTCAGCGCGAAGTCGAGGTGCTCTCGGAAACGCTCTTCGCCAATTCCCTCGAGCGCCTGCAACGCACCCTCGAAACTTTTCACCAGGAAGCCGTTGAGCGCCTCGTCGTGCGCCTCAAGGACCGCATGGCGCCCGCCTTCAAAGATGCCCGCGACGTCGCCGGTACTCTCGCCACCCGCAAAGAGGAGCTTGAAAAATCGCTCGCCGATTCATCGGAAAACATCGCCGCCAAGATTGCAGAAACCTGCGAGCGCCTCGAAAAACAATTTGAAATCGTCATGCGCGCGCGCCTCGACGCTGCTCAGGAAGAACTCGAGCGCCTCGCCCGCGGCGTTGCGACTTCCACGATGCAAAATATCACCGCCGCCTCCGGCCGCCACGAAAAAGAAGCGCAAGCGCGCCTGCGTCAGGAGTCCGAACGCGCCGTCGAAAGCGCCAAGAAGTCCCTGGAACAAAAGGCCGCCGCGACTTCCAACGAATTTGCCGCCGAGATGACGCACTACAGCCGCAGCCACCTCGAATTCGTCAGCGGCGCGATTGGGGAACTAGCCAAAGGAATCGGCAAGCGCTCGAAAGACTAACGGGGCCCTGGAGTCTGTCGGAGAACTCGGAAAGTTTTGCAAGGCGTGGTTTTGGGCGGAAGCCCAGGCCGCAACAATGCCAGAACCGTCGAAGATCGAAATGGAAAACCAGCTCGAATCATCAAGCGAGGTGCACCTGCTCCTTGAGCCCAGCCACTGCGCCGGCGCCTCCTGCGACGCCACCGCCGCGATTGACTTCGACGGACGTTCGCTGTGCCTCGAACACTTTCTCCCCACATGCATAGCGGAACTGGAATCGCGCAACGAACGCCTCAGGAATCTTCCGTTCGACGCCTCCGCCACGGACGAGTTCAAAACTTTCATCATGAACTGTGCCGAGCAGGCCAAAAAATTCGCCGCAGATCCCCGCTTCACCCAAGCGCACTCCAAAACCGGCCTGCTGGATTTTCTTCTTCGCATCTCGCAGCTTACCCAGCACATCCGGCGCAGCCCGCGCAGCGTTTCCTCCATCGCGGTCTGGCTGCGTCGCGAAGATCCGCACCAAACTTGGCACGAGGAGACCTGGACGGTAAGCGTCAGCCGCCACGGCGCCGCCCTCCTCTGCCGCCGCCCGGTCGAGAAAGGCGGCACGGTAGTCCTCTGCCGCAAGGACAAAGGCTCCCGCGCCGAGGCCCAGGTCGTTTACAGCCTCCGCGACGCCGAAGGCCGCAAACAAATCGGCGTCCAATTCCGCGACCCCATTAACTTCTGGGACTGAAGTAAAGCTCTCACATGGAATGCTGATCCTGATAAATCGCGGCAGCACAGCAGTCGGACTGATCGGATTATTGTTTGCAGATCTCGATTTTCGCGGGCGATATCCTGAAGCAGCGCGCCTTCCCGTCCTCGTAAATCTTGTCCCGGTTCTCTTTCCGGAACTCCATCCGCCGCGCTTGCAGCTCCCTTCGTGTATGTGTCTTCCGAAAATTTCCCCTTGCGCTCGCAGGCGCACCGCCGCCTCGCCTGGCTCACACAAACCCTGCGCCATCGTCCGGCATCCAACTATGTTCCCCGCCGGTTGCTCGATACGCGCCGCAACAAATGTCCCAGCTTGAGGCCGGCCGGAAAACCATCATAATGAAGGAAGGTTCGCGCCGGACGCTTCGTACCCCGAAGCTCACCGCGCGGCAGGGAACTGAAGCGGAGAACAATGACCAAGGCTCTCATCGCGACATCGCTGTTCCTTGCATCGCTCGCCTGCGCGTGCTCCACGTCCGCGTTTCCTGCGATCGCCGCCTCGACGGCATGCAGCCCGCAACAATCCAGCGCCTCATCCGCACAGGGAAGTTCCAGCACAGCCAAGAAAAAGAAATCCACCAAGAAGCACCACAACTCCAAACGCGAACCCACGCAAAAAGCTCCCACTCCGGAACGCATTTCTGAAATTCAGTCCGCCCTGGCTCGCGGCGGCTACTATCAAGGCACTCCCAACGGCAAATGGGACTCGAACACCGTCGCCGCCATGCAAAAATTCCAATCCGAAAATGGCCTCAACTCCAACGGCAAGATTGACGCTACCAGCCTGCAAAAACTCGGACTAGGCTCCGGCACCGCCGGTGTTGACGCTCCCAAGCCCGCCGCGCCTCCCAGTTCCGCAGCCAACACCCCAGCCACCGCGCCGCCAAGCACCACGACGACCGCCGCCAGCGTCCCACCCAATCCGTCCTCGCCCAAGCGCTAACAGTTAGTGATCGCGTGTTAGCTTCGCAATTGCCCGCGGTTTCGCAATCCGCTGGTCAGAGCGAGGGCAGCCCGGGGTCCCTTGCCCTGAGCACTGGTTTGTAAACCCCTGAATCCTGGTTATTTGTCCGGGTTCCGTCTCAGGCGAAGTCTTCGTGCGCCACCGTACAAAGTGTGCAATTTTGAACAGATTTGCTAATATCCTTCCATGTTATTGTTCCCCATGGTGTACGCGGCTACTCGAAGTGTATCTAATAAGGCCCCTCTCCCCTCGAAACGAGCGAACGCAAGAAGCCGCGCCTTTGACGTGAAGCAGTTTCTCGACTCTACCGGCCTGGGCAGAAAAGTCGGCACGTACGATAGAAAAGCGACCGTATTCGCCCAAGGCGATCCCGCCAAGCATGTCATGTACATTCAAGATGGCGGCGTGAAACTCACGGTAGTCAATGAAACCGGCAGAGAAGCCGTCGTAGCGATTCTGGGCCCCGGTGATTTTTTCGGTGAAGCGTGCCTCGGAGGACAGCACATCTGCATGGCCACCGCCACCACCATTGCACCCACCGTCGTGCTCGTCATTGAAAAGAATGAAATGATTCGCGTGCTCCACGAGGAACACGAGTTTTCCGACCGCTTCATCGCCTACATGTTGGCGCGCAACATCCGCGTCGAAGAGGATCTGATAGACCAGCTCTTCAACTCTAGCGAGAAACGCCTGGCTCGCACCCTGCTGCTCCTCGCGCGTTATGGAGCGCCAGGCGATCCGCAAAAATCACTGCCGAAAGTTTCGCAAGAAACCCTAGCGGAGATGATCGGCACCACGCGCTCGCGCGTGAATTTCTTCATGAACAAATTCCGCAAACTCGGCTTCATCCACTACAATAGCCGCAAGATCCATATAGACAACTCCCTCCTAAGCGTAGTCCTGCACGACTAATTCGTCTCTGCGGATTGCGGCCAAACGCGCCCAGGCCAGCGCAAGACTTTGTAGCGGTCAGCTTCAACTGAGCGCTGTTGGATTCGCTTTTGACTCTGGAGCGGCCGCCTTCAGGCGGGCGCCTTTGACTTGGTCTTTGTAGCGGCCGCTTCAGGTTCATCGGACCGGAAAGCCGTTGAGGTTGCTATTGCCTCTTACGTACCTTTTGTAGCGTCGCACTTTAGCCCGCCGTCGGTGGCGCAACCGCAGAGACATACGGCTCGCCCTCATCCCGGACACCTCCTAGCCGTAGTAGTACCGATCTGGCAATCGCGCCCAGGATTTTTCGTATCGTCTCGCATTAATCGCAAAAGTGTGCCAAATTGAACTGTTTTACGTCCCCCGATTTTCGCATTCTATTGCTATGAAAAAGCACGAGCTCACCCCCGAACAATTATCCTCCGTACCCTGTCCCACTTGTGGCGTCGGAATTGGAGAACGATGCGTCCTGCATTCCGGCGGCCCGCGTTCAGAGCCGCACGTAGACCGCAAACTCGCCGCCGCCGAGTCCTTCGACAGGAAGTGAATTGCTTCGCCACAGCAAATTGCTAGCTCGGCGCATTCATCCTGCTTCGACTACAAGTGAACGCGGCGCAGTACAACGCAGCGAAGTAAAACGCAGAAGTTGAGCTAAGCTGCCGTTGAATTTATCTGCGTTAATCTGTGTTCAGCTGCGGCGCCTTTTTCAGCCCTAGCCCGCTCAGCCAGCTTTGTGCATAATCCGCAAATCATCTCCCAAGCGCGGTGCCCGCGATGCCTGCCGCAAATTCCTCCGCATCAGCCTCGTCCTCAAACTACGGCCGCAAAGCCCAACTAACCTTCGCGATCTTCCCCCCTCGCGTACATCGCCATAATGCTGCTCTGTCTGCGCCAGCGGCACACCTCGGATCCCTGGTCGCGCCTCGACCGTTTCTCGGGCGGCTACATCCTACTAAGCATTCTCTGGCGGCTAGCGTCGCTGCGCTTCATGCGTACGGCCTCCCGCGACAAAGAAACCGGAAGGGAACTCGCCGGACAAACTTTCGACCCCGAGTTATTCCGCTGGATCACTATTCTGGCAGTGTGTGATTTGCTGGCATTCGTGGATTACGGCCACTGGCGTCTTTGCCCCACTCTGGAAAATCCCGCGATGCAAATGTTTGGCCTCGTTTTGTCTTTGGGAAGATGCTGCTGGCTACTGTGGACCGACCCTTTCTTCGAGCGCATTTTTCCGGCGGCCTCACCAACCCGAAAATCATCGACCGCGGCCCGTACCGCGTCGTGCGCCACCCGCGCTATCTCGCGCCAACTATCTCGCGCATCGCCTTCGCGCTGGTTCTTGCCAGCATTATCGCCAGGTTCCTCTTCGCGTTCTGGATGTTCGCCATCCTGCGCCGCATCCATCGCGAAGAACCCCACCTGCGCAGACGCTTCGGCCCCGAATACGAAGCCTACGCCCAACGCACCGCCCGCCTAATCCCCGGCATCTACTGAATCCGAAAAAGCCACAACGCCATTCCGCCGCCGAGCGAGCGAGCTCGTCATCCGGAGCGGAGCGAAGCCTGTCTGCCGCAGGCAGGCTGCGTCTCCCGGGAATGTGACCTTCTCGCGTGCGTTTACGTTCTCGTTCGTTGCAGCTCTCGCCAGCGCTGTGCTGAATCGCACAGATATCCCCACTCCGCTTCAGTACTCTGTCCCCAGCCAGAAACACCCGGCCTCTCATTCGCGCGATCCGCGCCGCCCGTGGTCCACAGGAGGAAGCATGCGACGTCCCATCGGTGTCACGTTCATAGCGATTCTGATGTTCCTCTGCGCGGCGCTTCTGGCCTTGGGTTCAGCGGGTTGCTTTTTTCTGGGTGTGATGAATTTCACCGGCGCGGATTCTCATGAGCCGGTCACAGTAGCAATCGTGGGCATGGCGCTGGCCGGCGGATTTTCGCTGCTCCTGCTCGCCGGCATTTACACCACGCTGGGCATCGGCGTCCTGCAATTGCGAGAGACCGCCCGCCGGCTCTGCATGGCTTCCTTTTCCTTGGGTGTCGCCCTGACGCTCGCCGCCCTCTTCGTTTTCGTCCTACACCCACCAGCCCCGATTATTGCAGCCCAGTTGCTGGTAATCGCAGCCTACGTCGGCACTCTCGCGTACCTGGTCAGCCCCCGCGTCCGCCACGCCTTCACCCCGGCACTCGTCACTCCCTAGTTGGCAACGCAGCCGAGAGTCTCCGTGCCCATTTTCGCCAGCCCAGGCCATTTTGGAGTGCGGTGGCTTGCTTGTCCTGAGGCCCCGATTGCATCGGGGCAGAAGGGCCACCGCTTTCGCCTACGGCTAACCTCCGGCAACAGATCCTGCTAGGCGAGGCTTGCCTCGCCTTCTCGCATCGCCACGTCTACGGGTGACCTGCGATAAGCGTGCTGTCATGTATCGCCCTGTCGAACGATTCGGACCTAGATTCGGCACCGCCCGCCATTTTGGCCTATGCGCCTTTCAGCGATGAGTTGCCACTCCGCGGCGCGCGAAACCCGTCCGCGCTAAAATAATCCCCAGCGTTCTCGTATCTCAGCGGCGAGAGGGACCAATGCTGCCGAAGCTCGACGTAGTACTAAAGCGTTTTGAATCCCCTGACGAAATTCGCACCTTCGAAAAAGGAAAATTTGAACTAGTCCGCCTCGGCCGCGTGACCATCGGGCGCGCCACCTACCAACCTGGATGGCGCTGGTCCACCCACGTCGGTCCCTCCATAGGCGCCTCCCGCTGTAATGTCGAACACGTCGGCGTCGTCCTCGCCGGCTGCGCAACCGCCGCCATGGACGATGGCACCATCCACGAGCTCCGCCCCGGCACCCTCTTCTACATTCCGCCTGGCCCCCCGGGCCACGACAGCTGGGTAGTCGGCGACGAGCCCTACGTCTCCCTCCACTTTTCCGGCGCCGACGACTACGCCAACAAATAAATAGCGCGCGGCGTTCGCCCGCAGTCGCACTGCATTCAAATCAAAAAACTAGAGTGTGCAAAAGTGAACAGTCATCCTCCGGCGCTGCTTCTAACATGCAGTCGCCCGGTGCGATGTCCAGGCAATGGATCACCGGCAAATTACTGTTCACGCTGCTTCGTTCACGGAGGGAATTTGCGATCCCAGCGCTTCGATCAACACCTAGGCGCACAAGAATCCATGCGCCTGGACCAAGTCCTCGATCACTGGAACCGCCATACGGAAAATCTCAAAAGCAAACGGCTCGATTTCAGCGGTGGAATCGTGCAGGCCGTCTCGCAAGAGGAAATAAGGATTTGCAGGCAAGAACTGGGCCAGCGAATCGTTACCAATAACCTCCGCGCGGAATCGCGCGACGCATAAAGCGAATGGGGGACCATGATGGCTGACCAACCACGCTCGAAGCATATAACCGGAGACTTTCGGCTTCGTCAAAATTGCACCGATAGCCGCCGTTGCCCGATCGTCGGAGAGCACCAGATCCTCGAGCTGATTTCGCTAGGCGCCCCGCTGCCGGGCATCTTGAACAAACTCTGCATGATGATTGATGTTCGAATCGGCGACGTGGTTTCTATGGTCTCGCTCCCGGACGTGGACGAAAATCGCTTTTGCGCGATGACCCGCAGCGCCCTACAAGTAGGCCTGGAAGTGTTTTGTTCCAGCGCGATTCTTTCGTTCGACAACCTTTTCCTGGGAAGCCTGGAGATTTTTGGATGCGATCCGCGACAGCCCACGCCGCTGGAATTGCTGCTGATTGACCGCGTCACCTACCTGGCGTCCTTGGCGCTGCAAAGTCAGAAAACGGAAGACCATATCGAGGCGCCCTCCATCAAGCCGCGAGGCAAGCAGGTTGGCCCAATCGAAAAACCGCGATTCATCAATTGAACGAAAGCGCGCGAAGCTTCTTAAATTCAGGGAAAGGCGCTAGAGAGTCTGTGTGAGAAATCGAGAATCTTGGTAGGTCGTGGCTTTAGTTCATCCTGAGAGCCCGTCGGTGACAGGCTCGAAGAGCCACGACATAAACGCCGCAAAGTCAGTGCGGCTTCAGCCGCTGAAGTACCGATTTTGCAGTTCTCACGCAGACTTTACAGCCACCGGGCAGGCGAATCGCATATGTATAACCAATTTTTTGCGTTGCGCGAAAACCCCTTTAACGTCAACCCCGATCCCCGTTACCTCTTTCTCACCCGCCAGACACGGGAATCATTCGATGGGTTGACGCACGGCATCAAGAACCGCAAAGGCCTGCTTCTACTCACCGGCGAAGTCGGAACAGGCAAGACCACCCTCCTCAACCACCTACTCGTTTGGCTGCATCAACAGCACACTCCCACCGCTTTCATCTTTAATTCGCATCTGGAAGTCAGCCATCTCTTCGATTTTGTGATGGCGGATTTCGCCGTCCAATTCGATCCCCGATTGCAGGATAACGCCTTGATGCGCTTGCAGCAGTGGCTGCTGGAACGCTATCGCGCGGGAGAGACCCCGGTGGTAATCGTGGACGAAGCGCAAGGCCTCCGCGATCGCGTCCTCGAGGAAATTCGCATGCTTCTGAATCTGGAGGCCTGCAACGAAAAACTGCTGCAGGTCGTCCTCTCAGGCCAGCCCGAGTTGGAAGACCGGCTCCAGCGACCGGCACTGCGCCAGGTCAAGCAGCGCATCGCGTTTCGCTGCAAGACGGCGGCTCTTTCGCTCGCAGAAGCTCACCAATATATTCAGGCCCGTTTGCACATCGCTGGAGCCAACGGTGCGCGAATCTTTTCGTCCGAGGCCGTGGACGCCGCGCACTTTTATTCGCGCGGGATCCCGCGCGTCATGAACCTGCTCTGCGAGCACGCGCTCATCAATGCCAGTGTCGAGAAGTTGCAGCCCGTGCCGGAGCACTTCGTCGCCGAAGTAGCGCGCGAATTTCAATTTGACGATATCAAGCCGGTCGCTTCGTATTCAGCTCGCAGAGAAGGCTCGCACCCCGATACGATTTCCGTGCATTCCAGATTCATGAACGCGCTGGTCTCTCTCGCTGCCCCAGCCGAAGCAGTTTTCCGGGATCGCCCGCAGCCTTCCGGCATTCCCGCTCCCGACTGGTCCGCTCCCGATGACAATGTGTTTAACCCGGTCAAGTCGCCTGCTGCGCCGGGTTTGGCCTGCGAGAAGTTTCCGGGCGATGACGACGACGCCGCAACTTCCGCGCCACCGAGTGTTCCGCCCGCCGCCCCGGTCGCGCCCTGGCAAAATCACGTACAGACAAGATCACTCTCGGACTGGACCGCGTTTTTTGTCGAGGTCGGCAGTTCGCTCGGCTCGGTCGCCACTGCGGAACCGGAGCTACAGCCGGCGGTCGAGCCAGTACAAGCCAACCCTCGTCCTCGCCTGCATTTGGTCGAAGCGAAACCGGCCTCCGGCCAACCGCCATCTGCGACTCGATGCCAGCTGCCCAGTCCTGAAGAGTTCTCGCATGCTTCCTTCAAGGTTGTCACCGCGAAATCAGAGCTTCAGAGCTCCAGATCGATGAAGATTATTGCCCTGCGTCTTGCTCTCCTCCGCTGCAGCGTGAAGCTGCGGAATAGATTTTTGTCCGTCGCCACCAAACTTTCCCGGATTCGCACGATGGCACTCTTGCTCCAGCTGCCAGCTCGCTTGCCTCGTGTAATGAGCGCTTGGCATTGGGACTACCTCCGCTGGAGAGACCAATGCTTCGCCGCCTTCGAATCCATAGACTGGCTGCAGCTGAAAATCACCACGTCTCGCTGGCTACGCCAACCCTGCGATCCTACCCAGTGGCGCGTGCTCGATTCCCGCCTCTTCGACGAAATGTTCCGCGTCAATCACAAGAAAATGTGACCTCTACAATCCGTCCCGTAAATCCCTAACTCCGAAGATCGCAGCGTCATAGTCATTGTGCGAACTAATGTTTTTTGTCGGGGTACGGTTTTCTACTTTGCTGCAACCGAAAATTGGGTGTCATCCCGCTTGCCCGGAGCGACTCCTGCGAAGGGAACGAAGTCCCGCGCTTTTTCTGACGATGCGACGAGCATCCTCATCCTGCCTGTCCTGAGTGATTTTGCGAAGGGAGGACGGCGCCGTTGCCTCAAGCCGGCCGAAGGATCTCTCCCCCCCGCACTCCGGCGGGCGCCGGACGCAAAGAGGCCTGCCCGCCGCAGGCAAAGATCTGCTTTCCGTGGAGCCATCTACCCTCTTGCGAGGTCGACGCGTTGCACTCTACGTGAGAATGCTTCAGCCATGACAAAATCGCGGAAAAATCAGTGCGCCTTCACAGCTTGCGGAACAAGACGGTTTTTTAATGGGTCGGAGGTTTAGTCGAATGCGTCTTCAGCCGCTGAGGTATCGATTTTGGATGTGTGGTCTCTGCAGAAAGGCTGTTGCACGTAGTGATGTGGAACTCTCGGCTAATGCGATACCTCACTGCGGGGTTTAATTGCACCTGTCGGCGAGGCAAACGCGTAAAAACGCAAATCGCAATCCTCGCACCGGAACGGCCGCACCGGTACCAAGCTCAGGACGGAGGATTCAAACAGCCCTCTGCGCTTCGATCGGCGAACGACTTTGCTCTGACAATGTGGGCAAGAGACAGGCACTGAAGTTGTCCTCATAAACCGATCCGCATCCGCCCCCGGCATCCACATCGGGTACAAAGTTCGGCGTGACCGCGGACTACCGCGACTCCGATTTGAGGTCCCATTACACGTCATCGATCCAACGAGCGTGATGGCGGGGAAGGAAGAGAATACCCAGCCCCCAGCCCTGGTTGCAGGGTCCTCTCTCCTACCCTCGCCATTCGCCCGCGATCTTACGCGTGGCACGAAAACCAAACTGTTCTCTTTTGTACACTACTGAAAATACTTGTTTGGGAATACACCCCGCGCAGGCCCCTCGCTTTTCTTTCGCCGCCGTGCCCGCTCTCCCGGTGTGAGTTCGACTGCGAACATGTGGCGAATTCGTAACTGTGTGCAATATTGAACAGTATTTGTTTTAAGCCCCGCTTAGTATCTCGCATGAATGCGAGCGCTGTAGTTGACCTTGAGGAGAATACCAATGAAGTCTAGGCCAGTCTTTCTGCTTTGCGGTGCGCTCCTGCTTACGACGTTTTCGGTGCGGGCCGATACTGTGTTTTACAGCGGCGCCGCGAACGAATCTCCTAACTCTGAAATCTCCGCGACAGAGGCCCACGGCCTCGCCGCCAAATTTAAAGCCCCTGCGATGGTCGGCGTCATGCCGGAACCTTTCTCAGCCGTCGCTCCAGCCTGGGGACGCGGATTCTCTTATCTTGCGCTCGACGCAGACCCCCTGAACACTGCGACCTCCGCCAAAACGTTTCACAAGTCCGTTTTGGTCGCGGATGCGCCTGAGAATGGTGAACGACTATCGGACCCCTCCCCGGCGATAGCGTCCATCGGTGGCTTTGAGCCGGACGGCGCCTTCGCCGCCCGAGGCTCAGGGCCTTCCTTTGTTGTAGGCACGTTCTTTCCCCCGTCAGGCGACCTCGCCTCCTCCACCGCCGAAAGCGAAGCTGCGCGACTCAAGATTGGCCACGAGCATCGCAAGGGAAGCAACGGCAAGGGTAAAGACCCGTCCAGCCCGGCGTCGATTGTCGTCCCCGAACCCGGCGCGTTTTCCCTCCTACTGTTCGGGCTTGCGGCCGTCGGCATCCTGGCCCGTCGCCGCGGCGCGCTCACAACAACCGCATAGTCACGCGCACATTCATCCCGCAGATCGGAGCGTCACCACGACCTCCGATCTGCGGAAATCCTCACGCTGGTCACTCGCAAATCAAAATTAAAATCCAAAAGTGTTCATAACGAGACAGACCGCAATGTTCCCAGCGGCTATTGTGGCACTCGTACAGGGTTCTTCCGCACCGCTAGTATCATCCAAGCACTTCGGCACCACGAACTCGCAGATGCTCTAGCGCCCGGAAGCAAGGAGATGAAAACATGCTTGGGATGCTCGCCGCAGTTTTGATCGTTCTCTGGCTGCTCGGATTTTTCGCATTTCACGTAACCACCGGCCTGATCCACATCGTCCTCGTCGTTGGCTTGATCCTGCTCTTGCTGCATTTCTTGCGAGGCAGTACCGCCGGCGCGTGAGCCGTCCGGGCACGCACAGAGAAGCAACCGCGAACACATCGCATCGGCACATTGCATATTCAGATTTTGGGCGGCCTCCTGCGCGCTCGGGTTGGGTTTTCAGAAAGTAGCCGCCCAAGGGGTCCTCTATGGCTCTCGTCCTCCGCTTCAGTTTCGCAGCGCAAGTGATCGCGGCCTTCGCGATTTTTGTTCTCGGCTACATCGGGCTATTCGCCACGCTCATGCTCGGCCTGGTAATTGTCAGGCTCCTCTACGAGGGCGCGAAGTGGATTCACGCGCGCGCCACAGCAACGTCGCCCATCGCCAACAGTTTCCCGCTATCGGCTGGCTACCAAATCGAGCGACGAATCCCGCTTTCCTCCCCGCAGCTCGTAAACGCACCACCGCGCTCCGCAATCGCTTTTCACCCTGCTCTGAACCGCCGTCGCGTGCCGGAAATAGTCCGTTGAATCATCCAGGAGGAACGCCATGTTGAAAGACAGCACCAAAGACACCGCCCGAGGCACATTTCACGAAGTAAGAGGCGCGATCAAGGGCCAAGCCGGAAAGCTAACCAACAATTCCGACCTCGAAGCCGACGGCATCGTCGAAAAAATCACCGGAAAAATCCAAAAGAAAATCGCGCAAGTGGAAAAAGTCATCGAGAAATCCTGACGCCGCAGTGGCATTGCAGCTCCGGGCGACGCTCTCGCTCAAATTCGCATATACGCACCACGGAAACAGGGGAGGCACGTTATGAACTTCGCAGCGCTCAGCACCACGCAGATCATCATCATCGTCGCTGTCGCGGCAGTAGTGGTGCTCGCACTCATTGGCACGTGGCAATCGATCCGCAAACGTCGCACACAAAAACTTCGCACCCGGTTTGGCGCCACCGAATACACACGCGCCGTAACCGAAGGCGGCAGCCAACAGAAAGCTGAAGCCGCCCTGAGCGCGCGCGCCGTGCGCGTCGAGAAGTTGCATCTCCACCCGCTCGGAGCCGGCGATCGCGCGCGCTTTATCGACGCCTGGGCCAAAGTCCAGGCCCGCTTCGTGGACGGCCCGGGAAGCGCCGTCACCGATGCCGACCAACTGCTCAGCGATGTGATGTCCACGCGTGGCTATCCCGTCAGCGACTTCGAACAACGCGCCGCTGATATTTCCGTCGATCATCCTCTGGTCCTCGAAAATTACCGCGCCGCGCACCAATGCGCGCTGCGCCAGACCGACGGCAAAGCCAACACCGAGGAATTGCGCCAAGCCATGATTCACTACCGCACGCTCTTTGAGGATCTGGTCAACGAGCCGGAAATCGCGCGCGCACACAGCGCCTAGCTCGGCAGTGGCGCGCCCTAAATAAATTAGCTCGCACCATATCCACTGCGCGTGGGCGCCCCACCCTTCGTTTTGAAGCTGTGAAGAAACATCCTGAGATTCACTCTTGCAAAAAATGGAGCGTGCCGTAAGCTCGCGGCATGAGCCAAGAAAATCCGATCGGCAAACATCCTCTGATTCGCTACGTGAACCGACAGCAGCTGAGCTGGCGAGCCGTGGA
>Ga0210388_10000638_pt1 | contig 28105 bp, 21 predicted proteins | sample IncBWC19OmetaG_FD_155485 | JGI IMG/M metagenome (GOLD analysis project Ga0210388, IMG submission 155485) | Forest soil microbial communities from Barre Woods Harvard Forest LTER site, Petersham, Massachusetts, United States - Inc-BW-C-19-O ...
TATGCGCCGCGGGACTCGGGCGCGTTTGCGAGGAACTTACTCGTCTTGTGTTGCACATCGAGCGCTATACATCGAGCCGGTTTGAGGCTGCGACTTTGCCGTACCAATGGCCGGAATCCTTGATAGTGCGTTTCTGATTGCGGAAGTCTGTGTAGATCAGTCCGTATCGCTCGGTATAGCCTTCTGCCCATTGGAAGTTGTCGAGTAATGTCCACGCATGGTAGGCACGGACATGGGCTCCGTCGGTGATGGCGCGAGCCAGCTCGGCGAGCGTTTCGCGGTACCAGAGGATGCGCCGTGTATCCGGGATGCGGCCCTGCTTTTCTTCGTCCGGGGAGTCGAGATAGCCACAACCGCTCTCGGTGATCTCGATGATGGGGTGGTTGTAATCGCGAGTGATCTTCGTCACGAGGTCATAAATCCCGCGTGGCCATACCTCGAGGCCAGCTTCGGTCAGCGGTCCTTCGGTGGGCATCGCAGCACGGAATCGCGTGTACGGGTCGCGGCCGCCCGGCGAATTGCTCTCGATCTCGGTTCCGCTGAAATTGCCTCCACTCTGGAACTTCTCCTTGCTGGCGTCGGAGACCACACGGCGTGTGTAGTAGTGGAAGCCGATCCAATCCAGCGGCGCGTAGAGAAGCTTTTCGTCACCGGGTTTGAAACCCATTATGTCAAGGGGTGGTTCGCCGACGAACGCGTTCGGATAGCGTCCGTGCATGGCTGCTTCGAGGAAGAAGACGTTATTCATCGCGTGATAGCGGGCAGCGGCGGCCCGGTCGTCGTCTGAGTCCGTCTTCGGATAGGCGGGCGCCATCTCATAGGCGCTGCCCACCGTCGCTTTCGGAGCGGCGGCCTTGACTGCGCGATGGGCCTCCCCTTGTGCCAGTGCCAATGTGTGAGCTGCTTTCAGAAAGTCGTTGAAGTTCGTCCGGCAGGGAGGGAACGCACCGGCGGCATAGCCCATAAAGGCGATGGCCCAGGGCATGTTGAAGGGCGCCCATACCGTGATGCGATCACCGAGATGTTTGGCGAGTATGCCCGCATAATCTGCGAAGTAGCTGGCCAGCACCCGGCTTGGACAGCCTCCACGATCTTCGAGCGCCTGCGGAAGATCCCAGTGGTACATGGTGCACCAGGGACGGATGCCGGCCTCAAGCAGCGCGTCCACGAAGCGGCTGTAATGATCGATCCCTTTCATATTTGGGGAGCCGGTTCCGGTGGGCTGAATTCGAGGCCACGAGATGGAAAAGCGATAGCTCTTCAGATTGAGCTGTTTGGCAAGCGCGATATCTTGCGGGTAAAGGTGGTACTGATCGCAGGCGATGTCGCCGGTCACGGCTCCGCGCACCTTTCCCGGCGTGTGAGTGAAGCGATCCCAGGTGGACTCACCCTTACCATCCTCGTTCCATGCGCCTTCATTCTGGTACGAGGCTGTGGCGACACCCCACAGAAAGCCTTCGGGGAAAAGAGCCTGCTTGATCACAGATTCGGGAATGGCACCGGGTTCCGGAGCAGTAGAGTTTTGCCTCGCTGCGTTGCCGCGGCTTTGAGAAAGCGCGGCACCGGCAATGGCGGCCAGAGAACGGGCGGCAAACTGACGACGGTTCATGGCGAAGTCCTCTTTCATTCAGTCTCGTGTGGAATCGCGTGCGTCGCCTCAACTATCGCACATGCCGTTCGGGGAAGCCGGCCTTTGCTTGTCGCTGAAATGTGCAGCACAGCTCTTCGAAAGCGAGATTCCGTTCGACCCGTCGCAAAGCTTCGTCGCAATTTCGCCCGCGTCACGAAGTTGGAAAGGATCTGATCCGTTTTGAGAGCCAGCGATTCCAATACATGAGGATGCCAGTGACGGCGAGAGCAGGGAAGGCAAGGCCGGCTGCGGCCCACACAATTTTGCCGGGCATGCCGAAAGAAGTTCCGAAGTGAAGTGGAACCGCGAGCCACAGGAGCCAGTCGCCTAGAGTGTGATTCTGACCGCGGCGCCAGTTAAGAAGAAGACGTCCGCTGAGCTGATCGAAATAGACGAAGTCGGTGTTCGCGTAGTCGCCCATAGCGCCGCGCGCCATGTAAACAGTGAAGATAGGCGCGCGGCCGGAGCCGTAAAAGAAGCCTTCCAGACGCGCTGGATAGGTGGTTGAAACAGCCTGATTGAGAGTAGAAACGAGATCGAAGGTGTGCGGTTGCGCCAGGATGGGACGAGCTTCGAATCGGGCGATATCTTCGGCCGGGTAGCGTGCCGTTGTAATCGGCGACAGCAGGGAAATGGCGCGTTCGAAGGGAGTTTGCCAGGCAAAGTAAATACTGGTGAGCGCCCAGACCAGGGTGAAGAGTAAAGTCCAGAAGCCGATGGCGCTATGAATGTCGAAGTTGATGCGCTTCCAGCTGAGGGCGAAGTTCACCTTGATGCCGCGTGTCCAGTTGCGGATTCCTGGCCACCATATGACTAGACCAGTGAAGGCCAGAGCCAGCAGGACTGCGGCGCCGGCTCCATTCCACTGGCGGCCATTTTTTCGGAGAAGGAGGTCGCGATGAAAGCGATCGACGAATCCCACCCACGTAGTGTCCTGATTGTTTTCACCGGCGACATGGTTGGTTGTGGGATCGACGTAAAGGGTGACGACGGAATGTCCCGAAGGCTGGAGGTTGACCTGATAGAACGGGTTACCTGGGGTAGGACAACTCGCCAGCACGGCCGCATAGTTTCGGTGATCATGCTGGGCAGCCTGCAATGCAGCAACAAGGCTGGCCGGCGTGCAGGGAGCGATCGCGGCAGAAGTAGTGAAGTGTGGACGAGGCATCAGCTCGTCAAAAAAGACGAGGATGGACCCGCTGATGCCGATGGCGCAGATATAAAGAGCTACGAAGACGCCGGCCCAGAGATGAATCTGGAAGCAGGCGCGCCGCACCCAGAGCTGCTGCGGACGCTGAATAAAGCTGCGGAGCCAGCCTTGCGGCTGGCTCCTTGCTTTGGTTCGTGGCTGAGTAGAGAGACTCATGGATGGAGGGCTTGCTATTGCTTGGCAGCCTCAGGCGGAAGGTGCTGAGAGAACCAGTTGAGCTCGCGCGTGAGCGAATCTATTTGGTGTTCCATTTCGTGAAAGATATGAGGCTCACGAGGATAGACCACCATGACCGCGTCGCGGTTGAGGTAGCGAAGTGCGTGGTAGAACTCCTGGCCTTGGCCGAGGGGAACGCGAACGTCTGCGCCACCGTGTAGCACCAGCGTGGGGGTGTGACAGTCGGCGGCGAAGCGCACCGGAGAGTGGCGATCCAAATCCTTGTAGCTGTTGGCGTAGACGTCATAAAGCGCGTTGAGATAGCTCGGAGCGATGTCGGTCGTCGTAGCCATGCTGTAGACGTCGGTCACCGCTGCGCCTGCCATGGCCGCCTTGAAACGATCCGTATGTGTCACGGTCCATGAAGTCATGAAGCCGCCATAACTCCACCCTGCGATCACCATGCGATCAGGGTCAGCATAGCCCTGCTGAACGACCCAGTCGGTGCCCGCCATGACGTCGGCAAAGTCTCCACCGCCGCCGTCCTGGTAATTGGCCTCCGTGAAGTCGATCGATTGTCCGGACGAGCCGCGATAGTTGGGCTGAAGAACAACATAGCCTTGCGAGGCCAGAAGAAGCGCATAGTTGTACCAGGTGGCGCTGAACCCCACGGTGAAAGATTCTTCAGGTCCGCCATGAACATGGATGGCCGTCTTATAGCGCTTGCCTTCAGTGTAGCCAGGAGGCAGCGTAAGAACACCGTAGATGACGCGGTGATCTTTCGGGTTCGTCCACTGAACTTCGCGCTGATCGCCAAGCGCCCAGCTCTTCGTCTGGGGATTGGTGTCGGTGAGGACGGTCATGCCGTTCGCGCGCCATACGGAGACTTCCATTGGCTGCGTGGGAGTTTCGCTGAGGAAAGAGATCGAGGAGCCGTCGTCGGTCGCGTCGAAATCGAGAGCAGTAGGTGTGAGGTGGTCGAGTGCCGTAGCGGTGAGGGTCGCTGCATCGAGGACATGAGCTTCGGTATGCGCATGCATGAAGGCATTCACCAGCAGGCGGTTGCCGGTGAGCCAGTGCATCTCATAGAGGGTGCCGTCGAGCTTGTCTTCGAGGCGAGTGTCTTTGCCAGTGGCAACATTGCGGATGAAGTGCTCGTCGGTGATTCGCTTCTGGGTGAAGCGTGAATAGGAGATGTTCTGCCCGTCGAGTGAGTAGACCGGTGTTTCATAGCCGGACTTCTTCTCGATCACCTGCGCGATCTCGCCGGTCGAAGTCGAGAAGACCTCGACGACAGAGACGCGCCAGTAGTCGTCGATGCGCGGGGTGGTCGAAACGCGCGAGAGGATGCTGGCGCCGTCGGGGGACCAGTCGATGGAATCGACGTTGGCGTCCTGGCGGGAGATCAGGCGAGCCTGATGCTTGTCTACGTCGAAGACCCAGAGGCGATCATAATGATATTCGCCGTCAATGATTTCGCGGTCGTCTTTCTTCTTCTTGCGGGCGCGTTCTTCAGGGGTGTCGCTGTCGGTGCGGATGAAGGCGATGTGCTTCCCGTCTTTCGACCACTTGAAGGACTTGATGCCGCCGGGAATATTGGTAAGGGGCTGGGCTTCGCCGCCATTGAGCGAGATCGACCAGAGCTGCATGATCTTTTTCTGGTCGTCGCCTTCCGGCGCAGGCGTGGGTGGTGGAGGCTGAGGATCTTTCTGTTGCGGTGTTGGCGTCTGCGACTGCTCCGTCGGAGCACTGCCTGGCTTGTCGATGAGCTCCTTCGGGATGTCAGCGCGATAAGTGCCTGGAGCCACGCTGAAGTGGAAGAGCGAGCCGGGATCAGCGAGTGGGTTCGGCCGATCCGAGAGGAAGACTATGGTACGGCTGTCAGGCGACCAGGCCGGTGAGCTGTCGCTGCCTGAACCTGAAATGAAGAGGCGAGCCGGAGCGGAGTGATCGGCAGGCACGAGCCAGATGTGTTCGTTGTGGGGCTTATCGGCCGGCATGGGTGTCGTCACTGCGTAAGCGATGAATTTGCCGTCCGGCGAAATCTTCGGCGCCTCGATCGTCTTCATACCCGCAATATCCGCAGGTTGTACAGTGTGTTTTTGCGCAGAGGCAAAGGCCGAGGCCAGCAATGGAAGGAGAGCGAGAAACCGGACACAGCGGCAAGAGACGGAACGGCAGACACGCATCGAGACTCCTAAGATATGTGCTCAAAAAAGAGTGAAGGCACGCCATAGCCGGAGTTGGGACCCGGCCAGGCACGCCCTCACATTTTAGAACTGCAACTTGAGTGCGAACTGCAACGAGCGTGGCGAGCCGATCTGATAGAGGCTGCTGAAGCCTCCATCGGCGCCGCCGCCACCGAGGCTGTCGGCAAGGGTGTGCGCGGAGATTCCGAACAGCTGATTCGTGAGCATGTTTCGGTCACTGTCGTTGGTGCCGGGATCGCCGAAGAGCGGGTGATTGAAGATGTTGAAAGCCTCTGCCCGGAACTGAAGGGTGAGGTTGTCGTGAATGGGGAAGGTGCGGCGGAGGGCGATGTCTTCCTGCCATGCGTCGAATCCGCGGATGGTGTTGCGCTGCAGATCGCCCTGATCGTTAATCGACGGCGTGGTGAAGGCGTCAGGATTGATCCTGCGGCCGCCGGGATACTGCGAGCTGTGCATGAGAAACGGTTGGGCAGTCACGATATTCGGGCGCTGACCGACAGCGTCCTCGTTCCATTGCATGCCGAAGGCCCCGAAGACGCCGGTGGTCACGTTCACAGGCAGCGACGAATTGGAGCGGAAGAGACTGTCGAGAGCCCAGCCGTTGCTCGCATACTTCGCGATGCCATTGCCGGAGTTAAGTCCCGGAACCTCGTAGGTAATGGCGTTGGAAAAGCTGTTGCGCACATCGAGATCAGAGTTGCCGTAATCAAGATGCGGGTTATAGACGGTGTAGTAGGGGTTGGGCAGCGCCAGGCTCGAGCCGTTGTCGAGCGCGTGCGACCAGGTGTAGCTGAACAGTGCCTGCAGGTGATGCGTGAGGTTCTGCTTGAACTGCATCTGCAGCGAGTTGTAGTTCGAGTAGTCGGAGTTGAAATAGGCAGTGAGGTAGCCGAAGTTCGGGCTGCCGCCTTCTGTCGGCTGTTCGAGCTCGCTGCGCAGCAGGTTGTCTCCCTTATTGCCCACGTAGCTGATCTGGAGGCTGCGCGTGCTGCCGACATTCTGCTGCACCGAAACATTCCACATCGTCACGCGGGGATCTTTAAGGTGCGGATCGAAGGCGAAGACCAGCCCGTAGGGCGGCGCGGTTGTCAGAGGTGCCGGCGCACCGTCCGTTGTACTTAAGGGGTACTTCCCGGGAGCTCCGTAGAGATACTTCGAGCTTGTGTAAGGCGCCCCCAGCGTCCCCTGCGCGCCGATCTCGTTTCCGAGCCCGTAATACACACCGGCTCCGGCACGAAGAACCGTTTCCCAACCTGCGTCGTTGTGGATAAGGTAGGAGAAACCCACGCGAGGGCCGAAATTCGTGCGGCTTTCGTCCCATAGCTTGGTGCCCGCCGGCGCAAGCTCAAGGTTGGCCGGATCGGTCAGGTTCAGCACCGTGTAGAGCGGAAAAGCGCCGGCGCTCGGCGGCGGATCGACATCCCAGCGCAGGCCGTAGTTGAGCGTCAGGCGCGGGTTAATCTGCCAGGCGTCCTCTCCGAAGAAAGAGAGATCATTGAATACCGGCTTGATATTGACCGTCTCCGCGCTGTTCACTGACGCATAGTCTGGAATCTGCGTGGTGACCACGGTCTGCACGTTGGGAAACTCATAGCCATAATCGTACGGACGGTAGCCGTTTTTTGGAGTAAGCCGGCGATAATCGCCGCCGAACTTGAAGGAGTGGTGCCCGTGTGTCCAGCTGAAGCTGTCCACGAAGTTCAGCTGACGCTGATGATTGGTCGCATCGTTGCCAACGTAATAGTCCGAAGTTCCGTCATCGAAAAACACATCGAAGACCGCATCGCTCAGGTTGTACTGCGGCTGTGACTGAAAGAGATAGCTGGACGAAGGCACGGTAGCGCCGCCGAAGGTTGTGGGTGCAACGGTTGTCGCGCCCTTGGAATGGCTGATGTTGAAGCGGAAGTCATTCACCAGCGACGGGCTGAAAATATACGTCGCGCCCGCAGTGATGGTGTCGACGTTGGAAATAGTGTGGCTCAGCGTGGAGCGGGTATAGAAGTCGAACGCGCCGTATTGCTCGCCGTTGGAAGGCGCATAATCCCCGCGCACGAAGAGATTCAACTTCGAGGTGGGGTTCCAGTCGAGACGAAGGCTGGTGGCATCGAGCGTAGAAGGGTTTGAAAAAGTGGCATTGAAGAGGCCGGTAAAGTCTGCCGTCGGCAGGGTCGCGGCCACGGAACAATCGGTATTCGTGTAGTCGTTCCCGGTGCTTGGCAGCGCATACGCCTTCAGGAACGGCGCGACCGAAGCAGGAGCGCAGTTACGCGCATAGGTGGTGGGGACGATATCCTGGCGCGTCTCCGGCACACGCAGCCGCAGCCCTTCATACGAAAAGAAGAAGAAGAGCTTGTCCTTGAGAATGGGGCCGCCGATGATGCCTCCAAAGTCATTCTGCTTTTCCGCCTGCTTGGGCAGCGGCGGATTGTTGTCATAGCCGTTGAACCAGTTGTTGGCGTCGAAGATGTCGTTGCGCAGGTACTCGAATGCGGTGCCGTGAAACTGATTGGAGCCGGAGCGCGTGACTATGGAGAGCTGCGCGCCGGTGGTGCGACCGTATTCGGCATCGAAGGTCGAAGTCTGAATCTTGTATTCCTGCATGGCGTCGACGGAGACCAGGTTGTTGTAGCCGCCGTTGTTGCTGGTCGCTTGGGAGGTGCCCCCGCCGGCGGTCCCTAGGTAGACATTGCTGCCCTGAGTGATGCCCACGTCGGCGCTCACGCCGTCGATCGAGAAATAGTTGGCGTCAGTGCGCTGGCCATTGACGCTGAACTGGCCCGCGTTGGTGTAGTAGGTCTTGGCAGTGACGTTGCCGGGAGTGAGTGCGATGAGCGCCTGAAAGCTGCGGCCATTGAGCGGCATATTCTCGATGAACTTGCGGTCGACGGTGGTAGAGATGGCGTTCGAGGTCTCAAGCTGGTCGGTCTGCGCGTTGACGGAAACCTGCTCCGTCGTAGAGCCGACTTCGAGCGTGATCTGCTCGGCGAGGGTATCCTGCGCGTGCAGCTCGATATCGGCGAGCACGCCTTCTTTGAAACCAGGTGCGGAGACGGTGAGCCGGTAATGGGCCGGCTTGAGCTCCGCAAAGTGGAAGATGCCGTCCTGTCCGGTGGTCGCAATCTGCGATTGGTTGGTAGCGATGTCCGTGATGGCCACCTTCGCGCCCGCGATCCGCGCACCGGCGTGATCGGATATGGTTCCGTTCATCGCGCCGCTTTCCAGTTGCGCGAAGGCCAGCCGTGTCAGTCCCGCAGAGCTGAGGATCAGGAATAAAAGAACTACAACAGAGTGTCGTTTCATGGTGCCCCCTCAAAAGTTTCGGTACGACGTTTACTCTTCCTTACTGCATATATTTCCCCAGAGAGAAGTATTGGCAGGCCCTCTACTCGCGTCCGGCGTTCTGCTCGCGAATCATCGCGGCAAGCCTGCGGTCTACGGGAGCATCGTGACTCCCAAGTTCGTCCGCGACGGCCAGCGCATCGCGTAGCGGCTCATCCTGTCCCAGCTTGAACTTGGCTTCGACGCGCGAAACGCGCAGACGAAAACCGGTAATGGACGCAAAGCGGCGAGTGATCTCGCTCCGCGGAATCTCTGTGGTCTTCCAGCCCTCGGGATAGGACGACTCCATGCGGTTCACCAGCACCTCGAGCGAGTGATCGAGCTCGGGCTCGTCCTGAAACTCGATGGTGCCGTAGCAATGGACGGCCGAGTAGTAGTAGGTCGAAGGCATCTGCCGATCGGGATACCAGCTGGCGGTAACGTAGCTCCACGGACCTTCGAAGATCGCCAGCACCGGCGCGGTATTGTGCCGCAGGGAAGCTAAATGCTCATTGGCGCGTGCCATGTGGCTGACGAGTACGAGTTCTTCGGCTGAATCGTTCCTGTCCAACCGTTCAACGAGAAAAGGCAGGTTTGTGGCCAGCGGTCCCGCGTCACTCTGGCTGACAAGCAGCGCCCACGGGTGTTCCTCGATGATCTGGCGAATATTCGCCTGCGATTTCGGACGCCAGCATGACCGCACAAACATACACGTCTCCTGGGAATGGTTCGGTCGCTTTTCAGTTCCGGCGCGTGCTGCCGGTAACTTGCGCGGGCTCTAACAACGGTGTTGCGGGCAACGGTGCTGCAATCGTTCAGGGCCTGACGATTTCGCCGCCGAGGACGGTAGTTAAAACCTTCACGTTCTCAATCCGGGCGGGATCGATGTGAAAAATGTCATCGGAAAGAACGTCGAAGTCGGCGAGCTTTCCGGGCTGAAGGCTGCCCTTGATGTCGTCCTGGCTTTCTGCGTATGCAGAGCCCACGGTGTACGCATGGACAGCCTGCTCCACGGTGAGCTTCTGCTCGGGGAACCATCCATCGGGGTGCATGCCATCCAGAGTGCGGCGAGTGGTGGCCGCGTAGATCGTCAGCATCGGATTGATGGGTGCGACAAACCAGTCCGTGCCCAGCGCAAGTGTGGCGCCCGAATCAAGCAGAGACTTGAAGGCATACGTGGTCTTTGCACGTTCGTGGCCCAGGCGGGTTTCAGCCCAGCGGCCGTCATCAATCGCGTGGTAAGGCTGGACGGAGGCGATGACATGAAGCTGGCCGAAGCGTGGAATATCTTCCGGACGCAGGGTCTGCGCGTGCTCAATGCGAAGCCGCCGGTCAGCGGGACCGTCTTCTTTCTCCAGCCGCTCGTAGAGATCGAGGATGACCTTGTTCGCGTGGTCACCGATCGCATGCGTTGCAATGTGATTGCCGGCCTGGTCCGCAGCCTTGAGCTCGGCGTAAAACCTCTCGGGATCGGCAAGGTCTTCCGAAGGTAAGCCTCTGTTTCCGGGCTGATCGTCGAAGGGCTGCTCGAACCATGCAGTCGCCGAGCCGAGGGAGCCATCGGCAAACGCCTTAAGCGAGCCGATCACCAGCGTGTCATTGCCGAAGTTGGTCATGATGCCGAGTGCGCGATAGCGCGCGTCCTCGGGCAACGGAAAGCGGGCCGCGACACGAACCTTCCACTTGCCTTCCGCCATGAGCCGCTGATAGCCGCGCACGACGCGGGCTTGCATGTTGGCGGCTTCCGTGCCGGTAAAGCCCATATCCTGCACGCTGGTCACGCCGTTATCCAGGGCATATTTCTGCGCGGCAAGCAGCGCGGCATCCACCTGCTCATCGGTCGGAGGCGGGATGGCATGGGTAATCAGATCCTTGGCTGCGTCCTTGAAGACGCCGGTGGGATTGCCGTCGGCATCGCGAACGATCGTGCCGCCCACGATGTCTTTGGTGTTCTTGTCCACGCCTGCGAGCTTCATGGCGAGTGCGTTGGCGAGAACCTGATGGCCGTCGCTGCGCTGGACCCAGGTCGGATTATTCGGCGTCACAGCATCGATCCAGTCATGGCGCGGCAGTTCGACCGGAGACCACTTCTGCTCGTCCCAATTCCCGTCGACGCTCCATGCGCCGGCGGGTTGTGTTTTGGCGAACGCTGCGATGCGGGCGACGAACTCTTCGCGGCTGTGCGCGTCGGTGAGCTGAACGCTCGCAAGTCCCTGACCACCCCAGAAAGCGTGAATATGAGCGTCATTGAAGCCGGGAACGACGCGATGTCCCTTGAGATCGAGAACCTTCGTAGCAGGACCGGCAAGCTTCTGGATCTCAGCGTCCGTCCCGACGGCAAGAATCCGGTGACCGGAGACGGCGAGAGCTTCGGCTTCCGGCTGCGCTGAGTTTTCGGTCCAGATCTTCCCGTGCAGGGCAACCATATCCACCTGCGCAAACAGATGGTGCGAGAAAAGAATCACCGTGAACATGAAGGCCGTTCGCACTTGATCTCCTGATCCAGGTACGCGTGAGCGGATCGAGCGGAGGCTCCACCTGCACCGCGGGAAAGTAATGTGTTGCAGTGATTCGTAAAGGTAAGGTGAAATCTGGATGGTGTAAAGAGCCAGCTTATGCGGTTATGCTGGTGCCAGATTTTTATTTATCCTCAATCGGAGATTTCGTCGATGCAGAACTTCGAGCGTCTGGAACTGGATCGAGGGCATAGGCGTCCGCTGCAGCAGCAGCTGATAGACCAGCTGAAGGCGATGATTCAGCAGGGAACTCTCCGGCCTGCGGAAAAGCTGCCGTCGACGCGGGCCCTGGCCGATGACTTGCGGGTATCGCGCAACACGGTTGTGGCCGCCTACGAGCAGCTTGAGAGCGAAGGCTATCTGCAGGGACAGGCGCGGAGCGCCTTCACGGTCGGGGTCGCGACGCGGGCATTTGCGCGGGAGAGGCAGGAAAGAATCACCGCAGGGCAAAAGATAGCAACCCCGCCGCGGCGGCTGATTGCACCCCGGCCATTCCGGCCGGCGCAACCGGATATTCACCTCTTCTCGCTCAAGATGTGGAACCGCCACCGAACGCGGGTGCTGCGCGATACCTTGCTGCTGCAGTACCAGTCGCGTTTCTCAATGGGGCTGGATACATTGCGGCAAAATGTCGGTACATATCTGCGCGAGAGCCGCGGGATTCGCTGCCATTGGGATGAGATCGTGATCACGGGAGGATCGCAGCAGGCGCTGTTCATGGTTGGGCAGCTGCTGCTGCACGCCGGCAGCAGTGTTTACATGGAAGACCCCGGCTTTCCCGGAGCGCTGAGGGCATGGCAGCAGACAGGTGCAACGATTGTGTCTGCGCCGGTCGACGAGGAAGGAATCTCCTTGCCGCTTCCGATGGCGGAATGCGCGAGGGTGGTATACGTAACCCCGTCGCACCAGTTCCCACTTGGTGTTTGCATGTCGCTGGCGCGACGGTTGGAACTGCTGCGGGTGGCACGCGAGCGCGAATTGTGGGTGGTCGAGGACGATTATGACTCGGAGTTCCGATACAACAGTGCGCCTCAGCCGAGCCTGCAGAGCCTGGACGAACACCGAAGAGTGATCTATGTCGGCTCATTCAGTAAGACACTTTTTCCGGGGCTGAGGCTTGGCTACATGGTGTTGCCGCCACACTTGGTAGAGCACTTTGCGCGGCTGAAGGCAACCCTTGAAGATCACGGACCGCTGATTGACCAGGCGACACTCGCCGGCTTCTTGGAAAGCGGGGCGTTCGACTCGCATCTCCGGCGCTGCCGCAGAATTTACCGGGAGCGCCAGCAGCTTTTCCTGGACTTGATAAGCGCCAGGGGATTGCCCATCGGCTTCCCGATAACAGGCCGTGGGATGAATCTGGCAGGGCATTTTGCTATAGCGACTGACGACGCCAGACAGAGCGCAGCTCTGGAGGCGGAGGGTGTGGACGCGCCCGCGCTCTCCTCATATTGCAGCCGGGCAAAGCTTTCGGGGCTGTTGTTTGGACTAACGGCATTTACGGATGCGGAGATCCGGGCGGGGATCGAGGTCCTGGCCAGCACCCTGGCCAGGAACATGCTGAGCGAGTGAGAGAACGGTTCTGGTGTTTGCGCCGTACGATATCTCAGCCGCAGCGGCGCAAATTCGAATCAGACAATGAACAGTCTCAGCAGCCACCAGATGAGAAATATCGCTACGAGGGCGCCGATGACATGGCCAATCCATTGGCCCGGTGTGTTTGGTCTGCCGAATCTGAACATCCGGGAAGGATAGCATTGCCCCATCAGGCCACGTTCGGACACCGAAATGTTTACATTGCTCGCGCTGCACTCGTCGGCGGAAACAGCCTGCGTATATCGCTGGGAAGCCTACCGCGAGCACGGTATGGTCTGCTCTTGAGACCACGTTCAACGCCGTCACGAAGATGGAAAGTTGAGTGGCGACTACTACGTTCATGCTGCTGACGCGATGCTGCCCTTACTGCTGGATGTAGTCGGCATCTATTTGACGCCAAACCCCGCAAGTTAAAAGCGCGCCCCAATGAAGGAGCCTCGTACTGATTCCCACTAGGATCTCGGTGCGAGGCTCTTTTTTGTGTCTGCGCGACGCTGTGTGGTTGTCTTCTAGTTGAACGGAATCGGCTGGGGTTCACTTCGGTGTGGCAATACATCTTCGACACAACAAAGGTGCTCCATTTCAGCGGGTCGCAAGAGTTCTTCGGTGGCGGTTGTAGCCACCGTCCGGAAGCAATTGAGACAGATCGAGTCCCATCCATTGACTTGCTCTCTGTGGCGAAAGCCAAACGGTGAGCACGGGAGCATATAACTTCCTGCTGGACGCCCGGTAGCAAGGCTGATGAAGAAAGGGCGCTCTCGGTGAAAGCGCCCAACGAAGAATGTACAAACGTAGCCCGTGAAGTCACCTTGGACGCTATTGGCAAACCAGAGGTTGCCTGGTAGGAGATTTGGGGTATGTGGAATGAGACAAAAAATTCCTCAAGACGTTGACCGAGATGAAACAGATATCCACACGGCCGGGAAAACCTTGCTTGCCGGTCGGATGGAGAGGCGATGGCCGTGCTGCTCGAAGAATAGAGGTTCAACTACCTTCACCTCAATCTTGTCCTTCTTCTTCTCGTTGCGTTTCTGCACCCACGCTCTAACGAGTATGGCGAAGGCGATGTGCACTGCTTCCTTCCCAAATTGCGTGGCCTCGTCGGCGACCTTGAACACTATCTGAGAATGTCGGAGCGTCTCCGCCACCGCATGGGGGTCGAACGCCGCATCCAGTTCGCTGACCTTCTCGAAGATCGAATGCTCTCTGAGGTAGGCTTTCAGGTCAGCGTAGTCTTCCTCCTCTGAGAAAAGACTGAGGGGGAACTCGTACTCCGTCTGACTCTTGCCATAAGCCATCGCCGCATTCAAAATGGGATCGCAAAATTTCATAAAAACAACTAATGTCGCACCCGACGATATTTGCAAACTATCTTTCGATACTGCGATATCGAACCTAGCCAAAGTGCCAGGCAGATTTTCAAAGTGGAATACAAAGCGAGTATGCAGCGGCCTCGTATATTCGCTTTGTGTTCGCTATACCAGAGACGATGCTCGATCTTTTTGGTGCGAATAATTCTTCCCCTTGTGTTCCTATTGCCCTCGGGAGATTTCTGCCAATGTTGCCATCCCAGATTAAGGCTTTGAGAACTCTCGTCGCTTCTCTTCAAGCAGAACTAATGTCTCTCCGCGTAACTTTGCAAACCTCAACCGTCAACTACATAGCCGCCCTACGCGATGCATCCGAGAAACGCAATAAGCAGGTTGGGGAAATACCGAGGGTTATCGCCTCCGCAATAGAGACCGCCGCAGCCGATGTACCACAGTATGAAAAGACCCAACGGGGCAAGGAGTATGGCCTCCAGCGTCGTATTTTTTGGGCGGCTCTGGTAGCAGGCATCGCGGCCGCAATTTACGCTTGGTTCGCATATGAAACTTTGCAGACAATGCAAGATCAAACTCGGCTCGCTGCCAAATCTTTACTGGAAGCAGAGAATTCCGTTGAAACCTCACAAGACCAAGTTGATCGAACGATGCGTCAAATGTATGTCCAAACTGTTGCGCAAGTCGATGCAGCCAAAGCCGCTAGAAATGCGATTAAACAAGCTCATGAACAAGCTACGCTGGACCAACGTCCGTGGCTGGCGTTCAAAGAAATTACGTGTGAGGAATGCAAAACCCAATTGTTGCCGGTTGGTGAAAGGCGTCTCCTGTATATGCCCATTACCATCAAGGGCTTGAAAGGAGTGATTGTCAACACGGGCAAGACTCCCGCCGAGGATGTGGTGGTGCTGTTCCGTTTGCATTGGGGATCAATGGTTCTTCGCCCCATTGACGAATGCCGTTTGAATGGCAAGTTGACCTGCGAGCCGCCGCCTAATTTTGAGCTTAGGAATTTTCGTGCCGAATATGCGCCTCCGATGCCAGACATCCCCATACTTCCAACAAACTTAGGCGTAGTACCTCCAGGCCAGACTGGAGCCATTACTTTTAAAGAAACGAGACCGAAGGCACGGCGGTAACAAATCGTTATGTTGAGCCGTTCATGTATGTGGATGGGACAATCACTTACCGCACTCTGTGGGGCAACGGTGAAACGAAATTTTGCCTCTACCCGGCCCTTGCTGATCCTGATGTACCCAAAAGTCTCAGACCTATTATTATTGCGATACTCCACACAGTAATACGATGCGCTGCATCCAGGGCAGCCCTCACGCGGTAGCGCTACGCTCTGGCACAAATGGAAAGAGTCGATTCCGAAGAACCGACCCTGGGCGCTTTTGAGAGAGCGACGTCAGTGCATACTAGAGCCGTCTAAGGCTATGGCGGAGAGTGTGGGATTCGAACCCACGTTAGAGTTTCCCCTAAACACGCTTTCCAAGCGTGCGCCTTCAACCACTCGGCCAACTCTCCAACGTCTCTATTGAATTTAACATAGCGGGAGAATCGATCCTCAGCGGATAGAATCGGAAATCTGCCCCATTCTTAGGATTCGAATGCAGCCGTCCGACACCCAGATTTTCGATGAAAGCGCCCACAGTCCCGGCGGCAGCAAGGTAAACCTCGCCGCTGAGATGCGAGCTCTGCTCGCTCTCGCAATTCCCGTTGCACTCTCTGAGATTGGCTGGATGACGATGACCGTCGTCGACGTCATCATGGTCGGCAAGCTCGGCCCCGCGGCCATTGGAGCCGTTGGCCTCGGCAATGCCATCTACTACGCGCCATCCATCTTCGGCATCGGCCTGCTCCTCGGCCTCGACACGCTGGTCTCGCGCTCCTGGGGCGCAAACGACTTCGATGACTGTCATCGCTCGCTCGCGCAGGCCATGTACATCGCGCTCGCCTTCACGCCCGTACTCATGCTTTTCATCGTCTTCGCGCGTCCGCTCTTCACCGGTCGCGGAGTGGACCCCGTCGTCGGCCTGCTCACCCGGCAGTATGCCGGCCTGCTCAACTGGGGAACCTTGCCCCTCCTTGTCTATGGAGGATTCCGCCGTTATCTGCAGGGCGTAGGACGCGTGCGTCCGGTCACCTTCGCCCTCATCTCGGCCAACCTCGTCAACCTCGCCGGTAACTGGATCTTCATCTACGGCAAGCTCGGCATGCCCGCGCTCGGAGTGCGCGGCTCGGCATATTCAACAGTGGTCTCGCGCGTCTACATGGCCGCCGTGCTGGTCTACTTCGCCTGGCAGCATGAGCGACGCCGCGGCCATCCGCTCTTCGCGCACTGGCCCGGGCCTGACTGGACGCGCATACGCAGGCTCCTCAGCCTCGGCATTCCCGCAGCATGTCAGGTCGTGCTCGAAGTGGCCGCCTTCGGCACCGCAACCATCATGGCTGCGCATCTCAGCCCCGTGGCTCTCGCCACGCATGAGATCGCGCTCAGTTGCGCTGCTTACACCTTCATGGTCCCGCTCGGCATCTCTGCCGCAGGCGCAGTCGCTGTAGGACACGCCATCGGCGCACGCAATCCCGCACGCGCGCGTCGTGCCGGATGGATGGCCCTGGCTCTCGGCGTAAGCTTCATGGCGGCCGCGGCAATCCTGTTCCTCGTTCTGCCGCGACCCATCCTCGAAATCTACAGTCGCGATCCGCAGGTGCTCCTGCTCGGAACGCACATCCTCATCATCGTCGCGGCCTTCCAGGTCTTCGACGGCGCGCAGACCGTAGCTACCGGTGCTCTGCGCGGATTAGGCGAAACCCGCTTTCCCATGATGATGAATTTCGCAGGCTACTGGCTCATCGGCCTGCCGCTCGGAGCATGGCTCTGCTTCCATCTGCACTGGGGACTATCAGGCTTATGGATTGGACTCACGCTGGCGCTCGTCCTCATCGCATCGCTGCTCGTCAGGAGATGGCAGACCGCAAAAATCCCGGCTCTTCCGTGACGAAAAGCGCCCGCCGGTCTTCCATCGGGAATATTAAAATGTGGTTTCGTGCTTCTGAGAAAACGCTCTCAGTGATGAGACTTCTTCGCAGCCTTTTTTGCCAGTTGGCTGAGCGTGGTTTGCGACAGCTCTTTTTCGACGGCCTTCGACACGCTGGAAAATACCTGGTCCAGGGTCGAAGTCACCTTCGCATTGTTCGCGCCCGAAAAAGATGCGGAATGAAAAAGACCTCCCGCGTCGAGCGCTCGATGTATGTGGCTGAGCGTTATGTCCTTCGCCGGACGTGCAAGTTTCGAGCCACCGTTCGGGCCTTTCTGGCTCTCTACCAGTTGCGCCTGCTGCAGCAGCGAGAAGACGCGGCGAATCACGACAGGATTAGTGTTTAACTTGCGAGCAACGTCCTCTGAGGTCTGCAGTACATCCGGTTCGGCAGCGAGCAAAACGAGGGCGTGGACGCCGGTTGCGAATCGGGTATTGACGGCCATATGTTGCCACGCTAACACAGGATTTGTGAATTCAATAACCCCAATCGCAAGAATCTCGATTCGTAACCGTCTCGGATGCTCATTCTTGAATGCCCCGATAAAAGAAATGTATGCGCCGAGTAGGGAACACGAACAACGGAATCGCGCGCTCAACGGTATAGCATCAATAATTGATGAAGTTTGAGGAGAACAAAGCATCTTGCGCATTCTTTTTGTAGGCGACGTCTTCGGCAGTGCGGGCCGGCGCATCGTTCGCGAGCATCTCACCCACGTCATCGCCGAGCGCGGCGCCGACCTGGTCATCATTAACGCGGAGAACGCCGCCGGAGGCTTCGGCGTCACGCCCGCCATTGCTGAAGATCTATTCGATCTCGGCGCGCACGTCCTCACCACCGGCAATCATGTCTGGGACAAGCGCGAAATCATCGACTACGTCCAGTCTGTCCCCGTCGATAGTCACGATCGCCCGCGCCGCCTCATCCGTCCCGCCAACTACGTCGCCGGCACACCCGGCCACGGCGTCTACGAAGGCGAGCTTCCCAACGGACAGGCCTACGCCGTCATCAATTTGCAGGGACGCGTCTTCATGGCTTCGAACGACGATCCCTTTCGCACCGCCGACACCTTGCTCGAACAGATCAAAGCCAAAGTCATCTTCGTGGATTTTCACGCGGAAGCAACATCGGAGAAGGTCGCACTCGGCTGGTATCTCGACGGCCGCGTCACCGCACTCGTCGGCACGCACACTCACGTTCCGACAGCCGACGACCGCGTTCTTCCCGGAGGCACCGCCTATCAGACCGACGTAGGCATGAGCGGCCCCTACAACAGCGTCATCGGAGTCGAAAAGGAACAGGTGCTCAACCGCTTTCTCACCGGAATGCCCGGCAAATTCGAAGCCGCGAAAGGCGATCCCCGCATGGCCGCTCTTCTCATCGAGTGCGACGGAAAAACCGGACGAGCACTCTCCACGCAGCGCCTGCTCTTAGGGGAATGACGTCCATCCAAAAAAAAGGTTTTGTCATACTAAGAAGAGGCAGCAAAGCAGGGAGGAAAGAGTGTCCATCAAAACTCCGGAAGAACTGAGGTCAATGCAGGCCGCGGGACGCGTCGTTCGTCTCATGCTCGAAGCCATGAAGTCTGCTGTTCGCCCCGGCATTACAACGCTCGAGTTGGACGAGATCGGCGCAGCAACCATGCACGAACACGGAGCGCGCTCCGGTCCCACCATGGTCTATAAATTTCCCGGCGTGAGCTGCATCAGCGTAAATGACGAAATTGTGCACGGAATTCCCGGCGCGCGCAAACTCCGCAGTGGCGATCTGCTCAAGCTCGACGTCACCATCGAGAAAGATGGATTCATGGCCGACGCCGCAGAGAGTCTCATCGTAGGCAACTCCAGCCGCGCCATCAGCGCCCAGTTGATCGACTGCGCCCGCCGCGCCTTCGACCGCGCCATGTCCGCGGCCCGCGCGGGCAATCGCATCACCGCCATCGGAGCCGCCGTAGAAGCCGAAGTCAGCAAGAGCGGATTCTATGTCATCCGCGAGCTCTGCGGTCACGGCATCGGACGCACCATCCACGAGCGCCCCAACGTGCCCAACTACGAAGATCCCCACTCCCACGGCCTCCTCACCGAAGGCCTCGTCATCACCGTAGAGCCGATCATCGCCAGCAGATCAGGCAACGCCTATCTAGCGAAGGATGGATGGACCATGCGCACCACCGACCACGGATTAGCCGCCCACCACGAACACACGCTCATGATCACCAAGGGCGAGCCATTGCTACTGACGGCTGCCTAGCCGGCGCGCCGCCGTCAGCCTCAATCCAGCTTATCCCCTGAGCGAAGGCGAGAGCCTGCTACCGCTAAAGTTGTCATCCTGAGCGAAGTCGAAGGACCTGCGGTTGGTCCGCACCACCACAGCACAACGGGCGCACCCAAGCGCTAGCCTTCTAAGACGTCAACATTTCAAAACCAATGTCATCCTGAGCGAGCACAGCGAGTCGAAGGACCTGCTGTTCATAGGGCGCCCCAGGTCTCGCCGCTGAGACCTGGGTTCAGCGAAAGAATGGTCCCTCAACAGAAATAAAGAGTAGTCATTCCGAGCGAAGCCGAGGAACCTGCGGTTTGTCCGCACCACCACTGCACAATGGGCGCACCCAAGCACCAGCCTCAAACACCGACACTCTTCAAACACTTCACAACCAATGCCATCCTGAGCAAAGCGTAGCGTAGTCGAAGGACCTGCTGTTAGCCCGCACCACCACAACACATTGGGTGCCCCAGGTCTCGCTTCTCAGAACCCGCGTTCAGCAAATGAATTGTCCTCAACAGAAATAAAGAGTAGTCATTCCGAGCGAAGCCGAGGAACCTGCGGTTTGTCCGCACCACCGCAGCACAACGGGCGCATCCAAGCGCCAGCCTTCTAAGACGTCAACATTTCACAACCAATGTCATCCTGAGCGAAGGACCTGCTGTTCACCAGGCCTCAGCAAACGCGCGTCAAACAAAGCTATGAATCCGACTCCCCATCAACCGCAACCTTCTGCGGACGCAGCAACGGAAACAAAATCACATCCCGAATCGACCTGGCCCCGGTAAGAATCATCGTCAATCGATCGATCCCAATCCCCTCGCCACCAGTAGGCGGCAAGCCATACCCCAGAGCACGGACATAATCCTCGTCCATCTGATGAGCCTCATCATCCCCGCGCTCGCGCTCCGAAATCTGCTGCTCAAAACGCTTACGCTGCTCCTCAGGATCATTCAACTCAGAGAAAGCATTCCCAACCTCAAAGCCGCCAATATAAAACTCAAACCGCTCCACCCAATCAGGCTCATCCGGCTTCTGCTTCGAAAGCGGCGAGACAGCAAGAGGGAAGTCGAAGATGATCGTCGGCTGGATCAAGTAAGGCTCGGCAACGGTCTCGAAAAGTTCTGCAATCAGTTTCCCTTCCGGCTCGCCATGGAACATTCGGTCTTCGAATGTGGTGACCAACAAAGCCACATCACTCGCGTGATCGGATAGCAGGCTTTGAGCGACGGTCGGCTCACTTCGGTCAGACAAGCTGTGAAAAGTATCGATCTCCAAATCTATGTAGGCTTTGTACCAATCGACGAATTCTCTTACAAACAGAAGAAAAGTCTCTTTGTTAGCGAATGCTCCGTGTAGCGGCTTAATGCTTAGTTCTTTCGGCCACCAATGTGAAATCGCTCCTCGCATCGGAAACCGTTGCCACTTGGCGAGATCAATCTCAACACCATTGAAGTTCGTAACAGTAGTCCCATTCACCTCAAGCGCCACGAACTTAACCAGCTCCTCAGTCAAATCCATCAAATCGTGATAATTCGCATAAGCCTGATAAAACTCAAGCATCGTGAACTCAGGATTGTGCTGAGTCGAGATCCCCTCATTCCGGAAGTTCCGATTGATCTCATACACGCGATCGATCCCGCCCACCACCAGCCGCTTCAGATAAAGCTCCGGAGCGATCCGAAGAAACAGATCCAGATCCAGCGCATTGTGATGCGTAACAAAAGGCTTCGCCGCAGCGCCGCCCGCGATAGGCTGCATCATCGGAGTCTCGACCTCGACATAACCCCGCCCATCGAAGAACCGTCGCAGCGCCGACAACATCTTCGCCCGCTTGACGAAGACATCCCGCACACGAATCGATTTCTTCTGCGCGCTCTCCGCCTGCTGCTCTTCAGAAGGTTCAGCTTCCTCATTGAGCACGCCGTTCATGATGAGATCGACATAGCGCTGGCGATAGCGCAGCTCGATATCGGCCAGACCGTGGAACTTGTCCGGCAGCGCCAGCATCGCCTTGGCCAGGAACGTAATCGACTCCACGTGTACCGAAAGCTCGTTGGTCCGCGTCCGGAAAAGATATCCCGACACGCCGATGTGGTCGCCCAGGTCGAGCAGCTTGTACAGCTCGAATCCTGCATCGCCCACCGCATCCTTGCGGACATAAATCTGCAGCCGAACGCCATTCTGCTGCAGCTGCGCAAAACCGGCCTTGCCCTGCGCGCGGATCGCCATGATCCGTCCAGCCACGGTTACATTTACCCGTTCAGCCTCAAGCTGCTCGCCGCTCGCGGCGTCATACTTCTCGCGAATCTCCGGCAGCGTGTGCGTGGCGGAGAACGAATTCGGATAGGCGCTCTGTCCAAGCGCCTCAATCTGCTTTAGCTTTTCCTGGCGGAGAGCGAAGAGGTTTCGCTCGAAATCTGACTCAAACACTGGGCTTCCTTGAATTGATCTATTCAAAGCCAGTATAGAGCGTACGCATGTGTTTCAATTGAGCATCGCCATCGATAGCCGCGCCGCTGTACGATTACCCATCAATGTCCACTCCCACCCCAGATACCCGGCCACGCAAACCCGCCGCCGGAGTCAACACTCTCGTCAAAGCCGAAAAGCTCATGCAGATCGCGCTCGTCCTGCCCGTCTCGCTCCTCATCGGCTGGGGAGGCGGCGTGCTGCTCGACAAATGGTTCCATCAACACTGGATCTACATCGTCGGCATCATCTTCGGAGCCGCCGCCGGCCTCATCGAAGCCGTCCGCGAAGCCCTCAAGGCGAGCAATTAGAATCACTGAAATCGAACCTGCTGAAATTAAACCTGAATGACCGAAACGAATTCCTTCCTCGCCTTCACTGACGCCGATCTCCAGGCCGCTCTCAGCCGCGCCCTGCGCTCCTGCGCCGCCATGGCCGTCATCCTCTTCGGGGTTTTCGCCTTTGTCGACGGCTGGCGTGTCGGAGTAGTTTCCCTCGGCGGATCGCTCGTCTCGCTCACCGGAATCTATGAGTGGCAGCAGCTTATCCAGTTCGTTAATGCCCGGCTCGACAACCGCAAGCCGCCGCGCTCCACCGCCCGCGTCGCTATCATGTTTTTCCTGCGCCTCAGCTTCGCCGCGCTGATCGTCTATGTTAGTCTAAAATGTTCTCGCGGTACGCCTTACGCTGTTATCGCAGGTTTGGGTCTGGCAGTCGTAGCCCTCACCATCGAGGCCGTAAGGCTCATTCGCTCCTGATCCAAAAATCTTTGCATTGCAGGACTTATGCTGAGTTTTATCCTCTCGCTCACGCGACTGCTGAACCACTACTTTGCCGCGCCGCTGGTCCCGTTCCTCACCCGGCTGGGCATCCACTTTTCGCATCCGCACGCCCCCCTGCGCGACAACACGCTGACCCTCGAGCTCCTGGTCATGCTGCTGCTCCTGCTCTTCTTTGTCGTCGCCCGCCTAACCCTCAGCGTCGACAAGCCGGGCACCGTCCAGCACATCGCCGAGATCATCAACGAGTTCGTCAGCAACCAGGGCGAGGCCATCATCGGCCACGGATACGAGCCGCACGTGGCCTTCGCCACCACGGTCTTCCTTTTCATCGTGATCTGCAATTGCTTCGGACTCCTCCCCGGCCTTGAAACCCCCACGGCGAATCCTGTCGTGCCGCTCGGCGTTGCCCTGCTGACCTTCACCTACTACAACTGGAACGGCGTCCGCGCCCAGGGCCTCTGGGGCTACATCAAGCACTTTGCGGGACCCATCTGGTGGGTCGCTCCGCTGCTTTTCCCCATCGAGATCATCTCGCACCTCGCCCGCATCATGTCGCTCACCATCCGTCTCTACGCGAACATGTTTGCCAGCGATCTGCTCACTCTGGTCTTCTTCTCCATGGTGCCCCTCGGGATCCCGGTAATCTTCCTCGGCCTGCACTTCGGAGTAGCCCTGATCCAGGCCTACGTATTTATGCTGCTAACCCTGATCTACCTGTCCCAGGCAGTAGCGCAAGAGCACTAGAAAGCATTTTCGCCCTCAAGGATGTCATCCCGCCCTTCAAGAGATGTCATCCTGAGCGAAGTCATTGCAAAGCAATGACGCAGTCGAAGGACCTGCGTTTTTACAGGCCGCAACCGAAATCTGCGAGAGCATCGCGGCTCGCACCAAAAAGATCACTTCCACGGCGGACCGCTTCCGCCGCCGCGCGAAGAGCCGTTTAGCGTGAGGGGGCCAGCACGGTGAGCCTCAACCACCCACTGACGGCACATTCATACGGGAAGCAAGGAGAAACACTATGCGCAAACTGCAATATCTACTCATGACGCTGGCCGTCCTGTTCATGGCCGCCCCGGCGTTCGCACAAACCGGGTCGGGCAACGGCACCATCAGCCTTGTTCCCATCGGAGCCGGAATCGGCATGGCCCTCGCAGCCGGCCTCTGCGGCCTGGGACAGGGTAAAGCCACCGCCTCGGCAACCGAGGCCCTCGCCCGCAATCCCGGAGCTCGCGCAGGCATCCAGCTCCTTCTGGTCCTCGGCCTGGCCTTCATCGAGTCCCTCACGCTCTTCACCCTCGTCGTGATCTTCCTCGAAGTGAAGTAAAGGCGGTTTGCAGCATCGTAGAAAAGCCTCCGGCAACGGAGGCTTTTCTGTTTCCCAAACTGTCAAGCACCGCCTCGCGAAACACTCTGTAAATCCTTCAAAGCACGTCTCAGAAGCCCGGACAGAGTTGGCAGAGAATTGCGCCAGAATCACTACACTTGAATGAGGGGATATTCCCGTCAGCAACGCCCGGGGAGTCCGCCCGCGCAGGAGATTTGATCGTAGAAAAAGCCTCAGGCTAAGCTGAATGGAATCAAACAGTTTCCGGTCGTTCCAACAGAATGAAACACTTACCGGGAAAATCCTGAAAGAACAAAGCGCCCGAAACCAACTCCTTTAGAATCGGACAGTTCCGAGCGCTGCGAATAGAATCAAACAGATACCGGCACCAAGGAATAAGGGTGAAAATATACTTGACTAACCCACGCCAAATGCATATATTTGGTGCATGGAAAGCCCGAAGACACTCTTAGAAGCCATTCAATACTTCAGCGATGAACAGCTTTGCATTGATACCGTGGCTTCCATGCGCTGGCCGAACGGTGTCAAGTGCCCCGAGTGTTGGGCCAAAGAGCCGTACTATATCAAGACTCAGAAGCGGTGGAAGTGCCGGAATTGCCGCATCCAGTTCAGCGTCAAGGTTGGGTCCATCTTTCAGGACTCTCCTGTCTCTCTGAGCAAATGGCTTCCTGCTCTGTGGCTTCTAGTCAACTGCAAGAATGGCATTAGCTCGCACGAACTTGCCCGTAGCTTGGGAGTGACCCAGAAGACGGCTTGGTTCATGCTCCAGCGGCTTCGTATGGTTGTAAAGCAACCTAACCTGGGTACCAAGATGGGCAGCAACAGCGGCGGGTCTGGCGTAGAGGTAGACGAGAGCTTCGTTGGTGGCAAGGTAAAGAATATGCACCGGAAGCATGCCAACCGGATTCGTACCGCCCGGCAGAGCGGAGTAGGAACTGGAACTGACTATTACACTCGCCACGCGAACAAGACTGCTGTAATGGGCATCTTCGACCGTGAATCTCGCCAGATTCGTGCGAAGGTCATTCCTAACGTCAAGCGCGAGACTCTACAGAATGAAATTCTCAAGAATGTGAAATACGGATCGAAGGTCTACACCGATCAGGCTGTCGCTTACGATCTACTTCGTCGCCGCTATGTCCATGAGACGGTGAATCACGCTGAAACCTACGTGAGCGGGCAGGTTCACACCAACAGTCTTGAGAACTTCTGGTCTCTGATGAAGCGTAATTTGGCTGGAACGTATGTCTGTGTCGAGCCGTTCCATCTTGACCGCTACCTTGATGAGCAGATGTTCCGCTTCAATAACCGCGCAACCAAGGAGAATCCCCTGAACGACTCTGATCGCTTCCATCTTGCTTTGTCCGGGGTTTCTAACCGTCGCCTTACCTATGCGGAATTGACAGGTAAGACTGAGAACGCGGAGTCGGAAAGAGCAGCGTTCTAACCCGTACAGGAAGAAACGCGGACCGAAGCCCTCAGTTTAAGAGAGCACTACGCTGCGATACGTCTGAGACACACTGCGGGAAAAGAGCATTGCTCCACAGAGCTGCCGTCGAGCCATTTAACTGTAATTGTCTTCCCTTCAGCCAGCAGATCAATAACCGTCAAATCTGGGCTACCACTGTTCAGGTGAACTATTTCACCTGTTCTAATCGGGGTGTTTGGATTTATCATTGCGCGGGTTAATCCTTTTGGAGAATGTGGGAGAAATGTCTAATCAGTTCAAGCCCGGAGATGTGGTCGTTCTGAAGTCAGGTGGTCCTAAGATGACGGTCGAGAGCGTAGGTAATGCGTTCGGCGGCACGGAGAGGGTGTGGTGTGTTTGGTTCGAAGGAATCAAGAAGATGGATAGCGACTTTAGCCCAGAATCACTTAAGCATGCGGGGTAAGTGACTAAACAGGAGAAATTTCTAGACCATGAGTGATCCTGTGCGAGGGAATGTAACCGTCACTCTGAGCTGCCCTAAGTGCGGCAGCAATAAACTCACGATTCCAGACAAAGCATCCGATGATAGTCCCGTCATCTGTTCCAGTTGCGGGGCTGAAATCGGAAGGTGGGGAGACGCGAAGACCGCCGCTAATAAAGCCGCAGCAGAGAAAGTCAAAGAAGCGGTCACGGACATGTTGGGGAAGGCTCTGGATGGCCAGAAGGGCATCACCTTCAAGAAGACCAAATAAATCTTCCAGCGCGAGATCAATTGTTACTTTTTCGACCTTCAAATTCTTCTCCAAACCTCAAAAAAAAATAGCCATCACAATGTGAGCCACGGAGGGACGGGTGGAAATAAACGTTAATGAAGAACTAGCAAAAGCAAAAAAGGAAATGAACGAAGCAGAAGATGCCTTGGTAGAGGCAGGATTTTCTGAAGATCAATGGATGCTTATCAAGCAATATATTTTGTCGGCAATCCTACACAATCAACTGATTCATTTAAGAACCATCCAAGAGATGTAGCAACTATGCAACCGTTATGTCGATCTGGGTACACGTTTCGCCGCTTCAAGTGAAAAGATTCGGTTCGCCTCGAAAGCAGTAGTCAAAAACTGCTTTAACCACTCGACAGTCATGTTCGCCTCCAACAAGAAAACCCACCGCCAGGGTGGGTTTTTGTTTCCTAAGTTTTTTTTTACAGCAAATCTCCAGCGGTGCGTTTAGGCTTCGGTCCTCTTCGAGGTTTATCCGACTTTGACGCTTCTTGGAGCTTTATCAAGTCTTCCTTGGACACCCGCATTATCTCGCGCAAAGCGGTCTCAAACCGTCTCATTTCGGTGTTTGGCTCGGTGCGGACCGAGTTTTCCACAGTGCCTACAGATGGTCCCCGACTTTGCACAGATTTCATCTCTCCGGTGTCCGCCATAGTTACCCTATACTTGTGGATATGAGAAGACCGAAAAGCCCAAGCCGCGCTGACAGCGACTTGAGCTAGAAGCCTACAAGATTCAGCCCCTCCTACCCTCGAAAAGTAAAGAGGCTGTTTCGGTTCAGATCGCAACATTCCGACCACGTAGCAATACGTGGTCGGACCCTTTATTTCTCAACTACAGCAACATGCATCTCGCCAGACAATGTCTCAAAAAGAGTATCCACTGTCTCCTAAAACAACATTACAGTAAAGTCCTGCGATTTTCCGCGTCATTCTTTAAGAATTCCCAAAGAAACAGATCACAAAAGACCCTGTTCCTTTTGCAATTGATTGCAGGAACCTCCGTCTCTATTGAAGCATAGCGGCTGTGGGAAATTGGGTTAGCCAAGTATATTTATGCCGGAATAAGTGCCTTGGAATGAAACACTTTCTGGCAGCGCTGGAAAGGGAGGGGGAAGGGTCTACCGCCCGGCAACAGTCCCCGAAACCCCGGAAGCATCGCCGCTGAAGATCGGGAAGGTCGCCGCCGCCGCCTTGGCCTGGGCCAGAATCCGTCCCGGCACGATGCCCAGGATCAGGGTCGCCGAGATGGTGATCAGCAGCGCAAAGAGCAGCGAGAACGAAGCCCGCGGAACAGCCAGAGCCGGCGACGACTCGAGAGGTTTGGTATAAACCGCCGCCACCACACGCAGGTAGTAGTAGGCTGCGATACCGCTGTTGACCAGGCCGATCACCGCCAGCCACACGAACCCCGAGTGGATTGCGGCTGAGAAAACATAAAACTTGCCGAAGAACCCGCCCGTAAAAGGAATTCCGATCAGCGAAATCAGGAAGAATGCCATCGCCCCGCCCAGCAGGGGAGAACGGTACGCCAGCCCGCGGTAATCGTCGATCAGCGTCAGCCGGTCGTCATACCCGCCCGCATGGCTCACGATGACAAAGACGCCCACGTTCATCGCAGCGTAAGAGACTGCATAGAAGCTCGCCGCCGCAATGCCATCCGCCGAAAGCGACGTGAATGCCGCCAGCAGATAGCCGGCATGCGCAATCGAGGAGTAGGCCAGCAGCCGCTTCACACTCTTCTGCCGCAGCGCGCCGAGGTTGCCGACCGTCATCGAAAGCGCGGCCATCAGCCACACCAGCGGAACCCAGTGCGCATGAAGAGCAGGGAAGGAGCCATACAGAACGCGCAGCAGCACGGCAAACGCCGCCACCTTCGGTCCGGTCGACATCAGGCCGACCACCGGAGAAGGGGCCCCCTCATAAACGTCCGGCGTCCACACCTGGAAAGGAGCCGCCGAAACCTTGAAGCCCAGGCCAATCAGGATCATCGCGACCCCAATCAGCGCCAGCATTGGAGTCTCGCTCATCCCA
>Ga0210388_10000639_pt1 | contig 28101 bp, 23 predicted proteins | sample IncBWC19OmetaG_FD_155485 | JGI IMG/M metagenome (GOLD analysis project Ga0210388, IMG submission 155485) | Forest soil microbial communities from Barre Woods Harvard Forest LTER site, Petersham, Massachusetts, United States - Inc-BW-C-19-O ...
GCAAACCGCCCAAAGTTGCCCTCATCGCCGTGCTCCGACGCCTCGTCGTCTTCGCCAACGCCGTGCTCAGGTCAGGCCAGCCCTGGAAAGGCGCCTCCGCCACTTGACATGCAACACGGTAGATCCCTGCGTTCGCAGGGACGACGATAGATTTTCTTGCTAATAAAACCGGTGGAAATGGTGGATCGGCCCGTGGCCGTGGCCGATGCCGAGATCATTGGCCGCAGCGATCGCGGCGCTGACAAAAGTTTTGGCGTTGCGCACTGCCGTTTCCATGTCCTCGCCCTTGGCAAGGCCTGCCGCGATCGCCGAGGACAGCGAGCAGCCGGTGCCGTGGGTGTTTTTGGTGGCGATGCGCCGTGCCGGGAGTACGACGGTGCGGCCGGCGGTCATGAGATAGTCGATGCTGTCCTCGCCCTGCCCGTGGCCACCCTTGATCAGCACCGCGCGACAGCCGAGCGCCAACAGCCGCTGACCCTGATCTTCGATCGTGTCCTGGTCGATGGCGATCGGCTCGTCGAGCAGGGCCGCGGCCTCGGGCAGGTTCGGCGTGACGAGGTTGGCGCGCGGAATGAGTTTTCTCCGCAGGCCTTCGACCGCGTCCGCCGCCAGCAGCCGGTCGCCCGAGGTCGCGATCATCACGGGATCGAGCACGACATGCCGGGGCGACCAGCGTTCAAGCCCCGCGGCGATCGCCTGGATCACCGAAAACTCCGCCACCATTCCGATCTTGACGGCGCGGACGTCGAGATCGCCGAACACCGCATCGATCTGCGCGGTGACGAAACCGGCAGGCACGGCATGAATGGCGGCAACGCCGCGCGTGTTCTGCGCGGTCAGCGCCGTGATCACGGAGGCCCCAAAGACGCCAAGCGCGGCAAAGCTCTTGAGGTCGGCCTGGATGCCGGCGCCGCCGGACGAATCCGAGCCGGCGATGGTGAGCGCGATTGGTATCGTCATCGCTCACCCCGCATCGGCTGCAGCGGTCCAGGCAGGGTCATGCGCTGTCCTAGCCCGCCCCGTCATTGCCAGCAAGTTCTCGGGCGCTATATTGCGGCTTACCTCTTCCGGAGACGACAACGATGGTTCCCTTCTTCGTCCAGATCAAGTGCAAGCTCGGCCAGTCCTACACCGTTGCGAACGCGCTTGCGGAAGCCGAGATTGCCTCGGAGATCTATTCCACCGCCGGCGATTACGACCTGCTGGTCAAGTTCTATGTCGATAACGACACCGACATCGGCCACTTCATCAACGAGAAGGTGCAGATCCTGCCCGGCATCCAGGACACCCACACCATCATCACCTTCAAGGCCTTCGGCGCTACCTAGCGCTAAGGGCCCGTCAACGCGCCATCGGCGCCAAAAAGAGGCGCGCGGCCCGGAAGGGATCGACGCGCCAGTTCGGGGAAACCATGCATCGACGACATCTTCTGCACATGGCGGCCGCGACCGCCGCGGTCATCGGTTTGCCGGCGCGCGTTCGCGCCGGGACACCGCCCGGTCCCGTCATGAGCGCGCTCAGCGACTACATGAGCGCCGCCGGTAGCCGCGCGCTGCCGGCGGATATCTCCGAGCAGGCGAAATTCCATTTGCTCGATACGCTGGCGGCGATGATCTCGGGATCGGAATTGCCGCCGGGACAGGCGGCCGCGCGCTACATCCGCGAACGCGGCGCCAAGGGCACCGCCACGGTTGCCGGATTTGCGCTGACGGCGGCGCCGATCGACGCCGCGCTCGCCAATGGCGTGCTGGCGCACTCGGACGAGACCGACGATTCCCACAATAATTCGCATTCCCATCCCGGCTGCTCGATCGTGCCGGCGGCGCTCGCAGCCGGCGAGGAGTTCGGCACCGACGGCGCCCGCCTGCTGCGCGCGGTGACGCTCGGCTACGACGTCGGCCCGCGCGTGACGATGGCGATGGGCGACGACGATTTCAGCTATGGCAGCAGCCTGTCTACCCACAGCATCGCCGGCAATTTCGGATCGGCGGCGGCTGCCTGTTGCGCCGCCGGCCTCGACGCGCGCCAGATGCGCTGGGCGCTCGACTACGCCGCGCAGCAATCCTCCGGGATCCGCGCCTGGCGCCGCGACATCGATCACATCGAGAAGGCCTTTGCGTTCGCCGGCATGCCCGCCCGGAACGGTGTCACCTCGGCGCTGCTGGTCAAGTCCGGCTGGAACGGCGTCGACGACGTGTTCTCGGGCGAGGATAATTTCTTCCAAGCCTATGCGCCGAAGGCGCAACCCGAGCGGCTGATCGAAAAACTCGGCGAGCGTTACGAGATCGCGCAGACCGACATCAAGAAATGGACGGTCGGCTCGCCGATCCAGGGCCCGCTCGACGCGATCCAGGCGATCCGCGAGAAGCACCCGTTCGAGGCCGACCAGGTGGCGCGCGTCAAGGTGCATCTCGCACCCGCAGTTGCCGCCGTCGTCGACAACCGCGACATTCCCGACATCTGCCTGCAGCAGATGGTCGCGGTGATGCTGCTCGACAAGACGGTTTCCTTCCATGGCGCGCATGACAAGCCGCGAATGCAGGAGGAGGCCACGCTGCGCCAGCGCGCCAAGGTGAACCTCGTCCATGACGAGGACCTCAACAAGCTGCTGCCGGTTCGCGTCGCCGTGGTCGAGATCGAACTGACCGACGGCAGCCGTCTCACCGAACGTGTCTCGGCCGTGCGCGGCACACCGCGCAACCCGATGGGACGCGGTGAAGTAATCGACAAGGCCCGCGACCTCACCGCGCCGGTGCTGGGTCGCGAGAAGTCGGAAAAGCTGATCGAGACGGTGTTTGCGATCGAATCCGTCACGGATGTTCGCAACTTGCGGCCGCTATTGCAGCGTGAGTAGAGCAAGATGCGGCAGCGATTGCTCCCTCTCCCCGCTCTTCGCGGGGAGAGGGTTGGGGTGAGGGGCTCTCTCGGCATCGGGACTCGCGGAGACTCCCCCTCACCCGAAATTCGTGACCCACGAATTTCGACCTCTCCCCGCAAGCGGGGCGAGGTGACCCGAATTCGCGCGTTGCCGATTCAACACGAAGCCATCATGCTCTAGTCTCCTGCGCCCGCCATTCAAACCGGAGTACCGATCCTGTCCGAATTGACCGTCACCTTCGAACGCCTGAAAACCTTCATCCAGCAAGCCATGATCAAACTGGGTCTGCCCGACGCCGACGCCGCAACCGTTGCCGCACTGATGGCGCAAGCCGACCTGCAAGGCTCGGACGGTCACGGCGTCAGCCGGCTGCCGCAATATGCCCGGCGCATCAAGGCCGGCGGCTTCAACGTGCACCCGAACATCCATGTCGTGCATGAGCGTGCCGGCATGGCGCTTCTGAACGGCGACAACGGCATGGGCCATCTGGTCATGAAGCGGGCGGCCGAGATCGCGATCGAGAAGGCGCGCACGACCGGGATCGCCTGGGTCAATTCGCAATACAGCAACCATGCCGGCCCGGCCTCGCTCTACGCCACCATGCCGCTCGCCCACGACATGATCGGGCTCTATTTCGCGGTCGGCAACGCCAATCACCTGCCGCCCTGGGGCGGGCTGGACATGCTGCTGTCGACCAATCCAATCGCAGCCGCTATTCCCGCCGGCGAGGAAAAACCCATCGTGCTCGACATGGCCACGACGGTCGCAGCCTATGGCAAGGTCAAGACCAAGGCGCTACGCGGCGAGACCATGCCGGAGGGCTGGATGATCGACCGGCAGGGCAAGCCGCTGACCGATCCGAAACGCGCCGACGAGGGCATGCTGCTGCCGCTCGGCGGCATGGAGGCCGGCTACAAGGGCTATGGGCTTGCCCTGATCATCGGACTGCTCGCGGGCACGCTCGGGGGTGCGGCGATGGGCAAGGACGTGATCGACTTCAATCACGACGACGACAGCGTCACCAATACCGGCCAGGCAATCGCAGCGATCGACATCGCGGCCTTCGGCGATGTCGCGGCCTTCAAGGCCAGCGTCGACACGCTGGTGCGGGATCTGCGCAATTCAAGCCGGATGCCCGGCGTCGACAGGATATCGGTGCCCGGCGAGCGCAGTCACGGGACGCGGGTGAAGCGGGCGCGCGACGGCATTCCGATCGCGCCGGCGCTACAGCGCGGGCTCGATCAAGTAGCCACCGAACTCGGAATCGCAAAACTTGGATAGGTCAGGACTTGTCACCGTCCTTCGCCGCCTTCTTCGGCCGCGGCGGCCCGTCGACTGGCGGCAGCGATTTGAGATAATTCGCGATCGCCGCGCGATCCCCGGGCGACAATTGCGAGGTGTTCTTGATGACGCGCACCATCGAGCCACCCGCGCTGTCGCCGTCGGGCATGTCGCCGGTCTCGAGGAAATAGGCGATGTCCTTCTCGCTCCAGTCGCCGATCCCCTTTGGCGTGATGTTCGGCACAAAACCCTCGCCTTCCATGTTGGGCCCGCCGGCAAAACGCTGGCTCGCCATGATGCCGCCGAGGAAATTCCGTGGGGAGTGACACTCCGCGCAATGGCCGAGACCGTTGACGAGATAGGCGCCGCGATTCCATTGCGCCGAACGCGCAGCGTCCGGCTTGAACGGCTCATCATCCATGAACAACAATTTCCAGATTCCGATGTTGCGGCGAATGTTGAACGGAAACGGCACGTCGTGATCGCGCACCTTGCCGGAGACCGGCGGCAGCGTCTTCAGATAGGCGAAGAGGTCGGCGATATCCTCCGGCCTTGCATGCGCGTAGGACGTATAGGGAAAGGCTGGAAAATAGTGCGTGCCTTCAGGCGAAATACCCTTGGTCACCGCGGTGACGAATTGCGCCTCTGTCCATCGCCCGATGCCATCGGCCGGATCGGGCGAGATGTTCGGCGCGTAGAACGTCCCGAATGGCGAGGGAATGGCGAGCCCGCCGCCGAGCTTGAAACGGTCGGGCTGGCCGGGCACGGCATGGCAGGAGGAACATCCGCCGGCATTGAAGGTTGTCTGCCCGTTGGCAAGGTCCGGCGCATGGGCGGGCGCGGTGACCGCCGGCATGGCCGGGACGGCCGTCAGCCACCAATAAACCCCAAAAGCCGCGGCACCGGCGAGAATGGAGCAGGACAAAATTCGTCGCAGCATCGCCGATCCGTCACGATCCATCTTCAACTAACGGCTAGTATGGCGGCTAATTGGACCGTAAGCTGCCGGAAAATTTGCCGAGAAAAAGGTCCAATCCGGGAATAAAATCGGAACCGGCTTGTTTTGAGACTGGCACCATCATTTGAAGTCAACAGGGAGAGAACCATGTCGAACACCAAGACCATGCTTGCGATGCTTGCGCTGGGAGCGGCCGTTACCTTCGCCGGACCCGCCTTTGCCGAGAAGATGAAAGCAACGCTGGACGGCAAGTCCGAGGTGCCGCCGAATGCCAGCGCCGGCACCGGCACCGCCGATGTCGACTACGATGCCGCCACCAAGAAGCTGACCTGGAAGCTGACCTATTCCGGCCTTTCCGGCCCCGCTACGGCTGCACATTTCCACGGCCCCGCCGAAGCCGGCAAGAACGCCGGTGTCGCGGTCGCGATCCCGAATGCCGGCACCAGCCCGGTCGAAGGCAGCGCCACGCTGACCGACGCCCAGGCCGCCGACCTGACGGCCGGCAAGTACTATATCAACGTCCATACCGCGGCCAATCCGGGCGGCGAAATCCGCGGCATGGTGACGAAGTAGGATCTCGCCTGCGGGCATCGACAGGAAATGAAGAAGGGCGAACGCATCCGGCGTCCGCCCTTCAGCTTTGATCGGCTATCCTTGATTAGACCGGTGTGTCAGCTGTTCTTGATACGGTAGGTCTCGTGACAACCGCCGCATTGCTTGCCGATGGTGGGAAGCGTCGCCTTCAGCGTGTCGAGGTCCTTGATCTTGCCCTGCGCCTCCGCCACGGCCTTGCCGAAGCTTGCGATGTGTTCCTCGAAGCCGGCCCGGTCCTCCCAGACTTTCATCGAGGCGTAGTAATCCCCCTCCGGCTTCATGCCCTTGATGCTGTCGGGAAACAGCGCCGGAAACTTCTTGATGGTGTCCTCGAACTGCGCCATCGCGGCATCGACGGTCGCCTGATCGTAGGGCTTTTCGCCCTTGACCATCGCCACGAGCGCGCCCGCGTTCTTGCCGTTGCCCTTCATCTGGGCCTGCGTCTGCTTAACCTGATCCTGCTGCGCCGCCACCGCGCCCACGCCGAGCAACAACGCCCCCACCACTACGACCGTCCGCATCATCCGCATGATCCTCCAGGGTTTCACTCTCATCATCAGCCTGCAACCGACGCGTTGCGGCCGTCGTTGGCCAACACCGCGCGGCAGGTATCATTCCGTCGCGCGGACAAATTATCAAAGGCTATGCTGACGCTGGTGCTCACGAATTGCAATCCAGACCCGCTCCGGCGTCGCCGGCATGTCGATGTGATCAATCTTGTATTCGCGCCACAGCCCCTCGATGATCGCGTTGACCACCGCCGGACAGGAGCCGATCGCACCGGCCTCGCCCGCGCCCTTGACGCCGAGCGGATTGGTCTTGCACGGCACGTTGTGGGTTTCGAACACGAAGGACGGCCCGTCGGCCGCGCGCGGCAGTGCGTAGTCCATGAAGGTGCCGGTGACGAGCTGGCCGTCCTTGGCGCCATAGACCGCCTGCTCCATCAGCGCCTGGCCGATGCCCTGCATCGCGCCGCCATGAACCTGGCCCGCCAGCAGCAGCGGATTGAGCGTCACGCCGAAATCGTCGACGATGACGTAGTTGACGATTTTGATGATGCCGGTGGCCGGATCGATCTCGACCTCGGCCAGATGCGTGCCGTTGGGATAGGTGCCGTCGGCCTGGGTGAAGGTGGCGCTCGCGTTCAGCTTCGAGGGTTCGACGCCCGGTCGCTTGGCGAGGTCGGCAAAGCTGATCGAGCGGTCGGTGCCGGCGATCCGCACCACGCCGCCGCTGATCTCGAGATCGCCGGCACTGGTCTCCAGCGCCTCGGCGGCGATTTCGCGCAACTGCTTGCCGAGTTCGCGGGTCGCCCGCTCGACACTGACCCCGCCGGTCGGGATCGAGGCCGAGCCGCCGGTGCCGAGGCCGGTGGCGATCTCGTCGGTATCGCCCTGATGGATGTGGACGCGCTCGGGCGGCAGCCCGAACTGCTCGGCGACCAGTTGCGCATAAGCGGTCTGGTGGCCCTGCCCGCTCGACTGGGTCCCAATCAGGATGGTGACGTCGCCATTGGGATCGAGCCGGACATTGGCGGTCTCCTCGCCCATGGTGCCGCAGACCTCGACATAGGTCGCAAGCCCGATGCCGCGTACCAGGCCCTGCTTCTTCGCCGCCTTGGCGCGCCTGGGAAACTCCTTCCACTCCGCAATTTCCATGGCGCGCTTCATGTGCGCGGTGAAGTCGCCGGAATCGTAGACCTTGCCGGTCGCGGTCTTGTAGGGCATCGCGCGCGGCGAAATGAAATTCTTGCGCCGGATCGCATCCGGCGTCATCCCGAGTTTTCGCGCGGATGCATCGACCAGCCGCTCCACCACATAGGCCGCCTCCGGGCGTCCGGCGCCGCGATAGGCGTCGACCGGCACGGTGTTGGTGAACACGGTGCGGACCCGGCAATGGAACGCCTGGATGTCGTAGAGGCCGGGCAGCATGCCGGCCCCGCCATGGGGAATATAGGGCCCGAAGGTCGACAGATAGGCGCCCATGTCCCCCATCAGGTCGACATCCATCGCGAGGAATTTGCCGTCCTCGGCGAGCGCCATCCGCGCGGTCGTGACGTTGTCGCGCCCCTGGGCGTCGCCCATGAAGTGATCGGAGCGGTCGGCGGTCCATTTGACCGTCTTGCGCAGTTTTCGCGCGGCCACCGCGATCAAGGCATATTCGCGATAGGGAAAAAGCTTGGTGCCGAAGCCGCCGCCGACATCCGGGCAGATCACCCGCATTTTTTCCATCGGCATCTTCAGCACCATGCCGCACAGGATCTCGCGCAGCCGATGGCTGCCCTGGCTGCCGACCGTCAAGGTCAGGTGATCGCGCTTGGCGTCGTATTCGCAGACGGCGGCGCGGGTTTCCATGAAATTGGTGATGACGCGCGGATTGACGATGGCGATTTCGGCGACCGCATGGGCCTTGGCAAACGCCGCATCAGTGGCCTTCTTGTCGCCGACCGGCACGTCGAACAAGACGTTGCCGGCATGGTCGGGCCAGACCTGCGGCGCGCCCTGCTTGACCGCCTGCACAACGCCGATCGCGGCCGGCAGCGGCGTCCAGTTGACCTCGATCGCCTCGACCGCATCACGCGCGTGGTCGATGCTATCGGCGACCACGAAGGCAACGGCGTCGCCGACATGGCGCACCTCGCCGAAGGCCAGGATCGGATAGGGCGGACCGGTGAAGGGGTCGACTTCCAGATTGAACAGGCAGGGCAGCGAGCCGAGTTCGCGGACGTCCTCGCCGGTCAGGATCAGGCCGACCCCCGGCAGGCCGCGCGCGCGGGCGGCGTTGATGGTGAATTTCGCATGCGCATGCGGCGAGCGCAGCATCAGCGCGTGCACCGCAGCCTGCGGCGCGTGATCGTCGGTATAGCGGCCCTTGCCGCGGATCAGCGCATCGTCTTCCTTGCGAAGCACGCTTTGACCGACGCCGAATTTGATGGGAGCCATCGTATCTCCGTTTCCGAAAGCAGTGATTTGGCGCCATATTGCAGCGGATCGCGCGCTAGCGCAAAGGGTTTAGCCGCGTACCAGCGACCGCAGCCAGCCCCTGCCGAACAGCGTAAGGATCGATGCGGCGTAGACGATGGCGCCGACCAGGATCAGCACCGCCAATTCCGTCTCATTGCGGAACATGCTGAGATGGGCGAATTGCGGCCCAGCAAGGTGTGCGACGAGCCAAAGCGCTGCGGCAAGCGTGGCCCCGGCCAGCAGGAATTTCGCCAGCGACGCGACAAAGGCGCGATCGAATTCCAGATACCCTGCCCGCACCGCAAACCCGAGCACCAGCAACAGATTGATCCAGGCGCCAACCGCGGTGGCCAGCGCAAGGCCTACCTGCGCCAGCGAACCCATCAGCGCGATTTTGAGCGCGACGTTGACGGTGAGGCCGGTGAGCGATGCCTTCACGGGGGTCGCGGTGTCCTGCCGGGCGTAGAAGGTGGCAACGGCCGAACGGATGGTCACGAATGGAATGAGGCCGATCGCATAGGCCGCAAGCGCAGCACCCGAGGCCGCGGCATCGGCTTGCGTGAACGCGCCGCGCGCAAACACCGCGCGCGTGATGACATCGGGCACGGAGAGGAACGCCGCCACGAACGGTACCGAAAACAGCAGCGTGAATTCGAAGGCGCGCCGTTGCGCCGCCATCGCGCCGTCGTGGTCGTCCAACGACAGCCGCCGCGACATTTCCGGCAGCAATACCGTCCCGATCGCAATCCCGATCACGCCGATCGGGAGCTGATTGAGGCGGTCGGCATAGACCAGCGCTGACAATGCGCCGGCCGGCAGAAAGGTAGCGATGATGGTATCGGCGAACACGGCAACCTGCGTGCCCATCGAGCCCAGCGTCGCCGGCCCAAGCGCGCGAAAGAAGGCGCGGACGTCGTCATCGAGCTTGAGCGGCGCAAAGCGCGGCAGGCCGCCATGGCGGGCGAGGTCGCCGGCGAGCAGAAAATATTGCAGGAAGCCGGAGATCAACACCCCCCAGGCCGCGGCGTGGCCGACGCTTGGAAAGAAGGCGGCCAGCGCCAATGTTGTCATCATCGAGATGTTGAGAAAGATGGATGCCGCCGCGGCACTCGCATAACGGTGCATCACGTTCAACATGCCGCCATAAAGCGTCACCAGCGTGATCAGCAGCAGATAGGGAAACGTGATCCGCGTCAGTTCGATCGCCAGACGCCGCTGTTCGGAATCCTCTGTAAAACCCGGGGCAAGGATGCTCATGGCCTGCGGCATGAACAGCCAGGCGACGACAAGTAGAACCACTTGCGACCCAAACAGCAGGGTGAAGATGCGGTCGGCGAACAATCGCGCCGAGCTCTCGCCGCCCTTGCCATGGACGTGGGCGTAGGCCGGGATGAAGGCAGTATTGAACGCACCCTCGGCAAAGATCGCGCGAAAACTGTTCGGCAGCCGCCAGGCGACGTAGAAGGCGTCTGCCACCGGACCGGCACCGAGGAACGCCGCCAGCATGATGTCGCGCGCAAGGCCGGTCAGCCGCGAAAGGAGCGTATAGCCGCCGACGGTGAAGATACGACCGAGCATGCGCCGCTTCTATAGTATCGGACGGCGCTTCAAAACGGCGAAATCAGGTTGAAAGCGCGCCGCGCACAGCCTTGATGATCCGCCCCTGCGTCGGCTCGTCGAGATAGGCATGCATCGGCAGGCTGATGACGTCGGCCGACAGGCTTTCGCTGGCCGGCAGGCCGGCGTCGGCGACCGGAAAATCCCGGTAGGCGGTCTGCTGATGCATCGATTTCGGGTAATAGATCGCGGTCGGAATGCCCTGCGCCTTCAACGCCGCTGCAAAGCCGTCGCGGTCGCAACCCCCAGGCAGCCGGATGGTGTACTGCGCCCAGACCGAGGTGCAGCCACTGGCGAGCCGCGGAACGGTTACCACATTGCCGAGGCCTTGCGCGTAGCGCTCCGCGACCTCGTTGCGCGCGGCGATTTCGTCCTCGAAGATTTTCAGTTTCTCGATCAGGATCGCCGCCTGCAGGGTGTCGAGCCGCCCGGTCAGGCCGAGGCGGACATTGTCGTATTTGTCCGAGCCTTGGCCGTGAACGCGGATGCTGCGCAGCGTGGCCGCAAGCTCGGCATCGTCGGTGAAGATCGCGCCGCCATCGCCGAAACAACCCAGTGGCTTGGCCGGGAAAAAGCTGGTCGCGGTCGCAACGCCGAAAGTGCCGAGACGGCGGCCCTTGTAGCTGGCGCCGAACGCTTGCGCCGCGTCATCGAGCACGAACAGGCCGGCTTCCGCCGCGATCGCGGCAATCGCGTCGTGGTCGGCGCTTTGCCCGAACAGGTCGACCGGAATCACGGCCACCGGCTTGAGACCGAGTTTCCTTGCGGTCGCGATGCCGCGTTTCAGCGAGGCCGCGTCGATGTTGAAAGTCGCCTCGTCGACATCGACGAACAGCGGTGTCGCCCCGGTCAGCGCCACCGCTTCCCCGGTCGCGCAGAACGTAAAGGACGGACAGAACACGGCATCGCCACGGCCTACGCCTTTGGCCATCAGCACCATCAACAGCGCGTCAGTGCCGCTGGCGCAGGTCACGACATGCGCGGCGCCGCTGAAAGCCGCGAGTTCGGCCTCGAGCTTCGTTACCTCTGGGCCGTTGATGAACTGGCAATGGCCGATCACGCGGGAGACGGCTTCATCGACCGACTTGCCGAGCCGGCGGCGCTGCGCGGCGAGATCGATGAAGGGGACGGGTTCGGGACGCAGGTGCTGGTTCATGGAGCCTTGCAGGGATTGAGATCGGGACATCAGCGCGCGACTAGCCGGCCACGCGCCGCGGCCCCTTGCGCGCAGGCGAGGCCGCGGCGGGCTTCGCCGGGGTTTCCAGGCAACGGGTGGCGATTTCAAGGCTGGCGACGCCCTCTTCGCCGGTCACCGCCGGCACGGAGCCGGTTCGAACCGCATGAACGAAGGCGATCAACTCGGCGCGCAACGGCTCGTCATGGCCGACCGGCAGATGCCGCATCGAATAGCTGCCGTCCGGCTTGAAGCCGAAGCACTCGGTGACCTGGCGGGTCAAGAGATCGCCCATCACATATTTGCCGCGGGTGGCCACCGTGACGTTGCGCGCCTTGAACGGCGTCAGCCAGTTGGTGTTGATATGGGCGAGCACGCCGGAGGCGGTGCGGAACTGCAGCAACGCGATGTCCTCGCGCTCGGCGACGGCGCTGGAGAGCTGCGGCTGCACCTCGACGATATCCGACTCGGTGAACCAGCGGATCAGGTCGATGTCGTGCACGGCAAGGTCGATGACAACGCCGACATTCGACATCCGCGGCGGAAACGGTCCGACGCGGGTAATAGCGATCGAAAGGATGTCTTCGCCCGAAATCGCCTGCTTGATGGCGGCGACCGCCGGGTTGAACCGCTCGACATGGCCTACCATCAGCGTCACGCCGGCGCGCTCGGCGGCGGTGACGATCTCGCGTCCCTCCTCGACCGTGGAGGCAATCGGCTTCTCGACCAGGATGTGAACATCATGCGCGATGCAGGCGAGCGCGATCTCGTGATGCAGATGGGTGGGCGCGGCGATGGTGACGGCATCGATCCCTTCGGCGATCAATTCGTCGAGGCCCGCGAAGGTACGGCAGCCGGTCATATCGGTGGCACGCGTCCGATGCGCCGCCAGGGGATCGACGACCCCGACCAGCGTGATGTCAGGCAGGCCGGCAAACACCCGGGCATGGTTGCTGCCCATCACGCCGGCGCCGATCACGCCGACGCGCAACGCCCCGGCTTTGACGCCCGATGCCGACCCTTTCAAACTCATGCCATCAACCCCAATCGTCTCTCGCCTGCGAGCATCCCGGTCGCTCTCCTAGCACGTCGCCACACATGTGGCGAATGCTGAGAAGCGATCCCGGACACGTTTTGATTCAAAAAATTACACCTTGCTGCCGCCCGCTTAGGCACCGAACGGGGCAGCAGGCGCATCGATTAGCTCCGCTGGTAATCGTCCTCGATCCGGATGATGTCGTCCTCGCCGAGATAGCTGCCGGTCTGGACCTCGATCAGTTCCAGCAGAATCTTGCCGGGATTTTCCAGCCGGTGCACGGCCCCGATCGGGATATAGATCGATTCATTTTCGTGCACGGTCTTGACCAGTTCGTTGACGGTCACCCGCGCCGCACCCCGCACCACGATCCAGTGCTCGGAGCGATGATGATGTTTTTGCAGCGACAACCGGCCGCCGGGCTTCACCACAATGCGCTTGACCTGATGGCGGTCGCCATTGTCGACGGACTGATAGGAACCCCAGGGACGGTGCACTTTGATATGATCCTCGGTGACTTCAGGGGCGATCCCCTTCAATTTCGCCACCAGCCGCTTCAGCCCGTCGGCATCCTTCTGGCGCGAGACCAGCACGGCGTCTTGCGTGGCCACCACCACCAGATCGTCGACGCCTTCCAGCGCCACCAGCGCCCGGTCGGTCGAGACATTGCAATTGCGGCTGTCCTCGAACACGGCGGCGCCGCGGGCGGCGTTGCCCTGGCTGTCCTTGTCGGACAATTCCCACACCGCATGCCAGGAGCCGACGTCGGACCAGCCGCAATCGACCGGCACCACCGCGGCGAGCGAGGTTTTCTCCATCACCGCATAATCGATCGAGATCGCTTTGGCCGATCCGAACGCCTCGGGATCGAGCGTCACGAAACCGAGGTCGCGTCCGGCCTTGCCGACAGCGTCGCCGACCGCTTGCACGCTCGCGGCATCGACGCTGCCGTATTCATCGAGCAGCACGGCGGCGCGGAACATGAAGTTGCCGCTGTTCCAGAGGTAGCCGGCCTTGATGTATTCGGCGGCCCTGGCCGGATCGGGCTTCTCGACGAATTTTGCGACCGCGCGGACCTCGCCGGCGATCGCCTCACCCGGGCTGATATAGCCGTATTCGGTGGCCGCACGCTCGGGCTTGACGCCGAAGGTCACGATGCGTCCCGCACTCGCCGCGACCAGGCCCTGGCGGCAGGCGGCGACAAAAGCGGCGGTGTCGCGGACGACGTGATCCGCCGCAAGTGCCAGCACGATCGCCTCCCTGTCGCGTGCCTGCGCAAATGCCGCGCCGGCTGCAATCGCCGGGCCGGAATCCCGCCGCATTGGTTCCAGCAGCACATCGGCCTCGAGACCGATCTCGGCCAGCTGCTCCAGCACCATGAAGCGATAGGCCTTGTTGGTGATGACGATCGGCCGGTCGAACAGGCCGGCGTCGGAAACCCGCAGCATCGTGTTCTGAAACGTCGAGCGCGTCCCGAACAGCGGCAAGAATTGCTTGGGATGGACTTCGCGCGAAGCCGGCCACAGCCGCGTGCCGGCGCCGCCGCACATGATCAGGGGAATAATTCGTCCGTCCATCGGCGCCTCAAACCTTGTAGTGGTCACGGTACCACGCGACAAAACCGGAAATGCCATCCTCGATGGATGTCTGGGGCCTGAAGCCTGTGTCACGCATCAGGTCGTCGACATCGGCGAAGGTTTCCACGACGTCGCCGGGCTGCATCGGCAGCATATCCTTTGTCGCCTTGCGGCCCAACTCCTTCTCCAGAAGGGCTACGACGTGCAAGAGTTCTTCCGGGCGGTGATTGCCGACATTATAGATCCGTGCCGGCGGATGCCCCGCGTCGCCATCTTCCGGAATGCGATCCACCAGGCGCAATACTACACGCCTGACGTCATCGATATGGGTGAAGTCGCGCCGCATCCTGCCATGGTTAAAAAGCCGGATCGGCTTGCCCTCCAGGATCGATCGGGTGAACAGAAAGATCGCCATGTCGGGCCGCCCCCATGGCCCGTAGATGGTGAAAAACCGCAGACCCGTGACCGGAAGACGGTAGAGGTGGCTGTAGGAATAAGCCATCAGCTCGTTGGCCTTTTTGGTCGCGGCGTAGAGACTGATCGGGGCATCGGTCCTGTCGCCGACCGAAAACGGCAGCTTGGTGTTGGCGCCGTAGACCGAGGATGACGACGCATACACCAGGTGACGGCATTCATGGTGACGACATCCCTCCAGAACGTTGACAAAGCCTTCGAGGTTGGCGTCGACATAGGCATGGGGGTGATTGATCGAGTGACGGACGCCGGCCTGGGCCGCCAGGTGGACCACCGCCCCAAACCGGTATGTTGCGAACAGCCGGGCGATCGAGGGGCGGTCCGCCAGGTCAGCCTGCACGAAATCGAACCGCGAATCCGTGCGCAGGATATCCAATCGCGCCTGTTTCAGGGCCGGGTCATAGTAATTGTTGAGACTGTCAAGCCCGACGACATGACGGCCCTCGGCCAGCAATTGGCGGGCGACGTGAAAGCCGATGAAACCCGCCGCGCCCGTGACCAAAATCGTCTGTTCCGACATCATGTCCTCAAACGGCATCGGCAAGCTTCGCCGCACCGGCCGGGCCTCTTTACCCGCCGGCGTGAGGGTGTCGCAATACCCAGTTCTACGGCTATTGCCAGATTGGCATTAAAACCATACCAAGGCGGCGAAGTTCGGCGCGCGGCGTCGAGTTGCCGCTGTTTGGGACAACCTCCTCAATCCTTCGAAGCGCGGACGAGATGCGCCGGATCCTGTTTTCGACGATCAAGATACTGATCTCCGCCGCGCTGCTTTACCTCGCGCTGCGCAAGGTCAATCTCACCGAGCTTGCCTTGCGCATCGATAATCCCGCGAGCCTGGGCTGGATCGGCCTCGCGATCGCCGCGTCATTCCTGCAGATTTTCGTCGGCGTGCTGCGCTGGCGCGAGATCAGCGCAGAGTGCGGTGCGCCGATCGGCACGCGGCAGGCGATGCGCTTCAACCTGATCGGAACCTTCTTCAACCAGACGCTGCCTTCCTCGATCGGCGGCGACGCGGTGCGGCTCTGGCTGGTGGCGCGCGGCGGCGCCGGATGGCGCGCGGCGACCTATTCGATCTTCGTCGACCGCGCCGTCGGCCTGATCGCGCTGGCAGTCATCATCGTCGCGAGCCTGCCGTGGAGCCTGCGCCTGATCAGCGATCCGCATGGCCGCTCCGCGCTGTTGTTCGTCGACCTGGCGGCGCTCGCCGGCGGCGCCGGATTTCTCGTGCTCGGCAGGCTGCCCTGGCCGTGGCTCAAGCACTGGTGGGGAACCCATCATCTGCATGCCTGCTCGGTGATCGCCAACCGGGTGATCTTCAGCAGGACCCATGGACCTTCGATCGCGGTGCTGTCGCTGTCGGTGCACGTGCTCGCCGTCGTCATCGCCTGGTGCGTGGTGCAATCGATCGCGGCACCCGTCGTGTTCGGCCAGGTGTTTCAACTGGTGCCGCCGGTCATGCTGATCACCATGCTGCCGATCTCGATCGCGGGCTGGGGCGTGCGCGAGGCCACCATGGGGCTGGCGTTCGGATATGCCGGGTTGATGGCGAATGAAGGCGTCAACGTCTCGCTGCTGTTCGGCGCGGTGTCCTTCATCGTCGGCGCCTTCGGCGGACTGGTCTGGATTTTCAGCGCCGAAAAGGCCGCGCAGCGCTCGGCGCCCATCGGGGTTCCGGAGTAACCGCCGCATTGGATACGCCGCATTGGATACAATGACGAATTCCGAATTGCTGCTTTCGATCCTGGTCGTCGCCATCGCCAGCGTGGTCTCGGCGGCCATCACCTGGGCGATCCGGCCGCTGCTGCTGCGGTATACGCTTGCAAAGCCGAACGCGCGGTCGTCGCATCGCGTTCCCACGCCGCAGGGCGCGGGCGTCGCGGTGATCGCGGCCACGCTGCTGGTCGCGGGCATCGTCCTGGCTTACGCTGTTCCGGCACCCGCGAATTTCCCGGTCGCAATAGCGGCGGCGACCCTGTTCATCGCGATCGTGGGATTCGCCGACGACATCAAATCCATTCCGGTTTTACCGCGGCTGTTATTGCAGGTGCTTGCGGTCGGCGCGATCCTGTTTGCCGCGCCCGGCGATGCGAGGGTGGTTCCGGCCTGTCCGCTCTGGATCGAACGCGGCCTGCTGCTGCTCGCCGGCCTCTGGTTTGTGAACCTGGTCAACTTCATGGACGGGCTCGACTGGATGACCGTCGCCGAGGTCGTGCCTATCACCGCAGCGATGATCATGCTTGGGGCGCTCGGTGAACTTCCGGTGACGGCGACCATCGTCGCCGCGGCGCTGTGCGGCGCGATGCTTGGATTTGCGCCCTTCAACCGCCCGGTGGCAAAGATCTTTCTCGGCGACGTCGGCAGCCTGCCGATCGGCCTTCTACTCGGCTGGTGCCTGTTGCAACTCGCATACAGCCAGCAATTCGCCGCCACCCTGCTGCTGCCGCTCTATTACCTGGCGGATGCGACGGTAACGCTGCTGCGCCGGCTGGCGAGGGGCGAGGCGTTCTGGGCGGCGCATCGCTCGCATTTCTACCAGCGCGCCACCGATAACGGCTTTACGGTGCTCGCCGTGGTGCGCGAGGTGTTCGTGCTCAATGTCGGGCTTGCGGTGCTGGCGATCGCCTCGACCTATGCGCATTCGGCCGCGATCGATGTCGCGTTCCTGATCATCGGCGGCGTTGGCGTGGCGCTGACGATGTTCCGCTTTTCGCGGCCGGCGTAGTCGCAATTCATCCGTCGTTTCGCTGCAGTCCCCGAACGAGCAGGGAATAGCTCGCCATCGCATCGGCGAAGTTGAAATGCCGCGCGATTGCGGCCGCCCGTTCGGCCCGTCTTGGGTCGTCCGACTGAGAGGCTCGGCGGATGGCCGCGGCAAGTTCGCCGGCGTCACCGGGCGGGACCACCCAGCCGATATCATGTTCGCTCACCGTCAGCGCCGCCTCGGCGTCGGGTTCGGAGACGAGAATGACGGGACGGCCGACCGCCAGCAGATTGTAGAACCGGCTCGGCACCGACACGCCGGCAACGTCCCTGCGATAGGGAATGAGCCAAACGTTCGCGGCCGACAGGAACTCTTCGAGGTTCTCGTCCTCGACGCGGTCGACCAGCGTCACATTCGGTAAATTCGCTTCGGATTGCATCTGCTTCAGCCGCTCGAACCCCATCCCCCAGCCCGAGAGCAGGAAATGAATATCCGGATCGTCCAGCAGCAGTCGTGCCGCCTCAAACACGATCAGGGGATCGTGGGTAAAACCGAGATTGCCCGACAGCCCCACCACGAAGCGGGCCGGGTTCGCGCGACGATAGCGGTTATCGGGCGCGACCGCCCGCACGCCGGGAGCGAGCGTCGCCCAGTTCGGAATGAACCGGATTTTGTTGGGCGTTATCCCCCGGTAACGCGAAAGCAGTTTTCCGGTATCGCGCCCGATGACGACCACGGCATCGAGCGCGCGAAACATCAGCGCATTGGCGAGCCGCATGGCGCTTGCAGCCATCGATGCCGGTTTCAAAAGACCGGCCATGACCAGCACGTCGGGATAGAGGTCGTGCATGATGAGGGCCGATCGCGCGCCCTTCAGCCGGGCGGCGGCGGCGACCGCATAGGGCAACATGAACGGTGCGGTGACCGTCAGCGCCACATCGCCGCGCCGCAAGTTCCGCAATGCCGCCATGAAGGCGCGCAGCGTGAAGCATGCTTCGGCGGCGGCGCGCTTGATCAGGGCGGCTTTCTCCGCCATCCGGTTCCTGATCTCGACGACCACAGGCCGGCGCGAGGCCGTGGCGGCACCGGTCGCCGATCCCGGCGTCCCCGACAGCACCAGCACAGACGCATCTTGCGCGAGATGCTCGGCGATATCAGCCATGATCGCCGCCGTCGTGCTCAAGTCCGGCGGATAATGCTGGCTGACGATGACGACTTTTCCAAATCCCGGCATCAATCGCTTTCAGGCCGCTGTTGACCCGAATTCCGGCACCGCATCCTGCAATACGGCCCGGATGGTGCTCCGGTCGTCGCGCGCGATCGCCTGCTCGAGTGCGGCGATCCACTTCCGCAGCGCCTGCATCGGCGGCTCGTTCGGCTTGGCCGCCATGATGCCGGCGACCCCGATCTCGACGGTCGGCTCTTCGGTCGCGAACAGGATTTCGTTGAGCCGCTCGCCCGGCCGCATGCCGGTGAAGACGATGTCGATGTCATGGCCCGGCTGCAGGCCAGAAAGCCGGATCATGCGCTCCGCCAGATCGACGATCTTGACCGGCTGTCCCATGTTGAGGACGTAGACCGAAACATCCGGACGAACCGGCGCCAGCGCGTGGGTGGCGGCCATGATGACGAGATCGCAGGCCTCGCGGATGGTCATGAAATACCGGACCATGTCGGGATGGGTGACCGTCACCGGGCCGCCGGCCTCGATCTGCGCCTTGAATTTCGGCACCACCGAGCCGTTCGACGCCAGCACATTGCCGAACCGCACCGAGATCAGCCGCATCCTCGGCCTGGTGCCCGGTTGCGACGCCAGATCGTGATCGAGCGCCTGGCAATACATCTCGGCAAAGCGCTTGGTGAGGCCCAGCATCGAGACCGGCTCGATCGCCTTGTCGGTCGAGATCATCACCATCGCCTCGGCGCCCGCGGCAAGCGCGGCGTCCGCGACATTGATCGATCCGAAGATGTTGGTCTTGACGCCCTCGCTCCAGTCGCGCTCGAGGATCGGCACATGTTTCAGGGCGGCGGCGTGAAACACGATGTTCGGCTTGAACTCTCCCATCAGCCGCGTGATGCGATCGCGGTCGCGAATATCGGCGATCCGCCCTTCGATGACGGCGCCGGTCTGGTGCGCGGCGAGCGCTTCGGTGACGGCGTAGAGCGCGGGCTCGGAATTCTCGATCACCAAAAGTCGCGCCGCGCCGAAGGTGGCGACGCGGTCGCAGATCTCCGAGCCGATCGAGCCGCCGCCGCCGGTGACGATGACCGCCTTGCCCCTCACCAACGCTTCGAGCCGTCCGTAATCGATGTTTTCGCTGGGGCGCAGCAGCAGGTCCTCGACCGCGACATTGGTCAGCCGCGGCGTCTCCCCACTCTCCAGCGACGGCAGGCGGCTCACAATCAGCCCGAGCCGGCGCGATCGCATCAGGACCGATTCGGGCCGGGCGTCGGGCTCGAACGCCGACGGCGTCATCACCACGCGCGCGATCGGCTTGTTGCGCCTGGCGTAATCGCCGATCACATCCTCGATGTCGTCGATTCCGCCCAGCACCGGGATGTTGCGGATCGACTGGCCGCGGTCGGCCGGCGACGGCGACAATACGCCGACCGGCCAAAGATGCTTGACCGCCCCGCTTTCAATGCCGCGCAGCAGGATTTCGGCATCCGCGGCACGGCCGATCAGAAGCGCCGGCGAGGCGCCCTCGCTGCGGGCATGATAGCGGGTGCGCGAATAGCGGAAATAGCGGTAGGCGAAACGCAGGCCGCTGAGAAAGAACACCTCGAGGAAAAAGTAGAGGATGATCGTCGTCTTGCCGAGGAAGAACGGGGTCTGAAGATTCTGCGTCACCAATGTGCTGTGAACGTTGGGCGCGACGAAGATATAGTCGAGCACCAGCAGTGCCACGGTCAGCACGCTCGCGACGCGCAGAATATTCAGCGCGTCGGGCAGCGAAATGAAACGCCATTTCGTGGTGGTGAGATTGAAGAAGTAACAAACCACCACGCTGAAGGCCACGAAATACGGCAGGATGCGCAGCAGCAGCGGCAGGCGATCGAAAAATGCGTCGCCCTCGAAGCGCAGATAGAAGCTCGCCAGCACCGCAAGCGCGGTCGCGATCGCGTCGTGCGCCGCGATCAGGAAATTGCGCAAGGTCAGATTTGAGAGACGCATCATTTCGCTGACCGGTAACAAACGATCCTGGGGCTGGCCCGTTGCAAGGCCGCTGATAGCTCATCTGGCGCGCGCATGCCAGCCATCATGGTCCCGCGGACTCGCGCGCGACCGAAGCCTGCGAACGCGCAGCCAGCACCATGCTGCCGGCGATGCCGACGCCCAGCACGTACATCCATCCCTCGTTGAAATCGAACAGATGAGAATTGAACGCGGAGGTGAAGATATTCTGCAGCACCACCATCAATCCGATCCAGGCCGCCAGCCCCTCGCCGCGGAACAGCGAAAGATGCACCAGCCACATCGCAAACAGCAGGACAATGCCGATCGCCCCCCACTGAATGCCGACGCTCAGCGTCTGGTTATGCGGATTGGCAACGACCTCGGCGGCGGCGCCGAATTGGCCGACGGCATCCTCCTCGAACAGCGCACGGATCGAGCCGGTGCCGTGGCCGAACAGCGGGGCCTCGGAAATGAACCGCAGCGATTTTTCCCAGAACATCAGCCGCAGGCCGATCGACGTCGGGATATTACGCTCCTTGTAGAGCTGATAATCCCTCAGGAACGTCGCGGTGGTCCGGCGCAACGGCGGCGATGTCGCCCACGCCAGACCGCCCAGCACGGCCGTCGCGCAGCCGATGATGACGATACTGCGCCATTTCAGGTGAAGCAGCGCGAACACCGCGAGCATCAGGGGGATCGTCACCAGCGCGGTCCGCGACACGCTGACGAACAGCATGTTGACGACGAAACTGAGCGATAGCGCAGCGAGCAGCGTCGCCGGCCAAATTCTCCTCGCCCGCAGCAGGCCGATGACGGGATAGGCCAGCGCCACGGCGCACAGCGCGAATTCCTGGCTCTGGTCGATATAGTTCTTGACCGGAACGCCGTACTCGGCCCCGGACTTGAGCGCGAGCCTCGGGTCGAACGCGACGATCCAGGACATCGCCATCAACGCCGCGCAGGAGGCGAGAAAGGCGATGAAAACCTGTCTGCCGCGCGCGGAGCGTTCGAAATGATAGAACAGGACCGGCAGCATCAGGAATTTTGTCGAAGGGCCGACGGCATAGAACCGTTCGGCCCATGACACGTTCGACCACAGCGTTCCGGCGAGCGCGAGCGCCAACAGCGCGATCGGCAGGGCGCAGACCGGACGTTGCAGCGATCGCAGGAAAGCCCTGACGTCGAAGAACGGCGCCATCGACACCAGAAACGCCGCCGCGGAGATCGACGCCAGCGAGGTCGACCAGGGCAGCGCGACCGCGATCAGGATTGCGAAAACATCTGCCGTCGTCGACCACGCGGCGGGATCGTGCCACCGTCGCGGCGACAACGCCGGTAGTTGTTCCCTCGCCAGCGCGCTCACGCCCGGCCTCCGCGCGCGCGTTTGACAAGCGATGTCGTGCTGAACCCCGGCAGGATGTCGACCAGCAGCACTTCGCCACCACAGGCTTCGACGATCTCGTGGCCGACCACCTGCTCGCGGCTGTAGTCGCCGCCCTTCACCAATACGCTCGGCCTGATCTCCGTGATTAGCCGGATCGGGGTGTCCTCCTCGAAGATGGCGACCAGATCGACCGCCTCCAGCGCCGCCAGTACTTCGGAGCGCGCCTGCTCGTCCTGCACCGGCCGCCCCTCGCCCTTCAGCCGTTTCGTCGATGCGTCGCTGTTTAGCCCGACGATCAGCCGGTCGCAGGCGGCGCGCGCCGCGGTCAGGACCTTGACGTGGCCGGGATGCAGGATGTCGAAGCAGCCATTGGTGAACCCGATCCGCAAGCCCTGCTTGCGCCAATCCGATAGATGCGCGGCAAGATCGCCACCCGCGGCGATGATTTTCTCTTCCGCCGCGAGATAGGCATGCGGCAGGATTTTTCGCCGCAGTTCCGCCGATGTCACCGTGGCGGTGCCCTTCTTGCCGACCGCGACCGCGGCCGCCGCGTTTGCGATCCGCAGCGCGGTCTCCCAATCGGCTCCCGCCGCGAGGCTGACCGCGAGGGCTGCGGCGACGGTGTCGCCAGCGCCGGAGACGTCGCGGACCTTGACCGGATGCGCCGGGACGTGAATGGCCTCGCCGTTGCGCGGCACCAGCGTCATGCCGTGCTCGCTTTGCGTTACCAGCATGGCCTCGCAATCGGCCAGCTGGATGGCGTCATGGGCGGCGTCGGCGATGCTTTTTTCACTGTCGGCGCGGCTGCGGGTGGCTTCGGCGAATTCCTTGCGATTGGGCGTCAGCAGCGTCGCGCCGCGATAAATCGCAAAGTTGGCGCTCTTGGGATCGACAATGACGCGCTTGCCGAGTTTTCGCGCGGCGTCGATGATGTTGCGGATCACCCGCGCAGTCAAAACGCCCTTGGCGTAGTCGGACAGCAGCACGATGTCGGCGAGCGGCAGGCATGGCAGCGTGACGTCGATCAGTTGCTGCTCGATCTCGGGCGAGGCCGGCTGCGCCAGCTCCCAGTCGGCACGCAGCATGTGGGTCGAGAAATGCTCGGAGACGAAGCGCACTTTTCGGGTCGTCGGCCGCGCGAAATCGCTTACCAGCACGCTTTCGATGAGGTTCTGCTGGGCCAACTGGGCTCGCAGTTTCTCGCCGGCATCGTCCTCGCCGATCAGGCCGACGAAGATGCAGCGCGCGCCGAGCGAAGCGATGTTGCGCGCGACATTGCCGGCGCCGCCGATATTGGTCTCGCTGCGCTGCACGGCAATCACCGGCGCGGGCGCTTCCGGCGAAATCCGCGACACCTCGCCATAGACAAATTCGTCGAGCATCAGGTCGCCGACACAGAGCACCGTCTGGCGGACCATCGCATGCGACAAAGCGTCAAAATCGAACATTTATTCTCGCACTCTGTTCGGCAGCTAGCGGAAACGATCGGCGGAATCGAGAAAACCCTTGACGTAGGTCCCTACCGCCTCTTCCAGCGCGGTGAAGCCGCCATTGTAACCGGCGCGCAGCAGGGAAGCGCCATCGCTTTGCGTGAAATACTGGTAGCTGCCGCGGATCGTCTCGGGCATGTCGATATACTGGATTTTCGGAGCGGTGCCGAGCGCGGCGTAGGCCGCCAGCATCATATCCCTGAAACTGCGCGCCTTTCCGGTGCCGACGTTGAAGAGGCCGCTGACCTCAGGCGTCGCCAACAGCCACATCATCACCCGCACCGCATCGTCGACATAGATGAAATCGCGCCGCTGGTCGCCGTCGGCGATCCTGTCGCGATGCGATTTGAACAGCTGCACCGGCCGGCCGGACTTGATATCGTCGAAGCGGCGCGCCAGCACGCTCATCATCGTGCCCTTGTGATATTCGTTGGGACCGAACACGTTGAAGAATTTCAGGCCCGCCCATTGCGGCGGCAGTTTGTCGCCTCTCGCCACGCGCTCCGCGAGTGCCATGTCGAACAGATGCTTGCTCCAGCCGTAGAGATTCATCGGCCGCAGCGCCTTCAGCGCGGCAAGTGAAGGGTCATCGTGAAAACCCCGCGCGCCATCGCCATAGGTCGACGCCGATGAGGCGTAAATGAAGGGCGTGGGGTGGGACGTGCACCAGTCCAGCAACCGCATCGACAGCCGGAAATTGGTTTCGATCACGAGATCGCCGTCGGTTGCGGTGGTTTCCGAAATCGCCCCGAGATGGATAACGGCGTCGAGGCGGCGGCCGTTCAGCCAGTCCGGCAACTCCGCCGGCGGCACGATGTCCGCGAGCTGCCGCTTGGCGAGATTGCGCCATTTGCCATCATGGCCGAGCACATCGCATACCGCCACGTCGGACCGGCCGGCGTCGTTCAACGCGGCCACGACGTTCGATCCGATAAAACCGGCGCCCCCGGTCACCAGCAACATTGCGGTCCCTGCCCTTGATCTGGAATGCCAGCTTTGCCCCAGTCCCGGGCGGCAGGCAACTTGGGTTGTCCGGCGTGGTGAAGACTGCAGCGGCCGTTTGGTGCCTTTACCCGGCGTCGGGGAGCAGTTACCGACTGGCAGGAAATGAGCCGCCCATCAAAAGAATGAACAGAGATTCGAAAGATATAACGATAGAGAACGCGGCGGACACCCGCCCGATCCTGATCGTGCCCTATATGTGGATCGGCGACTTCGTCCGCGGCCATAGCGTGGTGCGGGTGCTGAAGCAACGCTGGCCCAACCGGCCGGTCGATCTGCTGGCTACCACCCTGTGCGCGCCGCTGGTCGATTACATGCCCGGCGTGCGCGCCGGGATCGTCTGGGACCTGCCCCGCAGCCGTCTGGCAGTGGCCAGGCAATGGGGGCTAGCGGCGCAGCTCAAGGCCAGGGGCTACGGCACCGCGCTGGTGCTGCCCCGCACCTGGAAATCGGCGATCGCGCCGGCGCTCGCCGGCATCCCGGAACGGGTGGGTTTTGTAGGCGAGGCCAGGTTCGGGCTCATCAATAGATGGCGCTGGGGCGAGAGGGCCCTGCCCCGCTTCATCGACAAGAATGCCGCGCTGGCGCTGCCGGACGGCGCCCCGTTGCCGCCGGAATGGCCGGTGCCGCAACTCCGAGTTCCGGGCGAGGAAGTCGGCCGCTGGCGGCAAGCCAACGGGCTGGGTGCCGGCCGCGCCGTGGCGCTGGCGCCGGGCTCGGTCGGCGCCTCCAAGCGCTGGACCTGGTATCCGGAGGCCGCGCGGCTTTTGGCCGAACGGGGGTTCGACGTCTGGGTGGTCGGTGGCCCCGGCGAAAAGGCGCTGGCTGCCGAAATCGTAGCCAGAGGCGGCCCCGGGGTCCGCGACCTCACGGGATCAGATCTGCGCAACGGCATCCTCGCGGTCGCCGCGGCCAGTGTGGCGATTTCGAACGATTCCGGCTTGATGCATATCGCGGCCGCCCTGGGCACGCCGACCATGGGCATTTTCGGCCCCACCAGCCCCTACCACTGGGCGCCGCTGAACGGGCTGGCGGCGACGGTGCAGACCAAAACCGTGGTGCCCTGCCAGCCCTGCCATCGCCCGGTCTGCACCATGAATGACCATCGCTGCATGCGCGACATTCCGGCCTCCGATGTGGCCGATATCGCCGAGCGCGTGCTGAACGAAGCCGCGGCCCGCCTCGCGCATTGAGCCCGCATGCTTGCGCTGCCCCGGCGCGGTCATTACCAAGGACGCCACTGGCAAGCCGGACGGTTAAGTGTTGGACCCCATCGCAACCCATCTGAAACTTTCGCTCGCCGCCCTTGAGCGCGCCACGCGGGATGTGACCCTGCTCGCCGCCGCGCGGAAAATCGCCGAAATCATCATCGCGGCGCTGCGTGCGGACAGGAAACTCCTGATCGTCGGCAATGGCGGCAGCGCCGCCGATGCCCAGCACATCGCCGCCGAAATCGTCGGCCGCTACAAGCAGGACCGGCCGGCTTACGCCGCGATCGCGCTGACCACCGACACCTCGGCGCTGACGGCGATCGCCAACGACTATGGTTTCGAGCAGGTGTTCGCACGCCAGGTCGCGGGCCTCGGCCGGCGCGGCGACGTGCTGCTGGCGCTATCGACCTCGGGCCGTTCGCCGAACATTTTGTCCGCGTTGCGCACCGCGCGCGAGCATGGGCTCATCACCGTCGGCTTCACCGGCCTGAATGGCAAAACGCTCGGCGCGCTCTGCGATCATCTCGTGGTCGCGCCCACCGACGACACCCCGATCATCCAGCAGATTTACCTCGCGGTGGCGCACGGCATCTGCGACGAGATCGAGCAGACCATGATGCGCGAGACCGCGAAGAAATGAGCGGGGTCGTTTCCGCCCGCGTCCCTCCTCGGCCCGCCGCCTTCCTCGATCGCGACGGCGTCGTCAATCATGACGACGGTTACATGGGCACGCAGGACCGCATCCGCTGGATGCCCAATGCGGCGAAAGCGATCCGCCGGCTCAACGACGCCGGCTATCTCGTGTTCTTCTTCACCAATCAATCCGGCGTGGCGCGCGGTTACTTCACCGAGGATCAACTCACCGCGCTGCACGACTGGATGTTGGCCGAACTCGCCAGCCAGGGCGCTGTCATCGACGACGTCAGGTATTGCCCGCACCATCCCGACGGATCGGTCGCCGGCTATCTCGAGGACCATCACTGGCGCAAGCCGAGCCCCGGCATGATCCTCGACCTGATGGCCCACTGGCCGGTGCGGCACGAGGGCAGCTTCGTCATCGGCGACCGGCCGACCGACATCGAGGCGGCGGAAGCCGCCGGGCTGCCCGGTTTCCTGTTCGAAGGCGGCGATCTCGATGCTTTCGTGGCCGACATCTTGAAACGAACACCGGTGAACCGAGAACGTTAAGGGCCGAATCGGCACCCCGGGCGAAAGTTACCGGATTGTTGCTCGGCAGAAATATTTCACAAATTTAATGCTCCAACCGCCAACCCCCGCTGAACCCGGGAGAATTCGGCCGTCACCAACCGGCAAGACCAACGAGAGCTTCAAAAAGGTCCAGCCGCCATGACAAACTACACTTTCACAAAAGTCGACGTTCCCGCCGCGGCCGGAACCTATCAATACATTTCCGTCGACGGCCTGGACGCCGCGGGCGACGCGGTCGGGAGTTACGGCAATGTCGACGGCGATGGCGACGGGACCTTCCACGGCTTCATTGCGTTGGACAATAGCAATGGCAATGGCATCACCTTGGACCCCCCCGGCTCAACCAACACCAGCGTTGGTATTACCGCAAGCGGGATCCTCTACGGAGACTATACCTATCTGAACCACAATTATGGCTTCGTCGACAACGGCGGCGTCTTTACGACGTTCGACTACGGCATCGCAGAGACTGCCCCCCCCACCGTTCCAATTGCTATCAGCACCGACGTGGACGGCGTTACCAACGCCGGCGTGGTTTACGGCGACTATGCCGACTACGTGATCAACAATGGCAACCAACCCGGGTGGCAAGGGTTCCTCAACAATAATGGCGTCATTACACTGATCTCCTTTCCCGGAGCCAATATCACCACTCTTGCCGGCATTAATTCAGCCGGCACGATCGTCGGAAACTATGAAATCGGAGGCAATACCAACGCGGGGTTGATCGGCCATGGATTCGTCGACAACAATGGCAGCTTCACGTCAATCGATGTACCCGGAGCTTACGCCACCAGTGTGGTCGGCATCAGCGATGGCGGCGAGATCGTCGGAAACTATCAGGATTTCTCCAACAACAATTGGGGGTTTGTCGACAACAACGGCGTCATCACCAAGATCAACATCGCGGGCGCCACCAGTACAGGCGTTTCGGCCGTCAACGCCGCCGGCGAAGTCGTCGGATACTATGCCGATGGCGGCGGCAACATCCATGGCTTCGTCGACAATGGCGGCGTCATCACGCCCGTCGACGTTCCCGGAGCCACTGAAACCGACATCCTGGGCATCAATGCGACCGGCATGATCTCGGGATATTACGACGACGCCAGCGGCAACCAGCATGGCTTCGTCGGCACGCTTCCCACCACGACGATCGAGACCGCTGGATCGACCAGCCTGGTCCAGGTCGGAAATAATTATTTCCTCGAGAGCAACAGCACCTGGACCAGTCCCGAGCTGACGTATGGCGGCGCACCTCTCACGGCGGGTGAGTTTCCTTGGACACCGATCGGCGCGGAGCAGACGTCAACCGGGTATGAGATAGCTTTGAAGTACGCGGCCATCGGTCAATATACGGTGTGGAACACCGAC
>Ga0210388_10000640_pt1 | contig 28091 bp, 23 predicted proteins | sample IncBWC19OmetaG_FD_155485 | JGI IMG/M metagenome (GOLD analysis project Ga0210388, IMG submission 155485) | Forest soil microbial communities from Barre Woods Harvard Forest LTER site, Petersham, Massachusetts, United States - Inc-BW-C-19-O ...
TGAGAGTAGTAGCGAGGCGCGGTCGTGACATGCTGGAACTGGCGGTGATCGACGACGGAGGAGGGATTGACGAGGCTGCGATTCCCAAAGGGCGCGGGATCGAAAATACACGGGAGCGGTTACGATCGATCTATGGCGACCGCGCTTCCCTCACTTTTCAGAAAGGCGTGGAGCGCGGAACGACGGCGATTCTTCGGGTACCGTATCGCGAGATGTTATGGCTGACTGGAAAGCACTGATCGCCGACGACGAGCCGTCCGCGCGCCGCGGCGTCCGCCAACTGCTGGCGGCGTTTCCGGAGTTTGGCGTGTCCGGAGAATGCCGCAATGGAGCCGAAGTACTGGCCGCGCTCGATTCATCGCAGCCCGATGTGGTGTTTCTCGATATTCAGATGCCGGGCATGGGCGGCTTCGAAGTGATTCGCCGCCGAACGCCGGAACGCATGCCTGCCGTGGTGTTCCTGACCGCGTACGATCAGTACGCCATTCGCGCGTTCGAGGCGCAGGCGTTGGATTACCTGGTGAAGCCGGTGACGGAGGCCCGGTTCGCGGCGACGATGAAGCGGCTGATGCGCCAGTTGCGCGCGCCGTTGGTGCGTTCCGACGAAAGCATTGTGGTGAGCACGGCGCGCGGCTCGACCGTGCTGCGCGTGCCGGAGATCGATTGGATGGAATCCGCGGGCAACTACGCGCGGTTGTGGATCGGCAGCCGGAGCTACCTGCTCCGTGAGTCTTTGCATGTGCTGGAGGACCGCGTGCGCGACTACGGATTTCTGCGCGCTCATCGCCGCGCGCTGGTGCGGCTCAGCGGCGTGCGGGAGCTGATCTGGTCGAACGACGGCGGTTTGATGACCGTGCTTGCGAGCGGCGCAAAAATTCCCATCTCGCGCCGTCGCCGCACCGCTTTTGCCACGGCAGTTCGAGGGATGGGCAGACCGGCATAGCGATACAATCTTGGGATGCGTGAACTGTGGCTCATCGGCCTGCTGGCTGCGGCGTCTTTCGCGCAGTCCGGCAAGCTGGGCGGTTTCAGCAATTCCGACGACGTCGGCGCGCCTCCGCTCCAAGGCTCCGCTGAGTTTGACGGTTCCACAGGGGAGTATAAAATCACGGGTTCGGGCACCGATATCTGGGGCAAGGCGGATCAGTTCCATTACGTGTGGCGGGAGATGTCCGGCAATTTTGCGGTCACCGCAACCGCGAAATTTCTCACCGAAGGAATCGCGCACCGCAAAGCCGTGATCATGCTGCGCAAGAGCCTCGACACCGATTCGCCGTTCGTCCAGCTCGCGATTCACGGGGACGGGACGCCGTCGGTGCAGTTCCGGAACACGAAGGCCGACAATACGAACACCGTGGATTTTCCCATCGAAGGTCCGGGGACGTGGAAGCTCAAGCTGGCGCGCCAGGGCACGACCATCACGGTGTGGATCGCCAAGGACGGAGGACCTCTGCGGGAATTGGGACACACGCTGAATCAGTTGGGGAGTCCGATTCTGGTCGGGCTTGGGGTGAGTTCGCATACCCAGGAAGCGAGCAACACGGTGTTGTTTTCGAACGTATCGGTGGAACAGTAATGTCTTCCATGCGCTTGCTGGTTTGCCTGCTCGCCGCTTCGGCATTCGCGCAGACCGCGGACCTGGGAATCTTCACCAATTCCGGCGACGTAGGCGCGCCTGCGATCAAAGGGTCCGCTGAATTTTCGAACGGACAGTACAAGATCACCGGCTCCGGCGCGAACATCTGGGCGAAGCAGGATCAGTTCCAATATGTATGGCGGGAGGCGACCGGCAACTTCACAGTGACGGCCACCCTGCAATATCTCGGCAAGGGGAACGATCATCGCAAGGCCGGTATCATGGTGCGCCAGTCCCTGGACGCCGACGCGGCATACGCAGATGTGGTGATCCACGGCAACGGCATGCCCGGACTCCAATGGCGGAGCAAAACGGGCGAAGATACCAACACCTTCGATTTTCCATTCGACGGGCCGGGCACTTTCAAGGTGAAGCTGGTGCGCACCGGAGTCAGAATATACATGTACATCGGCAAGAACGGCGCGGAGCTGAAAGAGCTCGCGCACACCGAAGTATCGCTTCATAATCCCGTGCTGGTGGGACTGGTGGTGTGCTCGCATCAGGCGGATGCGTCGGATACGGTCATCTTTTCGGATGTATCGGTGGAACCTTAAACCTATGAGTCGATTTCTGCTCGCTCTGATCTTCTGTTTGGCGGCGTTCGCGCAAACCTCCTACGACGTGATCCTGACGGGAGGACGCATCGTCGATGGAACGGGGAACGCATGGTTCTATGGCGACCTCGCGGTGAAGGACGGGAAGATCGCGCGCATCGCTCCCGCAGGCATTCTGAAGAATGCCGCGGCGCGGGAGCGGCTGGATGTGAGCGGACTGATGGTCGCACCGGGCTTCATCGATATTCAGAGCCAGTCGCGGGCTCCTCTGCTGACCCAGGACGGCCGCGTGATCAGCAAAGTGACGCAAGGCGTGACCACGGAAATTATGGGCGAGGGCGTTACCAATGCGCCTTCGAACGACAAGACCTCGACGGCGCAGCGCGATACGGGGCGCACTAGCAATGGTTCGTTCGAGGGTCCCCATGGCTTCGATGCGTGGCTGCGCGCGATGAAGGAGCACGGCGGCTCAGTCAACTTCGGATCCTTCGTGGGAGCGGCGACGATCCGCCAGTACGTGAAGGGCATGGCGCAGGGCGCGCCCACCGACGACGAGGTCGAAGCCATGCAGACGCTGGTGCGGCAGGCCATGGAGGATGGCGCGTTCGGAATCGCGTCGGCATTGATTTACCCGCCGGGAAACTACGCGACCACGCGGGAACTGGGCGCGATGGCGAAGGCGATGGCTCCTTATGGCGGCCTTTACATCACGCACATGCGGTCCGAGGCGGATCAGTTTCTGGAGGCGATCGACGAAGCCGTGGAGATCGGGCGGATGGGCGGCGTTCCAGTGGAGATTTATCATTTGAAGGCCGGAGGCCAGCGCAACTGGTCGAAAGTGCCGCAGGCGATCGCGAAGATCAACGCGGCGCGGGCGGCCGGGATCGATGTTTCAGCGGACATGTATCCATACACCGCCGGAGGCACCGGCCTGACGGCAGTGCTTCCCCCGTGGACCGCGGCCGACGGCAAGTTATTCGACAATCTGGCCGACGCCTCGGTACGCGCCAAAATTCGAGCGGAGATTCAGAGCGATAAAACCGAGTGGGAAAACATGGGCCAGCTCGCGGGGCCCGATGGCATTCTGATTGTCGGCATCGATAAGGACGAGAACAAAAAGTACGTCGGCAAGCGCCTTTCCGAAATCGCGTCCATGATGCACAAGGATTGGATGGATGCCGCGATGGACCTCATCCTATCTGAACATCGGCGTGTGGAAACGATTTACTTCATGATGAGCGAAGACAACGTCAAGCTCCAGTTAAAGCAGCCGTGGATTAAGATCGGCACCGATGCCGCGGGCATCGACCCGGAGCAGGCGAAGGACCTGGCGCATCCACGCTCCTACGGGACGTATCCGCGCATCCTGGGGAAATACGTGCGTGAGGAGAACGTGATGCCGATCGAGGAAGCGGTTCGCAAAATGACCTCGGCCGTGGCGCGCCGGCTATCGATTCAGGATCGAGGGCTGCTTCAGGAAGGCCTCCCTGCCGACATTGCGGTGTTCGACCCGCGAACCGTCATCGACCACGCGACCTATGAGCAGCCGCATCAGATTTCTACCGGCATACGATATGTGTTCGTGAACGGTGTCGCGGTGGTTCGCGAAGGCAAGCATACCGGGGCGCTGCCGGGGCAGATTATTCGCGGACCCGGGTACGTTCCGGCGCCGTGACGAAATTCGGCGTGCGGCCGCGTTTTGCTTCCAGCCGATTCTCGCCGCGCAGCCATTCGGAAAGAGGCCTGGTCCCGATGCGGATCTGCGCTCTGCGCAGCATCGAGTTCAGAAACCGCAGCTCCGCGATCAAGCTCCGCTCGGGATGCCCCCGCGCTTCCTTTTTAACCATGACGCGTCCTTTTTCGGCCCACAGAAGGCCCCATTTTTTGGGCAGATCCTCCACCTTAACGATTCCGGAAGGGCACAAGTAATAGCGCCTCTGGCCCATGCCGGCCGCGGGCTTTTTGCGCACGGCTTTTTTCGAATCGCTGAGAAAATCGGACCGCGTCGCCTTACACTCGATCAGCGTGGAGAAACCGGTAGCCCAGCCGATGATATCCGGATTTTCCTTTTTCGACGCTGCGAACTCGTAGAAAACGGTGGAAGACTGGCGACTGAGCCAGCGAACGCCGAGCGCGACCAAGCTCGCGTGGGTCATTGCGCCGGCCTTACGGATAAACATCCATAGGCGAACATATGACGAATAGGATAACCCACTCGATGGCAGGCGGCGCTGCCTGCGTGCCCAACCACAGGCGCGGGCGACGATTTTCCATGTGCTGTTACAAAAGAGGTATAAGATTACCTATGGACCGTCGCCGATTTTTCGGAACCACCGCTTCCATTCTTACTGCCTTTCAAGCCGGTTCGCTGGCCAAAGCGCAGGACGCCCTCGCCTCCGTAAATGGGCGTCCGGCGGATACAGTCGCCCGCGACGAAGACTTCTGGTTCAACATCCGCCACGCCTTCACCGTCGATCGGAACATGATCAACCTGAATAACGGCGGCGTCTCTCCGGCTCCGAAAATTGTCATGGACACCGAGGTCCGCTATCTGGAGATGGAGAATCTCAGCCCGTCCTATTACATGTGGAACGTGCTGGACCCCGGCGTCGAAACCGTCCGCCGCCGTCTGGCCCGTATGTTCGGCGTGGACACGGAAGAGGTCGCGATCACGCGCAACGCCAGTGAAGCGAACGAAATTATCCAGCTCGGCATGAAGCTGAAGGCTGGCGACGAGGTGATCACCACCAATCAGGATTATCCGCGCATGATCACCACCTGGCAGCAGCGCGAGCGCCGCGAGGGCATCAAGCTGAAGCAGCTCACCTGGCCCGCTCCTCCGCCCAGCATGGATTATCTGGCGAAGATGTTCGAAGACGCGATCACGCCGCGGACCAAGGTCATCCACATCTGCCACATCACCAACCGCACCGGCCAGATTTTCCCGGTGAAAAAGATTTGCCAGATGGCGCGCGCCCGCGGCATCGAAACCATCGTCGACGGAGCCCACGCGTTCGCGCAGTTCCCGTTCACGCACGCCGATCTGGATTGCGATTATTACGGCACCTCGCTGCACAAATGGGTTCTGGCGCCCATCGGCACCGGCATGCTTTATGTGCGCAAGGAAAAAATCCCCACCATCTGGCCGATGATGGCCGCGCCCGATTCCATGCAGGACAACATCCGCAAGTTCGAGGAAATCGGCACCCATCCCGCGTCGCAGCGCAACGCCATTACCGAAGCCATCAACTTCCACGAGAGCATCGGCCCGGAGCGCAAAGCGGAGCGTTTCCGCTACCTCCGCAAGCGCTGGTCCAGTCAGTTGCGCGAACTGCCCGGCGTAAAAATCCTGAACAGCGAAGATCCGGAGCAATCCTGCGCCATCGGCTTCATCAGCGTGGATAAGATCGAAGCTCCCGCGCTATCGAAGTATCTGTGGGAGAAACATCGCATCTGGACGGTGGCGATCGTCACGCCCGGCGAATATCAGGGCCTGCGCATCACTCCGAACGTCTACACGACACTTGAGGAAATCGACACCTTCACCGAAGTGATGACCAGGATTATCAAAAAAGGCTCGATCCCGGCCTGAGGCGACGCATATGACATCTGAAGAACAAATGAAGGCCGAAATCGACCGGCTTCGCGCCGAAAACGAAGCTCTCAAAAAACCCGTCCGCGGCCAAACCTCGCTGAAAGTGAGCGAAAAAGGCGGACTCTCCGTTTACGGGCTCGGACGCTTTCCGGTAACGCTCTATCGCGAGCAGTGGGAAAAGCTGCTGGGCATGGCCGACGAAATCCGCGCGTTCATCGTCCAGAACGACGCTTCTTTAAAGAAAAAAGAGTGAACGCTATCGCGGCTTCGGAACTTCACATTTAAAATTCGCCGCATCGTCTGTGCTTCCCGAGCCGGCATAGCGCGCGATTTGTGGATACGGGCAAAGCGGACGCGTGCGGACCACTCCGCTGTCGGGATTCGCGCCGGTCTTGAATTTTGTCGCCACGATCCGCTCCGGCGCCACGCCCTGGTCCACCCATCGATCCAGCGCCACAGCCATGCTATGCAGCGGATCGGACGGCATAGCCGAAGGATTCGTGCCAAAACTATTCGGTCCTGGACCTCCCGCGCAATGCTGCATTCCCGGGACCATGTATAGTTGCACGAACTCGCCGGCCCGCTTCGGCCCCATCTTCGCCACCACGGATTCGTAATACATCACGGCATTCGTGGGCGCGATCGCGGTATCGCTCCATCCGTGATACAGAAACAGCTTGCCCCCGCCATCCTTGAAAGTTTTAAGATCGGGTTCGGTCGCGTTGAACAGGCGAGCCGATTTATCGTCGGTGATTTTCATATCGCGGTCGAACGTGAAGCTTCGAAAATCCCACGCCGCGTTTTGGAATACCATGTTCGCGAAAAAGCCCTTGGCGAAGATCGCTTGCTGGGAATCCGCACCCGTGACCCAACGGCTCCAGCCTCCGGGACCCGATTCGCCTCCCGGTACATAGCCCGGAAAAAGCTGCTCGCCTTTGGAATTCCGTGGGCCATCGTAGATCTTCTTGAGCGCCCCGATCTGCCCCGCCGTGAGGCAGCTATCCGATTCCGCTCCGTGGCATACCAGCACCGCGGGATCGAAGTGGCATCGTGTCGGATCGTCGATCACGCCGTCTTCCACTCCATCCAGCGCATCGCAGGCCGCCAGCGCGGCCTTCTCGATGGCCGGCATTTTCGCCGCTGGAATCGGAGCCGCATCCAAAGCCTGCTGGTCCCACACAAAGCCGGCGAAGTTGTGCGTCCAAAAATTCGCCGCGGCGCCCGCGATAATCCCGTCATAGTCCGCCGGGTAACGCTGCGCCTCCACCAGCGCCTGCCTCCCCCCGTTCGAGCAACCGCTGAAATAGGAATGCTTGGGGGCGTGGCCATAGTAACTCCGCATCGCCAGCTTGGATTTCTCCGCCGTCTCATGAATCGCGCGATACGCGAAGTCCACCACTTTTTCGTAATGGCCCAGAGCCCAATCGCCCGCGGTAGCCGGCCCCTTGTGCCCTGTGTCGGTCGACGAACTGGCGTATCCGTTATGCAAAGCGGCCGCCATCAGGCTGTACTGAATCGATCCCGCGAACCCTCCATTACCGATTCCAAAATACTTGCCATTCCATCCCGCTTCGGGCATCCATACCTCGAACCCGATCTGCGAATCGGCCGATGGCTTGGAGACTCCCTGCACCCGGCAGAACGCCGGCAAGGATTTATAGGGTCCATTCTGCGGTCCTTCGGGCGGGGTGAAAGCGCCTGCGGCCACAAGGGTCGCCGAAGTGATAGTGGCATCTTTCAGCGCCAGCGACATCAACTTGTCGCAATCGGCTGCGACCGACACGATGGAGGATCCAATTGCAATCAGGAGAACAGCAGCTCTCATACGGGTAGATCGATGATATAACGATTCACCCTCAGGACTGTCTACGGCGTGGGCGGCGGTTCGCGACGTTCCACCACGAGCGTACACTTGGTGACGATGCCTGCGATCGCGCTCACCGCCGCCAACACCGGCGCGGCGACAACACCGATAGCGGCCAGGGTGACTGGAATCTCGACCAGAGTAACCCCCTGCTCGTTCTTGATGATGATTCGCTGAACGTTTCCTTCGTGAATCAGTTCCTTAACCTTCTCTACCAGGTTTGAGCCCATCACCTGGATCTCTTCTACAACGCGGTGAAAGTTCAATGGATCCTCCCTCTTGCTCTTACGCACCGATCACCCCGGTTGTTCCTCCGCACGCCGGCAAAAATCTGTTTATATGCCTTGACAAGTATATGCTCTGTAGAGTATATTCTGAAGTAGGAGAGTACAAATATGAAAGAAGCCACGAAACGTTCGATTGTCCGTTGGATTCACATTATCTTTAGCATTCCGATACTGGGCTATATTTATAGTCCGTTTGAAGAACTTCCAAAGTTCGCCGACCGGGTCCGGTTCTTCGTCGTGCCGGTGATATTTCTTTCGGGACTTTGGATGTGGAAGGGTTATGTGGTTCGACGACTTGTTTCAAAGATATTGGCTAAAACCACAGGCATGAAAACACGACAATTGGAGGTCTAGGCCCTATGAATCCATCGGAACGTATTGACCAACTGATCGCACAACTCCCGGACTGGCGTGGCAAGACTCTTGCCAGCATCCGCAAGCACATCCTTGCAGCCGACCGGGAAATCATCGAGGAATGGAAGTGGATGGGAAGTCCAGTGTGGTCTCGCGGCGGAATGATCGCGGTCGCCAATGCCCACAAAGACAAAGTGAAAGTTACCTTCGCCGACGGGGCGAGCCTCCCGGATCCGGACGGGCTCTTCAATGCGGGCCTCGGAGGCAACAAGTGGCGAGCGATCGATTTTTTGGAGGGCGACAAGATCAAGGAGCGCCCTCTAAAAGATCTGGTTCGTGCCGCCATTGAATACAATCACCTCAAACTAAAGAACAAAGCGCGTAAGAGTAAGCAGTGAAGACCGCTCTCAACAGGCTGCCTGAGTAAAAAAATCGCGATTCTTCCTAACCAAAGGAAAAATTCGACGTTCTATAATCAGACTACCTATGGGAGCTGAGAAAAATAGAGCGGACCTGTTACCGGGCACGCTCGACATGCTGGTGCTCAAAGTATTGATGAGCGGTCATTTGCACGGATACGGGATCGCGCAACTGATCCAGCAACTCTCGGGCGAACTGCTGCGCGTGGAGGAGGGCTCTCTCTATCCGGCGCTGCAAAAGCTCGAATTGAATGGATGGATCACCGGCGAGTGGGGCCTGTCAGCGAATAATCGGCGGGCGCGCTTCTACAAATTGACGCCCGACGGGCGGAAGCAACTGGCGGAGGAGTCGGCTCGCTACCGGCTGGTAACCGGCGCGGTCGCCCGCATTATGGGGTTCGCTTAAGTGAACTGGGGACGGTTTCGACGCCGTTTACGTTTTTTGCTCTCCCATAGCGAGCGGCAGCGGCTCTTGTGGGAAGAGATGGACTTTCACATCGAGTCCTTGGCTGAGGACTTCGCCGCGCAGGGCATGACTGAGGTCGAGGCGCGCGCGGCGGCAAGGAGGAAGTTCGGAAATATGACCCAGAAATCAGAAGATTCCCGCGGCGTGTGGCTGCTTCGGTGGTGGAGCGATCTGGCCCAGGATCTGCGCTATTCGTTTCGAGGGATGCGGCGCGATGCTGCGTTCACCGCGTTTGTGATTCTCATCGCCGGCCTCGGCATCGGTGCCAGTTCGACGGTGTTCAGCGTCGTGAATGCGCTCCTGCTGCGGCCCCTCCCGTTCCGCGATCCAGGCCGTCTGGTATGGATCGCGAACCAGGAATGGAACACGCAAGTGAGCAACTTCCTCGACCTGCGGGAGCAGAATCGCTCCTTCTCCGATCTGGCGGGCTGGGGCACCCATGGCACCGGAGACTGGCAATTGACGGGAACCGGCGAGCCCGAACGTGTGACGGGCGTTCCCGTGACGCAGAATCTTTTTTCGCTGCTGGGCGTGGACCTGCTGCTCGGCAGATTGTTTACCGCTGACGAATGCCGGCAGAGAGCGTCCGCTCCCCAGGCCGTGATTCTCAGTCACGGATTCTGGCAAAGGCGATTCGCTTCAGACCCCTCCGTGGTAGGCAGTAAGTTGATGTTCAACAACCGCGCCGTCACCGTGGCGGGCGTGCTGCCTGCGTCTTTCGACTTCGCCTCACTCTTCGCGCCCGGCACGCCGGTAGATATTTTTATCCCCTGGCCGCTGACCGACGAGACGAACCGGTGGGGCAACACCATGTCGATCATTGGCCGGTTGAAACCCGGCGCCCGCCCCAACGTAATCTTAGAGAACGCGCGGCCGGAGTTCACTCTGCTGGCGAAACAGATGGAGCTCCAGCATCCCGAACGCAACCCGGTGGTTCCGAGGCTGACTCCGCTCGATCAGCGCATTAATGGCCAGGTGCGGCCGGCGTTGCTGGTGCTCGCCTGCGCGGTCGGCGTAGTGATGTTGATCGTCTGCGCGAACCTCTCGAACCTCCAGTTGGCCCGCCTGGGAGCGCGGCAAAAGGAATTGGCCATGCGGGCGGCGCTCGGCGCGGGCCGACTCCGGCTGCTTCGGCAGATGCTGACCGAAAGCGTCGCGCTCTCCTGTTGCGGGGCCGTGCTCGGACTCGCTCTCGCGACGGCCGGCACAAGGGTGGTGGCGCATCTGAACGCCTTCAATCTTCCCTTGCTGAACAGCGTTCGCATCGACGGAACCGCGCTGGCCTTCACCCTCGTCGCGGCGATTTTTACCGGCGTCTTGTTTGGCGTGCTGCCCGCGCTGCAAGCTCCCGCATTCGAGGTGCAGGATGCGCTGAAGGAGGGCGGACGCGGGCTGAGCGCGGGCAAGAGCCGTGCTTGGCTGCGCAACGGATTGGTTGTCTCCGAAATCGCCTTCGCCTCCGTTTTGCTGGTGGGCGCGGGACTGCTGGTGCGAAGCTTCGTTCGCGTGCTCGACGTCAATCTGGGGTTCGAGCCTGAGCATACGGCGGTCTTGCGGGTCGATTCTACCCGGATTGCGAACCCCGCTCAACAGAATGCTTTCTTGGATGACATGCTGCAGCGCGCGCGATCGATTCCGGGCGTCCGGTCGGCTGGCGTGAGCGACGTCCTGCCGTTCGCCGGCGACCGTTCGTGGCAAGTCGGCGCCAAGGGAGTGATTTATCCCAAGAACCAGCATCCCGAGTCCTACATTCGAATGATTAGCGATGGCTACTTCGACGCTGCCGGGATCCGATTAGAGGCCGGCAGAGGATTCACGGAGCAGGATCGCGCATCGAGCGAAAAGGTCGTGATCGTGAATCAGACGTTGGCCCGCACCCTGTGGCCTGGACAGGACCCGATTGGACAGGTGGTGACACAAGATGGAGGCAGGCGTGTAGTCGGCGTGGCGGCCGACGTCCGTCACGAAGCGCTCGAAAAGTCAGGCGGTTCCGAAATGTATATTCCGCTGCGGCAGACCGGAGACTATTCAGACATCGAACTGGTGGCGAGAACGACGCTGCCGAAGGATGTATTCGCATCGGCAATCCGAACTGCGCTGCGTCCGCTGGATCCAAATCTGCCCATCCGTGACGTTCGAAGCTTGCAGGATCTGGTGGACCAGGCGGTGTCTCCGCGACGCTTTCTGGTGATGCTGCTGGGCGGATTCGCAGTCTTCGCGCTGGTACTCGCCTCGCTCGGTATCTATGCGCTGATTTCGTATTCGGTAAGTCAACGGGTACAGGAAATCGGGATTCGGATGGCTCTGGGGGCGTCGCCGGGCGACTTGCAACGGCGCATCCTTTTAGGGACGTTTGGACTGACGGCATTAGGGCTCGCATTGGGCATCGCGGCGTCGCGAGCTTTGTCCAACATGCTGGGGAGCCTGCTGTTCGGCGTAGCTTCCGGCGACCCGGTCACCTATGCCGGCGTGGGTGCATTGCTGATCGCGGTTGCGGCAATCGCCGGATACATTCCGGCCCGGCGCGCCTCCCGGATCGATCCAATGGCGGCGCTGCGGTCGAATTGAATACATAAAGCGCAGCAATAATCAAAACCATTTCTTTACATTAAGAACGCGAAATCGGATATTCCAAATGGAATAAATCGGATTGAGTTTCACGCTATCGATCGAAGCGCGAATTCCCCCACCGATTGGGCCAGGAACTTCGCGACTTCCAATTGCAGGTCCAGAACGGATACCAATTCACGCTCCAAAATCTCCGTCCTGACCACCTGGCGATCGCAAGCGTGCATAACGCGGACCGTCACCCGCAGCCGTGCTCCCTCGCGCCGGACGGTGCCCTTCAATATGTAGGTGTTGCGGGAGGCAGCGGTGTCCTCGTCAGGATCGTCGATAACCGCAACCTGGCTCCCGCAGGTATGCGCAAGCTGCACAAGAAACTCCTCGCTCAAACCCTCCGCAAGATGCAGCGCGCCTTCGTGGTCGCTGATATCGCGAAATGGCATTACTTGCAGTTTGATGGCGCCGCCCGCCGCGACTGGGCGATTTACCACGGCTTTCTGCGCGACTACCAACGCCGGCGGAGCGCCGCCCGAATCCAGCGTCTTGACGGGGGCGATGAAGCGATACCCTCGCCGCGATTCCGTCTGCACGTACATGGAACGGCGAGAGTCGTCGTCTAAGGCCCGGCGAAGCTGCCGCACACAGGAGTTGATGCCGTTCTCATAATCGATGAAAATCTCGCGCATCCAGATTCGTTCCCGGATCTGTTTGCGGGTCATGAGGATCCCCGGTTGGGACGCGAGCGCAACCAGCAACCGGGTCGGTTGAGGCTTCAAACTGATCAGGCTCCGGTCGCGGAACAGATCGCCGGAGATCAGGTTCAAATCGAAATCGCCGAATCGGATGATCACGATTGCACTCCAAGGGCCTTAACGAGAAGTCGATTATAGTGCAAAGCCTTCCTGAAATCCAGGAAATTAATTGGTAAATGACGAACTAAGGAGAAATTATTGTATGAACATATGCTTAGAAATTGATCACAAGTTGATAATAAATGATCCATTGCAGCCGGGAACTTTCGGACAAATAATTTGATGGGGGAAAAACCCCGCGTAATCCGTCCAAAGGAGGTTTGTGAATGCCGTCTAATGAGATGATCACCGGCGAATATGCGTGCCTGGTGAACCATTTTCCGCCGGGAGGCGCCTGCCAGCCGGAGCCCATTTCCGAATTGACCACCTCGGCCCACTGCCGAGTGACGATAGCGAGCGGCCACAAGGCCTACCTGCATTCGGATCCTGCTGCCGCTTCCCTGATTCGCCCGGTGATCCTGCGAACTCAATCGCTGGATGAATTCAAGTCCTGGATGTCGGTCCCGGATGAAGTGCACCGGACCCACCCCGCCGAAATGGAGTGGGAAATTCCCTCCAAACCCTGGAATGGCCGCCTTATCCAGAAGCAGGACTTAGATTCTGAAGAACGGACCGCGCTCGATCTGGCTTACTACGCGTACGTGTTCGGCGATTCGCGCCGGGTAGAAAGTTATCGCGAGATCCTGGAGAACTGCTTCGCGCCCTTTGAGGCGGCGGTTTACAAAGCGTCGCGGGTGCGAATCGAGGCGCACGGCGACCTCATCGTACAGGGCTGCGCCGCAATTCTCGAATTCGACGACCTCATTATCAACGCCGGTGGCCGCCTGATTCTCAATACCCCCTGCAATGCTGCGATCGGCCGTCTGGTGAAGCATCCGGCGCCGGCGCGGAGCTGGAATTAATAAGGAGCAGATGACAATGCCAGAGAGAAAAGCTTTTGAGGTGATCGCGGTAAATACCGATGAGCCACGGAACGTCACGGCGTCCGATCCGCTCATCATTAACGACGTCGTATTAACCCTGCCGTGGGTGCGGATCGTAGACGGCGACATTATCGCAAAGGTGGAAACCACCACGAACTTCGGCAAGCTCGAAAAGCTTCCGGTTCCGGCCAAGGGAGGCAAACATGCTCGTTGATGAACAATTTGTCGCCGATGTATTCGTGATCGGCCAGCGCGGACCGAATGGAAACTCGGGGCTGCCTGGGCCTCCAGGCAATCCAGGTGGCGCAGGCCGCAATTGTGACTGCAATTGGGCCAGCGGATGCCGGGACTCGACTGCCGGCGGGAATGGAGAATCCGGTGGCAACGGGTCTCGCGGGGACGACGCGGGAGACGGCTTACGAGCATTCCCGGCAACGTTCAAGATCGAGGAACTCATCGGCGATGTCACGTTCATGAGCTGCGGCGGGAATGGTGGGAACGCAGGTCCGGGCGGAATCGGCGGCCAGGGCGGCGCGGGCGGTCCCGGCGGCTCCTCCGGTAAGGACGGAGCTTATAAATGCTCCGGATCGAACGGAGGAAACGGGGGACAAGGCGGATTGGGCGGCAATGGCGGCGCCGGCGGCAACGGCGGCGATGGGACCAAAGTGACCATCTATTACAAGTCGCCCACCGGCGGGAAAGTTCTGCCTAAGACTGCGGCGGCGGAAACCGGGGTGGGCGGCGCGGGAGGCTCCGGCGGCACGGGCGGTGCAGCAGGAACGCCGTCCGGATCGGCCGGCGCATCCGGAAGTCCCGGTCAGGCGGGGCGCGCAGGCTCCAAGTTCGGGAGCACCTCCCAGTACGTGATCAATCCGTAAACGAACATGGCCGGCGCGGATCGTATCCCCACCTTCTTATCGATCGGCGCTCGCCTGGCTGGCGTGGCCGAGGGCGATGCTTTGTCCCTCGGCCATCTTGCTTTGGGCCTACCGATGGCTGGTGGAACAACGCTTGGCGGCCGTTCCGAATTGAATAACGACGGAGACCCTCTTCAGATCTGCCTTACCTCCTCCGAATCCGGCGTGAATGTACGCCTGATTGCGGACCCCTGCTGGCAGAGAGGCATCGCGAGCGAACGACTTGTTGGATCGAGAGCAGCGCTCGCCGAGGTTCTGCGGGCGCAACCGACGGGATTAGGGCCGTGGTGTGACGCTTTGCTCAAAGCTGCCATTCCGGAGGACGCCGAGACTACCAACCGATTTCGGCGCGGATTTTGCTGGATCGGAACCGGTGTGGGAATCACCTGGCTCGGTCTCTACGTGGATGCTAAGCCGCAAGGAACATCCCGCTGGGAGATTGCCCGGGAATGGTTAGTCCGCGAGCTGAGCGACTCACGCATTGCAGTCGCGTTTCTCGATCGACTGGCGGAGTACGGCGATATTGCCAGCTTCGCGATCGAGGGAGCGGCGCCGGACGCCGTAACGCTGAAGATATATTGGCGACTGCGCTCGCCGCGGGCGCTCTCCGAGACAGGGCTCGACCTTCTTCAGGACCCCGCGTTCAAAATCTATCTGGCGCAAGCTGTCGGGGCGCGCCCCATGCGTCTGTCCGGAACTGTTTTCAGCGCCGGATTCGATACTACAGGCGCGATCTCCAGCGCAAAGATCGATCTTTGCGCGCATTGCCTGCCGCAGGAAGCCGATCGATGGATCTCGACGGTCAATTCACTGACCGGCCGTTTCGGATTAACGCCCATGCCGGTCGGTGAAGATCTTATGACGGGGCGCTGCGATGCTGCTTTTCTCGGCTTAGGCCTCGATGCCCGCCGCAGACCGCGGTTGAATCTCTATCTGAAGCCTCCGGGTCGAAAGCGTACTCGGCAGGCGAGCGAGGCAGCGAAAGAACGCATTCGCGAAGCGATCCTGTACCTCACGGAGTTGCAGCGCCCGGGCGGGTCCTGGTGCGACTATCGTCTTCCGGCCGGCGAAGCGACGCAGTGGGTGACGGCTTTTACAGGCGTCGCCCTTGCGTCGGCTGCACGCAAAGGCTATCGGGAAGCCATAGGACCGGCTCGCCGTGCGGCGGTGTGGCTGGACCGCGTTCGTACGTACCCGGCCGGATGGGGATACAACGACAGGACAGGCGCCGATGCCGATTCCACCGGCCTGGTCCTCCGTCTGTTCCATGCACTCGGAAAAGAAGTTCAGTCGAGCGATGAACGATTTTTGCTGGGGCAATGGCGGCCCGGCGGAGGCTTTGCGACTTACAACGAGCCGGGATATTGGGCCGCGGTCCATCCGTGTGTCACATCGGTTGCGTACTTGGGGCTTTCGCCAGACGTACGCATGCGCCTTCTGCCGGACCTGAAACAATACCTTTCGAGAACCATTCGCCAGGACGGCACCTGGCCTTCGTATTGGTGGCGGAATCATCTCTATAGCACCTTCCATCATCGTTTTTTATTGCGGCAGCTAGGCCTGTCGGACCGTTACGCCGAGCCTGCGCCGCTGCGGGACCCCGGCGATGAAGCCTCCGCGTTCGAGGTTGCTCACGCGGCCGGAATCGGATACCTCCGCCAGAGCCCCGGTCAGCAGGCCAGGGAGCTGATCGATCGCCTTCTCAATATGCAGAAGCAGGACGGCAGTTGGGAGGGCGGATTCAATCTTCGCGTTACCGAACCGGATTGCGCGCAGCCCTGGGACGATCCTCGAGGAACTCTCTATGCCGACGAATACGGCACGATCACTACCGCTAGCGCCATCACCGTCTTATTGGAGGTCAGCGATGTCCAGCTATGTACTCGATAGTCAACACGAACCGGCGCTGTTCTATAAGGAGAGCTGTCCTCCCTGCCGGATCATGTCGCGGCTCGCGGTCATTTTCGCGCTGGGGTTGATCCGGCGTATCCCTCTCGATTCGCGGGAGGCGGCAGAGCTTTATGCCCTCTATCCCGGACATGAGGGACAGTTAGTGCTGGTCGATGGGAGCCGGGTCTCGTTTCAGCGGATGGTCTACGCCGCGTTGCCGGTGTGCGTGGTGCGGAGACTGATGAGGGCCGCGGTGAAGCGGGGATAATTCTATGGACCCTCGCTCCATTTTTCTCGATGCTGCGCGAGACGCTCGATTCGCGCGAGACGGATTTGTCGTGATCGACCTGTTGTCGCAGGAAGAGATCGCGCGCTTGCAGAAAATATTCGACCGCTTCAGCGACTATCATCCGGCCGGGTTCTCCGCGACGATTCTCAGTGGCGATCTGGACTATCGCCGCGCCGTCAACGCGGAGGTGAGCGGAGTCCTGGCAGCGAAAATAACCGGAGCGCTTCGCAATTATCGCCTGGTTTGCGCTGGTTTCGCGGTAAAAAAACCGCCCGGCGGAGCGATGCCTTTACACCGGGATATCTCGATGGTGCGCCCGGAAGAACGGCCGGGGATCAGTTTCTGGGCGCCTCTGGTCGATGTCGAGCCCGGTAGCGGCTGCCTCGAAGTCCTACCCGGAAGTCATCGCACCGGCGGTGGTCATCCAAGAGCGGCTGGTATGGCGGGTACCGGTGCGGAAGATTCCGCCGGCCGCCTGGTGAACCTGCCGATGCGCGCGGGTCAGGCGCTGTTTCTCGACGGGGGAACGTTACATGCATCCGGGGACTACCAGTGTGGCGAAGCGAGGCCGGTGGCCGTGGCGCCTTTAACGCCGCGGGAAGCGCCGATCATGTACTACCATTGCGGCGCCGGAAATCAGGAGCTGGAAGAGTTTGAAGTGGACGACTCCTTTTATCTCACTCACCGGCTGGGAACCCGTCCGGCTGCCGGTCATTTCGTTGGGTTATAACCCCGTCCATAAGGACGGGGATTTCGCGTCGTACTTCCGATCCCAGAGGCCTCTATGTCGAACACCATTCAGAACGACGGACTCTCCTTAGGAGCCGCATCCGGTATACCGGCGATTCAGACCTTTCAAATCGATCCTTCCGGATTGGGAGGGATTGCCGAGAGCGTTAACCTCTACCGGGGAGACGTGAACGTTCCTATTAACCTGATTTCTTTCCAGGCGCCGGGCGGACTGGAAGCATCCGTCTCGATCCTTTATCACAGCAACATCGGGAAGTCGGTCGATACCTGGAACCTGGACGCGCCGACAGGACCACTGGGCCTCGGATGGTCCTTTGGCTATGAGTTCATCGCCTTATCGGTGGGGCAGAACGAGGGGTTTGAAGCCCCGGTTTATTATCTGGTCGCGAACGGCGCGTCGAATCAATTGTTTCAAACGGAGGAAACATCCTCTTACCGGGAATTCGAGATTGAAAGCTATCAATATTGGCAAATCCGTTATTACCCCGGTGAGGAGCGATGGGAAATCGTGAAGGAAGACGGCAGCCGCTACCGCTACGGCGGAGGCGGCTTTCCCGCCGCGGCGAGTCCGGTGCAGTACGGAATCAAGTGGGGCGGAGCAAACGGCAACTGGGTAGACAGCAGCACCATCACGACCGGTCAGCGGCCTTATGAAATGGGATGGAATTTGTCGGAGATCCGCTCCACCTGGGGAAACCGGATCGTGCTGGAGTACGAAAACGACGTCGCGCAACTCGGAGGCAACGCAGGTCTCGAATACACTCGCTCTTCGCGGCTGAAGCGGGTGAGCGATCCGGTGGGGCGGACGTTCGTTTACTTCTATAAACCCAAACGTTACGACAGCGATGTCCGGGAGTATCAGTATCCCCAAATCCACCCCACCGCGCCGAATCTGGTGGCCTATCAGTTTCGCCTGGAGACCCAATATCTCGACCGCATTGAAGTGTCGGGACCACCGGAAGACTCCGGACGAATCCTGACCCTGGAATTTGATTACGAATTGCGAAACATTTCCCTGGATCACCCGTCCGACGCGGATTTCTACAAACGCTATCTGAACGAAGTGATCATACGGACCAATGACGGCCTGGCCCTGCCCAGCTTTTCGTTCTCTTACTTTAACCAGGAGAAGCACCGCGACCCCAGTTTCAATCGCGGTGCGGTGGAGCGGATTACCTATCCGCAGGGAGGGAGTGTTTTCTATACCTACAAGGAAACGCAGCCCGGGGGAACGGAGCGGACGCGGGAAGTGTCGAAAAGCGGAATCCCCCGGGTGTGGTTCGGCTCCGACTATGCGGTGATGACCCACTACGAAGGCGTAGGTGGAGGCCTTCCGGTGGACATCTACATGTGGAACGGCATGTGGGCGCTGTGCCCGGCAAGCTACCACTTTCCTGTGGAGATGGATCTTTCGACGCTCGAAGTGTCTCCCGCGCCGGAGTTCTTCGCCATTAAATTCCATACCAAAGAATCGACGCCGCGCCTGTTCGTTGGTCTGTTTCACAAGGAGAAAGGACGCTACGGGCAGTGGTTCGTGGAACAACAATTCAGCGTCCTGCCGATTTCTGGAGGCGATCAGGGAATTGCGGTGACCGGCGACGAGTTCGCCATCGCGATCGCGTCCGGCGGCGCGCTGTCCGCCAAAGTCTGGGACAGACTCAAGCAGACCTGGATTGACCGCAGCAATCAATTTCAGCTCAATCCGAATGCGGATTACGCGCTTTCCGCGTACCGGAGCCATTTCGCATTGGCGACCCACACTTCGAACGGTGCTTGCAAACTCGAAATGTATCGCCTCAATCCCAATAGCCGGGCGTTTGAGCCGATCCAACTGAAGGTCGACCAGATCCCGCACCTTCTGTGGGATAAAGCCGGAACGCCGAGCCGTTTCTGGGCGCTGGGAACAGATTACGCCGCAACCACCTACGTCACGGAAGCAAGCGAGAGCGAGGTTCGCTATAAAATCCAGGTCCAGCAATGGAACCAGACGTTTCAGGCGGACCTGAACGTGGATAAGGAATACAAACTGCCGGGCGATACGAAGCTGCCTTTTGCACAGTCGATCGCAAGTGGCAGCGTGGTCGCGAATCTTGGCAATCTGTTCCGCTACGACGGTCTTAACTGGATCGAGGGACAACTTCCTTACACGGCTTCGGACCCACCCCCGAGTTTCATTTACGGATCGGACGCCGCCGTCGTTTCGGGCGAGGCCTCAAGCGCGGTGTCGCTGTTCGATCCTTATACAGGCGAGTGGCAGCTCCAATCCGTGAGCGGACCGTCGGAAGGAATCGCCCCCACCATCAACGGAAATTACATGACGATGGGCCGGAATGTCTACTTCCGCGACAGCGAGGGCTCTTTGCACGTGGTGGCGCAACTCGACCCTAATATGGACCGGAAGAGCCTGGTCAACCGGGCTCCGAACTTTATCGCGTATCAGGACGATGGCGGTAGCACGCACGTTTTTCCTCTGGAAAACGGCGGCGTGAATGGGGGTGCAGAAACAAAACTGCCGGGCCAGAAGATCGTGACGGAAATCAACGATTCCGGCACGCAGTTGGTGGGCAACGTATCTCTATTAACGTTCGAAGGCGATTTCAACGATCCTAAGACGCTGCATCTTTACCAATACGTCAACCGCGAAGTAAGCGGACCGGTGACCGCGTATCCCGTGGCCGCACTGAGCATCGACGATGGCATGCCTTCCTACTGGGGACAGGCAGCCGCCGGGGGACTTTCACGGAATACACGCTATTACTACGATTGCCAGAGCTTGACGGTGACGCCCGACGGTTCCGTGTTCGAGTACTCCGCAGCAACCGCGGTTTACGGAGTACCCGGAGCCGCTCCATCCATCTGCGAAACACCTCTCGCGACCACTCCGTTTGGGCGCACGGAATACCGGTATCACAACAACCGGACTCCGCTGCACGACGAGATCGAGGGCGTTTCTCCCGGCAACGAAGTCTATTACTACAGCTACCTGGCGGGATCAGTTTTCGACAAGACCGATTACACGGCGAGCGGCGATCCGAAACAAAGGGACATCACGCTGTACGATGTGCGCACGGAGCGCGAGCCGCTGGATGCCCCAGGCACGCGCGTGCCGCTCTTCGGCGCTTATATCAAGCCGAAGAGCGTGACGACGTCAGTGTTCGAAGAAGCAATTCCCGTCCCCGCAAGCCTCACCCAAGTTTCGGATGGAGTCGCGGTTCCCGAAGATGTGATCGGCGCGCTCGCAGTCCGCGGAATCGACGTGGGAGAAAAACACCTTGTCCGAACTCGCATCCCGGGACAGTGGAGACTGTTTCCGAGCCGCTCCAAACCTTTCTTCATCCCGATCGCGGAGCGCGGCGGAGCCCTGGTCGCGGGAATCCCCGTCGATCGCGAGGTCAGCTATGAGTACTCCTTCGCCACGGGACTGCTGACCGCCGACGCCACCGATAGCCGAAACTCGCAAGGCTTCCTCGAAATCGCTCGGCGAGAAATTTATTACGCCTGGCAGATTGACGAGTACAAGATTTTCAAAGAGCGGCACATTTTGTCGCCGGTGGCCGTGTCGATCCGCCTTAGCCGCCAGGGCGGCCTACCCACGCTGTACCATCCAACACATCTCGCGCTCACCACCTATCAGCGATGGTTTCAGGATCAGGACCCGGCGGTAACGCGCTCTGGTCCGGCGCGCTCCTACGAGGCACGCACGGAGGCTATGTACGATGCCACGAGAGCCATTCCAGTGAACTTCAGCGACTGGAATAATCAGCAGGCTCCGCCCGAAAGCCAGTGGAGGCTGGTGGGACAGGTGATCTCCCGCCTGCCCACCGGGAATGTGATCGAGGCCATCGATGTGAGCGGAATGCCGACCACGTCGATCATGAATCGCGAAGACACGCTACGCATCGCGGAGATCGGCAACGCTCGCCGCGCTGAAATCAGCTACGCCGGTTTTGAGTCTTACGAAAACGACGACGGCTGGATCCTGACCGGCAATAGTCCGATTGCGGAGAATATCGTCTCGGGCGATGCGCATACCGGCACGCGGTCGCTGGGCATGAGCCCCGATCCGGATGCGGCGCTGGAGCGCGATTTCCAGCTTGTTGCGGGCCGCATCTACATTTTGTCGTATTGGATCAAGACGCCCGCGTCCTTTGATTCCGATCCGGGAACGGCGTCGTGGACGGTGAAGATCGACGGGCAATCGTGGCGGACGTTCGAGATCACCGGCACCGGCGGCGCCTGGCAGTATCGTCATGAGCGAGTGGAGGTCCCCGGTACAGCGGGTTCGCTGGTGAATGCGAAGTTCCTCGCGGAGAACCGCAAGACGATTCAGGCAAGCATGTTCCTGCTTGACGATCTTATGGTCGCGCCGCTGGATAGCGGCGGTACGGCAGTGGTGTACGACGCACTGACCACGGCGGTGACGGCTTCCGTCTCCTCGAACGGCGGCACAGCGCGCACCCTTCCCGATACCTATCAGCGAGGCGTCGTGACCATCGGGCCGGACGGCCAGGTATCGAGCGGCTTCGCCCTGTACCTGGTGCGCCAGGTGGACCGGTCGCGCCCCTTCACCTTTCCCGCGAACGATCCGAACTGCGGCTGCCAGGTAGATGCGCCAGGAGGCGGGACTTTCGCCGACTTCAACCAGGGGGATGCGTGGCGCCTGCAATGGACCTCTCCGAACTTCGGCAACTGGGAAGTACGCAACGGCCGCCTGATCCATCCCGGCTCGCAACCGGACCGCATCCAGTTCGCGCCCACCACGGAGGCTCGCGATTTCGGCGTCCGGGTTTCCATGTTTCCGCCGCTCGACGCGCAAGGCCAGGCGGTCTTCCCGAAGCAAGGCATCGGCATAGCAATTGGGGATGCGTTCTCCGCCCAATGGGATTCGGCGTCGGGATGGAATATTACGCTCGGCGCCGAAGCTGTCGCGATCCAAGCCGCGCTGGGCACGGATTGGATGGTCCTCGCGCCCGTCGATCCAGTTAGCGGATTGACGTCCTTATTTTTCCTCACCGACGGACACCTGATCTTCGGGCGTGTCGGCACCATTCCGGTGACGGGGATGGTCGGCTTGTTTACGGAAACAGCCGGCGTCGCATTCGGATCGGTCGCGACGTTCGGATCGCCGCGCATTTCCATGACGTACGTGGACGGGTCCGCGAAGGAGCGCCAGAGGCAGGTCTTCGCCGGGACCGGAATCGACGTCGGCGGCAGCCTCTACGACTCCATCGGTCGCGCCGCCGTTGGCGTGAAGACCATCCGGATGGAAGGCGCTCCGCTCGGCTACGTCACGGATTATGTCGAGACCTTCGATCCCATCACCGGCATCCTGACCGGCCGCGCGGCAAATGCATATCCGGAGGATCAGGGCTATCCTTACACTCGTACCGAATTCTACGCCACCGCGCAATCCCTCGCCCGCATGCAAGGTCTGCCCGGAAAGGATCTGGCGATCGTTCAGAGCGGCACGTTCGGAACCGAGGTTGCCGAAAACCCGCACGTTAAGACGCTGCAATACGGAACCAACTTAGAGGGGCAATTCGGCAGTTCCCTGTGGCCTCCAGGCCAGTATTTCGTCACCAGGACGCAAGATGCCAACGGAAATCTCGGCTTCACGCTGACCACCAAGATCGATCAGAAAATCGCGGATATGTCCGGGCCGGAATCTCCCGGGGGCGCCTTCCGTATTTCTCATTATTTTTACGACAGCGCCGGTCGTTTGATCCGGAAAATGCCGCCCGCGGGCGTTGCGGCGCAACAAGCCGGCGACCCCGATGCCGGGCGCTGGGCCACGATCATGAACTACGATTTCCTGGGCCAGCAGACCTCGATTACCACTCCCGACGCGGGAACCACGGAATATATTTACGACCGCGCCAGCCGCCCACGCTTCGTCCTCACCGCGGAAGGCGCCAATCCGTCGAAACCTCTGAACACGATCCTCTATTTGAAGTACGACGCGATGGGCCGCGAACTGGAGCATGGCTACTTCGAAGCCGTTTGGAAGCGAATCGAGTTGGAGGAGAACGCGCTGAACGATCCAAGCTGGCCCGGCGCGTCCCAACCACACGTCGTGCGAGACCTCAATCAGTGGGATGGGGACGGCAACGATCCTCTGCTGTTCGGCCGTCTGGCAGCTTCCACCAGCTATACGGACGGCGCCGCACAACCTGTGCGCGACACTTTCGCTTACAATCTCCGCGGCGAAGTTGTATCGAAAACACTCGATGCGCCCGAATTCGACAACACGCCGAGAACCGTCACCTACGCGTACAACACGATCGGCGAGCCTGTGCAGTTGGGTTATCCCGCCGGAAGCGCTACGCCGGTGGTGACCTTTAGCTACGATCTTACCGGCCAAATGTTCCGCGTCGGAACGCCAGCGGATTCGTCCGCCTTCGCCACCTATACTTATGACCCCTTGGGAAACATCCGGGCGGGCACTCTTCCCGCCGCCGCGCTGGTGGAGCGGCGATCGGAATACAACCAACCCGGCTGGCCCGTCCTCAACAGGTACTCCATCGATTCGGCAACTCCGGTATTTCAAGAAACTCTGACTTACACCGAGGGCGGATTTGACGGAGCCGCTTACTTCGATGGCACCATAGCGAGCGCCGCCACCGAAGATCCAACCGGAGGTTTCCTCTACCAATATGAGTACGACGGAGTCTCAGAACTGTTAGTCGCCGCCGACAATGCTAATCCGGATGCGAGCGTCGGTATCGCCTCGACCACGGAGTACGACCCGAACGGCAATATCGTGGCGATCGCCCAGGGTGCGAGGACCTACCAATACAACTACCCGGAGTATACGAACCGGCTCACTTCCATTACTGCGGATGGCCAGGCGGTGGACACGTTCGCTTTCGATCTCAACGGAGCCATCACCGCCTCGACTCGCCTCAACCTGCCTTCGATCGCGTACGACACGTTCACAGGACTGACGCGAGAGATCCAAAAGATTGAAGGCGGAGCGGCGACTCAGACCATCGCGTTCAGTTATGCGGCCGATGGAAAACGCGCCACCAAGATTGTCACTGGCGATGGAGGCGCAAAAGTCTCCTCCAGGTTGTATGTGCGGGGCATGCAGGATCTTCCCCTGCTGGAGGTCGCGTCGGAACCAGGAAGTGCGTCGATGGGCGATTCTCAATTCATTTACGGCCCCGATGGACTGGTCGCGCTGCACGCGGGCTCCAAACGGTATCGCGTTATAAAGGACCGGCAAGGGTCGGCTCGCAGGGTGATCGATGAGACCGGCGCCGTGGTCGCCACCTTCGATTACGGACCGTTCGGAGGGCGGATCACGGGGCTCGGCGAAGGCAAGAGCGACATTCTTTACTATCGCTACAACGGCCAGGAATTCGATCCGGAAACCGGTCTCTATAACTACCAGGCGCGGATGTACGATCCCGAGTCGCGCCGCTTCTTCTCGACGGATCCTGCCGCGCAATACGCTTCGGCTTACGTCTATACCGGGAACAATCCCATCAATCTGGTCGATCCGAACGGCGAAGAGGCGTTGACCGCGTTTCTTATTGTGGTGCTGATCAGCGCGATTGTGGGCGCTATCGCCGGAGCGATCACCTACGCGGTCACGTATCAGGGTAACTTCGACGCGGGCAAGTTCTTCGCCTATGCGGCGGTCGGCTTCGTAGCGGGTGCGGCCGGAGGCGCCGCCGGTTATGGCGCGGGCTTGCTGGCGACCGCGGCGCTGGCCACCATTGGCGTATCCACGTCCACATCCATCGCGAGCGGCATTGTGGTGGGCGCAGTGACGGGTGCGGCGGACGGCGCGATCTCCTCCAGCCTCAACCAGATCGGGGTGAACCTTATCGAAGGAAAGCAGAATATCTGGGAAGGCGTGGGAACGGCCGCGTGGCAAGGGGCAGCCATTGGAGGGGTGCTGGGCGCAGTGTCGGGTGGGATTACCGGAGCGTTGAATAAACCGACTGCCGTGGGCCTGAAACAGCCGGGTAGCGTAATCGGACACACGGTTCCAGAGCCATACGGCACGTTTCGAAATGTGCCTGGGGGGCAGCACTACGGTCCTAACAACATCGGGGGAGCAGCCGGCGAGCAAGGCGTACTCGCTATTCGGGCGCACGGAGGCAAGGCCCGACTTTTCGGCGAGGATCTCGTCTTGGAATGGCACACGCCGGCAGTTGTTCAGAAAGACGTGAGCACGATCATCGCGGAATTGGGACCTGGCTTCACGCCGAGGGGAATTGACCTTACGGGTGTGTGTTGGGCCGGCAACAACGGTGTCGCCCGCAGCTTCGCGAACGACCTTGGGGTACCCGTACGTGCGGCGAATGTGGCTACGACCACAGGCTCGGTGAGCGGCCGCACATTCATCAGATGGTATAGGACGTTGTTCCAGTTCGGAACGTTCCGAACCTATTACCCAAACCAACTACAGACCGGATGGGTCGCGCTTTTCGGATACTAACGATCGCTTCACCCTGGCTTTACAAGATGCGCGAGGAGATAGACCTCGGCAGCCGGCTCGATATTATCGGCCAACTGGTCCAATCCCCGTGTGCGTAGGTATCGGCAGAAGCCGCGCCAAGTGGCGCTGGTCACGTCGTCCAGCGAGTCGATTTGGAAGCCCGCGTCCTCGCACAACCGCGCGTAGGCGGAAAGATCGCTGGGTGAAGGAGTCTCCGGCACCGACCATTTCCCGGTCCAGTCCCGGCCCGAAAAAAGGATGTCGCTGACCGCCAGCGATCCTCCAGGCTTCAACACGCGCAAGGCTTCTCGCAGAAATGCGAAGCGATCATCGAAGTGGAAGGCGGCCTCGACGGACAGAATGAAATCGGCAGACGCGCCGGCGAGGGCGAGCCGCGACGCGTCGATCGCGCAATACTCGGGGCCGGGGTAATGCGTTCGAGCGTGCTGCAACTGGAGCACGGAAAAATTCAAACCTAAGACCTGCGCGGAAGGGTAGCGGCGAGCAACCAAAGCGGTTCCCGCGCCGAGACCGCAGCCGACGTCGAGAACCCGGATCTCCGCGCCCTGCGGACACTGCGGCCAGCGATGGATGTGGCGTTCCACCAGAGCCCCGCAAGCCTCCGCCATCGAAGACGCGCCGCGGCTCCAATCGCCTACGTTGAAGAATCCGGCGTCCCCGTATATTTCCTGCATCTGAGGATGGAAGATCATCGCGTCGTAGCGCGATATGAAATCAGCTTTCGGCTGCATAAGAGCGCACTTCGACCGGAACGGCGACCGGTCCACGCTGAACTACGGGATTCGATCGCCACTCGATCGCGTCCTCTGCGATTCTAAAATCTGAAACATGCGCCAGGAAGCGCGACAATCCGACCGCTGCTTCGAGCTCCGCCAGCCTCGCGCCGATGCAGCGAAATACGCCGTGGCCGAACCCCAGGTGGGCGCCGGCATTCCTGCTGAGGTCGAGCCGATCCGGATCCGGGAACGCCAGAGGGTCGCGATTGGCGGCGGCGACGGCGGCAAAAATCACGGCGCCGGGCTCGATCGTGTATCCCCGCAGCAGAATTGTCTCCCGTGCAACCAAGGAGATGTAGAGGACCGGGCTTTCATAGCGAAGCAATTCGCTTACACCTCGCGTCAGAAGCTCGGGCGACTTTCTGGCGGCCGCCAGACAATCGGGCCAGCGTGAGAGTGCCACCAGAGCGTTGCCGATGAAGTTCATCATGTTCTGATGCCCGGCGTAGAAGAGGAGCACGAGCAAGGGAATCATCTCCTCGTCGGAAATGCCTGCGGCGTCTGAGATCAGGCGCTGCAAAAGGTCGTCCGCCCGCGTCCGGCGCTTCCGGGCGATCAGGTCCTTCAAGTACAAGAGGAACTCCGACGCCACGGCACGCAGGTCCGGAGCAAGTGCCTCCGGGTTCAAGCAGCTCAAGAACTGTCCATCCAGAGAAGCCGCCAGATTCGATAGCATTTCCATATCGGATGGAGGAACGCCGATGATTCTGGCGATCGCTGAGAACGTGAACGGGCCCGCGTAGTCCCGCATGAGGTCGAACTCCCGGCGCGGGCGCAATCCAGCGAGCAAAAAATCCGCATGTCGCGCGATTTCTGCGGAGGCGGCGTCGAGATTTGCGGCCAAGCCACCGGCGAGCGACTGCCGGAGCCGTATGCCGGCTTGCGGCGAAAGCAGGTGCAAGGCGCGACGCAATGCCGCCTCCACACCTGATCCGGCGCGGCCGGAATCCTGGCCCCAGTGGTCGCATCGGGAATCGCGCAGTAAACCGAGAACATCGTCGTGTCGTACGACGAGCCAGAATCCAGCCGGGCTCCAGGAAACTGGAGCCGTCTCCCGCAACATGCGAAACCCCGGATACGGATTTCGCAAAAAGGATTGATCGAATAAATCGATTGGACAGGGGAATTCTCTGGTGGTTTCCGCCGTCATTTGAGTTGAGTTTAATTCAAAAATCGCGGAAATCGCAAGGGATTTCGCGCAGGTGGCGCGCGAATTTCTCACGGTGACTATTTCCAGGCGGTTTCCGGCCACGCAGCCCTCCTGATGCCGATATCGGTTACCATTGGCGAAGTGTTTCGACTATTGCAAGACCATCCTTAAGATTTAGTATCGGGAGCGCTCCCTTTAGCTGCTAGTTTCTGTTCCCACAGCGGAGAAGCTCGCTTCGTAACCCGCAACGAGCTGGGGCCAGACATTGACTGGCGGCAATCCAACGCACACAGACCCGTATCGAGGAGGTTGCTAGCATTTCCCCTACTGGTCGATCCCGCTCTCCGTTGGAAGAGCGCCTGGACTCCTTTCTG
>Ga0210388_10000642_pt1 | contig 28053 bp, 24 predicted proteins | sample IncBWC19OmetaG_FD_155485 | JGI IMG/M metagenome (GOLD analysis project Ga0210388, IMG submission 155485) | Forest soil microbial communities from Barre Woods Harvard Forest LTER site, Petersham, Massachusetts, United States - Inc-BW-C-19-O ...
TAATATCAGGAATAAGGGCATTCTACAAATACCTGCTTATGGAAGATGCTATACAGCAAAGCCCTGCAGAACTGCTTGAGCAGCCTAAGCTTCCTAAAAAACTACCGGAAGTGTTGAGTGTAGAAGAAATAGATATGCTTATTGAAGCCATTGATTTAAGTAAGTCAGGTGGAGAAAGGAATAAAGCAATGCTTGAAACACTGTATTCCTGTGGCTTACGTGTTTCAGAACTTGTCGGGCTAAAACTATCAGATATTTCGTTTGACGAGGGATACGTGCGTGTGATAGGGAAGGGGAATAAGCAGCGTATTGTTCCATTGGGCAAGACAGCCGCTAAATGTATTACGCGGTACATAAAAGAAGTACGCTGCCATATTCCTGTAAAGAAGGATTCAGAGGATATTGTCTTTTTAAACCGTAATGGAAGGAAAATGACCAGGGTAATGGTTTTTCATGTAATTCAGGTATTAAAGGAGAAAGCAGGGCTTCACAAAAAAATAAGTCCACATACTTTTAGGCATTCATTTGCAACCCATTTGGTTGAGGGTGGTGCCGACCTCAGGGCAGTGCAAGAGATGCTGGGGCACGAAAGCATAACAACTACCGAAATATATACTCACCTTAACAGGGAGTATCTAAGAGATGCTATTTTAAGGTATCACCCCAGAGGTTAAAAAAATAGGTTGGAGAAAATCATCTATTTCCTATTTTTGTAAAAAACTGGAACAATGTCTGTATATAGGTTCAAGGTATTTTTTGAAGAGGATGAAAGTGTTATCCGTGAAATTGAAATAAAGTCTACCCAGAACTTTGAAGATTTTCACAAAATAATACAAAGGGCGATCAATTTTGATGATCTGCACCCAGCTTCATTTTTTATAAGCAACGATACATGGCGTAAAGGGAAAGAGATAAAGTTATTGCGCAATAAGAAAGGAGCCTTGCAGAAAGCTATATGGATGCATGAAACTAAACTGGCTGCCCACGTTGAAGACCCACACCAGAAAATGATATATGAGTTTGACCCTGATAATGCACTTTGGGTATTATGCATTGAGCTATCTAAAATATTGCCCGATTCACCCATAGAGTACCCACGCATAAGTAAAAGCACTGGTATTGCACCTGCCCAATATAAGATTACAACCCCTGTAGATGTAGTTGAAGAGGATGAAGAAGATGGCCATGCACATATAGAGGTAGATGATGCTTATGTTCACAGCACATCTGATGTTACTGAGCATTTTGAAGCGCATGAAGAAGATGAAGTTGACGGACAGATAGTGGCAAAGGCTAAGTCAAGCGATTCTCACGAAGAGGATGGTGAAGTATCGGAACCTGAAGGCGAAGCAGAAGGTTTTGAAGAAGAAGGCGGTTTCGAGGAAGAGGATATCTAATCTCATTTTATTTTGTCCCAACGTTTACTGATAGCAATTGTAGGGCCTACCGCTATTGGTAAAACGGCGCTTTCCATTAATCTGGCGCAGCATTTTAATACCAAAATTGTCTCAGCCGATTCACGCCAATTCTATATAGAAATGGAAATAGGCACAGCGAAACCTTCGCGTGCAGAACTAAATAAAGTACCGCATCATTTCATTAACAACCTTTCAGTAAAGGATGAATATAATGTGGGTAAATACGAAAAGGAAGCATTAGCATGCCTCGATAAACTTTTTCAGAAGCATGAAAAGATAATCATGGTTGGTGGATCAGGCTTATTTGTAAACGGAGTATGCCACGGGTTTGATGAATTACCTGAAGCAGATTTGGAATTAAGAAAAGGATACGAAGACCTATTGCAGCAAAAGGGTATTGCTCCTCTTCAGCAAGAGTTAAAGGAGAAAGATCCTGTCTATTATGAAACTGTAGACAAGAGCAATCCGCGCAGACTTATTAGAGCATTAGAAGTGTTTCACCAGACGGGAAAGCCCTATTCACAATTCAGGAAGAAAGAATGGAAAGAGAGAAGTTTTTCTTTTTTGAAAATTGGTTTGGAACTTGACAGGGAAATATTACGTGAGAGAATAGATAAACGGGTTGATGAAATGATAGCTGCGGGATGGTTAGAGGAATGCAGAGAATTATTTCCTTACAGGAATTTAAATGCGCTTAAAACAGTAGGATATAGTGAGCTGTTTGACTTTCTAGAGAAGAAGTGCGATTGGGATACAACGATACAGAATATTAAAACGAATACCTGGCACTATGCAAAGCGCCAACTCACCTGGTTTAAAAAAGATAAGGATATAAAATGGTTTGCGCCTGATGATGAGAAAAATATTCTTAACTATATCGCCGGAACCTTAGGAATATGATAAACATCCGCAAGGATTATGCGTCTTTACAAAAGCCTGTCTTATATGCTATAAGCGCCGAATTTTTCATTCAGCTTATTTCAAATGCTCTGCTTTATATTTTACCTTTATATATGCACACAATGTCCTATACCGATGGACAGGTAGCAGGTTTTGTTTCTTACCGTTTTCTTGCTATTGTATTAATAACCATACCACTTGGCTTTTTTATAAAAGGTAGAAAACTAAAAGGCTTTTTTATTACTACAGGAATATGTACTCCAATACTTACTTTGCTTTCTATCAAGGCCATTGCGCTTCATATAGGGTGGTTGATTTGCTTAACTCAGTTTCTTACTGGCTTTTCATCCGCTTGCTTTAGTGTCTCCATATTGCCCTTTATACTTAGGAATGAAAGGGCGGAGCATATTACCGGTGCTATATCATTACGATATGCCGAGGTTAGTTTGGGTGCTGTAATAAGCGGATTAATTATTGGTTTTTTAAATACAATGAATCCGTATATTTTTAATGAAGAACGTGCATTGATAATTATCGGGTTTGCAGGAATGATCAATCTTTATTTTCTATGGAAAATAAAGAACCATGAATACACTCCGGTTAGAAATACAAGAATAAGTTTGATTGAAGATTTTGATTGGAAAATAATATGGTATGCATTGATTCCAAATATACTTATTGCAATAGGAGCAGGGCTTGCCATACCATTTATTGGTCTCTTTTTTGCGCATGTGCATAACATGTCTACTGGGGTTTTTGCATTGGTGAATTCTGCTGCATCAGCATTAATAGTGGTAAGCACATTATTTATACCATTTATAAAGCGCACTATGGGTATGCGTTCTGCCATTACATGGATACAGGTTATGGCTGTTTTTGCATTGGTGCTTCTGGCTACCACACAGTATTACAATACGTACGCAATAGGTTTAATAATTGCCATCGGCGCATATTTGTTACGTAACCCGCTTATGAATATGGTTGGGCCGCTTACAGCTGAATTATCTATGAGCTATGTGGGAGGCAGGAACCAGGAAATAGTGAGTGCACTTATGTCTGCAATAACATCTGGCGGATATTATGTAAGCGTGATAATGTTTAAGCAGCTAAGAGATGAGGGAGTAGATTATGCTTCTATATTCTATATAACGGCTGGCCTTTACCTTGCAGGGATTTTGTTTTACGATATAATTGCCCGTAAGCACATTAAAAATAAAGGAGATGGAATTTAAATTTACCTCGTGTAAATTCTAGCGTAGGCATAGGAATTTTTATAAATGATACTGTTCCGAAAAAAGCCTTAAGTGCGCCTGAACTAGTTTGTATTCTTGTTAAATCTACATCAAGTGAACAGTAAAATTGCCGGTAGCGGTCAAAGAATAATTCATCTCCATTTGCAGTATAAACCGGTGGGTTTGAAGTACCCCCAATCATACCTTCAGCTCCATATCCAAAATCGAGGCAGAGCCATTGCGGTACTTTGTTTCCTTTGGGTAAAAATGAAGCAATAGCAAATGCAAACCAATATGTTTGCCCGTTATAATCTTTAAGGGTTTGTTCCAGTCCGGTACTTCCTAATTCATCGGGCCTGTATTGGCTATATTCAGTTCGGTGAAATGATATTTTCATGCTTACTTTTTGGTCATTCCACCCCGATGCCTGTGCAGCAAATAAGCTTGCCCCGGCAGTATTGGCTAACATATCTCCTATAGAAAAGCCCCATGCGCTCGAAAACCCGTCAAAAATCTCAATATTGCTCTGGTATGCCATAGCCAGGGCTGTTCCATATCCTATTGAATTTGAGTGACTTACACCTGACCATTCATATACAGCAGAAGTTATACGGCTAATGGTATAGGCAGTTAACATATGCCCCAGTTTATCCATTTGCAGCCATTCCTTATTATCATTAAAGAGGTGGAATGAAGAATGGGCATAGTTTTTGTACCAAAGAACATTTAACCCTATCATGGACCCTGCATATAACGTACCTTCTGCAGCTAATACGGGGATAAGCCTATTGTTATTCAGAACCGGAGAAGGGGTAAAAAAACTGACATTATTCTGGCTTTTCAATGGAGAATACATCAACATTGAGAAGCAGAGTAGGGGCAATATTTTAGTTAAAATATTTGTTTGTTTCAATTTTTTTATAATTTTGCGCCACATATAACCAACAAAATCATTATAAAATGAAAAAGTTATCAATCGTTGCTGCTCTTCTGTTTGCTTTCGGAACTGTAGCTTTTGCTCAAGAAAAACCAGCTGCTGACACCAAGAAAGCTGACAAGAAAGAAACCAAGAAAGCTGACAAGAAAGCTGACAAGAAAATGGACAAGAAAGACGACAAGAAAGCTGCTGACAAGAAGTAATCTGTCTGACTTTATTAAAAAGGCCTCGCAATTTTGCGGGGCTTTTTTATTTACGGTCAGCACCCCCATTTTAAAAAGAGTGAGAATATTCTGCATAAATACCTGCGCCACCAAAATAATTAGGTAATACAAACCCTTGTAAATGATTTATTACCAATTTCAGTTCTGCTTTTTTAATTTGTTTGGTCAATGTAAAAGCAGAGTTAATAGTTTCATACCCACCATACCCTAGTTGTAATGCCCACATCCATCCTTTAGAAAAGGGTTTATCATATTGTGCATATATATAGCCCAGGTTATTAGCGTTGAACATATACATAAAGCCAGCTTCCAGGTGCCACTTACCCATATTAGTATTAGAATTAATAGATAATGTAGCAGGTAATGGAGAATAATATGTCTCCTTCTGAAAAGGTAGATATTTATTTTGTAAACTGTCTTTCTTCAGAGAATTGAAAGCTGCATTCTGAAGGTCGGTTATACTATTGATTGTTATTCCACTGTAATCGTAAGAAGTGTCTTTTTGATAAGAAATCGACTTGTTGTTCCAATACATGAATCCAAGATCGGAAACGCTTACAGATATTGTTCCCGTTTTCTTTCCTATTTTATAAGGTGCCTTAAAAAACAGATCGACAGAGGCACCAAACCCATTAATAGGTTGCTGTGTCGCTGAAGTATCACTTTCATGTAGTTGTGCATTAGAATTGAAAAGGAGGTACTGTCCTGTTTGCTCAGTGTATAGTGAAGCGCTTGGCGCATCAATAGTTAATAATTTCTGACCTGCAAGAAAGGATAAACCTATACCCAGTTGTGCATGGCCCCCAAAATTAGTACATACAAGTCCCACTTCAGCCTGCTGGTAGCTAAGGCTATTAAAAGAAAAGCCCGAAAAGTTTGCATTTTTCCCGGCATACATTGCATTTCCATAAAAAGCAACCTTGAAAACATCAGGGCTAAAATCTACATTTATATAGCTTTTATGCCGAAGAGCAAAAAAGAAATTAAAAACACGTTTCTTTTGTATGGTGTCGTTATGCCAAACAACGTACGCTCCGTAATTCAATATATAACCGAGCCTATTATCGTTTTGGAGCCTCGATGAAACTCCATCCTTCAAATTATTATCAAGGTAATTTCCCAATGCAAAGTTTACCGCAAACAAGTTTGTAATACTATTGGAACAAATGTCAGCCATTCCATATATACCGGCTGTATGTTTACCACCTGCAGTATCATTAACCATGGGGTCTTCCCACTGGGCAAGACTAATATGAGGGTATAAGGCTATTCCTAAAATGCTTAATACAAGTAATATTCTCCGCTTCACAATACAATTTTAAGATTAGCCTTTCACTTGATAATCAAAATTCCCAACAAGCTTTATAGTAAGGTGATTATAGTCGTATATCTTACCATAAGGCGGTATGCAAGTAGGGCAGTTCATATTGAACCTTGGCATTATTACAATGGTCTTTGTATTGAAGAGTAATTGTGTATGATATGCATCTAATGGTATGGTTAATGTAGAATTTTGAGGAGATATTACAATTCCATTTGAATTTGTTGTGCCCGCTGCAATACTTTGTGCCGGATTTATAAGTGAATCTACAATAGCATGGGTTGTATTATCTAGCAAATAAATTTGCATACCTGCACTAAATGGAAAACCATTGGTAGCATACATTGTAAATGTTCCACTCTTTAGCTGTTTTAAGTTGGCTGTATTACCAAAGCTTACTTGCACAGTGTCGGCCAGTGTAAGATTATTTGCAACCAGTGCAAGTGGAACTGAAATATTAAAGAAGGCTTTAATACCATAACCATTAAAGGCAAAATTGTTTGAGCCAGATACATTGCCTAATGGATTGGTAGTTATCTGAAGCCCATATCCAATACTCGTTGGCAGGTTATCTATCCAGTTAAGGATATTGGAACTTGCCGGAACAATACTAAATGTTTGAATGGTTGGAGTAACAGGAGAAGCGGGATTATATGTTTGGGTAGCCGCATTAATATCAATAGCCCTATTTATAAGTGTTGCATCAAGAAGTGATACAGGAGGTCCTGTTCGCGGATTAATAGAAGTTAATTGCGAAATGGTTGCTCTGGCATCTACACCCAAGCCATTTTCTAGGGTAAACGTTACCGCAATATCTTGTAAGCTTAATGTGCCGGAAGTAAACTTGTTGAACAAGGAGAATGCTGAAGTGCTTGGTCCAACTGACTTAGTGATTTCTCCAAAATAGCCCTGCCCATAATAAGGTATAATACTATAGAAAGTTGTTTTAATGTGAATACTATCACCTGCATTAACAACTGTTGGATTATCACTTGGATCGAGAATACCTGAAATAGTTGTGCTTAAAAGATTGTAACTATTATGAGATGGGCCTGTGAAATCAATCTTATAATTATTGAGTTGGCGGATTATAATAGTATCTCCCGGGTTTGATCCCGTTCCGGCTGGTACTTGAATACTTATGTTTAATGGGTTTCCTGCAAGAGTTGCACCTGGAACGCTATAGGTAAAATCAGTCTTTCCTGGTACCGTACTCATTGCCTCAATTTTTACAAAACCAGATTGTATTATAGCCTCCTTTAATTGAACACTGCTAACACCATAGTTTGTATTAGTGGTTTGAGTGGGATATATTGTAGAACCTGGGTTGATAGTAGTAGTTAATGGCATTACAAGGCCATTTGAAATACTAGTATCAGGTATTTTAAGAAGGCTATCCATATTCAGGGTATAAAGCGAATCACTGAATACTATAGTAACTGAACTATCCGGGTTTGTTTTAACGGAAGTGCCTTTAACCAGGTCATTTACCGACATGGAGGCATTAATAATAGGAGCAAGGATATTAGTATCCCATGTTGGATTCTTTTTACAGGAAATTATAACAATACTACCTGTTAATAAGAATAAAAATATAGCTCCGATTCTCCTCATATAAAGCAGTGGGAATGCCTATATTCAGGGCACACCTTATACAAACTTAGCGATTTTTAGGCACATAACCATGCTTTCTATAAAGAAGCTTATGCCTGTGACAAATGATGTTTTTGCTTTTGCTTCAGGTAAGAATCAATATGTCTTTCTTTTTTGCTTGGGTATATATCAGCAATGGTTACCAGAATACCCGTTTCTTCTACCCCTCCAAACTCAGGATTCAGGCAGGTGCCAAACGTCTTCATGCTGGAAGAAAGGTTCATATATGAGTTTATAAGCGGAGGAATATTTTCTCCCATGGCACGCACTTCGTGGTTCAATATTGTATGCCCATCCTTATAGTCTTTGTCCTTTAGCCTTAAAGATAACCTGCGCATATTATGCAGTAATGGCAAAGACTCAACGGGGATAACCAGGTTTTCCTTATCAGGGAAATAATGCTTCATAAAATAAAGTATCATGTCTCTTGCTCTTAAGTGAAACTGACGGTACATGGTTACCTTCCCGAAGAAATATTTTATATCAGGATTGTCTACAACCAATGCCCCTAATCCGTCCCATAAATTATCTAACGAGAACAAGCCCTTACGGTTAGCTGATGATGGTTGATAGTCAGGTTGTACAAATGATCTTCCTAATTCAATAGTATGTGGAAAATAATCCTTCATGAATTTATTACTGAATTCAAACAATTCCACGGTAGCAAGTTGCAGAATATCGTTTTTCAGCATAGCATCCTTACACCGTATAAAGCGATAAGAGCCAACTATGGCTTTATCTTCAGGGCTCCACACAATCAGCTGCTTATATGGTACTTCGCAAGTATCAAACTCATCCAGATCATAAGGTTTACCTGTGCCACCCCCTGCATAACGGAATGTAAGTTCACGCAGTCTGCCAATCTCTTTTACAACATTGGGTGCATTGTGGTATGTAGCAATATATATTTCGTTCTTACCATAATTGGTGTGGCGCACAAACTTGTCGCGTGTAAGTTCCGATGCAAGAACATCTTTGGGTACGGGTGGTATTATGGGTTGCATTATAGCCATATCTCTACTTATATTTTAGCTGCGGGAGTGAATAATTCTTCTTTTACGACTAATTCTTTCTTTTGATACAATGCATCCTGGAACTTTGTGGCCCATTGAGCATCGTTACGTGACTCCATAAAGGTAGTGAAAGAAACGGGTTTTCCAAAATGCACTACTATGCGCTTGTTTTTTTGTGCAAACATTTCATTCGGGAGAAAAAACATTTCAATATTTACTTTAATGCCAAGTTTCTTGCGCCACATAGCAAAGCGGTAAAAGAAATTTGAATTTCTTCCTTCCACCCATATAGGAATTATATCTTTTTTAAAATGCTTGGCCTGGGTTATAAAACTTTTCTTCCAGCGCAGGTCTTTTATACTCTTATCTGGTTGGCGCCTCGATACTAAACCGGCAGGGAAAATTGGTATAGCATAATCGGAACGAAATACCTGTTCTACAAGCTCGAGCATTTGCCTAGTACTATTACCATTAATATTTACAGGAACAAGAATATTATCGAGCGGTTTTATTGCGAGTAGTAATTCATTTACAAAGTACTTTATATCGCTCCGTACTTTACCAATGGAAATTATAACAGCCATACCGTCAAGCCCGCCCAGGGGATGGTTTGCAGCAAATATTATTCCACCTTCTTTGGGTATATTTTCAAGGCCTTCTGCCAGTACTTGAACACCCATATCATCTAAGGCTGCCTTGGCAAAAGCTATACCCTTCAAGTCTTTATAATCTTCAAGTATTCTGTTCAGGTCATCCTCGTGAATTGTGCGCTTAATGTAGTTGATGAGGAAGCGTGGAATGAACTTGTAAAACTTCGCGGCTTTGGTGCGAAGTAACTCATCCACATTTACAAGTTTTTTATCCACAGTCTTTTCCTTTTTCTAAGAATAAGGTTGATTGCCTTGAGCAAAGATAGTAAATTGTTTTCCTGCCAAATTTTTCATTCCTGAAGGAGTAATTCAATTTATTTTCTCTTCTCCCACTGTAAAAGTTAATAACCTTTTTCCACTCCCACTTTGCCTCAATCCCTTTCGTAAAGCATGATTCAAAAACATTCTATTACATGGAAAATGGAACAAGGAATTAAAGTTTTCAACAAAGTGGGAGAAAGTGGTAAAATGTGGGAATTTTTTGATTACCTTTACACCTCAATAAAACGAACCAAAAGTGGCAGCTCTCATAGGTGAATTCGAATGCAGGTTAGATGACAAGTGTCGTCTCATGCTCCCTATGGGCCTGAAGAAACAGCTGCCGAAAAAGGAACACAAGGATTTTGTGGTAAACCGCGGGCTTGATAAACAATTGAACTTGTGGCCACGCAAGGAGTGGGATAAGGAAACGGCGAGTTTCAACCAGCTCAACCTATACAAGCAAAAAGACAGAGAGTTTGTAAGAAGATTTAATGCGGGTGCTACGGAAGTGGAACTGGATGCATCAGGGCGTATACTGTTGCCTAAACCGCTTATGGCATTTGCAGGAATTGATAAAGAGGCGATACTGTTTGGGTTTTCAAACAGGATAGAAATATGGTCGAAGAAAGAATACGATAAGTACATGAAGCAAGGGGCTGATGATTTTGCATCGCTGGCGGAAGAAGTAATGGGCAAAGTGCCGAATAACGAAAAAGGAAATGTATCATAAGCCTGTGATGTTGGAAGAAAGCTTGAAAGGATTGAACATCAGGGATGGGGGAGTATATGTCGACGCTACACTGGGAGGAGGAGGACACGCTGCTGCAATACTTGAGAAACTAAAACATGGGAAACTTATAGCCTTTGATCAGGATAAAGACGCAATACAAAATTTAGAAAAGAATACTAAGCTAAATGTTATACACGCGAACTTTCGTTACATGAGGGAGCAGTTAAATGCAAATGGTATTACCGAAGTGGACGGCATACTGGCAGATCTGGGTATTTCTTCTCACCAGATAGATACACCGGAACGCGGCTTCTCCACCAGGTTCGACGCCCCTCTCGACATGCGAATGAATAGTGAGATAACACGTACAGCAGCCGACATAGTTAATACGTATTCTGCTGCGCGACTTCAAAAAATGTTCTCGGTTTATGGCGAGATCACTAATGCTGGCAAACTTGCCAGTACAATAGAAAAATATAGAGGTGCTAAGCATATACGCACAACGGGTGATTTGATAGAAGCAATAAAGAGTTGCACTCCTGAACCTGGCGGACATAAATATCTGGCTAAAGTTTTCCAGTCACTGCGAATTGAATTAAACGAGGAATTAGATGCGCTTAAAGATCTGCTAAGACAAAGCGACCAGGTATTAAAGAAAGGTGGAAGGCTTGTAGTTATATCATACCATTCGCTAGAAGACAGGATAGTAAAGGATTATATGAGGACAGGAAATTTTGAAGGAATACCTGAGAAAAATATTTACGGACATGATATACGCCCATTTGAACCGATTGTAAAGAAGCCCTTAGTGCCTACGGAGGAAGAGATAAACGAGAACAGTAGAGCACGCAGCGCTAAACTTAGAATTGCAGAGAAGATATAATAATGAAGAACCAGCTTAAAATAGAAATTCCGCAAGAGCAGCCACAAGAGCCTGTGTTGAAGGTTATCAAAAATGATGAGCCTAAGAAACAGAAAGGCAATGCGGTTGGACGCACGGTTTCGTCAGTGGTGAGTGGCAGGTTCCTCATTACTGATAAAACATTGAAGCATTTGCCATTCCTTTTCTATGTTGCGTTCCTTGGTCTGCTTTATATAGCTAATGGCTATTTCGCACAATCGAAGGACAGGCAGCTTGATACACTTACTACACAAATAAAAGATTTAAATACACAGTTTCAGATTGCGCAGGCTAAGCTAATGTACCTGAGCAAAGAATCGGAAGTGGCGAAAGCTACCGCCGTAATGGGATTAAAGGAATCGGTGATTCCCCCTAATAAAATAATAATTAATAACAAAACCACACGACCGTAGATGGAACTGAGAAAGAGCATACTTGTGCGTACGTATTTATTATACGCGTTCATGTGTGTCCTCGGCATCGTAATTATCGTAAGGGTTTTAATGATACAGTTTGTTCAGGGTAACAAATGGAAGCACGAAGAGGCTAACCTGACAACCACTTATAGAACGATTGAAGCTATGCGGGGCAATATATATGCCGCCGACGGGTATTTATTGGCAACCTCATTGCCATACTATGATATTGCAATGGACGTGAATACTGATTACCTGACCAACGATGTCTTTAATGCCAACGTGGATTCACTCAGTATTTGTTTCGCACAGTTATTCAAAGACAAATCGGCTGACGGATATTATAAAATGCTGAAAAGTGCAAGAGAAGCCGGCGAAAGATATGTTCTTGTACACAAAAGCGCTTCTTATGACGAACTGCAAAAAGTAAAGCACTTTCCATTATATCGTCTTGGTAAATTTAAGGGCGGTCTTATTGTAAGCCAAAATAATAAGCGAGAATTGCCTTTCCGTGACTTGGCTGAACGGACTATTGGATATGCAAGGGAAAATGTAAAGCCCGTTGGACTGGAGGGAGCATTTGATGAATATCTCCGTGGCGACAGCGGCCGTGTTCTGATGGAAAAAATTGCAGGCGGTGTATGGGTTCCTCTTAATAACGATGACGATGTGCAACCACAAAATGGTGATGATGTGGTATCTACTATTAATGTCAATTACCAGGATGTTGCTGAAAATTCATTACACGAACAATTACTGAAACACCATGCTGACCATGGTTGTGTAGTATTAATGGAAGTAAAGACTGGGCGTGTACTTGCCATTGCTAATCTGGCAAGAAAGGATTCAGGAGATACTTACGAAGAGGCTTACAACTATGCATTGGGTGAAGCTGCAGAGCCGGGCTCAACCTTCAAACTCTCTTCTCTTATTGTTGCCATGGAAGATGGCTACGTAAATAATACTGATAGCGTGAATTTGGAAAATGGTTCGCATCAATATTATAATGTAACAATTCACGATGCTGAACATGACGAAACCGGATGGGTTACAGTACAGCATGCATTTGAAATTTCATCGAACGTTGGCATTTCGAAGATTATATATAAGTACTATGATAACCAGCCTAAGAAGTTTGTAGATGGCCTTTGCCGCCTTGGTTTGAACCTTCCGCTTCATTTAAGCATACCAGGTGAAGGAACTCCAAAAATGCCTAACCCAATGGATAGGGAATGGAGTGGGGTGAGTCTTCCATCATTAGCTATTGGTTATGGTGTTACAGTTACCCCGCTGCAAACCCTCTCAGTTTATAATGCAGTTGCCAATAATGGCGTAATGGTAAAACCACAATTCGTGGATGCTATGACAAGGAATGGCAAAGTGGTTAAGACATATGAGACTCAAGTTATTAATCCGGCAATATGTTCTTCAACTACTATTAAAAAATTGAAGAAAATGCTTGAAGGTGTTGTATTGCGTGGCACTGCAAAGAACTTAAACAATACAGTTTATTCTATTGCAGGTAAAACGGGTACAGCTCATATTGCAGTAAAAGGTAAATACAATAAGACAAGCTACCAGGCATCATTCGTAGGATACTTCCCTGCAAATAATCCTGAGTATTCCTGCATAGTAATAATGAACTCACCTAGTACCGATGGGTATTATGGTAACGTAACTGCTGGCCCTATTTTCAAAGAAATTGCTGATAAAGTTTACGCAAGCAGCATAGCAATTGATCCTGCAGTGAATGACCCTGCAAACCATAGCAGGCATAAAGACCCTGTTGTAAAGAATGGTATTTCGAAAGACACTTATAATGTATTGCAAAGCCTTGGTGTGCCTTACCAGTCAAGTGCTAAAACAGGATGGGTAGTTTCAGATGTACAGGATTCTACTGTACATATATCATCTGATAATGTGCAGAAACTATTGAGCGAAGGAATTATACCTGAGCTGCATGGCATGAATGCACAGGATGCCATATACCTGTTGGAAAATAATCACATAAAAGTCAGTATTAAAGGTAGGGGAGCAGTATCTGAGCAATCTATTCCTGCCGGAACAAAATTTAATAAAGGAGAAAGAATAACACTGTTGTTGTCATAAATGAAAACGCTGAGAGACATATTATATAAAGTATCATTAGTAGAGGTTGACGGCCCTACTGATATACCTGTGTCAGCGGTTCAATTCGACTCACGTAAAGTGAGCGATGGCAGCTTGTTTATAGCAGTTCGTGGTACTGTGACCGATGGGCATAAATTCATTGATCAGGTAATTGAAAAGGGCGCTGCCGCAATTGTTTGCGAAGAGATGCCGGAGAAGAAGAAAAAGGGAATTACATATATAAGAGTTAAGGATTCTGCTGAGGCGCTTGCAATTATCGCCGGTAATTTCTATGAACATCCTTCTGCCAAAATGAAGCTTGTTGGAATTACCGGAACGAATGGTAAGACTACAACAGCAACATTATTGTTCAAACTATTTAGAGGATTAGGATATAAAGTTGGATTACTATCTACTGTTCGCAACCAGATAAATGACAAGGAATATCCTGCAACACATACTACACCTGATGCAATTGCTCTTAACCAGGTACTTAGCGAAATGGTTGCAGAAGGTTGCACACATTGCTTTATGGAAGTAAGTTCTCATGCAATTGTCCAAAATAGGGTTGCAGGAATAAGTTTTGTTGGTGGAGTGTTTACTAATATAACTCACGACCATCTCGACTTTCATAAAACATTTGATGCGTATATAAAAGCTAAGAAGAAATTCTTTGATGATCTGCCTTCTACCGCATTTGCATTGGTGAATAAAGATGATTCCCATGGAATGGTAATGCTCCAGAATACCAAGGCAAAGAAGAGAACATTTGCACTGAAAAATGTAGCGGACTATAAGTGCAAGATAATGGAGAACACTCTATCGGGTCTTGTATTGATGATAGATGGAAGAGAGACATGGACAAAGTTAATTGGTGCATTCAATGCATATAACGCATTGGGTATTTATGCCACTGCCATATTATTAGATGAGAATAGGGAGGATGTGCTAAGAGTGTTGAGCGCGCTTGATCCGGTTGAAGGACGCTTCCAATATACAAAAGCACCTAATGGTACTACCGGTATTGTGGATTATGCACATACACCTGACGCACTGGATAACGTGCTTTCAACCTTGCATGAAGTGCGTGGAGCAAACGAAAAGATAATTACTGTAGTAGGTTGTGGTGGCGATAGGGATAAAACCAAGCGCCCGGTAATGGCTGGTATTGCTTGTGAAAAAAGCGATAAGGTAATTCTTACTTCCGATAACCCGCGTTCAGAGGAACCTGCTGAGATAATTCATGAAATGGAAAAAGGAATTAATCCGGTTTACAGGAAGAAGACCATTTCAATTACTGACAGGAAAGAGGCGATTAAAGTGGCTTGCCAGATGGCGCAGAAAGGCGATATCATCTTGCTTGCTGGCAAGGGCCATGAAAAGTATCAGGAAATAAAAGGGGTGAAATATCCTTTTGACGATATGGAGATATTATGTGAAACACTTAACCTATTTCAAAGCTAATGTTCTACTATTTGTTTCATTATTTGAGGGAAACCTATAAGATGCCGGGCGCGAATGTATTCAACTACATTACGTTCCGCGCGGCCTTGGCTATAATAGTCTCTCTTATAATATCAGCAGTATTTGGTAAAAGGCTAATTACCATGTTAAGAAGGAAGCAGGTAGGTGAAACTGTTCGCGATTTAGGATTACATGGCCAAAAAGAAAAAGAAGGAACACCAACTATGGGTGGCCTTATCATACTTGCGGCAATAGTTATTCCAACACTGCTGTTTGCCAAGTTAGATAACGTATATATAGTGTTAATGCTTATTACTACTATATGGTTGGGCACAGTTGGTTTTATAGATGATTATATAAAAGTATTCAAGAAGGATAAGAAAGGGTTAAGTGGCAATCTTAAGATTATTGGACAGGTTGGCTTAGGAATAATTGTTGCTTGTACCATGTATTTTAACCAGCATGTTATAATACGTGAGCAAATTGTAAAGACAGAAGAGACTGCTATGATTACCGGGCAGGATGCCGGAATTACAGAACTGCCAAAATTTGCCAAAGAAGAAACTAAGTCGCTGAAAACAACATTGCCATTTGTAAAGGATAACCAGTTTGATTATACATGGTTGACTTCTTTCATGGGAACGCATTCCAGGAAACTGGCATGGATAATATTTATTCCAATCATTATTCTAATAATTACAGCCGTATCAAACGGAGCAAATATTACTGACGGTATTGACGGATTAGCTACAGGAACATCAAGTATAATTGGCGCTACGCTGATGATATTGGCATACGTATCAGGTAATACATTCTTCGCGGGTTACTTGCATATTCTATATATACCTAACGCCGGAGAATTAGTTGTATTTATGAGTGCATTTGTGGGGGCATGTGTGGGCTTCCTTTGGTATAACTCTTTTCCCGCTCAGGTATTTATGGGCGATACAGGCAGTCTCGCTTTAGGTGGAATCATAGCAGTGTTTGCAATTGCTATACGCAAAGAACTTCTTCTACCAATACTCTGCGGCATATTCCTTATTGAGAACCTATCGGTGGTATTACAGGTAAGCTATTTCAAATACACCAAAAAGAAATATGGAGAGGGAAGGCGGATATTCTTAATGGCTCCACTGCACCACCATTTCCAAAAGAAAAATGTGCACGAGGCAAAAATAGTATCACGTTTCTGGATCATAGGAATAATGCTGGCATTGATAACCATAGTAACCCTGAAGTTAAGATAACAGATGGAGAGTAAGATAAAAATAGCAGTATTAGGCGGCGGCGAAAGCGGCGTGGGTGCGGCTATTCTTGCTCAGCGCAAGGGTATGGATGTGTGGTTATCTGACAAGGGCAAGATAAAAGACAAATACCTGGACGTGCTGAAGCAGGAGAATATTCCATTTGAACAAGAGATGCATTCGGAAGATAAAATATTGCAGGCGAGTGAAGTTATAAAGAGTCCCGGTATACCTGAGAATGCAGCCTTAATAAAAAAATTGAAAGAAAAAGGTATTCCTGTAATATCGGAAATTGAATTTGCAGCACGCTACACCAATGCTAAAATGGTATGCATTACAGGTAGCAATGGAAAGACGACAACTACCATGCTTACCTATCATATATTCAAAAATGCAGGACTGAATGTAGGCTTGGCAGGCAATGTGGGCAAGAGTTTTGCTTACCAGGTAGCAACAGAGAATTTCGATTATTATGTTCTGGAGTTGAGCAGCTTTCAGTTAGATAATATGTACAAATTCAAAGCTGATATAGCTGTACTGCTCAACATTACGCCTGATCACTTAGACAGGTATGAGTACAAAATGGAGAACTATGTGGACTCCAAGTTTAGGGTTGTTCAGAACCAAACAGAGCACGACACTCTTATTTACTGCCTCGACGACGAGGTTACCAGCACGGAAGTAAGCAAACGAAATATACCCGCAAAGAAATACCCCTTTTCAGTTAAGGAAAAGGTGGAAGAAGGAGCTTACAAGAACGGAGACGATATAATAATAAACATCAACAAAAACCCTTTATCTATGGCAATTCAAAGACTTTCACTCTTCGGCACGCACAACGTCTACAACTCAATGGCAGCAGGAATAGCTGGCAGGGTGGTAGATATTCGCAAGGAGAGTATCAGGGACAGCCTGGCCGATTTCCAAAACATTGAACACCGCCTTGAGCATGTGGCTACTATACATGGGGTGGAGTTTATCAATGATTCGAAAGCAACCAATGTTAACTCTACTTGGTTTGCATTGGAAAGTGTAAATACTCCAATTATTTGGATAGTTGGTGGTATTGATAAGGGTAATGATTATGCTGCCTTGAAAGACATGGTTAAACAAAAAGTGCGTGCTATTGTTTGCATGGGTAAAGACAACAGGAAGATCATTAGCTCATTTTCAGGCCTGGTAACGAGCATTACAGAAACTTCTTCAGCATCGGAAGCAGTTACGAAAGCATATAAACTAAGCGCACCTGGCGATACCGTATTGCTCTCTCCGGCATGTGCAAGTTTCGATCTTTTCCAGAACTACGAAGACAGGGGCAATCAATTTAAAAATGCAGTAAGGACATTGTAAGAACAAATGAAAGCGGTATTTGAATACATAAAGGGCGACAAGGTGATTTGGATAATAGTACTCCTATTATCCATCATTTCTGTGCTTGTAGTTTACAGCTCGGTGGAAACCCTTGCATACCGCAGCCATTCGGGTAATGCTTCATACTTCCTTATAAAGCACTTGATTATTATTCTGTTCGGTTTCTTGCTTATTTATATCACTCATAATGTCAAATACACTATCTATTCGCGTATTTCGCAAATAGCATTGTATGTATCTGTGCCTCTTTTATTGTTCACATTATTGAAAGGGGTGAATGAAGGTAATGCTACACGCTGGTTGCAAATACCGGGCACCGGCCTTACTTTCCAAACATCTGATTTTGCGAAGCTGGCACTACTCATTTATGTAGCGCGCATGATGGCTATCAAACAAAACGAATTACACGATTTCAGGAATGGGTTCCTGCCAATCATTGTTCCTGTAATTGGAATCTGCGGACTTATATTCCCATCTAACTTCTCTACTGCATTCCTGTTATTCCTCAATTGCCTATTCCTTATGTTCATAGGGCAGGCTAAAATGAGGCACCTTCTTTTAACTATTGGTGTTGCTATAGCAGGAGCAGGATTATTTATACTTATTGTATTTGCATTTCCTCATATTAATAACCGTGTTTCCACTTGGAAGTCTCGTATTGAAAGCTTTACAAAAGGTGATAAGGCCGATAACTACCAGGCTGACCAGGCCATGATAGCCATCTCTACCGGCGGTATTATGGGTAAAGGTCCTGGTAACAGTACACAAAAGAATTTCTTACCACAGGCATCTTCCGATTTTATCTATTCAATACTTGTGGAAGAATATGGAACTATAATGGGGATAGGAATAATTTTCCTTTACCTGACATTGCTATACCGCGGGGTACGTATTGCAACACGAAATCCGAAAACATTTGGCAGCCTTATGGCCATAGGACTCACATTGAATTTAGTAATGCAGGCGCTTGTGAATATGTGCGTAGCCGTTCATTTAATGCCGGTAACAGGGCAGCCATTACCGTTGGTTAGTATGGGTGGAACATCTATATGGTTCACAAGTATTGCTGTAGGAATAATATTAAGCGTAAGCAGGGAAACAGAAAAACAAACAGAAGATATTGTCGCAACAACTTAAAATAATGATAAGCGGAGGAGGCACAGGCGGACATATATTTCCAGCTATAGCCATAGCCCGCGCTTTGGAACAAATGAGACTGGGAACTGAAATATTATTTGTGGGAGCCAACGGCAGGATGGAGATGGAAAAGGTGCCTGCTGCCGGATACAAGATTGAAGGGCTTGACATTGCAGGCATATCGCGCAGCAATATGCTCAAGAATATTTCATTGCCTGCTAAAGTATGGAAGAGTGTGAATAGGGCTAAGCAAATAGTCACTGAGTTTAAACCTGATGCAATTGTAGGTGTGGGCGGTTATGCCAGCGGGCCAACACTATGGGCAGGTATTCGCAAGCAAATTCCAACATTGATACAAGAGCAAAATTCTTATCCGGGAGTGACCAATAAAATTCTGGCAAAGTATGCCAAGAAGATTTGTGTGGCGTATCCGGGAATGGATAAGTATTTCCCTAAAGAGAAAATGATTATTACAGGCAACCCTGTAAGACAAGATATAGCAGACCTACAAAGCAAGCGCACAGCAGCATTAGAGTTCTTCAAGTTGAATAATAATGGCTTCACCTTATTGGTAATAGGTGGCAGCCTTGGGGCTAGAACCATTAATGAGAGCATTGCAAAATCTCTCGATTTATTTGCTAAGAATAATATACAGCTGGTATGGCAAACTGGCAAGCAGTATTATGTACAGGCTCAAGAAATTCAGAAGAAATATTCCAACATAAGGGTATTTGATTTCATTTCTAAAATGGATTATGCATACGCTGCTGCTGATGCAGTTGTATCTCGTGCAGGGGCAATATCGCTATCAGAGTTATGTATAGCAGGTATGCCTTGCATATTGGTTCCATCGCCAAACGTATCAGAAGATCATCAGACAAAGAATGCAATGAGCCTTGCTAATAATAATGCGGCAATAGTTATAAAAGATACCGAAGCAATCAATCAATTGGGAGATGCCGTTGTAAAGCTTGCAGCGGATAACGCGATGAGACAGAGTTTGAGTAAGAATATTTCAGCACTGGCTGTAAAAGATTCAGCGGCGAAGATAGCACATGAAGTAATTGCACTAACTGGAAAGTAATGAACGTAAAGGATTTGAAATATGTCTATTTGATAGGTATCGGAGGTATCGGTATGAGCGGCCTTGCACGTTATTTTAAATCGGCAGGTAAGGCAGTGAGCGGATATGATAAGACACCTTCTTCATTAACGGAAGAGATGGAAGCGGAAGGAATTAAGATACATTTTGATGATAGCATGGCATTGGTTAGCGATGATATAAAGAAGAACAGTAAAGATGTGTTGATTATTTACACTCCTGCAATTCCTGAAGACCATAGTGAATTGACGTATTTCCGCAAGCACAACTATAGCCTGCACAAAAGGGCGGAAGTGTTAGGTTGGATAACTCAAGGACATTATACAGTTGCTATTGCAGGAACGCATGGAAAGACAACAACCACAACTTTGGTAACCCATATACTTAAATCATCCGAGGCAGATTGTATGGCTTTCCTGGGTGGTGTATCGAAGAATTATAACACTAATGTATTGCTGGAAAGGAATATTTCAGATGATACTATGATGGTTGTAGAAGCGGATGAATACGACCGTTCATTCCTGCACCTTAGCCCAGATATTGCAGTTATTACTTCAGTTGATCCTGACCATTTAGATATATATAATAATGAAGCTCACATGCAGGAATCGTATGCTATGTTTGCTAATCGCATAAGTGCAAAGGGTTGTCTTGTTACCAAGAAAAAAGTGAATGATATTATTCATTACAGGGGCAAAACATTTACCTATTCTCTTGATCAGAAAGCTGATTACTATGCAAAGAACATCAGCATTAAGGAAGGACAATACACCTACGATGTGGTTACTCCGCAAGGTGAGATACAGTCAGTAAAGCTTGGTATTCCAGGTCTTCATAATATTGAAAATTCAATTGCTGCAACAGCAGTGGCACAATTGATGAAAGTAGGTGATGATAAGATACGCCATGCATTGGGAACATTCGAAGGTGTACAACGTCGTTTTGATTACCAGATAATTTCCCCTAAGCTTATTTACATAGATGACTATGCACATCACCCGGAGGAGCTTAGTGCTTGCATTCGTTCAGTAAAAGCTATGTACCCGAATAAGAAGATTACGGGAATATTCCAGCCACACTTATATAGCAGGACGCGTGACTTTGCAGATGGATTTGCAAGAAGCCTGGAGTTATTAGATAAGCTGATTTTATTGGATATATACCCTGCAAGAGAGTTACCGATAAAAGGAATTGATTCTGCAATGTTGTTAGAAAAGACCAAGATGGAGCACAAAAAGCTTTGCAGTAAGGAAGAGTTAGTTAGTGCAGTTACAAACGATATGCCTGAGGTATTGTTAACCATGGGTGCAGGTGATATAGATAGGTTAGTAGAGCCATTAAAGAATGCATTGTTAAAGAAAATAGGAGCAAATGTTTAAGAAGATATTAAACATAATGAGTTGGGTGGTGATAGGTGCAGGTATGCTCGCTATGGTTGGTTTTGCCGAAATTAAACGTAAGGCAACTCCGGTAAAGGTTCTTGATATACGCATATCACAACACGACAGTGATTTCTTTATTACCCCAACTGAAATACGCAAACTCATTCAACTGCAACAGGGAGACGTGGTAGGTAAAGAAATGAACCAGGTTAGTGTACCTAAGATGGAGGATATGATGAACAGCAATCCGTTTATAGCTACTGCACAGGTATATGCAACTATAGATGGAAACCTTGAAGTAAGAGTTACTCAGAAGAAGCCAATAGTGCGTATTATTAACAGCGACGATGAAAGCTATTACCTCGATTCTACCGGGACGCTTATGCCATTGTCAAATGATTATACAGCTAAGGTATTGGTAGTAAATGGTTCGCTCAATGAACCATACGCGATGTATTCCGGTAAGACAGTGAAGCAAATGGAGCATGACACAAGCATACGTACTATGTTACCTGCTATATACAAACTGGCTTCTTACATCAGCCACAATACTTTCTGGAGTTCGCAAATAACGCAGGTATATGTTGATACAGCAAAAGATTTTTGCCTCGTTCCAAGAGTAGGCAACCAGAAAATAATTTTTGGAGATATAACAGATATGGAACAAAAATTTAAAAGGCTTTGGGTACTCTATCATGACGGGTTGAATGCGACCGGCAGGTGGAATGACTATACAATAATCAACTTAAAATTCAAACATCAAATCGTGTGCACTAAAAAATAAATCCTATGGAAAACAAATCAGACATCATTGTAGGCTTAGACATTGGTACAACCAAAATTGTATGCATTGTCGGCCGTAAGAACGAACACAACAAAATAGATATTATGGGTGTCGGTAAAGCCGACTCTGTAGGTATCGCTCGTGGTGTGGTCCTTAACATAGACCAAACCGTTGCCTCAATTATGAAGGCGGTAAAAGAAGCTTCGGAAAAATCGGGCGTGGAGATAAAATACGTAAACGTAGGTATTGCTGGCCAGCATATAAAAAGCTTACAACACAGGGGCGTTAAAACACGCTCTGATCTTGAAAAGGAAATAAACCAAAAGGATGTAGATGATCTTATTGAAGACATGTACAAGCTGGTAATGCCTCCGGGAGAAGAGATAATTGAAGTTCTTCCTCAGGAATATATTGTGGATAATGAACAAGGCATAAAGAATCCCATAGGAATGGCAGGCGTGCGCCTTGAAGCTAATTTCCACATTATTACCGGCCAGATTGCTGCTGCCAAGAATATTGAAAAATGTGTTACCAAGGCAGGTTTGATGATGGATGAATTGACACTTGAAGCTTTAGCATCATCTGATTCGGTGCTTACCGATGAAGAAAGAGAAGCAGGTGTAGTACTTGTGGACATTGGTGGTGGAACAACTGATATAGCTATTTTCCAGGATGATATTATTCGTCATACTGCAGTAATTCCATTCGGAGGTAATGTTATAACCGAAGATATAAAGGAAGGTTGCCAGATAATCCGTACACAAGCGGAACAATTGAAAGTGAAGTTCGGTTCTGCAATTCCTACCGAATCACAAGAGAACGAAATAGTAGTTATACCGGGCCTTAAAGGCAGGCAGAATAAGGAAATATCTGTAAGAAACCTTTCTTGCATTATTAATGCACGTATGGAAGAAATTCTTGAGCACGTATATTATGAGATCAAGAACTCAGGCTTTGAAAAGAAACTTATTGCAGGAATAGTAGTTACCGGTGGTGGTGCAAACCTTAAACACCTACCACAGTTAGTGGAATATGTAACCGGTATGGATACACGCATAGGCCATCCGAACGAGCACTTAGCGCCGGGTGTATTTGATCTCAGCCATCCATTATATGCTACCGGTGTTGGACTTGTAATGAAAGGCTTTGAAGTAGTTGAAAAGGAAACCTATACCGACCACAATGTTATCAAGCAACCGGAAATCGTTCAACATTCAAAATTGAAGAAGAAGGGCAGCTTCATGGAGAAATTCTTCAGCGGAGCAACTAAATTCTTTGATGAAGATGTAGAAGGAGAAACCAAAAAGTAAAAACCAAAAATCGCAAACGTAGAAACCAAATAATAACCTAAAACACAAACCGTATGATTAACTTTGATTTACCGAAAGACCAATCCTCCATCATAAAAGTATTTGGTGTGGGTGGCGGCGGCAGCAATGCCGTAAACCATATGTACCGACAGGGTATAAAAGGTGTTGACTTTGTAGTATGCAACACCGACCAGCAAGCACTTGACATTAGTCCGGTGCCAATTAAAATTGCGTTAGGCTCGGGCTTAACCGAAGGCCGTGGTGCAGGTTCGCTTCCTGAAGTGGGAAGAAAGGCCAGCATGGAAAGCCTGGAAGAGATTAAGAAAATTCTGGGTAACAATACCAAAATGGTATTTATCACCGCCGGCTTAGGTGGTGGAACAGGCACGGGTGGCGCCCCTGTAATTGCACAAGTTGCAAAAGAAATGGGCATACTTACTGTTGCTATTGTTACTGTTCCATTTGCATTTGAAGGCAAGAAAAGGAAACAACAGGCAGAAGATGGCTTGAAAGAACTCCGCGAACACGTTGACACCATTCTTATTATTAACAACGACAAGTTGCGTGAGATGTATGGCAACCTGAAACTGGGAGAGGCTTTCGCACATGCCGACAATATATTGAACATAGCTGCCAAGAGCATAGCTGAAATCATTACTGTAACACTGCATATCAACCTTGACTTTGCAGATGTTCAAACTGTGATGAAAGAAAGTGGTGTAGCAATAATGGGTTCTGCATCTGCTGAAGGTGAGAACAGGGCATTAAGGGCTGTTGAAATGGCGCTTACTTCGCCACTGCTTAACGATAACAACATACGTGGTGCTCGTTATGTATTGCTCAACATTACATGCGGTAATGACGATATTACCATGGATGAACTCGGAGAGATAACAGACTTCTTACAAGATGCTGCAGGACAAACTGCCGATATCATCAAGGGTTATGGTATAGATGAAACACTTGGCAATAGGGTAAATGTTACCCTTATAGCTACCGGTTTCAGCGCAAACCCTGTAACTACATTTGCTGAGAAGAAAGCAGAGAAGATCATCCGCAGATTGGATGAAACAGTTAATATAACTCCAAAGGTTTCTGCTGCTCCTAGTGCAGGCCCTAAGTATTCATTCCTTACTACACCTACACCTGAGGCAAAACCAGTAGCTGAAGTTAAGCCGGTTGCCGAAGTAAAACCAGTAATAAATGAGCAGCCCAAACAAGATACTACTGAAACAATTGCACCGTTCCTTAAATCGGAGCCAGTATCTGAGAAGCAAGATATAGAGTTTGAAATTGTAAATAAAACTCCTGAGTTTGTACCGGAACCTGTGGCACCAGTATCATACGTTCCTCCGGTTATAAACTTTGCTCCGCCTATTGCACCGCCGATGATCGTTCCTCCGGTAATGCATGAGCCACCGCAGGAAGAGAAGGTAGAAATGACTGATCCTATTTTCAGTGAAGAGCAAAAGAAGAAAGCACAGGAAAGAATTGAAAAATTAAAACAACTGAGCTATAAATTGAAGACCCCGGGTGGAGTGAATGAATTGGAAAGTGAACCTGCCTACAAGAGAAGAAATGTAGAGTTGGGCGATACCCCACATTCATCTGAATCCAGTGTGTCTCGATTTACACTTTCAGAAGGAGAAAATAAGAAAGGTGAGTTGCGTGATAACAACTCATTCCTACACGATAATGTCGACTGAGGAGGTTTATGTAATTAGGTTCATTGCAGGTTAATACGGGCCGGCACCTATTGGTTTGGGTGCCGGTTTTTTATGTCTGCTGTTAAGAGTTGATGCTACTTAGGATATTTATACTCTACTAAAAAGTAAATACCAAGTATTGAGACTTTATCAAGTACCAGCCTCATATAGGTTTCAGAATATTGAATTTGGAGGTACGTTTTACCCTGGTAATCCATCAAGGACCATCTTAATGTAGTGTCGGCTTTTTCCCTTTCTTTTGCTGCAATAGCAGCTTCTTTATGTGTGTCATCAATGGTAGAACTTATGCCACCTGCTATCATTTCCATTCGTAGGAGTTTACCATTACTGGCAAAGCGGATACGATGGAGCGGAACCTGTGATTCAGGTTTGCTGAGAAAATAAGTATCTCCCTGGTTTAGCTGGTATATATCGGTATTCTCCTCCCAAACAACATTCATGAGAGTTTTTGCCGTTACTTTATTAGCTGAATCAGATTGTGCAAAAATAGTGCCGCCTATAAAAAGTAAAAAGCCTGTCAGGAGAAACTTATACTTATTCATGGAGTTCTTTTTATGCAATATAGTCGCTTAAATAATCAAAATGAGGAGTAAGCTTTCCATTCTTGCAAATGGTAGCACGTTCAATAATCCCTTCTTTGTCTTCTCCGAAAACTGAAGGCATTACCCTTTCGGCTAATTCTTTTCCAAAATCTTCAGATGCTTCACGTGGTAATTCACATGGCAGGTTATCCACCGCCATAATGGTTACCGATGTTTTATTAAAAGGAATATCTATTTGCTCGGTAAGCGGATTGTAACCATAAAATGGTTCCGCAATAGAACTTGGTTTTAATGTACTTGGCACTGAACCATTAATATCGCAGGTGATATCCGCAATCTCGCTAATATGGAAATCAGGCAATTTCATCTGATCCTTGGTGAAAAGGACAGGAGCATGAACATCCCAAAAGTGAGCAGTGATTAATAGGTCACATTCCTTGGTATAAGGCAAGAAAGTAGAAACGTATTTCTCAGGATGAGTGTAGAAATCTTTCGAACTCCATGAAGAGCCATCCTTAGCCTGGTAATAATCTTTAGAGTGCAATTGGCAATAAACAGGTTCGCGGTATGAGCAATGCAGGAATTCATAAGGGGTTACTTTGCGTATTTTGAGCAAGCCCAGAGCTTCTATTACACCGTTAGCTACACGTCCGCCACCGGTTACCAATATTTTCATATTGGGCAGACGTACACGCTCAAGTTCTTCTTCCATTTCTTCTCTATCGCGACAAAGGTGGGCAGGTTTTAAGTCGAACATATTATACCTCTTACCATAACCCAGAATGCCATTATAAGCACCCACGATGCCTGCATAACGACCAAAGCCAATAATTCGGTTATGTTCCTTATCTGTAAGACATTCGTAATCTATAAGCTGTACATTCTTGGCAAGCATAGCCTGGAGCATCTTCTTATTATGTGGCTGCTTTTTAATGGTATGCGAAAAGATGAAATACTTTTTACCAGCGATAAGCTTTTCAATTGGTATTTCTTTCAGTCCTAATAATATATCGCATTGGCTGAGGTCCTCTGTTAGGGGAAGCCCGAAAGAAGCATATTCAGCATCGGTATAACAACGAACATTAGAGTGCTGCACTAATACCTCAAGACCAGGATTGGCGAGCATTAATTCACTGCATTGGAGCGGAGTAAAAGGTACACGCTTTTCAGGGGGTACTTTCTCTTCTCGTAATATGCCAAGCTTAATTTTTTGCATAATTGTTATTTCAGGGCTTGCAAAGATAACAGAGCCTTCGGAATATCGAATAATAAGGTAAATGCAATTCTGCGTTAGGGATTGAAGTGGAAAGCCCACAGCATAGCGAGGACTTGGAACGTAAAGCCCGACCCGAAGGGGAACGCCCATGGTATATCACATTTTTTAAACTTATTAATACTTAACTTTGCGAAACAATTAATAAAGTGGAAAAAAGTAAACAATATTCAAGGGCGCTGCTCATATTTTACATATTAGTAATATATGTGCTGGTGCAATTCATTTGGTGGGCTTATCACATGGCACAACAGAGCCAGGAGATACTCAATTTGCAGGAAAAAATTAATGAGTTGCAGAGTAATGGAATGTGCCAGACCGATAATCTTGCTGACTTGCATAAGAAGCTTACGGCAAAATATTTTATGATTTTTGGAGAAGGTAGTGTGTTCCTTCTTATAATGTTGGTAGGAATAGCCCAGGTACGTAAGGCATTTAAAAAGGAATCAGAGCTATTAGCAAGGCAAAGGACATTCCTGCATTCGGTTACCCATGAGTTTAAATCACCGATAGCTTCATTAAAGTTGCAAATTGAAACATTATTGAAGCGCAACCTTTCCAATGAACAGCAACAGCAGGCATTGAGCAATGCATTAGAGGATACTGAAAGGCTTGACCAATTATTAGAGAAGATACTTATATCGGCAAGGATAGATAATGGAGAATTGCCATTCTACCCTGAAAAGATAGACTTATCTGAAAAACTTAAGGATAGTTTGAACAAACTATTACGTGCCTATCAGCATAGGGATATTGTTGAGCACATACAAGATAAAGTAGAGATTCACATGGATCCCTGGGCATTCAGTTCTATAGTAACTAATTTGGTAGAAAATGCGCTTATCTATTCTCCTAAAGAAAAGCCTGTTATAGTAGAACTAAAGAAAGAAGGCAATAAAATATTGCTGTTGGTAAAGGATCATGGTCCCGGCATACCTGTTGAAGAAAGAAA
>Ga0210388_10000643_pt1 | contig 28005 bp, 35 predicted proteins | sample IncBWC19OmetaG_FD_155485 | JGI IMG/M metagenome (GOLD analysis project Ga0210388, IMG submission 155485) | Forest soil microbial communities from Barre Woods Harvard Forest LTER site, Petersham, Massachusetts, United States - Inc-BW-C-19-O ...
CTGGAAGCCCGGATGATAGTCACAACCTATAATCAGCATGTTCGGCTCCTTTCCTCCGAGCCCTTTGGTTGGTTTGCGCCTCCAAAGTTTACTCGGGCCTGGGAGCCGACATTGTTATGGAATCATTTCACTCATTGACCGGAGCGGCGCAATTCTCAATGAGTGTAGTCGCCTGTTCTCAGCAGTTACCTCCGAGTTGCCCGTCAACAGGGCGCAATCCCCGAAGCCCCTGATGTAGAATCGGCCCTGCGCCGTCGCTCTGCGGCATGGAGGAATGCATGATTGCCCGAAACGGCAGAGCCTTTGTGTTCGTGTTGATCATATTGGCCTTGTCCGTTTCCGGGCCTGAGATTTACGCCGCCGATAAGACCAGCGTTGAGCTTTCACGCGATTCGATCCTCCGTATCGTCACCCAGATTCAGAGGGCGGACTACGAAGGTGACCGCCCGGCTCTGAAGCGCCTCCACGACAAGATGACGCCCATTCCAGAAGAGAACAAGTTGGCAACGCGGGTGCTCTACTGGCGTGGATTTGCCTTGTGGCGCAGAGCGATTAACGGCTTTAACGAAACCCCAACTCCCAAGGACTTGGAAGATGACCTCACGCAGGCGGTCACCGATTTCAAAGATGCCATTGCCCGGGACCTTGGTTTCGTGGAACCTAAGATTGGAGCAGTCTCTAGCCTAGGCTACCTGATGTACTTGAAAAAGAAAGACCAAACTCGCGTTCAGGAACTGCTCCAACAGTTGAGTCCACTTTTGAAAGAAGCAATCGCGACGGCGCCAGACAATCCTCGGTTGCTCTGGGTGCTCGGCCCCATTCATTGGTCGTCGTCCCCGGAGCGGGGAGGAGGGCAGGACAAGGCGTTTGAAAGCTACAACAAAGGCTTGGAAGCCGTCCGCACCCAGAAGCGCGACGCGAGTGATCCGCTGGAGCCCTCATGGGGAGAACCCGAGTTGCTGATGAGTCTCGCGTGGTCGAATCTGAATCGAACCACGCCGGATTTGAACGCCGCCGAACGGGACGCAGAGAGCGCCCTCAAGATGGTCCCCTACTGGCATTATGTTCGCGACATTCTGATGGCACAGATTCGAGCTGCCCAAGCCAGAGCCCACTGACTGTTGCAAAATCGTTATAGCACCTTGGACCCTAATCACCAATTCTCAATGCGTGTAATCGCCTGTTCTCGTCAACGGTGTGGGATGGAGAGCCAAGTGTCCATACGGATGACTAACGTGCTGCTGGCTGCGATTCGGCGCATGGCCTTTTCGGCCGCGTGATGATGATCACTCTATCGCCGGCCGCATCTTTCGGTCGGAGGATTCTATACACTCGGGAAAATGCATTTTCTTAGGTGAAGTTAGTCGTGATGAAATCACCGTCGACTTCTTCGTTGAGCGCCCGCGTCAGATTTCGTCCCCGCGCTCGTTTTGTGGAACTAAGTCATCGATGAGACCCTGCATTTCTTTTTCCGAGAAGGAATCCCCAAACCTTATGCCCGTGTCAGTCGTTTCTCGCTTCTCGATCGTCATTTCGCATACCTGGCCATCAGCGGCGAATCTGGCCGTCATTAGAACGTCAGGGCGGAGCTTGTAGGCGCAGCGTCCCTTCGCTGCGCCACCAACGGTGAAGATGCCCTCGACGGGGGAGAGAGCCTCATTCCTAACCTTCACTTGTTCTAACCCTTTGTCGAAGTTACAGTCTGCACTGATAGCTTGTCTGTTCACTCTTATACATCTATGAAAGTACCATCGCTCTGCGGTATAGGCAGTCAGGCTCGTCCCTCCTGATAACTGCCAATGGTGTCCAAGAGTGAACATCCCTGCACTGTAACGACAGTGCATTATCTATGCCATGGGACGACAAACAAGATCAAAGCTTATTCGTCTCAGCTCCGATGTGCTGGTTGCGGGAAGTCGAAGAGGAGCGTGGGGGCTAACACTGACTCGTCATCTGTCGCAACTATTATCAGCACATTGAGGGGAAGAGGGTATGGAGCACTATCGAAGCGAAGAGTGGAAGAGTGGTGTTGACGTATGGGGAAATCATTTTGATGTAGGTTGTCCGTTGACACATGATCTGGTTAACAAACTGACCGTCATTACAGGCCACTGCGATCTGCGGAGCGAGCATCTGAAAGCAGGTTCTCAGTCCGCCAAACGTGTGGGCTTAATTCAAGAGGGGGCCGAAGGATGGCGAAGGAATTAAACGACCACCGATGCCAACTGGCAGAATGCGCCCGAAATGCGGAGGCGAAAAGGCCGGCGTGCGTAGGCTGGATAATTATCGACCGCGAGCTAGCGCCATTGGGACTCCAATCCCTCACCTGCAAACAAGTTGCGGAATCTATGGTTGAACGTTAAATCCAGCGGGGGCAAAAAGTCATGACCAATCTCGATCAAGTCAAAGTCACAGCCCGTGATCAGCAAGTCTTGAACTTGCTCGTTGAGGGTTGTAGCAACAGGGAAATTGGAGGGCAATTACGCATCAGTCAGCGAACCGTAAAACAACATCTGCGGATGCTGTTTCTGCGCACTGGAATCCTCGATGGGCGCAAACGCGTGAAGTTGGCTCGCTACGTTCGCGAAGGAGAAAGTGCCGTGATTACACCTTGCGAACATCTCAATCCAAAGGAAAGTAGGGTTTCGATTCTGGTCTGTGAAGGCCTTACGAACCGCGAAATTGGCAAGATCGTCGGCTCCAGCGAACAGGTAATCAAGAATCAACTGCGCAACGCGTTCGACAAACTTGGAGTCTGGAGTCGGCTGGAACTGGCAATGTACATGGCCAGCCGCGGCGACAAGGGTCGGATCCCGAGACCTCGGATCGAAACTCCATCGGCACACCCTGAGTCGGTTTGCACAAATCTCTCGGAGTGAAAACCCAGCCCTCACACCTTTTTCCAGTCGGTCAATGCCATCAATTCGTCGAGGATTTCCTGCAATCGTTGAAGCCGACGTTCGTGATCACCTGCTGCGCCGTGTGGCTTCTTTTTGCCGCCTTGCGAGTACAGTCGGTTCGCTTCACTGAGTTGCGCTATCTCGTCTCGCAGTTTCGCTATGCGTTCTTTAACTGAGTTCTGCATGACGATAGGCTAGCAGAGCATACTGGGCGCAAGGCTCGCTTTTCAATCGTGGACAGGGACCCCGAGCAAAGCCGGGAACGTGTCACGCATGTACACGGTGAGGATTCGATGGGTGGTTCTTTCGAGGCGATTCGCATGGAACTGAGGCAGAACCGATGTGAGACGGACGATAGGAGGAAATATACTCGCTACAAATTGAGCGTCCCTCTCCAACTGTCCATGACTGCTCACCCGACTATACAAGGCCTGACCATTGAGATTAGCGAGGGAGGGTTCGGGGCAACGATCAGTACATCGTTGGAGGTCGGCCATCGAATGTCTGTTACACCAATCGGGTACAGCGCGATGTTGGCGGTGGTAAGGTGGATTCGCGGGAGAGCATCCGACTTCGAATTCCTAGAGCTAAGCTCAGAACAACAGCAGATAATCAGAGACCGTTGCCGCAAGTTGCCTTTGCATTGCAGTAGCTTGGATTTCTAGCTCCTTTAGAGAAGTGTGGAGGTTATTGTCCTGCGTATGACGGAAAAGTCGTGGTTAACAGTTGCAATTCTTAATTCTCGGGCCGCAGGGGTAAGTCGAATGTGCCCATCTCTTACCGATGGTGGTTCGGAAGGGGTTGAATTTCGAGCCCTTTTTCTGCGACCTTTCGCCCCCTGTTTTGGCCCGCCCTTGCTAGTCCGCCCGGTATACCTTTCGATCATGCCTATTCGCCTACTCGCGTCACGCACCAAGCGCGTTCGACCCGCATTCCGTACTAAGGTTGCACACCCAATGCCCGACAGTTAGGGTCTAGTTGTGAGGTAATCTATACACAGTTCGAAATTCTCTTCCTTTGCCGCGACTCCCCGAAATTGGGGCTCTAGCCCGCGGTACCTCAACGTAAAGAGACGGAGCCTAGCGATGCCAGTAATCCGCAACGTCGCGGAAAGTAAGCAAGCCAACGAAAGTGCACCAGACGGCCTCGCGGTCAGCGAGATTCAGTTTAAAGAACTGGCCGATCTACAATTCGCCCTCGATCAACACTCCATCGTTGCCGTGACCGATGTCCAAGGCACGATCACCTACGTCAATGAGAAGTTCTGCGCCATCAGTCAATACTTGAAGGACGAGCTCATTGGGCAGAATCACCGTATCCTTAACTCGGGCTACCACTCCAAAGAGTTTTTCGCGCAGATGTACCACACCATCGCGAATGGAAAGGTCTGGCACGGCGAAATCAAGAACCGGGCCAAAGACGGATCGCTGTACTGGGTCGATACGACCATTGTCCCAACGTTAAACACCGAAGGCAAACCGCACCAGTACGTGGCCATACGCACTGATATCACCGAGCGCAAGGTCGCGGAGGAACGAATTCAATTTCTAGCCTACTCCGATGCTCTTACGGGACTGCCTAATCGCAGGCTTCTTGAGGATCGATTGACTCAAGCACTCGCCAGTGCTCGTCGGCAAAAGGGCAGAGTCGCGATCTTGTTCCTCGATCTCGATACATTCAAGAATATCAATGATTCACTAGGGCATTCGGTAGGTGATCTCCTCTTACAAGAGCTTGCCGAACGACTCAAAACATGGGGGCGTGAACAAGACACCGTGGCCCGTGTGGGCGGCGACGAATTCCTCATCGTGCTGACTGAACTAAAGGACATAACCGACGCTGCAGTTGCCGCTGAACGGCTACTGGATGGAATCATCGGTGAGTATTCCATTCGAGGTCACGCACTCAATATCACTTGCAGCCTCGGCATCAGCATCTTTCCCGAGCATGGTGCCGATGCCGAGACCCTCATCAAGAACGCGGACGCAGCCATGTATAGCGTAAAAGAGAATGGGCGCAACAACTTTCGGTTCTTCACAGAGGAGATGAACGCTCAAGTTGTGGAGCGATTGACCTTGGAGAACCCGTTGCGACAGGCGCTCGCCAAAGGTGAACTTTTTCTTATGTACCAACCGCAAATGGATATTGCCACTGGAGGGATCGTAGGACTGGAAGCACTCCTGCGCTGGCAGCATCCGGACTTGGGTCTTGTGCCACCGGACAGGTTCATACGAATCGCGGAGAAAACCGGGCTGATTCTGCCCATTGGCGAGTGGGTGCTCAGGGCTGCCTGTTCCCAAGCCCGGAAATGGCAAGATGAAGGTCTTCCTGCGGTGACGGTTGCCGTAAATGTGTCAGCAGTACAGTTTCGTCAAGAAGGCTTCTGCGAACTCATCCGAAGGCTGCTCCATGAGACTGGCCTCTCCCCGCAATATCTCGAACTGGAACTAACGGAGAGCCTCTTGCTAGCTGATGCAGACGTGACGATCTCAGTCCTTAAGGAATTAAAGTCCATGGGGGTGCGGCTAGCGATTGACGACTTCGGGACTGGCTATTCCAGCTTCAGCTATTTGAGACAGTTTCGAGTCAGTAAGCTCAAAATCGACCGCTCGTTTATCCGAGACGTGGCGGTAAACCCCGATGATGCTGCGATCACAAGTGCAATCATTAGCATGGCGAAAAGCCTACATCTCAAGGTAATCGCCGAAGGCGTCGAAAGCGAAGTGCAAATGTCATTCCTTCGGACTCATCATTGTGACGAGATTCAGGGCTACTACTTCTGCAAGCCTCTAACAGCGGACAAAGTTGGCGCCAAACTGCGAGGCAACATCGCCGAAACGCAAGCCGGACGGAAGCCAGCGGGAAATAATGGTGGCAATAAGCCTTGTCAGGTGAGTATTTCACTTATGTCCGTAGGACTTGCACTCTTGGTGTCCGCTGATCCAGTTACAATTCGGCAGTTCAGCCTCGCACTGCGAGAATTGTCTATCTCACCCGATGCATGTCAGGACGCGGCAAGCGCGGCACTCCTCCTGAAGCGCCGGAAGTTCGATGCCGTAATCGTTGACCTTCAGCTAGGAGAGGAGTCCGGACACATTCTGGACGAGGCACGTCTCTCCCCATCGAACCGGACGGCTGTCACCTTCGGCATCGGCGATAATGATGCAGAAGTTACGTCAGCTTTCCGCAAGAAATCTCAGTTTGTGTTCGAGAGACCGCTTTCTGCGCAGTCGATCCACAAAACTCTCAAGCCTGCATACGGGCTCATCCTGAGAGAACGGAGACGCTATTTCCGTTGTCCGGTCTCGATTCCGGTAACCATCCGGAGAGAGAGCAAAGAAGAAGTTTGGTGTAACAGCGTAAATATCAGCGGTGGGGGTATGGCTTTTAGCACGCAGGTTCCGCTCCATCCCGGAGAAAGCGTCCGTGCTCAGTTCACCCTACCCGATCATGCACTTCCCTTCTTCGCAGAATCGACGATCTGTTGGTCAAAAGCGGGCCATTTGGGACTTCGCTTCGTATCCATTTCGGACGAGCACAAGTCCGAACTACAGGTCTGGTTATCCCTGAAGCTGGAAGAGACGCTCCCGGAATTCGTCGTGGGACAATTCCGAAAGGCGGAACCCTGCTGAATGGGGATCGCGAGCGACAAGATCGAGACCATGAATCCTTGTTTCCAGCCCTTCACGACTCTAGCGGTTAATGATTCCACGATCTATCGCAAACCAGTCGAGCAGTCCCTCTCGCGGGAGCGCTACGCTGTACTGTTTTCGAAGAACGGCCGCGAAGCCCTTGATATTTTCGCAAAACGCCTGCCTGCAATGCTCACCATCGTGTGGCTTTTGAAAAAGAAATGAAACTAAGGCCCTGCGTTGCGTACTTTGTTCGGGCGAAGGTGTCTATTTATCTAACAGTGCAACAACAATTGCGAATAACGAGAAGGGGTAAGGGTTGAAGGGTCGTATCCACGAAATCTTGCCGCCGTTTATCAATAACCAAACCGTCAACAGCGCGAGGTGAAGCGCAATGAAAAAAGGGCTTCCCGCGAACATTCCCACAACATCGGCAATCTGTTCTGCGACCGAACCTGACATCTCTTGTTTTAAAGTGCAATGTTCACTCGCTCCACGGCAACAGGGTGTCGTTCAATTCGTGCGCCGGGACTATTTATCTGAAGCCACCAGTCGTCGATCTCGATGGGGGTCTGTGCGGGGCAAGCCAGTGCTAAGCTCGCACTTCGCTCCCGGCTTCGCGCCACAAGTGGGGCAATGAACCGCCAGCGCCTCTTTCTCGGTGATTTTCATTGCGACATGATGCAACGTCGCTGGGCGGAAGAATGTTCAATTTTGACCAGTGCTTGGAAGAAATCGCTATCCCGCTACAAAAAGAGACGATTCTGGATTTCCGCGAGTTCCACGGACGCAGAACATTCTTCGTCATCATTCGCGACGGAATTGAGCCGAGTGCTCGCGGGGTAGCACCGCATCAGCCGGGCATCGAAGGGCTTCAGAAGTTCTGAGACCGAAGGACAATTCTGCATCACCGGATCAAGCTGGGCGGTGGGGCTTTATAGACTATGCACTTGGCTTCAAGGGATTGGGGGTGCATTCATGGCCACCAAACGCACCGATCAATCGACACTCAGGATTCTCATGAAAGGCTAGAACAGCCGATGATGCCGTGAAAATCTGTCCGCATCCAGTGCATTTTCCGGACGAGATATATCCTTCGCTGTAGGTAATGTCGCTTAGGGTCCGAGTCATTTGGCTCCCAGAGGTGGTAACACAAGCATACGCTCAAAAGGCGGGGAGGGTCCGTATAGATCAGCGTTTCGCAGGTATCACGCAGCGAATTTTAAGAAGGTAGCATCCTTCGTGAACGGTCCTGCCCAGTTCATCGGCTCTAGCGAGTTCCAGCGTTACAGGTTCATTGCGGAGGAGACAAATTGGGAGAAACGACACGGGGGTAGTCATAGAATGGCCTCCAGAACGTGCAACGTACATCAGTTTGCACAAGAGACCGAGGCCCAAGAATGGGGTGCAGCGGAAGGATGTGTAAGAGACTACTAAAGTCTAACACCTGACCGCACAAAGCGATGGTTCGACATCGTACTGTGCGGCTCGCGCCTCCAGTGCCTCTCCCGCCCACGAAGACCGCCCAGTCAATGTACTCGGATGCGGGGCAGTCAAGCTGCGGCGTCTGCACTGAAATACGTTCCACCATTTATTATGACTTCAACGGCCTTCAAAAGACGCTCCATGTCGTTCTTTGCACAGAGTCCTCTGATACCTGCTCGCCCAGCTTCAATCTCCAATTGCTTTGATGGATCAGTGGTGACCATCAAAATTAGAACGTCTGGGTGTCGCTTAGTTAATTGACGCGCGGCTTCAAGGCCGCTCATCTGAGGCATTATAAAATCCATTAGTGTGAGGTGAGCACTGTGGAGATGAAAGGTCGCCAAGGCATGATGTCCGCTGAAAGCCTCGCCAACGACAACCCATTCCGCACGTTGCTCCAGTGTGGCCTTCATCGCTGCTCTTGCGATCGCGCTGTCGTCCACTATAAAGATACGGACCAAGCGAACTTCTTTCCTAAGCTGGAATCCAACTCTTTAGTAGCATGTCTAGCTGCTCGTGTTGCTAGTCTTTATTGGGAATTTGTTACGGAGCAAGTTGAGGCCACATCGCGGGTCTCGTTTTAATCGGGCCGCTCGGAAGACGAAACGTAGCTGGGGAGATGCCCGTTCCTCCCTTTTCGACAAGCGGTAGCGTCCACACATGGGGAGATTATGGGATTATGCAGATTGAACGAGTGTTTACGTCGGACTGTGGGTCAGTGCTCGGTCGCCAGAATCCGCCCGGCAATTCTCTACATAGTTAAAAGCGCCTCACCCAGCATCAATTGGTCTAAGGAGAATCCGGAGAGTCCGAACTCCGGCAGCAACGGGCTTAATCGGGCGATTGGACGGTCTGAGCTATCTACTCGTGTTGGGACGTCGAGAGCATGGGTCAATTCGATTGTGGGAATGATTTCCAGTTCCGGTCGAAGAGCGCGCCCAACCGACGTGAAGGCGCAGGAAGCGTTGTGGGTAGCCATGTGCTTCAGAATGTCCGTCGCCGATTGAAGCGGCGTCTCGCACATCTTGTTCATGCTGATCGCGTGCCCGCAGTCTTTACAAATCATAAAAGTGCCGCCTGCAATGTTTCTGGTCGTCGTGTACATAGCTTAAGGCTACACTTCATTGGCAGGCGGTGCGGGGGCATTGGTACACCGCCCAAGGGGGAAGTTTATAAACTTAAGGTTAGACCAATCGTGCTAATAGCGGAAGAGGTCGTGTACGCTGTAGCTACTATGTACCGCATCGGTAGAGATAATGGGGGTACGACCCTCGTGTGTCGTGCCTGCACTCATAGAGAGCGCATCCAAGACTTTAAACGAAGTATTGGAAACCCACGAACGCTGGCCGCTCAGGCAATGCTGAAGCAGGTCCATGCTGAGCACAGCCGTGAAACTCACGTGCGTGCGATGGCAATGGTGATGGAACGGCAGCACGCACCCAGATAGCCCTCCCGCGCCTAGTAGAAAAGACCGGCCCAAAGGAGAACCTGCCTTTGAGCCATTCTTCCGCAAGGATAGATCATATGCGAAATGTGTTTGTGGAGAAGTGGCTCATGCTGGTAAAGGCCGTGCTGGTGGGCGGCGCGGTGCTGTTCGTCATGATTCGCTGGGCATGATTAATAATAGCAGTCGAAACGTTACCCTTGTTATTTGGGTAGCGGACTAAAGTACGAATGTCTGTCCGTCGCTGTGCCGACGACCGCGAGTGGAAGCAGTCGGCATAGGTCTGTCTACGCAGGCTCGAACGCAGTCGGCGGGAGCGATATTCCCCTCTGAATGTTTGGCTCCGCACATGGCATCGCTCACTTTTCCGGTAAAGGTGTGCGTGCCGCCCGCAGCCACTTTCAGCACGACTGCCAATCCCATACACAGCATCGCAGTCGTCGTCGAGACTTGCATCATTCGTAGACGAGACATAAATCCTCTCGCTTGTTTCCAGGCATCCGGTATTAGATTCTTTGCGTCAGCGAACTACCTTAGTTTCGTGCAACCGAATCTGATTCTTTGCGAATCTTTTTACGGGCACGCTTTCGCGCCAAAGATTGCTTCACCCGGCGCTTTGCGCCCGGCTTCAGATAGAACGAGTGGCGCTTCACTTCCTTAATGATGTCCTCAGTCTGAACCTTGCGCTTGAATCGACGGAGGGCGTTCTCTATTGACTCTCCTTCTTGCAATCGAACCTCTGCCAAGTCATCCCCCCCCGGACCCGTCTTAGATGTAGAGCGGTCTCCACTGCGAACAACCCACTCTAGCCTCGATGCTGTCCTTTAGACTGGTCACTATTGCACATCCCGCGTCTCCTAGTCCGATGATCGAACGAGCAAACGGAACTAGGACGCTCTATCTATATGCGCTCGCTGCTCACGGTGGTCTGTTCTGACCATACGCCGATAGACATACCGCGTAAGTGAGAATGGACGCAACCGTCAGGTCGCATCGTTCGGTGCGAATTACTGCAAATTCAAGGAAGTGGAAAAATGGCTACTCAACTATGTCAGAAATGCAAACAATCTCATCCCGGTCGTGTCTGCGATTATGACGAAAAAGGTGAATGCACCGAGACGATTGCAGTTGATGAGGTTGCTCGACCGTATAACGAGCCATACAAAGACGAGGAAGATTGAAGTTCGCCGCGATGCAAAAAGTGGAGTTGCGCTCCAGTGGAAGGAAGCCTCAGAGCCTAAATGGGCTTATGGGAAGCGCCGGAATCGTTTATCAGGATGCCGACAAAGGTCAACTCGCTATGGTTGAATCCATAGCCAAGAGGCTGCAGAACTCGAATGTCATGCGCAAGGCCATTCTTGTCGACAACCACATCGAGAAGCACATGCCCGTCAATCTTTTTCTGGAGTGCTTCCCCGGGAAATTTGGGCGAAGGTGCTTTTCAGGGCTCGTGGCGGCACGTTGGCACAAGGTGGGCCGAATTTGACGCAACAAACTTTCAACACGGACGACGCATCTTGTCCGCATTGGTGATCACCGCCCATGTTTTCACTCGCCCACATTTGGTTCGTCGCCAGATGATTGCTGTTTGATGCGAATCGGGAGGAAGGCGATGATGGAAGTGCTTTCGCCGAGACCCTTGGCCAATCGCGACGACATCGGTGACTTCCGTTGGAACTTCAACCGTCTCGGAAGTTGATCGTTCAGCCCGCATTTAAGGTTTATTCAAAGTTGTTCAATTGTGAACAGACACGAATCGGAAGGCAATAGTAGTCTTCTCGGACCGGCCAGAGGTGCTACGAGTACGTATCTGTGAGCACCACTGTATGCCCTAAAACCAAACGCGCCTCCAATGAACAACGAGCGGATGTAACATCCGCTAGGCTCGAAGCACTGTGCACGTCTCGCGAGCCCGTACGTGGAGTCAATGGTAATGATAGGTCCCGCCGTACGATTCCTCCGGTTAAGTGTTGGTTTGTCTGGATTGGTAGCCTTGGGATGGGTGTTAACCGGCGAAGCAGCCAAACCTGTCAAACACGAAACGTCTATAACTACCGATTGGAGTCACCGTCACCTTGTCTTCTCGCGTCCAGCTTCGGCGGAACAGTTTGCTCGTGTAAGCGAGGATCCGCGGTACTCCCAGCAGATTCAGCGCCGTGAACAAGCGCTCATGCTGCCGAGAAGGTTGCCTGACGTGGATTTCGGTTCTACGGCGCTTCGAGTTGTCAAATGGCCTGGCAAGAAACTGAGACGCGATTGGTCCGAAGATCTCGGCACCGGAGCTGGCGCAGGAGCAGGTAATTATCCGGCGAAGTTCTCCTTCCGTGGTACTACGGCTAATTGCGGCGATGCTCTCATACCCGACTACGTGGTTTACAGCACAAGCTTGGCAGGGTCTCCGACGCAGGCGAGTATCGTGGCATTCGACAATCTTTATTCCGGCTGTAGCAAACTTAACTTGGGGACAGCCGCAAACTTCTCAGTACTCGGTTCGTCTACGGTGACGAATGCCGGGAACACCGTGGTCACGGGCGCTAATATCGGTATTTCCCCGGGCACAAGCCTCACCGGCTTTCCGCCCGGCGTGCTCACTGCTCCTGCGGTAGAACACCTCGGCGACGGTGTAGCAAGCCAAGCACAAGCGGACGCTAGTACAGCCTACACTCACTTTCAGGGGTTGACCGGTGCGATATCCATTGCGTCTTTGGACGGCCTAACTCTCGCTCCGGGCTTGTACAAGTCTGCCGCCGCGTCCCTCGCGTTGAGCGTCGGCGCGACCGTGACGTTGAACGGAAACGGAACCTACATCTTCCAGATCGGCAGCACACTTAACGTTGCGGGCACCGTGCTTCTGTCGGGTGGTGCGACGGCAGGCAACGTGATCTGGTTGGTGGGAAGCTCTGCCACCCTCGAAGGCACGGCTGTGGCGGTCGGAGACATTGTCGCGCTGGCTTCGATCACACTGGACAGTGGCGCTTCGCTCCTAGGTAGGGCTATCGCTTTGAACGGGGCAGTCACCCTGAGCGACAACGCAATCACCACCGTAGGCGCGATTCCCTCGGTTTACTGGGCCTATAACACGCTAGGTCAGATTCTGACATCTCCTTTGATTTCGCTGGACGGGTCGCAAGTCGCGTTAGTTCAAACTAACACGGGTGGGGTGGGAACCTTGGTCTTGATAAGATGGGCGGCTTCGACCGGGACCGTGGCCTCTCCAGTAATCCCAACGACAGTCCCTGCCTCAGCATATGTCGGTTGCATCGCGCCGTGCATGACGACGGTCGTCCTGCACGACAGCAGCAATTCCGTCACCGACGATACCACTTCCTCTGTCTTCTACGACTACTCTCGTGACATTGGTTGGGTGGGTGGTGCGAGGGGATGGCTCCACAAAATCACGGGTGTATTCAAAGGAGTACCGACAGAAGTTCACTCGGGTGGTTTTCCGGTCCACGTCAGCACGGCGACCCCGGCTACCCTGTCCAGCCCGGTTTATGATTCCGTATCCCGAAATGTCTTTGTTGGCGATCTTGCTGGATTCCTCTATAGTGTGGACTCCACAAATCCTGCCACCGTAATTCAGTCCGCGCAGTTGGACTTCGGAGTAGGAATCGTGGAAGGGCCCATCGTAGATTCGACGAATGGCTGGGTTTATGTGTTCGCATCCAGTGACGGAACCGCGAATTGCACGTTCGGCACCAGCGCTTGCGCCGCGGTGTACCAACTCAGCACAAACTTTACCGACGGGGATCCGGGGTCGCCCGCCACCGCTGGGACAAGTGTGGCCTCTGGGCTGACGCCAAACCCAATGTACATTGGCGCGTTTGACAGTACCTACTATAGTTCCAACGATGGCACGGGGAACCTTTATGTTTGCGGGAACACGGGCCAGAATCCTGCAGTCTATCAAATTCCAATTTCTGGCGGTGTTCCCACAGCCGATGGAACGGCAGTCGTAGGGTTAGTATCAGCGTCATTTTCGCCGGCGTGCTCTCCAGTCGCGGATGTACTGAATCCGAATCTTACAGGCGGGGCGGCAGAGAGGTTATACGTCAGCGTGCAGAACAATGGGGTCGGAACCGGCTGTGGGGGCACTGGCTGTGTTCTGAATTTTATCGTCACTCCTTGGCATGCGCTTGCGGCCTACCAAGTAGGCCAGCAGATCCTCGACATTCATTTGAATATTGAAGAGGTGACAGAGGCAGGCACATCGGGAGCATCCGCCCCCACGTTTAGCGCTACCGCAGGTGCCGTCAAGACGACGGATGGAGGCGTGCACTGGGTCAATCAGGGACGACTTTCCGCGACCCTGCTGGCCACATGGACGGCCACCACAGCGCAAACCAAAGTTGGGGACCGCATCGTCGACAGTAACGGCAACGTCGAGGTCGTGACCAAGACGGGGACATCTGGCGGGTCAGTCCCTTCGTGGAATACCAGCCCGGGGGGTGCCACAACTTCCGACGGCACAGTTAACTGGATCAATGCGGGCGCGAGCCTTATCGCGGCGCTCCCTGCTGCCGGAGGTACGAGCGGCATCATCATCGATAACGTCCTGAATGGCTCATTGGCGGGTACCTCGCAGGTCTACTTCACCACCCTCAGCGATCAAGTATGCGGAACGTCCGGCACGGGGGGCTGCGCCGTGCAGGCATCCCAACAGGGATTGAACTAGACAAACACAGGGATAAGGTTCCTTCTATGACTACCAACGATGAGTCCACTGGCACCGCTCGTACTCCGGCGACCAAACGGAAGCCCTACGAAAAGCCGTCTTTCCGGAATGAAAAGGTTTTCGTGACCACGGCCCTTTCCTGCGGAAAGACTCCTAATTCGTCTTTTCAGTGCAACACCAATCCTAAGGTGTCGTGAATTCACCGAGGGTTCATCTTCGGCCAGGCCTCTGCTCTCGACGCGGTAATGAATCCCGGAGATCGTGTTATGAGTTTGACTTTCTGGAGCGATGACTTAGCAACCAGTGCTCGTGATCGTGGCAAGCCACCAAGTACGTAGGTCTGTACATCGACGGGATGGGCTTAGGGGCGATTTCTTTGGCGCGAAAGCGTGCCCGAAAGAAGATTGCAAAAATCACACTTGAGGATTTAGACGTTTTGCTGCAAGCAATCGACTATGCGCTTCTTCTGCCCCGTGACGACGAGTTCAGGAAAACGGCATTTCTTCCCAATCTGCCTTGCCAGAGTTAACCATTCGGGGTAAGAAGTGGGAACTCGACGGCATTCTGGCGAGCACATCATTGACAATCAAAGGAGTGCCACCGAGGAACCCGCGGCGGGACTCACCAATAGCGCGAATTCCACCTTGCTCACTCGTAAAAAAAGCCAAGTGGCTGCGTAGACTGGCATTAGCTGGAAGTAATGCGGGCCGAGCCAATCGGCGAGGCGGCCAGCCCGAAGTCATTGAGTTGCTTTCCTTAGATGTTGCTGCAGGGATCCCGTCACGCCGCGAGCCTCTTCGACCGGGCAGCTGAGTTTGTCTCGTCGCACTGTCTGGGTGTAAGAGGACAATTGCCATCAACAGCGATTCAACTTGGGTCGGAGCCCCATAAGCGCTAACTTAAGCAGAATTCCTTGCGCTTTGGTCGTCACTCGGGACTATCAAAGGTAACTATCAGTGGATCAATGGGCAAGACGCCAGCGTAAGTGCGGCGGAGCGGGATGAATTGGCTAAGAGGGGCTTGCTCGTCTCATCTCCAAACCAGACCGCCATCATAGCGAGCGGTTCGCTCAAAAGCTGCTGGTAGTGACACGCTAACTCGTTCCCGCGTCCAGTTCTACAAAGTGAAGGACTACCCTCTCCTTGATGTTCCGTTCCTCCTAGGGTGCCAGAAACTCTACCTCGATTACTAAGGTAAGAGCATCGCAGTGATTTGACTCACGCTCTGGCAGGAGAACCGATGACAATGGGACCTGTCGGAGGGCGTTTCGCCAGAACGCCATGTCAGTTCGATCCAGGAAAACGTTCGCTGACGAGCCGACCCCTGTTTGCTGTTGATCTGAAAGGAAGTACCTCACGCGCTATAGTCTAGCCGCAGTCCTACTGTTACTTGTTTCGAGTCTAAGCTATGCCCAAAGCGTCCCGTCCGAGCGTGAGGAGATTCAACAACTCGTTCAGCAGGTAAAGGCACTTCAGGAACGAGTCAGGGTGCTCGAGTCCCAACAAGGAGCCCATTCCACACCTAGTACCGAGGCGCCTGTTCAGGCTGTGAGCACACCGACTGTGCAGGCTGTGCAGAACGAAGCGCCCCCTGCCCCTATCCCAGAAATCCTTCATGAACTCCACGGCATTCAGTGGCGCGGATTCGGAGAAGTCGACTACAAGGTTCTCAATCAGAGAACGCCTGAATTGGGAACTTACGGTTTTGTCCCGGGCTCCAGTGGGAACTTCTACACAGGCGACTTCGATTTATTGCTTACTGCTCGGATCAGCGATAAAGCCAGTGTCTTATCAGAAATCGCCTTCGGAGAAGGGGATGCCCAGAAGTTTGACGTCGATCTGGAACGCGTCCTATTTAAGTATGATTACAACGACCACCTAAGAACGTCTTTTGGTCGGTATCAAACGGGGATCGGATATTACAACACCGCTTTCCATCACGGTAGCTGGCTTCAAACCACCGCCGACCGTCCTCTGATCATGGAGTTTGCTGACAATGGAGGTTTACTCCCGACACAGGCGATTGGATTCTCCCTCACGGGCACCATTCCATCCGGCGGATTGGGTCTTAACTACATCGCGGAATACGGGTCCAGCGATACGGTTCGTCCCGAGCTCAACGGTAACGTAGTGGAAGACGAAAACAACGGTAATCACGTGAATGTTGGCCTGTTTGCACGGCCCGACCCCATACCGGGATTGCAGATCGGCGGATCAATTTATCACGACCAAATTAGCGACTTCACGCGAGGACCAAGTGTCAGACTCGGACAGACTATCGTCAACGGACATATTGTGTATGTCCGACGCGGCATTGAATTCTTGAATGAAGGCTTCCTCGTCCGGCATGTATACGAGCGGAGTTCCATAGTATTTAATATGCCGGCCTTCTATTCGCAGATATCAAAACAGTTTGGCCGTATTCGGCCGTTCTTCCGATACCAGTACATAAACGCAAATCCAAGCAGCCTTTTCGGGGATGTTGATCTTCGTTATGGGCCTTCATTTGGTGCGCGATACGATTTCAACGACTTCATCGCTTTCAAGGCTCAATTGGAGCAGACCATGAGAAAGGGCCACGCGGACCTAGATGGGCTCCACTTCCAGTTGGCGTTTACATTTTGAACCGATCTATGCAAACTAGACTTATCGTCGGATGGGTTGTTATCTTCCTCTCGGGTCTAGCGGGCCCTTCCTCCGCTGCCGCGCAGACCGGAAGGGTGGCGGTCGTAGTTAACGAGAAGAACCCAGTGAATAATTTAAGTGCTCCCGAGCTCCGCAAGCTCTTTGCCGGAGAGAAGCGCGACTGGGCTGGCGGCTTGCCGGTCAAGATATTCGTACGCGCGCCTGGTGCAAACGAGCGAGTCGTGATGTTGAAATTGTTGGGTATGTCAGAGAGTGAATACAAGCGCTATTGGGCGGGTCAAGTATATCGGGGAGAGGCGCAGGCGGAGCCAGTTGGTCTGTTTTCGAATGGCATGCAAAGGGAAGCAGTGGTGCTTTATCCCGGCGCTCTGGCTCTAGTGAACGTCCAGGACGTCAAGTTGGGCATGAAGGTGGTCAGGGTGAACGGTCATATGCCCGCTGATGCCGGATACCCGTTCTGAGAATCCTGGTCCGTCCGCGCGATGCATGGGTCGGACCAAGTTCCCGACCTGAATATTGATTGAGAGCGAAGTTGGGTTGGTGGGGCAAAAGCATGAGTGTGAGTCGCCTGATTACAACAAAGACTGCTTAGATCACCCTCAGAACTGTTCAGAAGTGCACAGCCTCGGCGAAGCCTTGCGCGTTAGACTTGTTAGCGGCGAGAATTCAAACTCGATGATTGAACGAGCTTCTTTATCAAACACTGCGAACGCGTACTCCGTCGTGTATCTGGACTTTGGCGGCCAGGGCAATGGGCATGGTGAACTCATGCTGCATTCATACGCGTTGTCGATGACAGTACATCCGTAATAAACATCTCTATTGTCTGCGATCGTGAAATAACGTGTAAGCGGAGGGGTTCCACCTACAGCCCTAAGTGCAGTAGGGTGCGACAGAGATTCATCCTCGCACGTGAGGTCGCCGGTTGCGGGAGCCACTAACTTTCCAGTGACCTTGTTTATAGGAATCTCGCCAGCGTAGGGTAGTACTTCCACTTGAATCGACGTGGGGCCTGGAGGACTTGCGTTGAAATAAAACGCGGGAACTGAGGTTATTTTCGGATCGATTCGCCCCAGGGTGAAATCCGCGGGTACTTGGATTTTATACTTGCCATCCAGTTCAACCCATTTCAGTTGGGGTGTAGCTTGTGCTGTGCTCCGTTGTTGCTGAGACGTGGGATTTTGACTGACAGCAATCCGGCAAATGAAAGCAAGCGTTAGGGCTAGATGAGATTTGTGTTGCATGCCAGAGAATCGGCACTCCGAATGCCACCTTACACTCTATTGAAAATACAACAGATCGTCGAGCAACTAATGGCAGGGACGATGTGACTACAGCACAAAACAACCTATTGAGAGCGAAGCAAAGATGTACACCCGTCTGTCCACCAAATAAATCCGAGGCCCCAGGACAGCGCAGTGAAGATTATCGAGCAGAACGGGTACGGGTAGGGCTGAGCGTGGTACCTCGCACGTCATTGTGACGGATCCCTCGTCCGTTGAACAGGTACTTCTTCTGACCTCAGCAGAGCCCCCAAAGGAGGAGCTCAATGAGGAACGTGCTTGCTTTGCATTGCTCTGGGTTTCACAAGTCAGACGTTCAGCTTCCAATACCCACCGAGCGAAGCCTTCTTGACCTTTTGCTCGCCAAGCAGGAGGTTTAACGCCGAACCGACTCTATCCCGGCGCTTTCGAAGCTGTGCCGCCAAATCATTCTCGCCAACCACCACCTCGCCAGACGGGTAGCGGCGATGGACGCTGCGTGCATAGTTTGAGATTTTGTCAGCGATGGCGCGAACCTCTTCTCCCTCTTCCTTCGTTCGTTGTGCACGTTCGGCGCGTGTTTCATCTGTCTCAATGGATCGTGTGGACGTGACTGCAATTCGGACAGCATGAGCGACCGCCGCACCTAGTCTCCAGCGTGAGGCGAACCACGAAGAGATGTTTGTATGTGGGGGCACAATCCGAATTAGCCAAGCCGAGCGGAGTCGGTAAGCCCTGAGAATCCTGCCGTCGAGGTTGCTCAATTCCTCGCCAAGTTCGCGGAGGCTGTCGTTTCTTGCTTGATATGCGTCTATTTCTGGTTGGGAAGTCTCGGCGAGGGTGATCCTCACGGGGTTCGTGGTGACCAGAGTTTGTTCGTTTAGAACCCTGCGCATCCCGCCGCCGATCTCTTGTACCTTATCGTAGTTCATCGCTAGTCTCCTTCTGTTTGGTGTTGCTCCGAAGGGTGCCGAGATCTGACCCCGTCGGGAAAACGAGCACGGATGCTTCGCAATTTGCGAAGCATGAGCGCCAGATTGGACATGGAACGGGGCAGCGGTTGGGGGAGTCAGTTCCCTCAGTGTTCAGCCACATCGCGCAAGGTCTTGGCAACAATGATCTGACCTCCCAAGACGGAAGACTGTTCAATTGTGGACAGGCGGAGGAAATAAAAGAGTCAGACTCGGGGTGCCCGTTGCCCGTAACATCGCCATTACACTCATTGAGCTGGGCTGCCCGGCGTTTTGACTGTAATCGCCTGTTTACAAGAATCAGGAGGTGCAGTACTCTGCCGCATGTGTGCAGTTCGGTCCATTACGTCTGCATGGACTGGCGGGAAGAAGAAAGCGGCGTAGCTACTCTGAGGTTCGTTGATGACAAGCGCGTTTCCCGGTAGTAAGCTCCTGTCCGTGAATGCGGTTCGTTCCCAATCACGACTAAATCCCCGTCCCGGGAGGAGTAAACACCTCACCCGTTTGGTTCCGAGGGCTCGATAGACTTGAACCGGGTATTACAGCACTCGCAGACGCCAATGGCCGGAGGGGTTCGCTTTACGATCCGCAGTTTGCGCTTCAGCATGAGTGTCGCAGATTCGCAGCAGCAATTTGTGGGGCGGGGCTGCTCGAGGGGACTCCTTCCTCGAATGCGATCGAGGTTCGCTGGATTGGCGCCGAACAAATGGTCCACAAGAATTAGTAATCTCACCTCCCTCACAGTCTCCATCGTCCAGAGAGGATATCCACCCGTGTCGACAAGGAGAATTCTGACAGTACGTGCCCCCACTGCTTGCCGCAGGAGAGGCATCTCTTTTGCGGGCCGACGAAAGAGATCGATTTGCCTTGGCACGCGGGGCAGGCTTCGGAGCGATCTGTCCCAAATGTTGTGGCTTTGCGTTTCTCTGCTTCCAATTCCAGGTACTTAAAGAACCCCTCATATTTGGAACCCATCTTGAGCCAGTCCAACGCTTGTGACGTCGAATCGCATTGGTCATCGAAATTGCCTTTAGGAAAGCTTGTCATTTCGTGCAGATATTCGCCTAACCACTCTGCTTTATCCGGCAAATACACAAATCCGTTTTCAATCGTGCTGGTGACGGAGTGCAGTCGCATGACTTTGTCCATCTTGGGCTCGTAGCGTGTCACGGCATGGAGACCCTCGCGAAGCAACTCTTGGATCAACTGGGCGCCGGAGCTTTTGTCTTCGATTAGGATCGTTGAGGCCTTGAAGTTCTTGGCTTGCTCACGGACAGCCCGTTTCAATTCCGGATATTCCATCCTCCGACGTAGGACGTGCAGCAGGTAGAGGTTGTTCTTGTTCTTCCCCCACGTCGTGCACACACTATAGTCGCTGAGCTCGTTGGCTTTGACAGCCGTATCCCAGCTCTGAAAAACCAGATCGAATTTCGCCGGCTCCTCGCCGACTTTGTAAGTCTTGAACCACGCGGTTTTGACCATGCCTCCGCCCAGTGGAGTTGGCTGCTGTTGATATTGTCCCGCGAAGTTGTATTCGCCTTGGGTGTTGTGGATGGTCTGGAGAACCTCTAGCGACTCGCGCTCCGGATGGAGCGCTTCGCCGGCACGCCGTCGAACATTGCGGGCGCCGTAGGGAGTTTTGATGACATACGTCTCGTCTTCGACTGCAATAGCCGGAAAGCTTAGCACTTTCCACTGTCCCCGCTGCAGGACGTGGCCAACCAGGTCATCCTCATGCAAACGCTGCATAATAATGATAATGCAACCCTTATCCTTATTGTTTAGGCGGCTGTACAGGGTGTGCTGGTACCAGTCATTCACGGCATTTCGCTGCGTTTCAGACACTGCTTCATCGGGCTTCAAAGGGTCGTCAATAATTATGAAGTCTCCGCCTCTGCCAGTCAGGACGCCGCCGACAGAGGTTGCCAATCTAAAACCCTTCCCCTCCGTCATGAATTCTGAGACCGCTTGTCGTTGTCCCGAGAGTCGGGTAGGAAACAGGTTTCGATACCATTCCGAGCTCATCAGTGAGCGACAGTCCAGGGCGAGCTTGTTGGAAAGGTCTTGGCCATAGCTGGCGCAGATACGTCAATTGACGGGAGTACTTGATTGCCAGCGGGAGGCCATTTTGATCAGTCCAGTCCCGTGATCCTAAGCGGTGTGACTTTGTGAGTTTGCAGGTCGAGCAGATAAGGCTCGCTTTTGACCGGCGTGCCATGCCAGTCGAATCTCCACTTTAGGAATACAGCGGTCTTTCCGTCGGCTGACACCTTGAGGTCAGTCGCATAACTGTTTCCATTCGTGAGCCGGTCGAGCGAACCTGTCTGCAGATCAACGCGGTAAACGTCATAGTCATACCCGTGTTTCCCATTACTGGCAGCCATGAAAAGAATGCTCTTCTTGTCCGGCATGTAGTTAGGAAAGTTGAGTATCGGATTCTTGTGGTCGGCTTCTTTTGCAACGTGAGGCTGAAGTAGCTGGATTGGCTTTCCCGGGCGATCCAGAGAGTAGATCGCAATCTCTCGACTAGTGTTGAAGCCCTCTTTCACGATCACCATGTTCTTGCCATCGGACGACACAGAAGCAGGCGACGCCATGTAAAAGCTCTCGCTCGTGAGTTCACGCACGTTTGTTCCGTCCAAGTCGCTCGCATAGAAGCTCCAGGCATGAGGATGCGGCTGCGCGATCGGCGAGTAGCTACCGTAGAATCCCGAGCGGGAAAAAACAATACTCTTGTTGTCGGGCGAGAACACCGGCGAGAAGTCGTTGCTCTCAGAAGGAGACCAGGGACGCAAGTCTGAACCGTCCACATTCCCAATGACGATGCCGGAGTGCGCTCCATTTCCCGGCAAGTAAGCATATGCGATTCGCCTTCCATCCGGCGAAAAGGCCGGGCCTGATTCCGCTCCGGTCTTCGCGTCAGTCAGCCGGGTTGCGATACCCGTGTCCACGTTAACTCGATAAATAAATGACGTGTTGCCCCTTCCGAAATCGACGGCAATGATCGTGCCGTCGGGAGAGATGGCCAGGGATCTTATCTGGCCGGAAGACTTTCCAGCACACGCCATGAGGGGGTGGAGAAATAGAAGAAAAACCCCGATCCTTTTGAGAAGCCACCGCACAACGGACCCCCTCGCCTTCGTGAGCCTAGCTTAAAGGAGGGCCGGGCACTAGAGGGATGTGGTGTGACACTTTGCGAAGCGTCACATATGTTTCAGATAACTGTCGAAATCAGGCGATTACACTCATTGGGAATCCGGCTCTGCCCCCGGATCGAGGTCAATGAGTGTTGGGGATGTTACGTCAATTGCCGGAACCGGCAACTGGCGCGCGCTGTTCAATGCCGAAGGTAACGTCGACCCGTGTGGCTCAAAAACGTATGCTCTTCAAGGGAGTCCCCATCAAATGGAGTCAACGATCAAAAAGCTTCGGCTTATTTGGTGGGCATTATTACCTGCTATTCCGCTGTTTGCTTGGCTGGCGGAAATTGGACGCAGCAGTGGCAGAAGCGCCTGGACTTGGGGGCATTGGTTGGCAATCGGCTTCTCCGTCTGGTCAATCTCAGGCGCATTTCGATTGCGCGGTCGGCTGTTGCGAAACTCTAAAGAAAAGCCGGTAGACGACGCCGCTAACGCAAAAAGTGCTAAACAGTGGGAGGCCGGACAGGTCTTCAGTCTGGGGGTGGCGGTAGGTGTTGCTTGTTGGGGATTGTCGATACGGATCGCGTTTCACGGTACATTGTGGCAGGCCTCGATATTTTATGGGACGGCTGCATTTCTGCTTCTGCTCTGGACGCCTCGTATGCCTCCTTCGACTTAACCCGTTGGCAATACGTCGGCATCTCAGCTGGCGTTAACAGGCGATTACACTCATTGACATAGTGACCAGCGGTCAATGAGTGCAATGGCGATTTATCAACACCTACCGCAACCGTGCAGGGATTCCCCGCTGGCAGGGTAGAGTTGCGGGTCTTTGTCTCCACTTTCAGTGCGGTCGTAGAGGAGACACAACCCGGATAGGGTACCGGCTTTTCTCCGAAGGGCACATGTGCAGTCCGGTTTCGAGGACGGCACTCGGCGAATGCAATGCGATCAGAAGCCCTGGGACTCGGCATCGTGAGTTCCGCTTTTCTCCGGAGGGCACACGCGCAGTCCGGTTTCACAGAGAGCACTGGGCGAATGCAAAGCGATCAGAAGCCGAGGATTCAACCATAGCGAGTTGACTTTTGTCGGCATTCTGAAAACCGATTCCGGCGCTTCCAATAAGCCCTTTTCTGGACCGCGTCAGGCTAACTCCAGCGGCGTTGGAAAACCTGGCCAGAATTGGTCCCGTGGAAACCCCGTAAAGATCGGTCTTCTTGATTTCCACGCATGGCGTTAGGAATGTGTAGTTTTCTAATCAGGCAGGAAGCGACTCGTTTGGAACCCCCCATCGGGGTCAATGAGCGTAATGGCGCAGAAAGGCTAGGCAGTGGAGCGCTGCTATCTCACTTCTCAACTCTACAATCCGTCATTGAGTCAATGCGTCCACACCAAAAATATACACTTCACGGGCCCACCTCATAAGGTCCGGGCGCGTCAGTTCACTCACAACCATAAGCGCCGATTCAAAAAGACGATCAATTCTGACCAGCTTTCGGAAGCCTGAAGCTTGATACTAACCATTCGCGAGGTCCTGCTGACAAAGAGATCTTCGTGATTTTGTGTACGACGCCAAGGACGCCCTCCCAATGGGCAATTACACCATGCTGGGATATGTCGGCCGGAACATCGCCCTGAGATTCCTGTACAACGGACCCCATTCCTTGCTTCATCGCACGCAACTGAACCATGGGCACGGCGGGCCCGATCCAGGTGCAAGCCCGTGATCGACCCGAAACCAAATGCGGTCGCAGGCATGGATTCTCTGCTGACGAGGCCCCGAACCTCGCATCCGTCCCCAACTGCGAGCCTCACCAAGAGCCTCATCATCCAGTTTCTCGAGTGGTTCGGCGATCTGGGGATATTTTTCTGGCGAGTGCTGCGGGCTGCTGTGACTCCGCCATTTGAAATCCGCGAATTATTTCGCCAACTCGACGAGGTCGGATCGAAGTCGCTCCCGCTGGTCGCGATGGCCGGCGCCGCCACCGGTATTGTTCTTTCGATGGAAGCCCGTTTCAGCCTGACTCGATTTGGGGCTAAGTCACTGCTTCCCGCCGCGATCGTGTTCTCCATTATCCACGAGACTGGTCCAATCATCACCGGTCTGGTGGTGGGCGGCCGAACGGGCGCCGGCATCGGTGCAGAGTTGGCGTCGATGAAAGTGACCGAGCAGATCGATGCCATCGAAGCATCCGCGGTGAACCCTTACAGGCTGCTAGCTGCACCCCGCATCCTGGCTTGCATCCTGATGCTGCCTTTGCTGACTCTCGCTGCCGACTTCTGCGGATTGGTAATGGGTTGGGTTGCGCAGACCTTGGTTGAGCCGGTCTCGTTCCACCAGTTCATCAATGCTGGTTTTAACGGCGCCGACTTCAACGATTTCCTGCCCCCCACACTTAAGACTATGGTGTTTGGCCTGATCATTGGGCTGATCGCGTGTTTTCAGGGAATGCGGACCCAGGGAGGCGCCGCGGGCGTGGGTCGCGCAGCCACGAGCTCGGTAGTCTTGTCATCACTGTTCGTAATCCTGGCCGATGTCGTGCTGGTGAAACTCATTCTCATATTGTTCCCGTGAGCTTTTTGTAGTGGACATTGATTCAACGCAACCAACATGGACACCATCGATCAAATTGCGACGGAGCGAACAGAAGCCGAGGAACACGGCGGTGCGCCAGTTGTCGCCGTCGAGGGCTTGCATAAGTCCTTCGGAAATCAAAGCGTCTTGAACGGGATCAGCCTGGGCGTGAGCCGCGGCGAGACTCTGGCGGTGTTAGGTCGCAGTGGAACCGGTAAGAGCGTGTTGCTGCGGCTCATCATCGGCCTCGAGAAGCCTGACTCGGGATCGGTTCGCATCCATGGGCAAAATATCTCAGGCCTGGCTCTCGACCGGCTCGGCGAGGTCAGGATGAAGATGGGTTTCGTGTTTCAGCAGGCCGCGCTCTACGACTCTTTGACTGTGGAGGAAAACGTGGGTTTCCCGCTGCAGCACCACAGGAAGCAGATGTCGAGGTCTGAGCGCAGCGACCGGGTCAGGGGACTACTGGCGGAAGTGGGGATGGAAGGAGACCTTGCGAAGATGCCCTCGGATATATCGGGTGGGATGCAGAAACGAGTAGGGCTGGCACGGGCGCTGGCCCTGGAGCCGGATATTCTGCTGCTCGACGAACCCACCGCCGGCCTCGACCCCATCAGCGCCGCGGAGATTGATGATCTGGTTCTGAAGCTCCAGCAGGAACATCACATTGCATCGATCGTAGTGACTCACGATCTGCACAGCGCGAAGACAATTGCGGACCGTCTTGCGCTACTCAATGAAGGACAAGTCGTGATTGACGGCAGCTTTGAAGAGCTACAGCAGAGCGCCATTGAATTCGTCAAGGAATTTCTAAAGCATTCGTAGGGAGGCATATGTCGAGAGCGGCGCGGCTGGGAGCTTTCATCGTTGTGACACTGGCAATTCTGGTTGCCGGTATTTTTATCATCGGAGGCAAGCAGTATCTCTTCAGCTCTACCTACCAATTGAAGGCGCAATTCGACAATGTGGTGGGCCTGGATGCTGGCGGCGATGTCCGGGTGGGCGGGGTTCACAGTGGAACGGTTCACAGCATCGTGTTACCCCACCAGCCAGGCGAAAAGGTCACGGTAGTGATGGATCTGGGCAAATCGACGCACGAAATCATCAAGCAGGACTCTGTGGCCACGATCGAGACCGAGGGTTTGCTGGGCAACCAGTATCTGGCGATCTCGTTTGGATCCGCTGCATCAGCCAACGTCCGGAGTGGCGACACCATCGCTAGCCAGCCGCCACTCGAGATGTCAGATCTGCTGGCAAAGACGAGCGGCATTCTGGATAGCAGTCAACAAGCTATTCAGAACGCGAGTCGGGTAGCTGCGAGTCTGGACTCGATCAGCGCCAAGATCGATGGAGGCAAGGGAACCGCGGGAGCGCTAGTAAACGACAAACAGCTCTACAACAACCTCGAACAAACCAGTAGCGCCATGCGTGACACGATGGTGCAGGCGCAAGCTGGCGTTACCGACTTCCAGGAGAATATGGAAGCCATGAAGCACAACTTTTTCCTGCGCGGATTTTATAAGAGCCGCGGCTACGAAGATTCTGGCGAGCTCGCTAAAAATGAGATCGAGCGGCTGCCGCAAGGCGCACCGACCAAGCAATTCACCTACTCAGCGAAGGAACTTTTCGATAAGCAAGATTCGGCAAAGCTGAAGAATCAGAAATCCTTGAACGCTGGTGGCGAGTTCCTGGCGAATAACCAGTTCGCCTTTGCCGTGGTGGTGGTGTCGGCGGGCATGGAAGGCGACACTCAGAAAGACTTGGTGCTAACCGAAGCCCGGGCCATGGTTATACGCGAGTATCTGGTTGAACACTTCGGATTTGATGATAGTCAGCTTAGAACCCTGGGACTTGGTAAACAGGCGGACACTAATCCGGATGCCGGATGGGGCGCAGTTCAGATTCTCATCTATCCATCCGGGAGCGAAATTCCACCTGACAAGCAAACGCAACCAGGCAAGGCATCCAAAACAATCTCAGACCAACCAGTCCAGGCTTCCGCAGCCACGACGCCGAAGCCACAATAGAGGTTGAGGTGACTGGCGAAAACCGGGATACCCCTCAGGAACGACTAATCGCTTACCTTTTGACCATAACTGTTGTTAACAGGCGTTTACACTGATTGACCCCGGGTGAGTCCGATGGCGATATTCCGCAACTACAGATGCGATGAAGTCCGCTGTGCGCGCATGCTCAGGGAAAATCTGGGCTATCACGGGGCCGCCACCTTTATTTGGTAGTGGCTAGCCACTTCTCGCTGCTTGACATCGTACTTCCGTAGACGGAGAATGGGCCGCGTCTTCGTGGGAGGCATCATGTCTCGGCGAGTATCAGCCCTGTCGATGCTGGCGTTTGCCTTGTTGGCAGCTTCTTCCGTGCTGGCCCAGAGGACCCTCACGGCCACGGAAGCCAAAGCTCACATCGGGGAGCAGGCAACGGTCTGCGGCAAGGTGGTGAGCACGCGCTGGGCAGAAAGCAGTCGCGGCAGTCCAACCTTTCTGAATTTCGACCAACCCTATCCCGACCAGGTTTTTACGCTGGTCATCTGGGGCAACGATCGCTCGAAGTTTGATAATCCGGAAACGACATACAGAGGAAAACGGGTTTGCGTGACCGGTAAGATCAGCGCTTTCAAGGGAGTGCCGGAAGTCGTGGCTAACGATCCAGCCCAAGTCAAGGTGCCGTGATTCCAGACCGGGATTGCTGGGCGAGGTTGTGGCCAGCAAATCAGCGCAGTTGAACCTGCTGGCGGCGAAGGCATCAACAGTGATTTGTCGCACCGTCGCCCTCTCTAGGGTGCCATGCCGCCAGCAGGTACAAGTCAGGTACAAGTTAAGACGCTACTAGCCGTTGCGGAATGGCCCGGTAGTGAATGCGTTCAGCACGCCGGTGCCATTTACCTGTGCCTTCCGCTAAATCTAGGCTGTTGTTGAACAGCGCGCGAACAATGGGGGTTGTTCAAAGCCGCTGTTTTTCACGGCTAAGCTTCAAACTTGCGTCCCACGACTGAAGTTGAGTCTGGGACGCTCTTTTCTCGCGGCAGAGAATGGTCTTGTTGCCAACGACACCGGTCAATGAGTGAAATGGGATTTATCGCCAGTCAACACAATGACGGTGACTGCTAGCACGCTACTCTGTTGAAGCTAAAAGGATTGCCGCAGTGTTTTTCGATGTACGCCGGATGAATTCGAGTCTGGCGTGGAATCTAGTGGGGTATCAGGATGCTGCGACCGAACGCCGTTCCTTCGCGCCCACGATTGTCAGCCATAGCATGAT
>Ga0210388_10000644_pt1 | contig 27999 bp, 22 predicted proteins | sample IncBWC19OmetaG_FD_155485 | JGI IMG/M metagenome (GOLD analysis project Ga0210388, IMG submission 155485) | Forest soil microbial communities from Barre Woods Harvard Forest LTER site, Petersham, Massachusetts, United States - Inc-BW-C-19-O ...
AAACATGATCACGAGTTCCGCGAACAACGTCACCAGTGTCGCCAGAAAAGCGGCGTAAACGTTGCCGCCGCTCATCAGTATGTACTTCGTGGTGCAGAGATCGAAGTGTTCGATCGCTACCAGCCACGCGATCGTCGCGAACATCAGCAGGCCGAAATAGGGGTAAGGATCGATGTCTGACAAGACGATCCGACGCCATTCGACCGCCCCCGCAATCATGAACGAAAGAAGAGGCAACAGCAGAGTCAGCAAACGAATGTTGAACACCGTGCGATTCAGGAGACTGATCATCGTTACACTCCCTTTTGAATGCCTCGCAGCATCCAAAGACACCGGGCGATCCGCTCCGCCGACGAACACAAATTCTCGGAGCGATCGCTATGGTTCGGTTGGGGGGTTGTTTAGCAGGAGAGTGAGCGCAGGGGACGATGACGCGAATCAATATGCAGAGTTGCCGAAGCAGGTGGACCACGGAACTATGGGATCTGGTTTGAAATGCGACCAGAGCCCAGCGTATCCGCGGCAAGAACAACATTTACTGCCGCTGCCAATGACTCCGCAGTTTCATCAGCAGCAGTGGAGGCGAGAACATCGGGAGAACAAATTCGTATCGTTTTGCAGCCCGCTCCGCGGCCAGCCTGAACATCGGTCTCGGAGTCACCGACCATCCACGAAGCTGCCAGGTCGATTCCGCGATCCTTCGCCGCCGTTAGAAGCATTCCGGGCTTCGGCTTTCGGCATGCGCAAGGAGGATCATTATCATGTGGGCAGTAGTAGACGGCATCGAAACCTTTTTCCCCGCGGAACAGCTCTTGCCACATTCTGAGATGCAGAAGGTCCAGCCCTAGCTCCGAGACCAGCCCTTTCGCAACCGCCCTCTGATTACTCACTACTACCACCAGAAAGCCGGCGTCGCGAAAGCGCTTCACCGCCTGCGCTCCACCGGGTAGGAACTCAACTTCGTCCCACCGCGTTACGTAGCGCCCCTCCGGAGGTTTCCGGTTGATGACGCCGTCACGATCAAGAAAGACGGCTCGAACCATAAACGATGGCTTTCTCCACCAGCTCTGCAATCACATGTCCGATCAGGATGTGGCATTCCTGAATCCGCGGAGTGTCTTCGGAAGGGGCGCAAATACAGTAATCGGCGCGGTCTTTCATTTTCCCGCCTGAACCTCCCACCAGAGCCACCGTCGTCATTCCCTTCTCTCTTGCTCTGGCCAGACCCACGACCACGTTGGGGGAGTTCCCGCTGGTTGAGATTCCCACGGCAACATCGCCAGGTTTTCCAAACGCTTCGATTTGCCGCGCGAACACGAGATCAAAACCATAGTCATTGCCGATCGCCGTCAGGCATGAAGTGTTTACCGACAATGCGACCGCGGGCAATGCCGCGCGCTCCAGAGCGAACCGGCCGACAAACTCCGCTGCAATATGCTGCGCGTCTGCCGCGCTCCCTCCATTGCCGAATAGGAGCAGCTTCTGACCTTGCTGCATGGCGTCCACCAGCACCTCGGTGACAACAGCGATCGATTGCACGGTTGCTTGATCCGACAGCAATCGCTGATGGATGGCGATGGACGTCTCAATCGTGCGGCCAACGCCGCGCACGAACTCTTCCCCGTCCTTCGTCCGTGTCTCTTTCGTTGGTTGAATCGTAATCATTGAGATAGAACCGTCTCGAGGAAGTACGGCAGTACAGAATCAGTGCGCGGATGCGCTCGCAGCGGCGCCGTGGCGGCGATGTTTCTTACGTTCGGTGCGAGCGTTAAAACCATAATGCAACAGCATGCCGGATTCGTGTTTCTGCTGTGCCATGGCGTTGGTGCTCGAACTGTCAGCACCCCAGCGTCCAGCCGTGGCTGCGTCCGATCTCGACTGGAATGGATTGTTAAGCCTTAATCGAGCTGACCGCGTGTTCGCCTGTTTCAGCTTGCGCAGTTTAAGCTCTGAATTCGACGATCCATTCTGTTGTACGCCCAGGGCTTCCGCGATTTCTTCCGGGCTAGGGCCGGACTGGCTAGGGCCCGCCTTCGTGGACTGCCCCTGTTCGGTCATGGTCTCCAGGTTCAGCTTGCGGGAAGATCCCCCAACCTTTGACCGCAGCGTCATGCTGAGCGCATGTGCCCGGACAGTGTTGGTGCTCGCGAGGTCCGGCGTTGGACCTGCGTTCAGCGGCGTCGATGAAGTCGATGGAGTGACCGCCGCCGGCCCCCAAGTGGAAGCGCCGGTCGAACCCGAGAACTGGCTCGCCGCGCTCGCCGAAACCAGCTTCTGATACGACCGATACGCACTCGACGACGGAACTTCACTCATGATTGGCTGTCCGGTCCAGGCAGAGCTCCCACCCGGAAGCAGCGGACTGAGCGGTTGGTCGGGGTCCTGAACTCGAGCGTGGGCGGTTGGATCAATCGCGGGCACGCTCGGGTCCACCTGCTGTCCCAAAAGGATTGCAGGCGCGCCCATGAGCACCGCGATTAGAACAACTGTGCCGCTCAGCCGCATCGCTCAAAAGCCTCTGTAGACGGCCAATCCCGTGACCAGCCCAACCGCAGAAACGATTCCCTGAAATGCCACGGTCTTACCTTTGCTGACGGGAACAAATAAGATGTCGCCGTCTTCAAGGCGAAGATCCGCCTCTTTGCCTTGAAGAATCTTCCTCAATTGCACGTGCGTCTCCTGCGGACCATTGGGAGTTTTCCGGATCAGCCGGGTACCGTTCAACCCCGCTGTCCGGTTCGCGCCCTGAGCGAGCGCGATCGCCTGCAGAGCCGTGAGACGCTGATTGTTTTCGATGAGGAAGCCTCCCGGTTTGACCAAATCCCCGACGACGTAAACGATGCCAGATCGAGACACCATGATCGTGTCGCCTGGCAAAATTGCCACTGCACCGCGCTGCGGGAGATCGGGCGAGTTGTCGAGTTGGACAATGGTCGGATTTCCCGGGTCATTCTTATGAGTGATGGTCACCGCTTTGCCCGCGGTCGGCGTGATCCCTCCCGCGACTGAAATAAAGTCCAGCAGCGAATGCGATCCGAGGTTGGGATAGACTCCCGGATTTTTAACCTCTCCAAGGATCGACACGCCTTGCGTGGCGTATTCCTGAATAAAAACCTCTACGTGCGGATGCTTGAGAATGACGTCATCGCGGAGCAGGTTCTCAATGCTTGTAGCGGCTTCCTCCGCCGTCATGCCACCGACGTGAATGCTGCCCGCGACGGGAAGATCGACATCGCCTTTTTCGCTCACCCGTAGTTTGGCCGACAGCTCGGGCGTATCGAACACGTCGACCGAAAGCAGGTCGCCGGCAGAAATTCGAAGTGGCGGCGGCGCAGCATCGCTTGCGTTCGGTTGCCCGAATGCAAACGGTGTTATCGCCAGAAGTCCCACAGCGAGCGGCACAAGAACTGTAGCTCGCAGACGTTTCGAGAAATTCTGTTTAGGCATGTGTATTCTCGTGGTTCGTACCGAAGCTGTTGTTGTATCCGTAGGTGACGTAGGAATTCACGTATTCGGCTTCGAGAGCTACGCCGTTCACAATCATCCCCAAAACATGCGCCTTGGCGCGAGACAACAGATCCAGCGTGCGGATCATCGACTTGCGACGGGAGCGACCGGCGAGCACCACCATTAATACGCCGTCCGCTTTCGCCGCCAAAGGCATCGTGTCGGCAAAGAACAGAAGCGGAGTGGTGTCTACGACGATGTGGTCATACTCAGTACGCCATTGATCCAGCAGATCTCCCATCTTCTTCGATGCCAGTAATTCAGCCGGCCAAGGCGTCTGCGGGCCGGCGGAGATCACTTTCAGCTCCGGAAGTTGCGGGAACGGACTCCGTAACGCTTCCGATGCATCATTGCCGGAGATCATGGAACTCAGGCCTGCGGTCGTACTCGACTCCACTCCCAACTGCCGCAGCAAAGTCGAACGTCTAAGATCGGCGTCGACCAGCAGCACGCGCGATCCGCGCTGGGCCAAAGTGATGGCGAGGTTACAACTCGATACCGATTTGCCTTCGCTTGGAAAAGCACTGGTAACAACCAGAAGTTGAGGAGGACGATCGGCAGCGGTGAGCAACAGCGAGTTGCAAAGCACACGGTAGGATTCGGCCAGAAGCGATGCCGGGCGCTGAACCGCCATGGTGCCCAACCCGCCCAGGCCAGGTTGGTGCCTGCGGTTCCGCATGTCTTTGCGCAATGATCTTCGCGTAATCAGAGGGATGGTGGCGAGAGCGGGAATTGAGGCAGCCGCTTCCACCTCCTCGGAGGTTCGCATCGAATCATCGAAGGACTCGAGCACGAACACGAACATTAAGCCGCCGAAGACGCTGATTACGAAACCGAGCGGCAACATCAGCGATTTCTTGGGAAACGCCGGGCGAGCCGCAATCATGCCGCGGGACACAATGCTGATATCGGCTGACGCCAATCCAGCCATAAGGCCCGCTTCTTTCAACTTCAATTGCAGCGTGTCGCTGAGTTCCTGGCTGGACTCGACCTCGTGCTTAAGAGTGGCAAACTGTACGGCACTGGCATTCAGGTTGAATGCTTCCTGTCGCTGGCGCTCAAATTGCTCTCGCAACAGGCCCTCGCTGTTTTGGGCAGCTAGGAATTCATCGTGCAGGCGCTGGCCAACATTATTGACCTCTTCGCCAATAGTCTGATCCAGGTGTTTCAGCTGAGACTGCAACTCCTGCACCCGGGGAAATCCGCTGCCGAACTTGGCATCGAGTTGCGCATACTGCGACTTGAGGTCGGCCTCCTGCATCCGCAAGGCCTGCAAGGTCGTGCTCGGAACAACCGCGGCGACCAGTTCAGGATTCCCGGAACTCGCCAGGCGGTAACGAGCCTCTTTAACAATCCGATCTCCCTCAGCGTCCGCCAGTTGCGAATTCAGGTGGCGTAGTCGGTCAATGACGATATTGTTGTTTTCGTCAGTGCCCAGAATATTGTTTTGTTTTTGAAACTCAGCCAGTCTTTGCTCCGCGCCGACTGCATTACTTTTGAGCTCTTCCATCTGCTTCGAAAGCCACTCTGAAACTTGCAGCGCACCCTGGTACTTGACATCAAAATTGCGCTGCAAATACGCATCGACAATTGCGTTGACCGTATCCGCGGCCAGCTGCGGGTCGGTGTTTTGAAAACGGATCTCGATCACCCTCGTCTTCGGCAGAACTTCCAGTTTCTCGGCGTCGTGAAACTTCAGCAGCAGTTTTTCGCGAGACAATGGGTCCATCTTGACCGGATCGATGGCCGTCACGCTGGCCATCAATTTCTTGCCCGCGAATTCCTCGCGGTGACCCAGATCAAGGTTCTTGATCACCTGCATCGACACGGGAGCGCACTGCAAAATCGTAAGTTCGGTCTGTAGCCGTCCACCCTCGCTGTCGGAGTCGGCAAGCTTCTGCGAAACCAGATCCTCCAGCCCGAGACTTCCCTGCTGGCTGGAGTCAACGCGTATTTGCGCCACGCTCTCATATACCGGCTTCTTCAGGAACGTGTAGAGCACAACTGCCAGAAAGATTCCGCCGGCGAATAGTGACGCGGCGACTCTTCGCTTCCAGATTTTGACCCAAATTTCCCCGAGCGAAACCTCAGGACTACGCAATATCGGAGGCAGAGCGACCGAGTGTGACACTCGTCCCAGAGCCGTAACCCTCGTTATTTGTGTTTCAGGTTTGTTTTGCATCCCTCTAAGAACTCCTTCCAACACCTGCAAGTCGACAATTGAACGTCAGCGGATCTCTTGAACTCGTGGCCTTTTCAGTGAGAACTAAAGTGGGAGGCATGGACAGCGTAGACAACGTTGCCGGCGGTAAATACTGCCACTGGCAGCAGCCAAAATCTGGTGCCGGCACGCTTGAGTCGATAGCTGATGTAGGAGACGCCAAGGCTGGCGGGGATTCCGATTGCATAGAGGTCGCCGCGGTTGCGTATGGCGTCGGGTACAGATTGGCATGAACTTGGCTGGCAGCGTCCGATCATCTCGGCGTTCGCAGTGGTCGTTCCAAGCAGCATCCCGTTCGCAATCAAAAAGGTTGCACCCAACGTGGAATTCGCCACCGGGCGAGGCGCTGCCTGCACCGGCTGCGCTGCCACGGGCGCGGGCTCCTGCGCCAACTGCGTCGCGGCGACTGCGCTGGGAGCGTCCGGCAGCGAAGAAGCAGAGGTCTCAATCGCCGATTGTTCATCGGAGACCGGGACGGCGCCAGCAACTGAGACGATCGCCAGTCGGCCCGAGTTGACTCGCGCAGCCGAAAACGCCTTGACTGGCGAGATCTGGGCCGCAACCACGGTAGTTCCACCCACCGCCATTGTCATCAACCACAAACCCGCTTTCGCCGTCAGCAGTTTCATATTTCGGAAGTCTCCCTTCGACCTTCAGGCAATCTCAAGCCGAGAGTGCGATGCCCTGCCCGCATGACTCCAACTCGTCGGCTTCAACATGCACGGCAATGCTCTTCTGAATCATGTCCACGTTGAGCACAACACTCAGGCCTCCGTAGGTGCGGACGACAATACCTTCCAGCCCGGCCAAGGGACCCGAGCGGACTCGTACCCGGTTTCCTACCTTCACGTACGGATATGGATAGGCCTGCCGCTCCCGCAACCCAATGCGGAGTCCTTCGATCTCGGCATCCGGGAGGACGGCCGGTTCGTGGCGATTGCCGACAATCGAATGCACCATCGGTACTTCCAGAACCCTTACCCTCTCGCTCGCGGCGATTCGTGTGAAAACATATCCGGGAAAGAGCGGCAGTTCGACTTTCACCGTCGTGCGGTTCTTCCACCGCTTGGTGACGCCATACAACGGCAGGAAGGTTTCGATTCCCTTCACCTGCAAATACTGCGCGACGCGCTTCTCGTGATTGGACGTCGTATAAACCGCGAACCAACTGCGCATTGTGGTCGAGACGGGCAGAGGCGTCACGAGTACTTCGGCACGGCTTTGACTGAGTTGCATGGCTACACATTCCTTTCGCGCCTTGCGCTCTGACCGGCGCCCAGAAAAGCTTCGCTATCCCGACTTAGCAGGCGTTCCACTTAACAAACGGTAGTTGGCGTGTGCGACGTGAGAGACCGACGAGTCATCGAGAGCCGCCGGCGTTCGCGAAGCTGGACCGGCAGATCTTGAATCGGTATCACACGTCCCAGGAGGCGGAATTGGGGGAGAACAAGAAGAATCAAAGCTTCGCCATCCCGGGTTAGCAGGTTTTTTTCCTCAGTTGATAAGCGGTATCCGACGCAATGCGAAAGGCCAACAACTCGACGGAGAATTGTCGCCTTCCTAAGACTGCGCCAGCGTCACTTGGCTGGTGCGGGCATCCGGTGAAGCAGACCCATGACAAAGTAAGGAATTTGTCAGCCCGCGCATTCTCGCCGCGAAATATTGAGCCTTCATAAACAGAACAAGAAAGTTAGATTAAAAACTTCCAACAGGGCATGAGGCTGCGATTCTGGGATGGCGGCCAAGAAAACGGCCCTCGATGTTGTCACATCACCACCGCGACGCTAAGGAAAAAAGGGTCGTGCGTCTTCGGCGCCTAAAAAAATCGTCCTCCCGCTGAAACGAAGCGCGCGCCTCCCGCACTATCCGGTATGAGCGAAAACAGGCCGCCGATAACGCGGGCCGTCAAGCTCAACAAGATCCCGACACGGAAGAACCCTTGGGACCGGGGGGAAGCTTGGGTTCTTCAGATCGCCGGAGCCGAGAATGGGGAAGCGGCTCCGGCGGTCTTCGGGTATTTTGATGTGATCCAGGCTGTGCTGAGCTCTCTCGTTTCTGCCCAAATACCTTCTACGAGCACTCCTGCTCGATCTAATTTTCCGAACAGACTAAGACCAAGCGGCTGCAACGTGCTACGCCAGCACGCGCAATCAAAAGAGATTCAAATTTGAGTCAGCAGATGGCGAAGATGAATCGGCTGGCGATGGGCTAGCGGAAGATGTTCAGCGTCACAACCACGATGGTTGGCGCAGTTCGCCGGAAAATATCCACGAATGCGAGAATCATCTCGTGAACTCTGGCCACGGAGAGCGCGGCGTTTAGAGAACCGGGAGTCCCCCATCCGGTTAGACAGGGGACCCGGCCTTTCGCGGACCAGATTCGCTTCAGCGAATTCGCCAGAGCGGTCATTGGCCGTGCTCCATGGCGTCGGAATCTCCCAGGTGACCGATTTCACGGCGGGCACGTTTCAGGCGCACCGTTGCCGTGTCGATGCTGATTCCGAGCATGGCCGCGATCTCTGCCAGGGAGTGTCCCCGAATCTCTTTCAGCAGAAACACATCCCGGTAACTCTTGGGGAGTTCGAAGGCCCGCAGCAGCAGGCATTGAAAGCTGCCAGGCGACTCCCTTTCTGACGGCGATTTACGGGCTTGCAGCAGAGTATTGTCCGTCACGGATTGGACCTCGAACTCCATGGCTGTATCCTTCAACTTCTACGGGAATAGTGCGCTCCACCGCCGATTCGTTACACAATCCCGCGTTCGCTCTATCTTCTTCGGCTTGAAGTGCTAAACTAACTCCCACTCCGTCACCCGCGAGGCCAAAGTCCTTGCAACTCCAGTCTTTTGACGAACCCTATGTCGAACGTCTTTGTGCGGGAGACTTTCGGACACAGGAACATTTCGTGGCGTATTTCAGCGAGCTGATCCAGCTCAAGCTGCGCTCGCGTCTGCATTCGCCGCAGGCGATTGAAGACGTGCGGCAGGAAACCTTCACGCGCGTATTTGCCGCGCTGCGCGCCGGAAAAATTCGCCAGCCGGACCGGCTTGGCGCGTTCGTCAACTCGATGTGCAACAACGTTTTGCTCGAACACTATCGCGCGTCCTCGCGGGACAGTTCGCTGGAAGACGAAGAACAGAAGGATTTCCCGGCGGCGACCATAGATGTGCTCGGTGCCATCGCCGCCAAGCAGATGGGAGAGAAGATCCGCGAGATTCTGGAAGACATGCCTGAGAGGGATCGGCGTCTGCTGCGCGAGGTATTTCTTGAGGAACGAGACAAAGATGACGTCTGCCGCGACTTTGGAGTGGACCGCGACTATCTCCGGGTACTGCTGCACCGGGCCAAGCAGTCCTTTAAGTCCTTATATCTGAAGAACATGGCGGAGCGCCCGCCGGGAGTTGTGGAAGCCAGCAAGGCTTGAAACGGTTTGCCGCCACAACTCACTACTGTTATGAGGAAAATCGATTATGGATCACAATGAGGCCGTCCGGCAGAAAGCCACCGAAAGGTATCTTCTCGACGAACTCGACCCCGAGGTGAGGGATCAGTTCGAGGAGCACCTGTTCGACTGCCAGGACTGCGCGCTCGACGTGCGCGCTGCGGCCATGTTTGTAGAGCAGTCTAAAGTGATACTCGGAGAGTCGCCGGCCACGGTCAGCGTGCCGGCTCCCGCGTCAGCACGGCCGGCCTGGCTTTCGTGGATGCGTCCGGCGTTTGCGGTTCCGGTATTCGCCTTGTTGCTGGCGATTGTCGGCTATCAGAATTTCGTGACTGTCCCCCATCTGTTGCAGGCGGCGAATCAGCCGCAAGTCGGGCCGTGGGCTTCGGTGAACATCGGTACGCGCGGCACTTCGACCACCCAGATCAACCTCCACCCGGGCGAAGGATTCAGTTTGCTGGTCAACCTGCCGCCCGAGGATGGATTCGCTTCGTACACGGCAGACTTGTATAATCCCGCGGAGAAACTGGAATGGTCGGGCCAGATTGCAACGGCGCCGGCCCAGGACGGCCGACAGATTTTTATCCCCGGCCGCGATCGCCAGGCTGGCACCTACACGCTGGTCGTGCATGGTGTGACTCCCGCTGGAGAGAGCAAAGAGATCAGCCGTCGTCCAATTGATTTGCAAATCCAGAAGTAAGCTCAAACGAGCGGAGCGGAGCCGATGAACGCCAACTCCCACAACTTCCATGCGGAAGCGCACGCCCTGGCGGGCGCGCTGGAGCTTCCATTCAAAGAAGAAATCAAAAAGCAGGCCTTCGTAAAGCTGGAGGGAACCCTCTCCGACTTGTCGGACGAAGAGCGGGCGCAGCGCAACTACTTCTCTCAGCATGCGGAAAATTTCCGGCTGGAGGGCATCATCTCCTATTCCGCGGCGCACACCCAGGTATCAGGACACGTCAGCAAGAAGCATCCCGGCGCGTCGGTAACGCTGGCGACTTCCGTAGTCGAGGATCTGAACGTTCTCAACGTAGTCACAGCCGACCGCGTCGTGGCGCAGATTTCGACAACCCATTTCCCCGGTGTTTACACACCTTCGGTCACATTTCTCGGAACACACTTTGAAAATCTGCGAATCGCCCGCCACCGGACCGAGCCCTACCTGAAGCTGGATTTGTGCGACGAAAAACTAACCGGCGACAAGGCCATGCACGTCGATCAGGGAACCGGATTCAGGCGCAGTGTGGAGGCCCAGTACAACCGGCTGAAGGCGGGCCTGGCAGACTTGATTGGCAGTGATCCGAAAACATCGAAGCTGGCCCATCCTGACGGGTCGTTGACAAAGCAGTATCATGGCCTCAACCTGAACTCCGCCGACATCGGTACGCAAGCCAAGGCCGCCGCCAACGAAAGTGGCAAGAACTGGGACGGGATCACGTGCTCATTGGTCGAGAACGTCGAGATCAAAGACATCAGCGTGAAGGACGCCGACGGGAAACCTGTGCAGATTCCGCCTCCGGCCCGCTCGTGCGGCCACGTGATTCACATCCCGGAGTTCGGAACAATATTTCTCGCAGAGCTACGAGTGAACCACAATTCATTCAACCTCACCATGATTCGCCTGGAACTGGGCTGCATCGCGGACGGACAAGTAGGTCTGGTAGCGGCCAATGTGAACGGCGGAAGCAAGGGCGGCGGTGGTGGCAGCTAGAGCGACTCGCCGGAGTCGCGAAGCTGGTCGTCATCGTTGTTCTGATTTGTTCTTCGGCATGCAGTCGTCGAGGAAATCCGCAAGCCGCACTCGACCACGCGCGGCAAACTTTCCAACACGGAAGACTGGCTGAAGCCGATACTGAAATCCAGCAAGGCTATAAGGAATTCCACGGAATCAGCGGCGAGTGGGCGTGGAAATTCCGCCTGCTTGAGGCTAATGTCCTGTACTGGCGCGGGATGAGCGCCCGTGTCCTGGCTCTTCTGGCCGCCGAACCCTCGCCTCCTTCTTCAGGTGATCTCGCCGTACGCAAGCAGCGACTCGAAGGCCTGGCCTATGCCGATCTGCAACGTTACCCGGAGGCGGAGCAGAAAATACAGGCCGCGGAGCAGCTTTGTGCCGCATCAGACCTGCCCGGATGCCGTGACGTTGTAGGCGCAAGAGGAACCCTCCAACTGGCGAGAGGGCAGTTCAAGCAGGCGCAACTCCTGTTTGAAAAGGTACTGGCGTTGGACCGGGAACACGGGGAGCGCTTCGGAGAATCAAACGTCCTGCTGAGCCTGGGCAACGCCGCGCTTGAGCAAGAGCATTTCGACGAGGCCATCGATTGGTCCGACTCCGCCTATCGGATCTCGACTGAGTTAGATTTCGCCGACATCGCACAAAACGCTCTCGGCAACCTCGGCTGGGCATACTACCGACTGGGCGAATCCGAAAAAGCGGAGGGGCTTTTTCTTGAAGCAGAAAAACGCGCCACGGCGCTAGGGGACGTCACTGACCAGGTAAAGTGGCTCATAACCGTTGGATACATCTATTTGGATGCACATCGGTATGACGACGCCGAGCGGTCCTATCACCGGGCATTGGACCTGGCACAGGCGACGAGCCGTCAGGACATTCTCGACGCGCTCACATCGCTGGCGCTGGTATCCGAGCGCACTGGCAATCTCCAGCAGGCGAGTGACTACGCCGACAAGACCATCGCTCTGGCCCCGGCCGACGGTAACCGGCTCGATGTGCTTTATCCCATGCTGGTCAAGGGGCACGTCGCTGTCCGCATGCACGACACAGCCCAGGCGGAAAAAACCTTTCGCGAGATTGAGCAAGATCCCAAGAGCCACGTTTTCTTGAAGTGGGAGGCGGGGCATTCCCTCGCCCAACTTTATGAGGACGAAAACAAAACGGACTCCGCCGACAAGGAATATCGAGCCGCGCTGAGCACCTTCGAAACCGCGCGGTCCTCGCTGCAGCACGAAGAATCGTCGCTTCCGTTTCCCGCGAACGCAGTCCGCATTTACGACGATTACATTCAGTTTCTTATCGGCGAGGGCAAGACGGCCGAAGCTCTGCAGGTCGCTGAATACTATCGTGGCCGCACGCTGGCCGAAGGCCTGGGATTCTTGCAAAAAGGAACCTCGTTCAAGCCGGACAACACCAGCGCCCAAGCGGTCGCGCGGGCAGCCGGCGGCACGATTCTTTTCTACTGGCTGGGCGAAAGACAATCCTATCTGTGGGCGATTTCCGCCAAGAAAACCAGCGTGTTCTCACTGCCACCGAAAGCTGAGATCGATTCGGTAGTCCAGCGCTACCGGAAGGCGCTTTCCGAACAGCAGGAATTCTTGCCCGCCACCGATGCCGACGGTCGAACGCTTTATCAAACTCTGGTCGCGCCGGCGGCGACCTCGCTGGCGAAGAACGCGAGCGTGTTCGTCATTCCTGATGGAACGCTGAACACGCTCAACTTCGAGACGCTGCTGGTCCCCGCTCCATCCCAGCATTACTGGATCGAGGACGTTACGATCGCCGATGCCAGTTCGCTCCGCTTGCTGGCGGCCTCACATGCCGGAAGCAAACATTCTGGTAGCCTGCTTCTGCTCGGCGATGCGGTTAAGCCAAACAAAGATTATCCGGAGTTGCGGAACGCGGCCGACGAGATGGGAATTGTCGAAAAACATTTCGATTCCGCGCTACGAAAGACGCTGGCTCACGATCAGGCGACTCCGGCGGCGTATCTGGCGAGCAAACCGGAGCAGTTCTCCTACATTCATTTTGTGGCGCATGGAACAGCCAGCCGCGTCAGCCCGCTCGATTCCGCGATTGTGCTGTCACGATCGAACTCTGAGGAAGACTCCTTCAAACTCTACGCTCGCGACATTATTCACCGCCCGCTGCGCGCCGATCTGGTCACGATCTCCACCTGTTATGGTGCGGGTGCACGGGCTTATTCCGGCGAGGGACTGGTAGGACTCTCCTGGGCATTTCTGCGAGCGGGGGCTCATAACGTAATCGGAGCTTTATGGGAAGTCAGCGACGTCTCCACGCCGCACCTTATGGATGAACTCTACGGCGCGCTGAAAAAGGGTGACCGCCCTGAGGCAGCTCTGCGCGCCGCGAAACTTTCCCTGCTGCATTCCGGCGGCGCTTTTGCCAAGCCGTTCTATTGGGCGCCATTTCAGATCTACACCGGATCTTAGGCCAGAAGTCAATTCACTCCGCCACCGGCCAGGCTTTTACGCTATGCTTAACTGAGTCGGCCCGCCGCCCGGTCCGGAATTCATTCCAGAATGCGATTCCCTCGCGCCAGCGGTATTCTGCTTCATCCCACATGTCTTCCTGGTTCTTGCGGTGTGGGCGACTTCGGGCCACAGGCGTTCGCCTTCGTCGATTTCCTTCGAGATGCGGGGCAGAAGTGGTGGCAGGTTCTGCCGCTCAACCCGACCGGCTATGGAGACTCTCCTTTCCAGTGTTTCTCGGCCCATGCGGGCAATCAACTTCTGATCAGTTTCGAGAAACTGCGAGAGCAGGGAATTTTGGAAGCCGCAGATTTCCGTGGCCAGCCCGATTTTCCATGGGGCGAAGCCGACTTCGACAGCGTGATCAAGTGGAAGACCACTCTGCTCAAGACAGCCGCGTCGCGTTTCTTCAGCGGAGCGTCGGCCGGCGAGAAACGCGCGTTCGACGACTTCTGCGTGGCCAATGAATCGTGGCTCCCCGACTTTGCAATCTTCATGGCGTGTAAAGAAGAACAGGGCGGCATCGCCTGGAATGTATGGCCCGGCGACATCGCCCGGCGTACACCCACGGCGCTGAACGATGCACGAATCCGTTTGAAAGACGCGGTGCTGGCCGTACAGTACTGGCAGTTCGAGTTTTTCCGGCAATGGCAGGAGTTGCGGTCCTATGCCGCGAACGCTGGCATCCGTGTAATTGGCGACCTGCCGATTTATGTAGCGCTCGATAGCGCCGACGTCTGGACAAACCGCGAATACTTCGCCCTCTCCGACGCGGGGCAGCCGCTGACGATTGCCGGCGTGCCTCCGGACTACTTCAGCGCGACCGGTCAGTGCTGGGGAAATCCGATCTACGATTGGGATCGACTCAAGCAGGCGGGCTATCGCTGGTGGATCGATCGCTTCCGGTCTGCACTGCGGTTGTATGACGCCGTGCGCATTGATCACTTCCGCGGATTCGAGGCGTATTGGGAGATTCCTGGAAGCGAGACGACTGCGCTTAACGGCCGATGGGTCAAAGGGCCCGGAGCCGAATTGTTTGCCGCACTGGAGAACGAATTTGGCGAACTGCCCATCATCGCCGAGAATCTGGGCGTGATTACTCCCGAGGTCGAAGGGATCCGCCAGCGATTTGGCTTTCCAGGGATGGCGATACTTCAGTTCGCCTTCGGCAAAGATCCGCAGGGGCCGTCATTCCGCCCACACAACTACTCGCGTGAACTCGCCGCCTACACCGGCACGCACGACAACGATACGACCGTCGGATGGTGGAACAGCTCCGGTGCAAACGACAGCACGCGCACGCCCGAAGATGTCGCCAAGGAACGCGGGTTCGCTCGCGCCTACCTGAATCTCGCCGAAGAACCGATTCACTGGGCGATGATGCGAGCCATTCTGGCCTCGATTGCCGATCTGGCCATTTTTCCTCTTCAGGATGTTATCGGGCTGGGCAGCGACGCGCGCATGAACCTTCCCGGCACTTCGCGAGGAAATTGGCGTTGGCGGTTTCCCGAGGGCGCGCTAACGGAAGAGCTTGCCAAGCGGCTAGGCGAGCTGGTCAAGCTTTACGACCGCTAGAGTCCGGCGACCGCCGACTTTGATCTCTGGTCGGGACCGCTCGACAAGGGCGCTGCTATCCTATTGAGACTGGGCAGGCGCCAGCCGCAGGTCGGGAGGAACGCAGTTGTCATTGCAGCGTGAAGCGGGGTGGTACAAGCACGCAATTATTTATCAGGTACACGTGCGTGCTTTCTCGGACAGCAACGGCGACGGCATCGGCGATTTTCAGGGCCTCACCCAGAAGCTGGACTACGTGCAGGAACTTGGCGTGAATGCCATCTGGCTGATGCCGTTCTTCCCCTCGCCTCTGCGGGACGACGGTTATGACGTCTCCGACTACAGATCGGTTCATCCCAGCTACGGAACCCTGGAAGATTTCAAGGCATTTCTTTCGACCGCGCATGACCGCGGCGTCAGGGTGATGATCGAACTGATGGTGAACCACACTTCCGATCAGCATCCCTGGTTCCTGGAGTCTCGGAGTTCCAAGGACAATCCGAAACGTGACTGGTACGTGTGGAGCGATACCGACACGGCGTATCGCGGAACGCGCATTATTTTTCTCGATACGGAGATGTCGAACTGGGCCTGGGATCCGATTTCCAAGTCTTATTACTGGCATCGCTTCTTCAGCCATCAGCCGGACCTGAACTACGACAATCCGGCGGTGCGGGAAGAGATGTGGAATGTGATGAGATTCTGGCTGGAGCTGGGAGTCGATGGCTTCCGGCTCGACGCCGTCCCCTACCTGATTGAGCGCGAAGGAACTTCGTGCGAAAACCTGCCAGAAACCCACGAAGTAATCCGCGAGCTGCGGCGAAAAATCGACAGCGAGTTTCCCGGGGCAGTCCTGTTGGCGGAGGCTAACCAATGGCCGGCTGATCTTCGACAGTACTTTGGCAACGGGGATGAGTTTCACATGGCCTTTCACTTCCCTCTGATGCCGCGGATGTTCATGGGCCTGCGCCTGGAAGACCGCAAGCCGATCACGGAAATCCTGCAACAGACGCCGGAGATTCCCGCTCCCTGCCAGTGGTGCCTTTTTCTGCGCAACCACGACGAACTGACGCTGGAAATGGTCACCGATATGGAGCGGGACTACATGTACGACATCTATGCCAGCGACAAGACGATGCGCCTGAATCTCGGCATCCGTCGGCGCCTGGCCCCGTTGCTGGATAACGACCGGCGGCGAATCGAATTAATGAATGGAATGCTGATGTCCCTTCCGGGGACTCCGATCATCTATTACGGGGACGAAATCGGCATGGGCGACAACGTTCACCTCGGAGATCGCAACGGCGTTCGCACTCCAATGCAATGGAGCGGTGGCTGGAACGGAGGCTTCTCGACGGCCGACCCGGAGAGTCTTTATTCGCCACCCATTCTTAACCCCGTTTATGGCTACCAGGCGGTGAACGTGTTATCGCAGAAGCGCACCGAAAATTCGCTGCTGTCGTGGATGAAGCACATCATGCGAGTGCGGCGTTCAACGCCGGTGTTCGGCTCCGGCTCGATCGAGTTTCTGTACCCGGCAAATCACCGGGTGCTCGCTTACGTCCGGCAACTGGAAAAAGAGACGGTCCTGGTGGTGAACAATCTTTCCAGTAGCGCGCAGGCGGTCGAACTGGATCTGCGCCGCTACAAAGGGAATGTTCTGATTGAGATGTTCGGCCGAAACATCTTTCCTCGCGTCGGCGATCTGCCCTATTTATTGACCATGGGGCCTCATCAGTTCTACTGGTTCTGGCTGCGACGGATCTGATCTGACACCGGGCTTCGGCATGCGCATGCTGACGAGCTCGGCCGAACTCTTGCACGGAGGTGAAATTGGCGGAAGAAACTCTGTTGACCGATGATTTTCTTCGCCAGCTCATCAATGTGGGCGAGGTCGACATCCTGGTCGGGCTGCCGACTCATAACAACGCCAAGACCATCGAGCCCGTCGTCCGCGCCATTCAGGCGGGCATTCTCAAATGCTTTCCCCGCGAACGCGTCGTCATCATCAACGCCGATGGCGGTTCGCAGGACGGAACTCCGGAGCTGATCACCGGCGCCTCGATTGATGACGTGTGGAGCGCCTCGAAAGTGTACGCGTTGCGCACTCTGCACTCCATCAGCACGCGCTATGCCCGTGGCCCTGAGCCCGGCACTGCTCTACGAACGATCCTGGCGGCTGCCGAATTGTTACGCGCCCGGGCCTGCGTGCTGGTTTCAGCCGATTCGACAACCATGGAGCCAGACTGGCTCCAGCGGCTTGTCCGTCCTGTCTACAGCGACAACTTCGACTTGGTTTCCCCCATCTATCGAAGGCAGAAATTTGAAGGTGGCCTGCTGCGAAATCTGCTCTATCCGATGACCCGCGCCGTCTACGGATACAACGTTCACGAGCCGTACGCGACCGAGTTCGCTCTCTCCAGCCGCCTGGTAACAGATTTTTTGACCAAGGAAGTCTGGCACGAAGAGTGGGGCCGAATCGGCGCCGAAATCTGCCTCACCATCACCGCCATTTCGGGAAAATACCGCATCGGGCAGTGCTTCCTGGGCCAGAAATCGCAGCCCAATCGCGGCGCAGGCGACGTGGTTGCAGCCATGCGCCGCACCGTCGGCGCTCTGTTCTCATCGCTGGATAGCAACTTCCCGCAGTGGAGCGCCGTCAGCGGCTCACAGCCAGTTCCAACTTTTGGCGAATCATCCCAACTCAAACCCGAAACGGCTCGAGTTGACCGCAAACGGCTGCGCGAGATGTTTGCCGGAGGCGTGGCTCAACTGGAACCCGTTTTTCAGTCGATCCTCTCTCCATCAACACTGGGTGAATTGCAAAAAATAGCCCAGTTGGAGCCCGGTAGATTCCAATACCCGGCAGAGCTTTGGGCAAGAACTGTATTTGAGTTCGCGGCTGCATATCACAAATCCGTGATCAGCCGCGACCATATTATCCAGGCTTTGGTTCCTCTTTATCGCGGAAGGACTTTGGCTTTCCTGCTGGAAAATCCGAATGGCTCCCAGGAAGCAATCGAGGAAAGCGTCGAATCGTTGTGCGGAGAATTTGAACGACTAAAGCCGTACCTGCTCGAACTCTGGCCGGAAAGAAAGTGAGGTGCCTATGAGGGATATTGTCATCACCGAACTTACCCAGGCGCTGCAGGAACTCGCCCGAGGCTTTGCGCATTACCTACCCCGTCTGGTCGTGATGTTGATCATCGCTTTCGTCGGATGGTTGATTGCCTACCTGTTGAAGGTGCTGGTGCGCAGCATCCTCCGACTGACACGATTCTCCAAGCTCTCGGAAAATGCGGGCGCTACTCAGCTTCTGAACCAGGCCGCATTGCCATCGTCCACGGAATTGTTGAGCCGCTTTGTCTTTTGGCTGGCATGGGTCGGATTCATTCTGCTGGGCGTGAGTGTGCTCGGAATCGTCGGCCTGCAGGAATATATCGCGCGTTTCTTCCTTTTCCTGCCGCGACTGTTGGCGGCGCTGGTCATCCTTTTTGTCGGATTGCTGGCGGCCAGCTTCTTCTCGCGAGCCATGCTGCTCGCGGCGGTCAACGCGAATCTTGGGTCGTCGCGGCTCTTGAGCGGCTTGACCCGCGTCATCATCAGCGTCTTCGCGTTGTCGATGGTTTTCGAAGTCCTCGGAGTCGGAGAGAGTACTATGCTGATCGCGTTCGGGACCGCGTTTGGCGCGGTCATGCTTGGTCTGGCAATCGCGTTCGGCATCGGGGGCAAAGACCTGGCTCGCGAGTTTCTGGAGAAGAAACTGGCTCCTGGGAAAAAAGAAGAGAAGGACGACGAATTATCGCCCCTCTAAGCCCGGCTGGAAGTTATACCTACTGCTGGAGCGCCTGAGCCGCAGTGGCATGGACTTGCTCATTCTGGATCGACGACGCGTCCCAGCCGCCGCCCAATGCTTTCACCAGAAAAACTGAAGTGACCATCTGCTGGCCGAGTAACTGGGTCGACAGGCGTTCATTTGTCAGCAGCACCGACTGTGCGGTAATCACATCAAGAAAGGTCGTCAGGCCGCCGACATAGCGATCATTTGCGATATCGAGCGCACGTCGGGCGTCCGCGACCGCCGCGTTCTGACTCTCCTGGGCGCGAGACAACGAGTTCAGTCCCGACAGGCCGTCTTCCACCTGCTGAAACGCGGTGAGCACAGATCCGCGATAGTCGGCGATCGATTCGTCGTAGGCAGATTTCGCGACCGCGAGATTGGCACGGTTGCGTCCGCCATTGAAGATGGGCTGCAGCAGATCGCCTCCCAGCGACCAGACCGCGCTGGGAGTCGTGATCAATGAACCGATCGAGATGCTCTGGAACCCGCCGCCGCCGGAAATGGTGAATTGCGGATAGAACGACGTCCGTGCAACTCCCACTAGCGCGTTCTCCTGGGCCATGGTTCGTTCCGCCGTCGCCACATCGGGGCGCCGCTCGAGTAAATCGGAGGGCATGCCCAACGGAACCGGCGGAGGTGTCGCGTGCAGCGGAGCAACCGGCACGTTAAATGTCGACGCAGTATTTCCCGTCAGCACCGCGATGGCGTGTTCAAATTGGGCCCGCTGCTGCTGCAATAAATAAAGTTGCGTGACCGTGGAGTCGAGCAGAGTCTGCTGCTGCGCCAGATCCAATCCTGAAGCGATTCCACCCTCATGACGATGGGTCACGAGTACCAATCCCTGCTGCTGAATCTTGACCGATTCCTGCACCACCTGATATTCGGCATCGAGTTCGCGCAGATTGAAGTAGTCGGCGGCGAGCTCCGCACTTAGAACCAGTTGCACATTTTGCAAGTCGGCCGCCGAGCCCTGCAGGCTGGCGTTGGCTGCTTGCAGGTTTTCCCGGGCTCGACCAAACAGATCAACTTCGTAGTTCAGCGCAAAAGGAATCTCATACAAATTCTGCGTCAGCGCGGGTGTCGGGGCTGTGATCTGAGGACGGTTTCCAGAGTACCGGTTCCGCGACGCATTCGGATCAACGTTCAGCGTCGGCAACAAACCGGCGGAAGCCACGCGAGCCAGAGAGCGAGCCTGATCCAGACGATCACGCGCGGCGGTCAGCGACTGGTTCGCCGCCAGCAATTGCTGCTCGTAGCCATTGAGTTCGTCGTCGTGGAAAATCTCCCACCAAGTCCCCTTAGGAATGGCATCCTTCGGGGAGGCTTCACGCCATGGACCTTCCGTCTTCCACGCAGGTGGCGTCGGAACGGATGCGCGCTGATATTTCGGCCCCACGCTGCATCCCGCCAGACACACGCTGGCCGCGATAACCACCGCTATCCGGCCCTTCATGAATGCTTACCTTCCTGGCTCTCGGGCGCGACGTTCACGGGCTGGCCATCTTCCAGGGAATCGGCGGGATTAATTACGATTCGATCCCCGACCCCTACCCCGCCTAAAATCTCCAGCGTCGTACCGTAGTCCCGGCCAATCGTGATGGGTCGCAACTGCACTTTGTTATCCGCGCCGACGACTGCCAGGCGCGCACCTTCCTGGCGGAAGAGCATGGCATTCACCGGGACCGTAACTTTCTCTGCGTTGGTCTTGAGCGAGAAATGCACTTCGCCGAAGGAACCCCGCAGCAATCGTCCGTCTTTATTGGGAACATCTACTTCCGTCAACAGGGTGCGCGTCGCCGGATCGATCGCGTCCGCCGTGCGAGTCACGGTTCCCCGGAACTTCTGCCCCGGAATCTCCTGCAGCGAGATGAAGACCTGCATCCCCTTCTTGATGACGGGCGAATAGGCTTGCGGAACATTGGTGAAGACGCGCAGAGGATCAACCTGGGCGATGATGAATAACTCCACGCCCGCCGAACCGGCGTTGATCAACGCTCCTGGATCGACGTTGCGCTTGATCAGCACGCCGGAAAACGGAGCGTACACATGTTTGAACGACTCCAACTGCTCGAGCCTGCGAACGTTGGCGTCGGAAGCGGCCAAGTTCGCCGTTGCCTGCTGGTACGCGCTCGTTTGCATGTCGGTTTCCTGCTGGGAAACCGAATCGGTCTTGCGCAGATTTTGCCAGCGTTCGGCGGAAATCTTGGCCAGATCGACCTGGGCCGCGATTTGCTGGCGACTGGCGCGCGCCTGCGACAATTCCTGATCTACCTCGGGAGTGTCAATTTCCGCCAGCAGTTCGCCCTTGCGCACCGGGCTGCCAATATCTTTATTCCATCGCAACAAATATCCGTTCGTGCGGGCGAAGATGGGAGACTCTACGTAAGCCTGCAACGAAGCGGGCAGCACGAGCTCTTCGTCCGGCTTTTCCGCCAAGGGATGCACGACCGCGACGGTGGGGACCGCATCGATGTCGGCTTCTTTGGCCAGCGCGTGTCCGGCGCGAACGCGGCTCAGCATGCTGACGACCCCGCTCACCGCGAGCACCACCACCACGATCAGGACGACGAGCACCGCTTTGCGCGGCGACGCCGGAGGAAGCTCCGGTGGAGGAGTTACCTGTGGAGCACGGTGCGATTCTTCGGCTGGCGGATGAATCTCGGTTTGCGTCTGCATGATTCCTTACTCGACCCCATGTTTGCTTATGATTTTCGTTAAGACTGCGTGCCTTCACTCGCCCTGGCTTCTCTGCGGCTGTGAACAATCGCGAAGACGCTGGGTACAAAGAACAATGTTGCCACAGTTGCGAACATCAGGCCCCCGATCACAGCCCGCCCCAGCGGCGCATTTTGCTCGCCACCCTCGCCCAGCCCCAGGGACATGGGGAACATGCCGATAATCATGGCCAGCGCGGTCATCAACACGGGACGTACGCGAGTGTAACCCGCTTCCAGCGCGGCCTGCACCGGTCCCACGCCGGCTTGCATCCGATCGCGCGCAAACGACACCATTAGGATGGAGTTGGCCGTCGCCACGCCCATGCACATCACAGCTCCGGTAAGCGAGGGTACATTCAGCGTGGTGTGCGTCAGCAGCAGAATCCACGCGATCCCCGCCAGTGCACCCGGAAGCGCGGTAATGATCACAAAAGGATCGAGCCACGACTGGAAATTCACCACGATCAGGAAATAGACCAGCAGGATCGCTCCCATCAGTCCAATTCCCAAACCGAAGAACGAGGACTGCATCGTATTCACCTGACCGCGCATGACGATCTGCGTCCCGCGAGGCAGATGACTCATGAAAGGCTGCAGGATTTTCTTCGTGTCTCTGGCCACTGCGCCCAGATCTCGATCCTGCGTGCTGGCATACACGTCAACCACCGGTTGAATGTTGTAATGGGAGACCACCGCCGGACGCGAGGTGGGCGACAGCTGCACCAGATTCCCCAGGACTTGTGAGCTCGCAACCGCGGGATCGGTGACCGGCATAGTCATCAGATCCTGCAGCGACGTCATCCGGTATTGCGGGGACTGCACCACCAAAGAATAGGTCACGCCGTTCTTGGGGTTCAACCAATAGCTCGGTGTGGTTTGGAAACTTCCGCTCAGTGAAACCAGCACGCTCTGGGCCAGGTCCCGCGGGTTCATGCCAACCTGGGTGACGAGATTGCGATCCATCTCGAGATGCAGCGTCGGCAGGCCAAGCATTTGCTGCACATGCACGTCGGCGGTGCCGGGGACGCGCCGCAACCGGTTGGAGATCTGCTGCGCGATCTGGTAGTTGCTGTCAAGATCGTTGCCCATCACCTGGATGTCAATCGGCGCAGGCAGTCCAAAATTCAGAATCTGCGTAACGATATCCGCCGGCTGAAAAAAGAACTCCACACCGGGAAACCGTCGCGGTAATTGCTGACGCAAATCTCGAACGATTTCCGCGGTCGGGCGATTGTGCTTCTCGTTCAATCCAACCAGGATTTCCGCGTCGCTGGTTCCGATCACTCCTGAGTTGCTGTAAGACAAGTTGATGCTGGAGTTGGGCAACCCAATATTGTCGAGCACCGTTTCAATCTCACCCGGCGGAAGGTCACGACGCAGGAAGTCTTCCACCTGCGCACAGATGCGCGCGGTTTCTTCCACTCTGAGGCCGGCCCGGCCGCGTACATGCAAGCGGATGAGGCCGGCATCGACCGCTGGGAAGAAATCTTCTCCCAGAAAAAATACCCAGCCCAGCGACAACACGCAGAACCCCAGAAAAACACTCGCGAACAGAACGCGGTGTTCGATCGTAGTCTCCAGCAGTTGATAGTAGCCGCCGCGGAACCTGTCGAAGCCGCGCTCGAACCCACGCTGAAAGCGCCCCATGAATGTCTTCGGACCGGCTGCCTTGTGTTCGTGTCCGCGCATGATGTACATCACCAGCGTCGGGATGAGAGTTCGCGAAAGGAAATAGGAGGCCAGCATGGCGAAGACGACTGCCTCTGCCAGCGGCACAAACAGGAACCTCGCGACCCCGGTCAGGAAGAACATGGGCACGAACACGATGCAGATACAAATCGTCGAGACGAATGCGGGAACGGCAATCTGTGCCGCGCCATCCAGAATGGCCTGCTTCATCTCTTTGCCCTGCGCCAGATTTCGTTCGATGTTCTCAATTTCTACGGTGGCATCGTCCACCAGAATTCCCACCGCCAGCGCCAGACCGCCGAGGGTCATGATGTTGATGGTTTGTCCGAGTGCGCTCAGGATCAGAATCGATACGAAGATCGACAGCGGGATCGAAATGGAAATGACGATCGTCGGCCGCCAGTCCCCAAGGAACAGCAGGATCATGGCTGCCGTGAGCACAGCTGCGGTGAGTCCCTCAACGATCACGCCGCGAATCGACGCGCGCACAAACAACGATTGATCGAAGAGCGCGGTGATGTTCATCTCCGGCGGAAGCGACTGAGACGCAACCTGAGCCATGCGCTTTACGCCATCGACAATGGTGATGGTGGAGGCGCTGCCGACCTTCAACATCGACATCAGCGCACCGCGAACTCCATCCATGTGCACGATGTTGGTTTGCGGCGCGAAGCCGTCGCGAATGTGCGCCACGTCGCGCATGTAGATGGTCGATCCATTCACCGTCTTGACCGGGAGCTCGTTCAATTCGGCGATGGTTCCAGGGTCGCCGTTCATCTCGACCTGGTATTCCAGTGAGCCGATCTTGGTGGTGCCGGCGGGAAGGATCAGGTTCTGCGCATTCAGCGAGTTCACGATGTCGTTCGGCGACAGACCGTTGGCCTGCAGCCTCGGCATATCGAGATCGACCTGAATCTGGCGGATTTTTCCGCCGTAAGGATATGGTGTCGCCGCGCCAGGAACGGTGGCCAACTGTGTCCGCAGGAAATTGTTGCCGAGATCGAACAGTTGCTGCTCGGGCAGCGTCTTGCTGCTCAATCCCAGCTGGACGATCGGAGTCGAAGAAGCCGAGTAGGTGACGACCAGCGGCGGAGTGGTTCCGGCAGGAAGGCTCCGCAGAATGGTTTGGACCATCGCCGTGGTTTGCGCCAGCGCAGTCTGGATATTTGCCGTCGGCTGGAAGAAGACCTTGATGACCCCGATACCATTCAGCGATTGCGACTCGATATGCTCGATGTCGTTGACCGTGATGGTAAGACCGCGTTCGGAGTTGGAGACAATACGGTCCGCCATCTCGTCTGGGGCAAGACCGGAGTAGTTCCAGACCACACTGATTACGGGGATGTTGATGTCGGGGAGAACGTCGACGGGCATCCGCAAAACAACCAGCGGAGTCAGGATGATGAGCACCAACGCCATCACCACGAACGTATAAGGACGCCTGAGGGCTAATGCAACAATCCACATCGGGAAATCGCTCTCCAACCCTGAGTAGGGTAGAAATTGCACTTCCAGCACGCGCCCTTGGAGCTAAGATTCGGAGCCGCGCCTATTGGATTCAGTATTATAGAGAAGTTAAGGCTGTCCCGAGGGCAATCCAAGCTGTCTGCCGAGATTGCGGAAGAAACACTTTGGAGAACTACACACGCTAGTCGATCAAACTTCAGGACGATCCGAAATTCTTCCCGGCTCACGGAATGCCGGTAACTCGACGGTATCTCGTTGCAATCAAAACGACGCTGAGCAGGGTTGCAAACGCTTGCAACGAGTTGCAAAAATTATCAGTCTTGACACCAAGAGATTTCGAGTTGAAAGTAGCCTTGCGGGCTTGTCTAAAACCCTGCTCTTCCCCCCCCAAAAGGCACTCGCGGAGGAGATCTGTTAATGAAAACCACCAGGATGATTCGAAATTCCTGCTTTGCGTTGGTGATGGCGCTGTTGTGTTTCGCCCCCGGTGCGATAGCCCAAAAAGTTCAAATGAGCCCCACTAACGTTTCTGCGCTGACCGGCTATTCGGCAGTGCTGATGCATTCGCCTTTCACCGAAGACCGAAAGAAAAAGAAGAAGGTTGCGATGCCCGAAGGCGGAGCCGCGGCTCTGTATCTGGTTCTGGCCGGAGCGGCCTGCTTCGGAGCGATGTTTATCTATACCCGCCGCAAGGTGAGTACAGAAAAGGCTTCGTAGTCTAGCTTCAAACCTCACCTCAAACAGTTCGAGAATTACGGCGCGCCATACCGGCGCGCCATATTTTTTGGGAGGTTGATTCTCCTACCGACATCACCTCCCGGGCGCGTCGTTCGGGGGGCGGACCAACGGATCACTAGCGGCGACGGAGGACTCGCCGTCATGCTTGAGGCCGGTCTTGAGATCGTTCGAGCCCGGCGAGAGTTGCTTCAGCTTGGACAGCCAGACGCTGGCCTTCTGTTTGGCTTCCTCGATCTGTTGCGCGGTCATCAACTTCGTCATCGATCCGCGCGACTGGAAGGCGCGCTCAGTGGCCACCAGATACCAGGTGTAGGCATTCACGATATCGTCGGCGTCGCGCCGGCGAGCCAGGTAGAGTTGCGCCAGCGCCAGCTGAGCCGCCGGCACACCCGCCTCGGCCGCCTTCTTCAGCAGCGCCGATTCATCGGCCGAGTCGCCCTCGCCAGTGTGCATTCCCTTCGGCGTATCGAGTAGTGCGTGGCCCGCGCCGGATTGGCTGAGCGTCATGAACAACAGCTCCACACGACTCGACACTCCTACTTTGTCGAAAATTCGAAAGAGATAATTCTTGATGGTGTGTTGACTCAGCTTCAGGCGCTCCGCAATCTCGCGGTTGGTCAAGCCCTCGGCAATGCACCGCACTACTTGCAACTCGCGCTCAGATAGCAGCTTCATGCCGCTGGCGTTCACCGCTCTCACCGTAGGAGAACTTGCCAGAGCCTCCACCGCAATTCGCAAGGCCTGCATGCTCGCCCACACCTGGCCCTGGTGCACACAGTGCACGCACTTGCTCAGCAGTTCCACCGGTTCGTTTTTTCCGAACCATCAGAGCGCGCCGGCGCGAAAGGCGCGCAAAACGGCCTCGTCCTTCGACGATTCGGGCAACAGCACCGCTCGCGTGTTGAGATGGAGCGCCCGCAGTTCGCGCAGCACTTCGAACCCGAGCGAGGGCTGCTCATCGAGATTCGAACTGATCACCAGCACATCGATGTGCTCAGAGGTGAGGGCAGCAATCAGGCCGGAGGAATCGGATTCGAACGCGATCACTTCCAGGAGCGGGTCGAGTTTCAGCGCATCCGCCAGCAGCCGAGTGTAGATCGGCGAACTGTCGGCCACCAGCACTCGGATCATGCCATTGCCGGACGCCCGGTGATCACGCTTCATGTGGCACCACGACTTCGAAACCAATGACTTCGAAATCATGACTTCGAATCATGATTTCGACTAAGGAGTCAATTCCGATCAGCAGTCCAGGGCTCTGGGGGAAAAACCTTGGCGGAGGGACTGTAAAAGCTGATCATATCCAGCCCGAGGTTCGCTCCGCAACCTCGAAGTGGCAACGGCCGGCACAGGTTGCATAATCTTGCACAGGATGCGCTCCACCGGTACCTAACCATTCCCGATTCGGTTCAACCTTCCCCTCGGTCGACCTCTCTAAGATTATTAGACGTAGCAAGTTACGGGATTGCTGCGCGGCTAGTCAAGCAGGATCTGAGCGCTGCCGGCGCTGCAATCGATAATCCGATGGAGAATATCATCTCTGGTCCCATTTTCTCTATCTGTGGACCTATATACCCTGCACCAATAGAGGCGTACCACAGTGAGAGCCTGTACCTCTTGCAGCATTCTGCAATCGGCAGTAGGCTTAACTTAGTTGGGAAAGCCATCCGGAGAACAGTTCGACCACACTCCTCCCCCGTGGTGAAGCTGTTCCGATGCGATGACAGTTACGAGGACTGGCCCCTCGAAGGTGCCATTGACAGCTACTTGCGACATGATAGTATCTCGATGAAATTACTTGTAAATACTCCCCAATTGTTGGCTGTGGACCCCAGGAATGCGGGTTGCGCAGTCAAGTGTAGGTTGCAAGTTCCCGACCGGGTGTGCGGACGGTTGCAATCGGTGCGGTAGGACCGCAGCGATCAGCAGCAGGCGTAACTCCCCGGCAGGAAAGATGTTCCTCCCCTCGTGATGTGTCAGTTTATCCCCCCTTGATCTCACCAGAGATCGCGGCAAGGTCTATTTATTGGCAGTTCAGGGTCGCACTGAGAGGTGTGACTCAGAGGGCGAAGCTATGTCTGTGAGCACGGTAAGCTGGCAACCGGTCAATCCGCAGCTGAATGCGCAGGTGGTCGATGCGTCGACCACGACTCCCGTGCTCGGAGCCGAGACCGAGAATTGGTACGCGCTGCACACCCGGCCCCGGCATGAAAAGCTGGTGGCCCATCGCCTCAACGAGCGCGGTGTAGAGACGTTCCTGCCAGTGGTCACCGAAGTCCATCACTGGAGCGATCGCAAGAAGTCGGTGCAGCTGCCGCTGTTCAGCTGCTATGTGCTGGCCCGCTTCGTGCCCAACCGCGCCGACCGCCTGCAGGTGCTTCGTGTCGGTGGCGTGCTTGGACTGGTGGGCAGCGGCGGCGAAGGCACTCCGATTCCGGATCAGCAGATTGACGCCGTCCGCCTGCTGGTCGATGGCGCAATGCCCTGGACTCCGTATCCGTTTCTGAAGATCGGGCAGCGCGTCAGGATTCGCGGCGGCGCTCTTGAGGGCCTCGAAGGCATTCTGGTTTCGCGCAATGGAAACCAGACCCTGGTGATCTCG
>Ga0210388_10000645_pt1 | contig 27997 bp, 26 predicted proteins | sample IncBWC19OmetaG_FD_155485 | JGI IMG/M metagenome (GOLD analysis project Ga0210388, IMG submission 155485) | Forest soil microbial communities from Barre Woods Harvard Forest LTER site, Petersham, Massachusetts, United States - Inc-BW-C-19-O ...
TTCAACGCGCCGCCGAAATTTATCATGCACGGGCAATTTATCGCACGGAAGTGGCGCTTTACTCGGTGCTGCCACTGGCCTCGATCGTTCTCGGGGTGGTGGTTTTGTCCCAGGCCTTTTTGGTATTGAGCATGTTTTTACCGATGATTGTCATGATTTCAAGCCTGAGCGGCGAAGGAGGTTGAACCAGCAATCCGGATAAAAATATTTTTGCATGGAATTTATTCTGACCAGTTTATTTGGAGCGCTCCTGGGTATCGCGATCATCCTGGTGCCCGGCATCGCGTTTTCATTCCTGGTTCATTACCTGCTCTCCATGCCCATGAACCGGCGCGATCGCGCGCGTTTTTTTCTGGATCTGATGGAAACCGCGCTCAACCGCGGCCAGGCGATGGAGCAGGCCATCCTGTCCGCCGCAGAAAGCCGCGACCGCGTGATGGGGGTCCGGTTTTACATGCTCGCCGCTTATATTGAGGACGGCGCCCGACTGGGCGAAGGTTTGGAAAAAGTGCCGGCTTTCCTGCCGCCGCAGGTCAACGCCATGCTCCGCGCCGGTGAAAAGCTTGGTGATCTGAAAAAGGTCCTGCCTGCCTGCCGCGAAGTTCTGCGCGTGGCTACGGACACCGTCCGCAACACGACCCATTATATGGTCGTAATTTTGCTGGTATTCGCGCCAATCTGCATCTGGTTGATCACGCTGATGATGGTGTTTGTGGTGCCAAGATTCCGGGATGTCGCCCGCGGCATGGGGGTGACACCGTGGCCGGTTTCCCGTTTTCTATTTTCAATTGTGCCGCAACTGATCGGATTCGAGATCGCGGTCTTCGTGATTTTGACGGGGATGGCGGCGCTTTACATCGGAGGACCCTCCTTTGTCCGTTGGTTTCAATTCCGCTCCGTGCCGGTCGTGGACTGGATCGCCTGGCACGTGCCCTGGAAGCGGAAGAAATTATTGCGCGCCTTTTCCGCGATGCTCGCCGTGTTGCTCGACGGCGGCGTGCCGGAAGGCGAAGCCGTCCGTCTGGCCGGCGAGTCCACGGCGAATGAGATCTGCCGCCGCCGGGCCCGCCGCGTCATCGCCGCGCTGGAGCGGGGTGAAAAACTGGACGACGCGGTGCGCGTTTTTGACGACACCGGCGAATTTCACTGGCGGCTGGCCAATGCGGTCCACTCGCGTTCAGGATTTCTGGACGCGCTGCGCGGCTGGCATGCCGCGCTCGATGCGAAGGCGTTTCAACAGGAGGAAACCGCCACCCACATGATGACCAGCGGGTTGGTGATCATGAACGGATTGGTGGTGGGACTCATCGCCGTGGGCATGTTCGGCCTGCTCATCATGATTTTGAAAGGAGTTCTGAACGCGACATGAGAACAAAACAAAAACAACGGGGTTTTCTCATGATTGATGCGGTGGCGGGGCTTGCCATTCTGGTGATCGCCATCATTCCGCTCGGTTATTCCTTCGCTCGGGAACGCCGGGCATTGCATATCGAATACAACCGGGCGGTCCTCGTCGAGATGGTGGACGGCGAAATGGAGATACTTTCGGCCGGGGCAGGGAAAAATCTACCGGATGGGCCGCAAGATTATCCGGTGACGTCCAGCGCCCTGGACAGGGTGCCTCCGGGGCATTTCAAGCTGACAAAATCCGGCCAAAACCTCCGGCTCGAATGGTCGGCGGATGAAAAATGCGGCATCGGACCGGTGTTTCGCGAATCCGTGCTCAAATGAAATTATTTCCCCACAAAGACTCTGTTCGGAAGCGCACCGGCATGACGTTGCTCGAATGCCTCGTCTATATCGCGGTGTTTGCCATCCTCATGGGCGTGGGGACGGCGGCGTTTTATTTTTGCTGGGATCACACGCGGGCGACGGTCTCGACGGCCACGGTAGTTGAATCGGCCCTGCGGGCGGGGGAAACCTGGCGGGCGGATGTCCGTGCGGCCACCGGAAAAATCATCATGTCCGAAGCCGCTGACGGCGAAGTGATCGAGATTCCCGGTCACGCCGGCAAGGTGATTTACCGTTATCGCGGCGACGAGTTGTACCGCGAAAATGGCGACACCGGCCGCTCCCGTCTGGTGTTGGAAAAGGTCGTCCATTCAACCATGCAGACCGAGGCGCGCGCCGGGGTCACAGCGTGGCGCTGGGAACTGGAATTGAAACCGCCGCGCCAGATGCGAGACTTTCCGGTGCGATTTACGTTCCTATCCGTATCCCCTGAATCATGAAAATCCATAGAGCCAGCCGACTGAAATGTGAATCGGGAATGGTGATGACATTGATGTTCGTCATCCTGCTGACGATCATGATGATCCTGGTCACGGCGGAAAGCCGTTCCCTTTATGTTTTGCATCGCGAGGTGAAGCTTTTGGAGCAGCAGCAGGTCAAGCGACTGGATAATGCCGCAACCAATACGACCGCCACGGTTGATTCAAGATTGCCATGAACACGAGCAGCCCGGCCATTTTGAAAGCGAGGATGATGAAGCAATCCATCGCCTGCCTGGCGTTCGGTGTGGCCAGCCTGCTGCCGGTCATCGGAGTGCTATGTGCGGTGCCGGCCCTGGTCTATTCCTTTTCTGCGCGGCAGAAAGAAAAGCTTTTCTGGAACCCGGCCCGGCCGCACCGGATCATCGGGCTGATCTGCGGCGCGCTGGGCGGTCTGATCTGGGGGGCGGTCGCTACGATCGTCGTATACCATATGCTTAACCCCGGGACATAACCGGGCGGTTTGTTTCTTCCTTCCGCTGACCATTCAGGACGAATTCTCTTTTATTGCGAAACCAGACACTGCGTGTCTGCCATTCTCCGGTTGTGCCTTTGACACAAGGGATTGCGTGAAAAAAATAATTTAAAATCGGATGCGCGGCGCAACGGGGTGTTCGGCGGAGTCATGTTAAAATTTGAAATTCGAATGACGGAAGCGGAACCGCATGCGAATTGCGGATCTGCGGGTTTCTCCTGCGCCAAGGCTTCCGCCTTCTCCCGCATGCGGGATATGGCGGACAAGATGGAGGACAAGGTGTTCTTTGACATATTGCAGATGATAGACGGCAAACGGGGCATCATGGTAGCCGCGCAGTCCTTATATATCCGATCGCCCTTGTTTCCAAGAGGCGGTGCGCAGGGACTGCGCGCTCTATCATGTCTTGAACCGGGGCGTTTTCAGCGAAGCCGGTGAATTTATCCGAGTTAATCCGAGCTAATCCGACCTAAAAAAGTTATAAGTGATGGGTTATGAGTTGAAGTGGCTCGAACCAATGCAGGCGGGACGCCAGTGCTACGGTCCGAGCCGGAAGGGCCACAAAACCCGGCCAATTCAAGGTAAATCAAGGTAAATCAAAGGACGAGGATAACGATGACGATGAGGAAGATGATGATTCCCCCAACCAATCTTCCCTTTAAAAGTCGCAAGTTTTACACGTGACCGAAGTGCCGCAAGGTCTGATACACGATGAGCGCGGCGAAGTAGGCCAGGCCAGTCATGTAGGCGATTTGGAAGAGCGGCCATTTCCAGCCGCCGGTTTCGCGCCGGACGACGGCCGTGGTGGAGAGGCACTGGGCGGCGAGGATGTAAAACACGAGCAGGCTCGCGCAGGTCGCGGTGTTGAAGATGGGCGTGCCGTCAGATCGCGTGGCGCGTCGCAGCGAATCGTAGAGAGAACTGCGGTGATTTTCGTCCGTGTTGTCACCCACGCCGTAGACGATGGCGAGCGTGGAGACGATGACTTCGCGGGCGGCGAACGAACTGAAAATGCCGATGCCGATCTGCCAATCATAGCCGAGCGGCGCAATGGCAGGTTCGATGAAGTGGCCAATTTTGCCGGCGAAGGAATTTTGCAACGAATGTTGCGCGGTCAGATGGTCGGCCTCGGCGCGGGCCTCTTCGGCCTTCGTCTGGTCGCCGGCCTTTTCAAACTGGGCGGCCTGTTCGTTCAGCGCAATGGCGGTGGCCGGCGGCGAGGATTTGGGATAATACGACAGCGTCCACAATATCAGCGAGATGCCGAGGATGATGGTTCCCGCCTGCTTCACGAAGATTTTTGCGCGGTCAAACGTATGCAGCAGCGCGACGCGCAGCATGGGCACGCGGTATTGCGGCAGCTCGATCATCAGCGGCTTGCTGCCGCCGGGCAGGATGGTGCCGCGAAAAATCAGCGCCATCACGAGCGCGGTGATGACCCCGAAGGCATAGGCCGCCGTGAAAATAATCCCGGCTTTCAGGGGCGAATTGGGAAACAACAGCGCGGTGACCATCGCGTAAACGGGGATGCGGGCGGAACAGGCCATCAGCGGGGTGATGAGGATGGTCACCAGGCGGTCGCGTGGGTTTTCGATGACCCGCGCGGACATGATGGCCGGGATCGCGCAGGCGTGCGCGGAGAGCATCGGCACGAAGGCTTTGCCGGGCAGCCCGAACTTGCGCATGATCTTGTCCATGACGAAGGCCGCGCGCGACAGATAGCCGGTGTCCTCCAAAATCGAGAGCGCAAAAAACAGGATGCAGATCTGCGGCAGGAAAACGAGGATGCCCCCGACGCCGCCGATGACGCCGTTGACCATCAAGTTTTGAAAATCGCCGTCCGGCAGTTTGGAGCCGACCCAGGTGCCGATATTGCTGAACAGGTGGTCGATCAAGTCCATCGGGATTTTCGCGAGCCAGAAAATGAGCGCGAACACGAACAGCATTACGATGTGAAAAATGACCACGCCCCAGACCGGATGCGTGAAAACATCATCAAGCTTGTCCGTCCACGCGGAACGCTGCCGGGCGACGGCGTCCATGACGTTCGTGGAGATCTTTTCCGTCCATTCGTAGCGCGCCTGAAACGTGCAACCGCTACATCCGCCGCAGGCCGGGTCCACGTGGCTCACCGACTCGGGCATGGTACCGGTGACGAGGCGGTTCAATTCGGTTTTTAATTCAGCGATGCCGTTGCCGTTGCGGGCGGACACCGGCACGACGACGCAGCCCAGCTCTTTGCGCAGCTTCGGGACATCAATGAGGATGCCGTCGCGATGCGCCATGTCCATCATGTTCAACGCCACGACGACGGGAACTTTTTTTAATTCGAGAACCTGGCTGACGAGGAAGAGGTTGCGTTCAAGGTTTGTCGCGTCCACGACCACGAGCACGGCAGACGGCGTTTCGTGCTCCAGTTTTCCCTGCAGCGCATCGCTGGCGAGCTTTTCATCCGGCGAATTGCTGTCGAGGCTGTAAAGGCCGGGCAAATCCACCACGACGACCTGCTTGTGGTCGAGATGCAGGCGGCCGACCTTGCGTTCAACGGTGGTGCCGGGAAAGTTCGCGGTCTTGGCGCGCAGGCCGGTGAGCGCGTTGAACAGGGTGGTTTTGCCCGCGTTCGGATTGCCGACGAGCGCCAGCGTGAAGGCGTGATGCGGATGCGGCGCGACCTCGGTGTCGTGCGCGCTCATGCGCCGTGCTCTTCCTTCAGCGCACAGTGGTCGGGCGAACAGATTTCCACACGCACGCGCGAGGCGAGTTCGGCGGAAAGCCCGAGGCGGGAACCAAAAATTTTCAGGATCAGCGGGTTGCCCGCGCGGACGAGTTCAACCCGCCGGCCCACACATACACCAAGGGTCTTCAGCCGTTGCGTGTCCTCGTCATCCGTATCCACCTGACGCACGACCGCGCAGGTACGCGCCGGCAATTCGTCCAGGCGTACGGTGGCGGGCTGAGTGGTGGTTGTCACTGTGATGGAAAAATAAGCTTTTCCACAGGCATGTCAAACCCGTGGCCGGTTTTGGATGGTGGCGGCTTGCCATTTATTATCGGTGAATTGCACTTCACCGAGAAAGTTTGAAAAAATGCGGCTTTTGGGGCAATTTGGCGGCATGAATTGCAAGTTGATCGTCCCGCTATTATTCGTCGCGTGGGCCCTGGCCGGCTGCAACCAAGGCGCACCGCCTGCACCCAAGCCGGTGACCATGGACGACCTGCTGCCGAAGCACGCGCAGCCAAAATTGCCGACGATGAAAATTTATCTCGGTGCGGAAACATTCGATGCCGAGCTGGCGTTGACGGGACCGGAAGAGATGACCGGCATGATGTTCCGCACCAACATCCAGGACTCGGACGCGATGCTGTTTGTATTGCCGACGACACAGCAGGCCGATTTTTGGATGAAGAACTGCCCCGAGTCCATTTCCGCCGCCTACATTTCGCCGGATGGCGTGATCCAGGAGATTCATCACCTGGAAAAGAACGATACGAACGGCGTGGTTTCCGCAACCGGCAACATCCGCTTTGTGCTGGAAACCTCGGACGGCTGGTTCACGCGCCACAACGTCGGCACGGGCACGTTGATCCGCACCGAAAAAGGTTCACTGCCGCAAACCTTTTTGAACGAACGCTGAATGCTCACGCTGGAAAATCTTTCCGCGCTGCTAGGGCAAAACCGCGCCGCCGCGTCCGCGCGCGTGAAGGAATTTTCCATCGCCGGCAGAAAATTCAGCTTCAACTCGCGGCCCGCGATCATGGGGGTCGTGAATCTTTCCGCCGATTCATGGTATCGTGAAAGCGTCTGTTTGACGGCGGAATCGGCGATCTTGCGCGGGAAGGTTTTGGCGGCGCAGGGCGCGCAAATCATCGATGTCGGGGCGGAATCCACGCTGGCGCACGCGGCGCGCGCAGATGGTGCGGCGCAGAAATCCAAATTGATCCCCGTCATCAAGGCGTTGCGCCGGGAGAAAATCTTGGTATCGGTCGAAACCTATTCTCCCGCCGTCACGCGAGCCTCGCTGGAGGCGGGCGCGAATGTTCTGAACCTCACCGGCACGGCCGGTTCCCGGGAAATTTTCAAAATGGTGGCCGCGCATGATGCGGCGGTCATCATCTGTTACGTCGCCGGGAAAAATGTCCGCGAGGTGGAAGAGTTTGATTTGAGCAGCGATCCGGTGCCGATGCTGCGGGAATTTTTTGCGCGACAGATCGAGCTCGCGCAAAAATGCGGGGTGGAAAAAATTTTCATCGATCCGGGCCTGGGTTTTTACTACCGCAATCTGCAGGACAGCGCCGTGCGTGTGCGGCATCAGATCAACATTTTTCTGAACACCTTCCGGCTGCGCGAACTGGGGTTTCCCGTCTGCCACGCGCTGCCGCACGCCTTCGAATTTTTCCAGGATGAAGTCCGTTGCGCCGAGCCTTTCTTCGCCGTGCTGGCATCGCTCGGCAAAACCGACCTGTTCCGCACCCACGAAGTCCCGCGCATCCGGGCGGTGCTGGAGACGTTGCGGGCGTTTTAGGTCAATTTTTCGGCAAAGATGGCAGTGTTTAATGGTGGAACGAGCACCTCACCCCGGCCCTCTCCCCATCGGCTCCGCAGACTCCGCCGACGCGGAGAGGGAGAAACGCTCACAGCGTCTTGACACTGGAACGCTCCGGATGGCTCCTGGGTTTGCAGTGCGAATTCCCGTTTGCCTCATTGCTGGTTTTGGGATAAGTTTCCGGCCATTTTGCATGAAAATTTTTATTGATGGAAAGCTTTGCTCCGAGCGTGATGCGAAAATCTCCGTGTTCGACCACGGCCTGCTTTACGGCGACGGCGTGTTCGAGGGCATCCGTGCCTACAACGGCCGTGTGTTCAAGCTGAAGGAGCACATCGACCGCCTCTTTTATTCCGCGAAGGCCATCCTGCTGGATATCCCGATGACCCACGCGCAGATCTGCAAGGCCACCGTTGACACCATCCGCGCGAACAAGCTGCGCGACTGCTACGTGCGTCTCGTCGTCACGCGCGGCGTGGGCACGCTCGGCCTGAATCCGCGCAGTTGCAAGAAGCCGTCCGTCATCATCATCGCCGGCAAGATCCAGGTGTATCCGCCGGAGCTTTATGCGCGCGGCATGGATATCGTGACCGTGCCGACCGTGCGCAACCTGCACAGCGCGGTCAACCCCGCCATCAAGTCGCTCAATTACCTGAACAACATCCTCGCGAAGATCGAGGCGAACAACGCCGGCGTGGAAGAGGCCGTGATGCTCAACGCCGAAGGTTATGTGGCCGAAGGCACCGCGGACAATCTGTTCATCATCAAGAACGGCGCACTGCTAACGCCGCCGTTGTCTGCGGGCGCGCTTTACGGCGTGACGCGCGGCACGGTGATGGAACTGGCCGAGCAGGCGGGCATCAAGGTCTCCGAGACGAACCTGACGCGCTACGACCTGTTCTGCGCCGATGAATGTTTTCTCACCGGCACCGGCGCGGAGATCATGCCCGTCATCAAGATTGACGGTCGGGTGATCGGCACCGGCAAGCCCGGCAAGCTCTCGAAAAAGCTTATCGAGGAATACCACGCGCTGACGCAAGTCACCGGCGAGCCGATTTGAATTCGATTAGGCGATAAGAATCCGCGAACAAATTTTGTTCGCGGATTTTTCTTATGCCGGATGCGTTCGATCAGCGTAGTTTTGTTTCCCCTCACCCCGGCCCTCTCCCTTGGGGAGAGGGGGAAACGCTCGCAGCGTTCTGGCAAAGTGATGATCGGCTTCTGCTCGATATGGTCAGGGTTTTAAGAATGTGGCCAGCGGCTGTTCCTTCTCCCCAAGGGAGAAGGTCAGGATGAGGGGAAAGCAAGCGGACTAAACCCTTGGCACGTTCGTCACGTAAATCATCGCGCCTTTATCATCAATCATCCGCACGGACAACGTATCGCTTGATAATGATGCCGCGATAAAGCCGGAGCAGCCGACGCCGAATTTTGTTTGCGGGAGTTTCCTAATTACCGTGCGCGGCTTGGAACCGCCGCCGGTGCAGAAGAAGTTGATCTTGCCCGATTGCAGGTGCTGCAGGTCGTGGTCGTGGCCGTTGAAATAGACCTGCACGCCATATTTTTCCAACAACGGCAAAATGTGCTCCACGACGTAAGGCGTGTCGCCGTGTTGTCCGCCGGAATACACCGGATGATGGCCGATGACGATCTTCCACGGCGCGGTCGAGGCCGCGAGCGCGGTGTTCAGCCATGCTACCTGGTGCGGGACGGTCTCGGGTTTGAGATTGCCAACGAAATCCAGTTCGTCGTCATCCAGCTTGGACATCGGCGTGGTGTCGATATAGAAAAAATCCACGACGTTGTTTGCGTCGATCTTTTCCGTGCGGGTGTAATACCGCGCGGGCATGTTCCAGCGCTTGCTGGTCCTGGAATATTCGATCTGCGCGTCGCAGTTGCCGTGGTAATCGTGGTTGCCGAGGATGGACCACCATGGCACTTGCAGCGATGGTTCGGTGTAAACCTTTTCAAACGAGCTTTGCCACTGGGGATCATCCACCGACTTGACGCCGTTCTCGTAAAAATTATCGCCCACGGCCACCACGAATTTCGCCGCGGATTGTTCCCCGGCGATGCCCATCTGTCTGGCAACCGCCATCTGGTCGGGTTCGCCGTTGCGGCCCCAGTCACCGACGAGCAGAAAATTCAGCGCCTCCGCCCTGGCATCGGCGGCGAAGAGCTTTTGCGCGAGCACGGGCGAGAGTGCGGCGGCTTGCGTGGCGACGAACAGCGTGCGGACAAATTGACGGCGGGTTTGCATCATAAAACAGGAGACGAAAATAACACCGCTCCCGTTTCAGCAAAGAAACAATTTGGTGACGCTCTACGGCGAACTGGTGGCCGGCGGCGTGCTGAACTCCACCGCCTTTTTCGGCGTGACTTCCGCGACGACGAGGTGCATCCAGCCCTGGTCGGTTTCGCGGACGTAGTTCACGTCCCACGCTTTCCAGCCGCGTTTGCGCGCCTCGTTTTCCGCGACGGAGGAGGCCGCGAGCTTCACATCAGTGACGCGGGCCTGGCCGGTGACTGTGTGGCCCTGGTGCACGGTGATCTTGAACGCATCGGAGCCTTCATCCTCGACAAAATATTTCGGCTGGGCGGTGAGGTCCTGGTTAAAATCGTCGTTGAAGGAATGTTCCGGCGGCGTGGCACATCCGGATACCAGGCAAAGGGCGGTGGCGAGGAGTGGAACGACAAGGTACGGCAGCGAGCGGATCGTTTTCATGGTTCAACTGTAGCACTTCTCCGCCGTCTGGCAACCGGGCTTTGCGGTAATGAGTCAGTTGGTTGGTTGGGACAGCGCTGTTCCCGGCGGTGAAGCCGCCGGCCGCGTACGATGAAGCGTGGGGCTCGCCTTCCCGCATGCGGGATTGCGACCTCGACTCCGCTCGGTCGCGGACGGCGCAGCGCGCCGTCCCTACCAAAATGCCCCGCAACCGGGCTTTGAACTTGAGTTTCCGCGCCAAGCTGGTTAAGTCAATTGAACGCGCCAGACTATGGACAAAAAAGAAATCGCCGAAATCCTCCGCCAGGAGGTCGGGCAACTAGAAGCCACCATCAAAAAAACCTCGGAACGCTGCGAACGTCTGAAACGATTTGTGATCGACCTCGAAGACGAGATCGAGGCCGCCGGAGGCAAAATAAAACCCCCCGCGCCCGTCGCCGACAGCAAGTTCCGCAAGGCGATTGACGCCGTCTTCGGCGAAGAGCCCAAAGGCCCGCGCAAGTAAAGTCCTCTTTGCCAAATGTACGCGGGTTAAACAACAACCCCAACGGGGTTGCAGACATCAGCCCAATGTTGCCACGATGGAATCGTGGCTACGTTGGGTTGGCGGATAATAAATCATTCCAACCCTGAAAGGGTTGAATCAGGCGGATGATGCTACAACCCTTTCAGGGTTGAAAACGTATGGGACGATTGACCCAGGGTAGCTCGTGCCTCGCAACCCTGGGCTGAAGGCTGGAATCCCGTTGGGATTCTGGATTGGCGTAACTCCGGCAATGCGCCAAAATAGGTCGGGCAAAAATCGTTTGAATGGGTGCAGTGTTCACTTGCCGCTGTTTTCCCTGGCCGTTTCCATCATTTCGTCAAAGCTCTGCTTGCCGCCAAAATAGTCGTAATTGGTTCCATAACTGAACAACGTGGTCTGGTGCAGGAATTCATTCCATTGTCCGCAATGATAGGCATACCAGGCATAATTATGATGATAGCCGGCTAGATCCGGATTGAGCTGGAAGAATCGATCGTAGGCGGCTTTGATATCCGGCCAGACGTCGGGTTGCTTCCAGTAGTTGTCCTGGTCTGATTTATCGACGTAGCCCCGGCAGTAGTTCCAGTGGGCGTCCACCAAGATGAGGGGAACATTTCCGCCCCAACTGAGATTGGTGACACATTCGCGGCCAAAGGCGAGCATGTCGTCGCGGGAGCCATACCATTTGGGCTCAAGATAAAAAAGTTTGGAGGTGCAAATCTCATAATTGTTCGGATCCAGTTGCATGCCGCGATTGAACCAAATTTCCATGCGGTCGCGTTCGCCGCCCTGTCCCAGCAGGACATCCATCATTTGATTCGGGATGCGGACGTCCTGGGGATTGATTTTCCAGGCATGATTCACGGCGTCCTCCGCGGCGGCGAGGTTTTTCTCAAATTCCCTCTCGCCGTCCTCGGTGACGGTGCTTGCATAACCATTGCCCCGGGCAAACCATCCCAATTTCACGCAGACCTCGGCTTTCAACAGCCACATGGTCGCGTCATCCGACCATGATTGGAAAACCAACGGTTCCATGCGTGCCCACAGTTTGGGATACTGCTCTTTGCTGCCGGACCAAAGATTCAGGTACTCACTACAGGCATCATAGACTTCTTCCCTTGGCGTATGGCTGTCATTGAGCATGTTGAAGAGGTTTTCTTCCGTCTGTTGGCTTAGGGAATCCATTTCCGGTGTCCAGTCATTGGAATTTTTTCTCGCATAGAGGAATTGTTGAATGGTCCGGAAGCCGGAATAAAATTTCCGGACATAAGGATACGGGCTGTCCTGCATGGCGAGGGCGTCCTGATAAAATGCATCGGTAAACGCATCCTTATCGTTTGTCTGCGACATCGCGAATTTGATGTAGAGATACTTCACCATCGGGTCCTTGCAGCCGGAGCGAACGGCGGCGGCGGCGTTGTCGCCGATAATTTTCGCGCAAGGTTCGTTGTTGCTGAAGACACCCGTTTTATAACAGGCGGCTTCGGCCAAAGCGGTCACAGCATGCTCGTTCCAACGGAAACTTTTATATTTGGATTTTTGATAGACCTCGACGGTGCTCTGATAGTTCCAATCCAACTGCTCCTGCTTGTCCGGATCGTCGGAAGTCCGCCGGACGTATTTCGCGTCGCCGCATCCGCTGGTGAACAGGGAGATAGAAACGCATCCCGCCAACCACAGGAAAGCCCCGGCCCGAAGTGTTTTCATGCCGCCGAAATAATCAAAATCGGCCGGCGACACAATGATTTTTTGCGGGAGAATCCAATCATTGCCAAGACCTTGGGTGTGGCGTCGAGGCTGTGCCTCGACCGGTTGAGCCACAGGCTCAACGCTACACCATCAATGAAGGTTCAGGCGATAGCCCTTATCAAACATCAAACCCAGCAAAATGCTCGCAATCGTTCTCATCAAAAGAATGAGCCGAAAACGGACGGGATTTCTTTGACGACAGCGCGCAGGCTTGAGCCGCGGGCGCGCAACTCGGCATCGAGTTGTTCATCGGAGCCTTTTGGGCTTTCCAAGGCATGGCGCACTTCAACGGCATGCTCGGCAAAGCGTTCCGCGTGCGGATGACGCGGGTCAGTCCAGTGCCGGAGCAGCCGTTCGCGAAACGCGGAATCACGCCAGACAAGCCGCCCATATTCCAGCTTGGCATACTCCTGATGATGGATTCCGTTGATGAACACGATGGGAATCTATCAAGTTTTGCCCATCGAGCAACCCTACGTGCTTGCACCAGCTTCCCGTCCCAGCAAGATGCAATCAGGATCGAGTTTGCGGGCGAGGGAAAAATATTTTTTTGCTTCTGGGATGTTGCCCCTGCGCGATTCGGCGGTGCCGATGTCACAAGCGTTGAGCGCCCGCCCCGATCGGCCGGTGGAATTACGCATGGCTTCATGGAGCAAATCCAAAGCTTCATCATATCTTCCCATCCCGACCAATACGCTTCCGCGCGTACCTTTGTATGAAATGATTGATGGATCATGTTTCAGTGCCAGACGCGATGCGGTATCGGCCCTGGGCAGTAAATCCGGCTTGCCCGTCAGGGCACAGTTGTAAGCGAGATTATTCAGTAACAAGCAGTCCAAGTTTTTATTGTCCTTATTTCTTCCCACCAGCCGGGCATAGGCACGCATCGCTTCCGGATATTTTTTATCCATGTAGAACACATGGGCGGCGGCTATTTTGAGGCGGATATCTTTAGGAAAGAGCGCCGCGCCACGATCAATCCATTTTTGCGCTCCGACCAGATCTTTTCTAGTGTAACATTCGTCCGTTTCATAATGGTAGCGCGCCGCCAGATTTGCCTCGATGTTATCCTGCTTTATCCGCCAGATCTTCCAGAATAACCAAAGACCATCGTTGGGAATTTTACCAGCAGCCGAATTTATCATGCGCGGAAAAAGATCGAGCAGCATCATCAGTACGTTGACCAGCGCCAATGACACAAAAGGCACAAAACCCTCAAGCGGAGTGGAGTTTAGCTGTTCGTCCCACGGCACCAGATAAATGCAGCCAGCTAGAATCAAGGCGTTGGCCAAAGGCCCGCCCGCTTTATAAAAAAAATCCCTGGTCCGGAAGAAACGGGCCGTTGTGAAGGTGCCACGAATAAGTCCGCCATAGGCGATGACCCGGAAACGCCAGCGGATATTCACGAACAAAAATTCATAGACTACTTGGCCTGATCCGATATCGATGCTGAATATGCGTATCCCCAAAATCCGGCCGGCGACGGCATGTCCCACTTCATGAAGGACCGTCGATATCAACTGAAGCAGCAGAAATGCGGCGATATTCAGCAATAGTATGCCGAACATGCGGGTAACAGGACATACTATAGCAGGAACGGCCAGAACTCCCGGGATCAGAAATATCCAGAAAAGAAAAACATTTGTCCGATGATTCTGGTCTTCAAAGCAAGCGGGGCAAAGATTCTGGTCGCTGCCAAAAAAACGCTGGCGCCTTTTAAAGACGTCTGGCCGGACGTACTCAATTTGGCACCCATTACATTTCACGTTTCAACCCTTCTGCGCTTCCTTCGCCCACGTATCCTTCAACGTAATGGTGCGGTTGAAGACAAGTTTTCCGGGCGCGGAATCGTAGTCCAAGGCGAAGTAAGCCATGCGCTCGAATTGGTAACGTTCGCTCGCGCTGGCGTCCTTCAAGCTTGGCTCGCACTTCGCGGTGATGACTTCGAGGGAATGCGGGTTGAGATGTTTCTTGAAATCGCCGTCGGCATCGGGTTCGGGCACGGTAAACAGGCGGTCGTAGAGGCGCACTTCGGCATTCACGGCGTGTGGCGCGCTGACCCAATGGATGGTGCCCTTCACCTTGCGGCCGGAGGTGGCGCCGCCCATCTTGCTATCGAGGTCGGCGGTGCAGCGCAGTTCGGTGATGTTGCCGGCGGCGTCCTTGATGACTTCCTCGCACTTGATGATGAAGGCGTATTTCAGACGCACTTCGCCGCCGGGTTTCAGGCGGAAAAACTTCGGCGGCGGCACTTCCTGGAAATCATCGCGCTCGATATAAAGTTCGCGGCTGAACGGCACCTTGCGCGTGCCGGTCTCGGGCTGCTCGGGATTGTTGGTGGCGTTGAGTTCCTCGACCTTGCCTTCGGGATAGTTCGTGATGACGACCTTCAACGGGCGCAACACGGCCAGGCGGCGCAACGCGCGTTTGTTCAAATCCTCGCGGATGGCGAATTCCAGCACGCTCACGTCGGTGATGCCGTTGTATTTGGTGATGCCGATGTTATAAGCGAAGTTGCGCAACGCTTCGGGCGTGACACCGCGACGGCGGATGCCGCTGATCGTGGGCATGCGTGGGTCGTTCCAGCCGCTGACGAGTTTTTCGTCCACGAGCTGCATGAGCTTGCGTTTGCTCATCACGGTGTAGCCGAGCGAGAGGCGCGCGAACTCGTATTGATGCGGCAGCGGACGCGGCAGGTCGAGGCTTTCGAGAATCCAGTCGTACAGCGGGCGGTGCACCTCGAATTCGAGGGTGCAGATGCTGTGCGTGATGCCTTCGATGTAATCGCTCAGGCAATGCGCGAAGTCGTACATCGGGTAGATGGACCATTTGCCGCCGGTCTGATGATGGTCGGCGTGTTTGATGCGGTAGAGCAGGGGGTCGCGCAGCCAGATGTTCGGGGCGTCCACGATGATCTTGGCGCGCAACACGCGCGCGCCGTCGGGAAACTCGCCGTTCTTCATGCGCGTGAACAGGTCGAGGTTTTCCTCCACGCCGCGATCGCGGAACGGCGACGCCTTGCCGAGCCGGCGGTATTCATCCGTCTGGTCGGGCGTCATGTCGCAGACGAACGCCTTGCCCTTTTTGATGAGCTGGACGGCGAATTCATAGATCTGGTCGAAATAATCGCTCGCGTAAAACGGTTCGAGCTTCACATCGGAATGTTTGCGCTCCGCCTCGGACGTACCGAACACGGGCGGCATCGAGAAATCGGTCTTGCCGTCAACGACCTTCGTTTCCGGCGCTTTGCTGTGTTGCTTCAAGCCCAGCCGGTCTTCCGCCCAGTCGCCGATGAGCCAGTTCACATCGGCCTGAATGCTCTCGACGTATTCGATGTCCTCCTTCGTGGGGTTGGTGTCGTCCATGCGGAGGTTGCAGATGCCGCCGAACTCGCGGGCGATGCCGAAGTTCAGGCAGATGCTCTTGGCGTGGCCGATGTGCAGGTAGCCGTTCGGTTCCGGCGGGAAACGGGTATGGACGCGCGGATATTTGTGCTCGGCGACATGGCCGGCCACGATGTCGCGGATGAAATCCGAAGGCGCGGCGGGCGCGGGAGTATCTTTGTTTTCCAAGCTCATAAATTTTACGAAGGCTAACAAATAAAAGGACGGATGTCCAAAATGAACAAGACGGTTGTGTCAACGAACGTGAATGAGCTTTAACGATTTGCCGCTTGACGATGGGGAAAATAAGCCGCTAATTGGCTGTAATTTAGGAAGGGAAAGTCATGAAAATAACAAATCTATTTATCGCGCTGGCTATTTTTGTCGGTCTCAATCGCGCCCTGGCCCAAGGCACAACGGCGTTCACGTACCAAGGTCAGCTTCACGATACCGGCACGAATGCCAACGGCAGTTACACCATGACCTTCACGCTTTATGATTCAATCACCGGACCGACCAACCAATTGGGAGTGGTGACCGTCAGCAACGTCACGCTGCTCAATGGCTTGTTCACGGTGAACCTTGATTATGGAAATGTTTTCACCGGCAGCGCGCGCTGGCTTGAAATCGCTGTTCAATCGGGATCAGGCAACCCTGAAACATTGTCACCGCGCGTGCAGGTTTTGCCGTCGCCCTACGCGCTTTATGCCGGCAGCGCCGCCGCCTTCTCCAGCGGAGGTTGGAGCATGGGTGTCGGTAATTATGCATCTTTGCAAAACGCACTGCTTATCTTCAACAATGGCACGGCGGTCATGGGGTTGACGACGAACGCCAGCTATATTCCCAGCCTTTCCTCGATTCCAAAGCCACAGGTATTCACGAGCAGCGGGACGTTTGTGGTTCCTGCCGGTGTCAACCGGCTCGAAGTTGAGATGTGGGGCGGCGGCGGTGGTGGTGGCAATGGAAGCATGGGCACCGGTAATCCCGGTGGCGGCGGCGGCGGCGCGGGTGCCTATTCAGTGAATTATTTTCAGGTGACGCCGGGGGCCAGCTACACCGTCAATGTCGGCGGCGGTGGCATCAGTGGCGGGGGCAGCGGCGGCACCAGCAGCCTGGTGGATTCCTCAACCAATACGGTGCTCAGCGCGGGTGGCGGCGGCGGCGGTACGGCGCCCTCCGATAATTCACCCGGCGGCGGCGGGAGGGGCGGGCAGCAAAATGGTTCCTCGGTGACATTTCAAAGCGCCAATGGACAAGGCGGAGCCCTGAATACCGGCGGTGCTCAAAGCGGCGGCACGGGCGCGGCGGCAGTTCGCGGCGGCATGGGCGGCTGGTCAAATGGAAACTTCAACGGCTGCGTTCCCGGCGGTGGCGGCGCGGGCGGTCCGGGAAATCAAAGCAACACCACGAGCGGCGGAAATGGCGCCGCCGGAATGGTCATCATCTATTATTGACCTATGCGGGCGCTGCTTTTATTCCTCGCGTTTTTTACGGCGGTCAATGCTTTTGCCCAGAGCAGCAGCCATTTTGAGATCATGCGCAACATCATGGCCGGCGGTGGAACGACGGTCAGCAGCAGCGCGCATTTTCAACTCGACAGCACCATCGCCCAACCGCTGGCCGCCGTGCCCGGCAGTGCGCATTTTTCCATCCAGGGCGGATTTTGGATCCGTCCCGCACCCGTCTTTTTTGCGCCGATAAAGACCGGCACTAATTTTACGGTCTCCATCCAAACTGAATTGGGCGAGAGTTATACGGTGCAGTATGCCAGTTCCCTTTCTGCTTTGAACTGGCAGAATCTATTGAGCGTCACCGGTAATGGTTCGGTGATGACAGTGACCAATCCTGCGCTCGGCATCACCGACAGATATTACCGGCTCATGCAGCAGTGATTTTTTCAAATGGATTACCGACGGCTTATCATTTCGCACCTTTGCGTGTTTACGACTTTGCGTTAAATTCCAGTTATGCAACCGGAGAAATTCACACGGAAGTCACAGGAAGCGCCGGCCGCCGCGCAACTGCAGGTGCGGGAGAATCTTTGTTTTCCAAGCTCATAAATTTTACGAAGGCCAACAAATAGATGGGCGGATTTCCAAACGTGTCGCACCAAGGCCACGAAGGCCACGAAGGAAATTTATCTGGCGGGCAATTGTTTCTTTTCCAGCCATTGTTTGACAGCCAGGCCAACAAAGCCGTAAAAAATTCCAAGTCCGATCAAAATTGATGGCACGATCCACATCAAGAGACGATCTTCAATTAAACCAGCGTCCGGATTTTTTGCCGGATAAAGAATCATGACTTTGCTGCCAACGGGAAAGCGCGGCGGATTGCTGCCGCCGGTGGATTGGTTCGTATGCTGAGTGCCGGATTTATCTTGAAAGACAAAAACCGGACAGAAAACCGCGTTATCGCCAGAGCCATTTTGAATGGATCGTATGACCACCCCATCCGTGCAAACATAAACCAGGGACATTATGCTTGAAATCACCAACCACAAAATTCCGATCGCAATACCTGTCGGAGCCAAAATTCTCCAAGCAGCTATGGATTTGAGAATGATGTTCATTCCGTCTAACAATTTTACTGTTTTTCCACCACGGGAACATCTTTGTTTTCCAAGCTCATAAATTTCACAAAGGTTAACAAATCACGGGGCGGATGTCCAAACGTGTCGCGCGAAGGGCGCGAGGGCGGTGAAGGAGGCCGGTGTGGTTTTTTTGCGCTTTTATGCCCTTGCACCTTTGCATTAAATTCGGGGCATGCAATGGGATAAATTAAGGCACGCATCCATAAATTCAAAAATCCTTAGATTTATTTTCTTTGTAATGCCTGTCGGCGGCAGATCCCTCAATTCAGGGGAGGAAACTTTGGCGCGCGAAACAGTTGAAGGTCAAAGCGGGGCGGACATCCGAGAGAGTAAACCCAGGTGCAACTTTACTTTGACAGAGTAAACTTTGTTTGCTAAAGTCAGTTGCAGAGTTGGCTTTTGGGTTGGTGTTCTTTGACATAGCCGGCGATGCCGGCGTTAAATGAGTCTCGAGTCTCGGGTTTCGAATTGCGGGTCGATCGAGGCACAGCCTCGACGCTACACCGCTGGCGCGGAGGGAAAAGGGGACTGATGGGCCGGCGGCACGCCATCCCTCCCGGAACTCGGAAACGTGTTTTTTTGGTCAAAACGAACCCATTTTTATTGCGTAAACATTGGGTTTCTCGAAAAAATGAACCGAAAACGAAGCCACGAAGTGGCGATGAGCAAATAGGCCTCACCCACAGGGACGCGGGTGCTGGACCTGATTCAAGGTAAATCAAACCAAATCAAACCAAATCCGATTAAAAAATTGAGGAAGACGATGAGGAAGAGGATGAGAATGATTTCCAGACACCGGCCGAATCCAGCAAGAGACTTGACGAACCGAGCGGGAAGACGGATTCATTAGCCATGCAACCAGAGAAATACACACAGAAGTCCCAGGAGGCGCTGGCGGCGGCGCAAGGCCTCGCGCGGGAACGCACGCATCAGGAGATCGATGGCGAGCATCTCGCGCTCGCGCTCATCCAGCAGGAGGACAGCCTCATCCCCGATCTGCTGGCGCGCATCGGCGTGCAGTTAAAATCGCTGCAATCCGACCTTGAAACCGAACTGTCGCGCCGTCACAAGGTCCAAGGGGGCGAGCCTTACGCTGGAAGCGACCTGCGCAAATCACTCGAGGCAGCGGGCGCGGAGGCCAAAAAGCTCAAGGACGAATATGTCAGTACCGAACATCTGCTGCTCGGTTTGCTTGATGGCGGCGGTTCGTCGTTGAAGAAAATTTTTACGAAGCATGGTTTGAAGCGCGACGCGGTCTTAAAAATTCTCGCCGAGCTGCGCGGTAACCAGCGCGTGACGGATGAAAATCCCGAGGCGAAGTTTCAGGCGCTGGAAAAATACGGGCGCGATCTCACGGCATTGGCGAAGCAGGGCAAGATTGATCCGGTCATCGGGCGCGATGAAGAGATCCGCCGGGTGATGCAGGTGCTCACGCGGCGCACGAAAAACAATCCCGTGCTCATCGGCGAACCGGGCGTGGGCAAGACCGCCATCGCCGAAGGGCTGGCGCGGCGCATCGTCAGCGGCGACGTTCCCGAATCGCTCAAGAACAAGCAGCTCGTGGCGATGGATTTGAGCGCGATGATCGCCGGCGCGAAGTATCGCGGCGAATTCGAGGACCGGCTCAAGGCGTTTCTCAAGGAGATCGTTGCGAGTGAAGGCAAAGTCATTTTGTTCGTGGACGAACTGCATACGCTCGTCGGCGCGGGGGCCGCCGAAGGTTCGAACGACGCGGCGAACATCATGAAACCGCAGCTCGCGCGCGGTGAATTGCGCTGCGTGGGGGCGACGACGCTGGACGAATATCGCAAGTACATCGAGAAAGACCCGGCGTTGGAACGGCGGTTCCAGCCGGTCGTGGTGACCGAGCCGACGGTTGAGGCGACCATCGCGATTTTGCGCGGGTTGAAGGAGCGTTACGAAGTGCATCATGGCGTGCGCATCCAGGATTCCGCGCTGGTCGCCGCCGCGACGCTCTCGCATCGCTACATCACCGACCGTTTTCTGCCGGACAAGGCGATTGATCTCGTGGACGAGGCGGCCTCACGCATCAAGATGGAACTCGATTCCAAGCCGACGGAGCTGGACCAGCTCGACCGCCAGATTTTGCAGCTTGAAATCGAGCGCACATCGCTGGCGAAGGAAAAAGATGTCGCGAGCAAGGAACGTTTGAAACGGCTCGAAAAGGAACTGGCCGATTTGAAAGAGAAGTCCAAGGCGCTCACCGCGCAATGGCAGAATGAAAAGGCGGCGGTCAATGCCGTCAGCGTGGTCGCTTCACAATTGGAGCAGGCGAAAATCGAATTGGAACAGGCGCAGCGCAAGGGGGATCTGAACCTCGCCGCACAAATCCAGTACGGGAAGATTCCCGATCTGGAACAGAAGCTGGCGAAAATGGAAAGTGCTGCCGAGGTTTCGTCGGCAGGCAAAGGCGGACAAAATGTCCGACCCACATTATTACGCCAGGAAGTGACGGATGAAGACATCGCCCGGGTGGTGGCGGCATGGACGCATATTCCCGTTTCGCGGATGCTCGAAGGCGAACGGCAGAAGCTGGTGAAGATGGAGGAACGGCTGGCGCAACGCGTCATCGGGCAGAAGGCCGCCGTCAAGGCCGTGGCCGACGCCGTGCGGCGCGCGCGAAGCGGGTTGCAGGACCCGGACCGGCCCATCGGGTCGTTCATCTTTCTCGGCCCGACGGGGGTGGGCAAGACCGAGACGGCGCGCGCGCTGGCGGAATTTCTCTTCGACGACGAAAACGCCATGGTGCGCATCGACATGAGCGAATACATGGAGAAATTTTCCGTGCAACGGCTTATCGGTGCGCCGCCCGGCTACGTGGGTTATGACGAAGGCGGGCAATTGAGCGAGGCGGTCCGGCGGCGGCCGTATTCCGTGGTGCTCTTCGACGAGATCGAGAAGGCGCATCCTGATGTATTCAACGTGCTGTTGCAGGTGCTCGATGACGGCCGGCTCACGGACGGGCAGGGCCGTACGGTGGATTTTAAGAATACGATTATCGTCATGACCAGCAACCTTGGTTCGCCGATCATCCAGGAATATTTCCTCGACGGCAAAACCGACAAGGTTTCGCATCAGGGGATGGAGGACAAGGTGATGGCGGAGTTGAAACGGCATTTCCGGCCGGAATTTCTTAATCGCGTGGATGATACCATCATCTTCCAAAGCCTGGACGAGGACGAGCTGGCGAAAATCGTGGAGATCCAGATCGGGAAGCTGGAAAAACGGCTCGCGCAGCAGAACCTCACGCTGGATGTGGACGCCGCCGCGAAAAAACTGCTGGCGAAGGAAGGTTACGATCCGCAATTCGGCGCGCGCCCGCTCAAGCGCGCCGTGCAGGAACATCTGCTGAATCCGCTATCCATGAAACTGCTCGAAGGGGAGTTCAAGCCCGGGGATAAGATCAAGGTGACGGCGAAAGGCGACGAGCTGGTGTTTCAGCGGAAATAATCAGACACCTCAAGGGATGCTGATCAATTCCACCTCGAACACCAGTGTGCTGTTTGGCGGGATTGTGGGGCTGGGGCTGTTCGCACCATAGGCGAGGTTCGCCGGGATGACGAATTTGAATTTGTCGCCGACCTTCATGAGTTGGAGTCCTTCGGTCCAGCCGGGGATGACATGGTCCAATGGAAAACTGGCCGGTTGGCCGCGCGCAATGGAACTGTCAAACACGGTGCCATCGAGCAACTTGCCCTCGTAATTTACGGTCACGGTGTCGGTGGCCTTCGGCGAAATTGTGCCGGCACCATGTTGCAACACCTGGTATTGCAGGCCGCTGGCCGTGGTGGTCAGGTTGGTGTCGGTGCTGGTTGCAACAGTGGTGGTGCTGGCGGCGGCGGGAGCATTGGTGCCGGAGTCGGAAATTGATCCGGGTACGGGTTTGGGGCTACAGCCCAGCAGGGTCAAGGCCGCACCGGTCATCAGAAGGATTTGAGGAATACGCATCATAATAGTTTGAAATTGGACGCAGTGTTCCGGCAGCGTCGGGCCGCGTCAAGCCGCAACTAATTTTGAACACAACTCACCAAGGCGCGAGGATTGACACGAGTTTCACGAAAAGCGGCAGCGCGCAATGGCTGCGAACCTTTCCCATTTTCTTTCGCCCTTTCAGGGCTTGAAATTATTTTGGCGATTAAACCCAGGGCGTCGCTCGCAAGCTCGCTTTGCCTTGGGCTATCTTCTTTCGGGCTTTCAGCCCTTTGATTCATGAAATTTGTGTCTCAACTCCGGTATTATTCATCGCTCATTTTTCGGGCCGGTCGCCGATTTTGCTGCTGCCGGGGAGCGATTGGTTTAGCATGGCGGCATGGCAATCATCGGCAGGCGCAACCGCCTTTCCATCGAACGTTCCTCCGGTCCGGGTTTCTACCTGAACGGCGGGGAACTGGGCGAAATCCTTTTGCCGGGGCGGTATATTCCGGCGGATGTGAAGCCGGGCGACCTGCTGGATGTGTTTGTGTATCTCGATTCCGAGGACCGGCTGGTGGCCACCACGGAAATCCCCAAGGTGATGGTCGGGGAATTTGCCTGCCTGAAAGTGGTGGGCGTGAATCCGCGCGTCGGTGCGTTTCTGGACTGGGGACTGTCCAAGGATTTGTTGCTGCCGTTTACGGAACAGGAAAAGCCCGTGCGCACGGGCGACATGGTGGCGGTCTATGTTTATCTGGACCCGGTGAGCCGCCGGATCGTCGCCAGCGCGCGGCTGCGGCGGCATTTGAACCAAAGCGGGGACACCTATCAGGAAAAACAGCAGGTGAACCTGCTCATCGTCAGCGAGACGCCGCTGGGCTACAACGCGATTGTGAACAACGACCGGCTGGGATTGCTCTATCACAACACGGTGGGCATTCCGCTTAACGTGGGCGAGCGGATGCGCGGTTTTGTCCGTGTCGTCCGCGCGGATGGCAAGATCGACCTGAGCCTGGATCAGGCGGGTTACTCGCGCGTGCTGCCGCTCAAGCTGCGCATCGTCTCGGCGTTGAAAGACAACGGCGGGAAACTGGATTTTGACGATGACAGCCCGCCGCTGGCCATCCGGGAAAAATTTCAGTGCAGCAAAAATGCCTTCAAACTGGCGCTGGCGGCGCTCTACAAATCGCGCCGGATTGAATTCACCCGGCCGGGGATCCGGCTGCTGGATAACACAACGTTTTTGCCGGGGCGGTGAGGGTTTGTCTGAAAAGAGTAGCGTCGGCCATCTTGGCTGACGTAGAGCCGTGGCTTCCAGCCCGGCGGAACCGCTTGGCCACTGGGAAAACCCCGGTTCAGTCTGAACGTTTCATTCTGCGCGGACATTTTTTCCGGGCGGCAAGATGCCGCCCTCTACGGCAGGCAGGGATGCCTGCCGCTACGGCTTCACACTTTCAATTGCCGCCGGCAAACGGTTTAATTCCGCGTGGCCATTTCACAAATCCAGCCGGTTGAATCCATCGAGCTGCCGGAGCTGGCGTTGTATCGCACGCTGCGCCGGGTGGAGGAACACGAGCGCGCCGGTGTGCTCGTGGCCGCAAACCACAAGGTGATCAAACGCCTGCTCGCCAGCCGCTACACGGTGGTTTCCGCGCTGCTGACGCCGGCGTGGCTGGCAAAATTTGAAGTGCAACTGCGCGCGCGGCCGGAAGCCATCGCGGTTTACCTGGCGGACGATGCGTTGCTGGAGACGATCACAGGCTATGTGATGCACCAAGGTGCACTCGCCGTGGCGAAAATTCCACCGCTGCCGGACCTGGAAACGCTGCTGAAAAATTCCCCGCGTCCGCTGTTGCTGGCCGCCGTGGAGGGCGTGGCCAACGCGGAAAACATGGGCGCGATCGTGCGCAATTGCGCCGCGTTCGGCGTGCATTTCCTCATCGTGGGCGAGACGTGCGGCAGTCCGTTCCAGCGCCGGGCGGTGGCGGGTTCGATGGGCACGATCTTCGAGCAACCGGCGGTGCGGGTGGATAATCTGGTGGAGACGTTGACGACCTTGCGCGCGCGCGGCGTGCGTTGCCTTGCTGCGCATCCGCGGGCGGATGCGCAGAAGCTGGCGGCGGTGGATTTACGGGGCGATTGCTGTCTGGTCTTTGGCGCGGAAGGTCCAGGACTCACGGAGGCCGCGCTGGCCGCGTGCGATGGCATGGTCGAAATACCAATGCCGAGCCACATGAATTCGCTGAACGTGGCCGTGGCTACGGGCGTGTTTCTTTACGAAGCGACGCGGCAGCGCGGTGAATGATCAAGCAGGTAAGGCGTTTCTTTCGCCCTTTCAGGGCTCAAAATTTTTTGGGGACGTAAACCCAGAGCGTTGCCCTGGGCTGTCTTCTTTCGGGCTTTCAGCCCTTCGATTGGGGCGGCGCGGCAGCGCCGCCCTACCAAAAGATGGTCAGCCGCGATATTGTTCGTCGGTGACTTTTTCCAGCCAGTCCACGGCTTTGCCGTCGAGCTGTTCCTGGATGGCGATGTGGGTCATGGCGGTGGTGAGTGCCGCGCCGTGCCAATGCTTTTCGCCGGGCGGAAACCAGATGACATCGCCGGGACGGATTTCTTCGATCCGTCCGCCTTCACGTTGCGCGCGTCCATAACCGGCGATGACGATGAGCGTCTGTCCGAGCGGATGCGTGTGCCAGGCGGTGCGGGCCCCGGGCTCAAACGTCACGCTGGCACAGGCGACGCGCGCGGGTGCTGCGGTCTGGTTCAGCGGGTCGATGCGCACGGTGCCGGTGAACCAGTCGGCGGGGCCTTTGTTCGATGCTTGCGAGCCGGCTCTTTTGATTTCCATATTCTTATTTCCTTTTTCAGCGATTGATCAATTTTTGATTTTGTTCGGAGTAACGCGCACCCTTGACCTCGATTTTTGACGCGGCGTTTTCAAGTTCGCGCAAATCTTCCGGGGCGAGCTGCACGGAAACTGCGCCGTTGTTTTCCTGCAGGCGATTCAGCTTCGTAGTGCCGGGAATGGGAACGATCCACGGCTTCTGCGCCAGCAACCACGCCAGCGCGACCTGCGCGGGGGTGACGTGCTTCTGCGCGGCAAATTTGCCGATCAAGTCCACCAACGCCTGGTTCGCCTTGCGATTTTCCTCGTTGAAACGGGGGACGGTGTTGCGGAAATCGGTGCTATCAAATTTTGTGTCCGCACTGATGGCGCCGGTGAGGAAGCCCTTGCCCAACGGGCTGAAAGGTACGAAGCCGATGCCAAGTTCCTCCAATGTCGGGATTATTTCGGCCTCCGGCTCGCGCCACCACAACGAGTATTCACTTTGCAGCGCGGTGACCGGCTGGACCTTATGGGCGCGGCGGATGGTTTGCACGCCGGCCTCCGACAGGCCGAAATGTTTCACCTTGCCGGCCTGGATCAATTCTTTAACCGTGGCCGCAACCTCCTCGATAGGCACGTTTGGATCAACGCGGTGCTGGTAAAGCAAGTCGATCACATCGGTCTTGAGCCGCTTGAGCGAGGCTTCCACGACTTGTTTGATGTGGGCGGACTGGCTGTTCAAGCCGTTAGGCTTGCCGCTGTCACAATTGAATCCAAACTTGGTGGCGATGACCACCTGTTTGCGCAATGGTGCGAGCGCTTCGCCGACGAGTTCTTCATTGATGAACGGGCCGTAAACTTCCGCCGTGTCGAAGAAGGTGACGCCGAGTTCGACGGCTTTGCGAAGCAGCGAGATCATTTCCGGTTTATCGGCGGCCGGGCCGTAGCCGAAGCTCATGCTCATGCAGCCGAGACCGAGGGCCGAGACTTCCAGGTTGCCGAGTTTGCGTTTTTGCATAATTGAATCCTTTACGTTGAAAGTGATTATACCGTATGAGGAGAAAACTGTCGCCTGCGGGATTGTGTGAAAGTGCGGACGGGATTGGCCACAGAGGCACACAGATAATACAGATTTTGAACCGCCAAGACGCCAAGGCACTGAATCCAAACCAAATCCCTGAAAGGGTGAATCCGTGTCAGTGGGCTTGACTTCAGGCTGTCTTCAATCTTTCTTAGGCGGCTGGTTTATGAGCATTAAACATCCAGAAGCAATTGCCATCATCGGCGGCGGTTTCAGCGGCGTGATGACGGGCGTCAATCTGGCGCGTCTGAGTCAACGTCCGCTCCAGATCACGTTGATCAATCAACATTGCCCCCTGGGGCGGGGTCTGGCCTACGGCACCCGGCGGCCGGAGCATCTGCTCAACGTGGCGGCGCGGAACATGTCCGCCTTCCCGGATCTGCCGGATCATTTTCTGCAATGGCTGCGCACCCGTTCGGAATATGAAAACTTGCCCGACCCGGAGCTGGCCGGACGATTCATTCCCCGTCTGGTTTACGGCGATTATCTGCGGGGATTGATGCACCAATATTTAATGAGCCCGGACAAGCCGGCAATGGAACAGCCGCAGTTGATGGAAGCCGAGGCGGTGGACGTGGAGCCGGAGCGTCATCACGTCAATGTCAAGCTGGCGGACGGCCGGAAGGTGCGGGCGGAAAAAGTGGTGCTGGCGACGGGGCACGAGGCTCCGGCCGGGTTCCCGGGCAGCGCGGAATTGCACGATCATCCGGCGTGGATCGGGAATCCATGGCAGGCCTGGACTGACCAGCTCCCGGCGGCGGGCGGCACGGTGGTGTTGCTCGGCGCGGGACTGACCACGGTGGACGCCATCATCACCTTGCGCGCGCTGGGCTGGACGGGCCAGGTGGAAGTGGTGTCGCGGAACGGCTGGCTGCCCAACTCCCATTTTCGCGGCATCGAGAATCCTGAATTTCCACCGCCGGATGTGAATCTGGCTGCGCTGGGTTTGAAGGAACTGGTGGCGCTGGTGGAATCCCATTGCGCGCGGTTGCGGGGAGCGGGTGCGAATCCAGCCATCGTGGTGGACAGGCTGCGGCCGCACACGCAGCGCATCTGGAAAAATTTCACGACGGAGGACAAGCGGGCGTTCGTGCGCGAACATTCGGCCCGTTGGAATGTCCTGCGGCACCGGATCGCGCCGGAGATCCATGCCCAGGTGACGGCGGCACAGGCGAGCGGACAGTTGCAAGTTCACGCGGCAGGCATCGAGCGCGTCGGGGCGGAAGGGAATCAGGTGCGCGTGCATTTGAAGAACGGCGAGACGCTCACGGGCGATCTGGTGATCAATGCCACCGGCCCGCAGACCCGATTTAGCAACACGAATTCGGTGCTGATGAAGAACCTGATCAAACGGGGGTTGGTGGCGGTGGACGACATGGAAATGGGCATCCGGGCGGACGAAGACCATCGCGTCATCGCCCGGGACGGCCAGTGCTCGGATTTCCTGCTCGCAATCGGCCCGTTGCTGCGTGGGACCTTGTGGGAAACCATCGCGGTGCCGGAACTGCGCGGTCAGGCGCGCCGCGTGGCGGAAACCATCCTCGAGCACACGCCACTCTTTGAGACCATGCTGCCGGAAGTCGTGATGGAATACTCGATTTGAGGGGCGGTCGCCAACAGATGGAGATGGCGTAGTTTCCAAGCGCATGGTTTTTCCAGGCGTGTGGAAAGTAAAAGTTCCTGCGGGTCACAGACCCGCGCTCCGCAGGCGGCGGGCATCAATCCTTCGACATTTTGGCGCAAAATTCTTTTGAGTTCGCCTCGAGTTGCTCGGCGGTCAAATTTTGCTTGTGGGTGGCGATGGACCATTTGTGGCCGAACGGGTCTTCGACCTGGCCGTAGCGGTCGCCCCAGAACATGTCGGCCATGGGCAGGAGGGTTTTGCAACCGGCCT
>Ga0210388_10000646_pt1 | contig 27989 bp, 27 predicted proteins | sample IncBWC19OmetaG_FD_155485 | JGI IMG/M metagenome (GOLD analysis project Ga0210388, IMG submission 155485) | Forest soil microbial communities from Barre Woods Harvard Forest LTER site, Petersham, Massachusetts, United States - Inc-BW-C-19-O ...
GGGCCAGACATTGACTGGCGGCAATCCAACGCACACAGACCCGTATCGAGGAGGTTGCTAGCATTTCCCCTACTGGTCGATCCCGCTCTCCGTTGGAAGAGCGCCTGGACTCCTTTCTGATTCGAGAGTACGCGAGGCTTATTTAGGGCGAAGCAGGTGAAAGCGCGATGTTATTGAAAAGAGGCGGAATAGAAGTTCAATTTTTATCGAGAACGGCGTTCCCAGCCGGGCTTGAATAGCGGCAATGAGTTCTCCTGCTGGTAGGGGTGTTTAGCGATCTCCTCGAGATTCAGATCGGTGCCCAGGCCGGGAGCCTCCGGTACCTTGATGTAGCCGTCGACAACTTCTACGGGATGGGTGACGATGTGTTTTTCCCAGGGCTCATTGAACTCATCGAAAATTTCGTGGATGAAAAAATTTGGAAGGGACGCGTTCAATTGCACGCAGGCGGCGGAACAGATCGGGCCTTGCGCGCTGTGCGGCGCGATGACTCCGTAGTGGGCGTCCACCATGTCGGCGATTTTGCGGGTGGCGAACAGACCGCCGAGGTTCAACGGTTCGGGCTGAAGGATACTGACGGCGTTGTGCTGGAGCAGGTCGGCGAATTGCTGTTTACTCGAAAGACTCTCGCCGGTCGCGATGGGCACCGGACTGCGGCGCGCTACCTCCACCATTGCCATGGTGTTGGTATGCGGGACGGGCTCTTCAAACCAGGCGGGCCGGAGATGATGCATGGCCATGGCGAACTCGACCGCGGTTGCGACGTTGAAGCGGCAGTGGCCTTCGATCAGCAGGTCGACCTTCGCGCCTACGGCATCGCGCACGGCAGTGATGATGTCGAGGCTGAGATCGAATTCGTTGCGCGGGAGCATGCGCCAGGCGTTGCCGAAGGGATCGAATTTCAGCGCGGTGTAGCCTCGTCCCGCTACGATTTTCGCTTTTTCGGCGAAGCTTTCGGGAGTGCGGGGACCCCGATACCAGCCGTTGGCGTAGGCGCGCAATTTTTCATGGCAGCGGCCGCCCCATAGATTATAAATGGGCTGATTGGTGGCCTTGCCGATGATGTCCCAGAGCGCGATTTCGATGGCGGAAACGGCGCACATGTGGATTTGAGCGCCCTCCGAGTAGACGTCGCGGATCAGTTTCTGGCTGATCATTTCGACCTGGAACGGGTCCATGCCGAGAATCAGCGGAGAGAGTTCATGGATGGCGGCTTCTACGGTGCGGCCGAAATAGTTCAGCGTTCCTTCGCCGACTCCGTGGATGCCTTCGTCGGTGGAAACGCGCGCAAAAAGCCAGTTTTTCCAGGGATTACCGGCAATGAATGTGTCGATGGCAGTGATTTTCACTGCTTCCTATATTAACGTGCCGATTAACGTCTACGTCATGGGCTGTGATATTTTAGTGAGTGACCGAAGTGACGCCCCAGCGGGGACGTAGCTCAGTTTGGTTAGAGCGCCGGCCTGTCACGTCGGAGGTCGCGGGTTCGAGCCCCGTCGTCCCCGCCATAATTTTCAAACACTTCCACGCCTTCGAATCTGGTCAAACCAGGTGCCGCTAAGCGTGCTCTTCGGCGGAGGCGCAAACGGTCACAGGGAGAAGCCGCCATCGACGGTGTGAATGGAGCCGGTTGCGAAGCTGCTCTCATCAGATGCCAAGTACACGGCGAGCCAGGCGACCTCCTCGGGGGTGCCGATCCGCCCTATAGCTTGGCGCGCCTCGAACTCCTTGCGCACTTCTTCGACGGAGCGGCCCTGCCGCTCGGCGAGTGTCGAGATGCGGTCAGCAAGCGAGGGCGAATCAATCGTCCCAGGGCAGATGGCGTTGCAACGGATTCCGCGGCGGATGAAATCCGCGGCCACCGCCTTTGTCAGTCCGATAACCGCAGCCTTGCTCGCGCCGTAAACATAGCGATTGGGGATGCCGCGCACAGAGGACGCGCCCGACGAGACGTTCACGATGGATCCTTTGCCTCGCTCCAGCATGCCAGGTAGGAACGCCTGGATGGTACGGTGCATCGACTTGACGTTCAGGTCGAAGGAGAAGTCCCAATCCGCCTCCGAGCAGTCCAGGACAGTACCGTGATGGACGTATCCGGCGCAGTTGAAGAGAATGTCGACCGGTCCGATGCGTGCAGCGAGCTCGCGGACCGCATCCGTGGAGCGGACATCGAGCGCCTGCAATTCACCCGACAGTCCTTCGAGTTTCGCGGCGTCGAGATCCGTCGCAATTACGCGACAGCCCTCGCGCGCAAAAGCTAACGCAGTGGCACGGCCGATACCAGCTCCGGCCGCGGTGATGAGTGCAGTCTTCCCTTGTAAGCGAGCCAATCAATATCATACAAGTTCCGAAAGTGAGGAGCTTAGGGCGAACCCGACCACCACCGACTATCGCTGAAGCGGCCCATGGCGGATGATAGGGTGATGAATCGACGAACGGTTTTCAACGGAATAGCCGCGTTCGTGGCCGCAACCCGGGTGTCGAACGCGCAAGGGGCAAAACGTGGGCCGGTTTTCCAACACGATCTCCCTGACCTGACGCTGCACGGCTGGTCTGTAACAACCGTGGAGGTCAACTACGCTCCGGGCGGAAGTTCAACCGCGCATCGACATCCGGGATTGACATTTGCCTACGTACTGGAGGGGGAGATCGTCTCAAGAGTTGGCGAGGAGCCTGAGAAGACCTACGCGACGGGCGAGATGTGGATGGAAACCCCTGGACAATTACATGCGGTCTCGCGCAATGCGAGTTCCACAAAGCCAGCGCGTCTTCTGGCGATCCTGCTCGCCGAAAAAGGAAAGCAGCTGACGAGTCCCGCCTGAAGGAAGAGCCCATCTCTGGAATCGAAGCAAAAGTCGGCGGAGTATTTCACGCAAAGGCGCAAAAGCTCGCCAAGGTTTTCCCTTATGTTTTTTTGCGTCCTCTGTGTCTTTGCGTGAAGAAATAGCGTTGGACTTATTTCGCGAACTTCAGAGAGGCTTTACGCAATCGTTGGCGGCGCGGCATAGGTTTGCGACTTCGGTGATGCGAATCTATGTCGAGAGAGTTGAAAAAGGCATAAGAATAAACGTTGAACCTTCACCGCGTCCCTTTGCAGATAATGCAATGTTTACGGGTTCTTTATCACTTCCCGAGGCGCTGCTTAGACTGAGGACAGGGCGACAGAGTATCTCGCATTTGGAAATCCAGGTGCAAGAGCAGTTGTGACGTCTCGTAGCATTGCGAGGGATTTTTACACATTGGGGTATTACTCCTTCGGAGAGATTGCACGACGGCACAATTGATGCATGCCTATGAGCCCTATTCAGGAAAAGAGGAGATAACTTCCATGTTGAAGTCCGTATTGCAATACGGCACGTCCGCGTTTTGCCTTCTGGTATTTTCAGTCGCACCTGGCGAGACCTGGGCTCAAGTCCCGGATGGGGCTATAAACGATTCAAATTACGGCGAAATTCACGGAATCACGCGGCGCACCGACAGAGAACCTGTTCCAGGAGCTCAGATCCGGGTTCACAGCGTTAATGGCTCTTCAGATCGCGCCGTCTCGAGCAATGGCGATGGCTCTTTCTACGTTCCCAATCTTGACCCTGGTGTATATGAGCTAAGAGCGTCGAAAGCGGGATTCACCGAGGCTCCGAAGACTGTTGTAGAGGTAGGCAGCGGGAAGGTCGTAAAAGTTGAGCTTATTGTCGACAGTGCCAGTCCATTTGCCGACACTTCGGCAAATGCTCCGCCGCCGCAGGCAGCGAGTCCGGAACCACCTCGTCGGGCTCCCGAATCTCCTCTGGATGGGATCTATCCCAGTTCGGATTATCTTGGTCCGACCATCGGGGTTCGGGACACCGACCCAATCTGGCCGTTGACCCAAGCTCTCTGGGATGAATCTCCCGCGTTGAAAAAGGCCAAAATCAAGATCTACGGTTGGCTGAACCCAGGCGGCGATGCGAGCACGTCGAAAAATTCGAACGTGCCGGAATCTTATGCGATTGTTCCAAACAAGGTCGAAATGGACCAGGCGGTTCTGCGGATAGAACGCGTGCCGGACACCGTACAGACAGACAATGTGGATTGGGGATTTCGGCTGAGCACGATTTATGGAATCGACTATCGATACACAACGGCGCAAGGGTGGTTCAGCGGACAATTGCTGAAACATAACAGCCTTTATGGCGCGGATCCGGTGGAGGCATACGGGCTGGTGTATGTACCGGGAGTGGCGCAGGGAATGGTTATTCAATTCGGCCGGTACATTTCACCACCGGATATTGAAGCTCAGTTGGCGCCCTCGAATTATTTATTCACACATTCCTTGATGTTCACCGTCGACTGTTACACGCAAACCGGCATCAATGCCTCCATTAAGTTGAATGACCGTTGGAGCATTCAATTTGGAGTACACGCTGGAGACGACGTCGCTCCTTGGAACGCCGCTGCTCAGCCGACGGGAATGCTCATGCTGCGCTGGGTGTCGAAGAGCAATAACGATTCGTTCTGGGGAGGGATCGACGCCATTAACACCGGCAGGTTCAAGGCTGGTCACGACGACCTGCAACAGGACAATCTTACATGGACGCACCGGTTTAACAAGACCGGGAGTTTTTTGACTTCGACCGAAGCCTACTACATCTATCAGAGTGGAGCTTTAGTGGGTGGGACGGTAAATAACGGTCCGCCTCGAACGTTTTTCGAAGGCACGGGCGCGGGCGCGCCGATCGCCGGTAATGCGCCGGCAATCGGGCTGGTTAACTACACCGAAATAAAGCTATCGAAACGCAACTTCCTGTCGCTTCGACCGATCGATATTCTCGACGACAAAAAAGGTGAGCGAACAGGATTCGCTACAACCTATGAAAGCTGGACGGTCGGCGTGACCCATCGGTTTTCCGACTTGATCAGCGTGCGTCCTGAACTCAGATACGAATATGCGTACAGCGCCAAGCCATACGACAACGGCACACGGAATCATCAATTGATGTTCGCTGTGGATGCAATTATCCGGTTCTAGAAACCTGCTTCCGGCGAAATCTCTATCTTCGATGCCTTCGCGCAAGGTCACCGGGAGTGTCCATAAACGTCTCTTCCCTGCGCCGGAGCACGAATATCCCGGCCACCTGTCGCGATGAACGTCCATTTCGTGGGATTCGTTTGGCGGGGATCGGGCGCCAAAACCGCAGTGGGCTAAAACCTCGCCAACGTTCGAGGGAAGAAAGCGACAGTTGTTGGTTATAATGAATTTATGGTTGAGAAGAGCGGGGAGTATGTTGACCCGCGCGTCCGGCGAACTCGCCAACTATTAGGGCGGGCGCTCGATAAATTATTGAAAAAGAAAGATTTCAACGATATCTCCATACAGGATATCACCGGCGAGGCCACCGTAAACCGAGCGACATTTTACGATCATTATCCGGATAAATTCGCTCTACTGACATGCATGATTGCGTGTGAGTTCCACGAGTTAATTGCCGAGCGTGAAATCCAGTTCGAGGGAACCTGCGCCGGGGAGTTGAGGGCGATTGTAAAAGCGGTGTGCGATTACCTGGTGCGGATGCAGGGGATGGACTGCAAACGGCAACTGGAGCCCCATATGGAGTCGGCGATCATCACGGCAGTTCGCGAGATTCTGCTTTCAGGGATCCGGCTGCATTTGCCGGAGAGCGCGATTGCACCGGAGATCGTTGCGGCGTCGGCGAGTTGGGCGATCTATGGAGCGGCAAAGGAATGGGCGCAAACGCCTGATCGATGCGCGCCAGAGGAAATCGTGGACGCCGTGACCATGCTGGTTTCGCCGGTCCTTCAGATACCATCGAAATAATGAACATTCGGGCTGCCACGCTCGACGAGCCGGATCTTGAGGCGATCGTCCATCACCGCAGGGAGATGTTTCGTGAAATGGGTTATAAGGATGAGGCAGCGCTTGACGCCATGAGCGTACGCTTTCGGCCCTGGCTCCGCCGCAAGATGGAGGCCGGTGAGTATCTAGCGTGGTTCGCGATTGCGCCCGATTCTTCGATCGCTTCCGGCTTAGGCCTTTGGTTGATGGATTGGCCTCCGCATCTGATTGGGAGGGGGCGATGGCGCGGGAATATTCTCAACGTTTACACGGAGCCCGAGCACCGCCGCCAGGGGATGGCTCGGCGACTGATGCAAGTAGCGTTAAATTGGTGTGCTGCGAATCACGTCGATGTGGTGATCCTGCACGCGAGCGATGAGGGGCGGGGGCTTTATGAGTCGTTCGGTTTTGAGTCAACCAATGAAATGAGACGGATCCATGCCGCTTCCGCCTAAAATCGCGGTCGGATTTCGAGTTCACTCCGGATGGGCTGCGATGGTGGCCGTGGCCGGATCGCCTTCGCGGCCGGTGATCCTCGATCGAAGACGGATTCAAATTGCTGAAGCAACAAAGAGCGGGCCAGTGCAGCCTTATCATATGGCCCGCGATCTGGGAGTTGAGCGCGGCCGGCCGTTCTTGGAGGAATGCCGCGAGGCTTCGAAGGCACTGGCTTCGGCGTCGCTCGAAGCGGCGATGAAGCAGATCGGCGGGGATCGGGTCCGGTTCTGTGCGGTGCTCATGGGCTCGGGACGTCTCTCGCCCACTCTTGAGGCGACGCTCGCTTCGCACGCCGCGATCCATACGGCGGAAGGCGAGTTTTTTCGCGAGGTCGTGGTGCATGCCGGTGAGTCCTGCGGATTGCGCGTGCGCCGGATTAAAGAGAAGGAACTGTTCGGGCTTGCCGAAAAGCAGTTCGACGAAACGGCGGTGAATCTTGAGAAGATGCTAGACGAACTCGGCAAGGTCCTTGGGCCTCCCTGGCAGCAGGATCAGAAATTTGCGGCGCTCGCCGCGTGGATCGCAGCTGTGGACTCATCAAATTGAGCCACTACCGGCGTTTCTTCTCTCTTGACTTCGAATACAAAACGTATACAGTAGAGGTTCTCCCCCCTGTAGCGAATCCCCTCGTGGGACTTTCCTAGCGATAGCTCTGTCTAGCGGCTGTTACTTGATGGCAAACTGGTTCGCTTTGCGGGTTCGCCCCAAGCACGAAAAAACGGTTGCGATGAAACTGTCGATGCTGGGATTCGACGAGTATCTACCCATGCATCAGGTGCGGCGGCTATGGTCGGATCGAGTCAAGGTGCTTGATACACCTCTGTTTCCCGGGTATCTTTTCTGCCGCTTCGCGTACTCCGATCGCTTGCGGGTCCTGAACTCTCCTGGGGTCGAATCGATTGTCGGTTTTGGAAAGACCGACGTGCCGGTTGAGGATTCCGAGATTGCCGCGGTTCGGATGCTGGTTGCTTCCGGCAAGCCTTTGGCGCATCTGCCGTTTCTTCGGATCGGCCAAAATGTGGTGATCGAACGTGGCCCTCTCGCCGGAATCCGCGGGGTGGTGTTGCGCGATGAAAGCGCGTGGCGCGTGGTGGTGAGCGTGGAGGCGCTGGACCGGTCGATCGCCGTCGAAGTGGATCGGGAAGTTCTTCAAACATGGCCGTCAACAAGCCTCGAAATCGCACTCTGATTTTTCGTCTGACCCAGGACGAATACGACTGCCTGCAAGCGGCGTCGACTGGCGCGCGGAGTCTTTCCGATTTTGCGCGGGAGCGATTGCTGGGTGCGATCGAACGTCCACCGATCGATCAGCAACTTACCGAGTTGAAGATGACCGTGGAGCGGATCGCGGAGTTGCTGGAGAAGGATTGATGCGAATTTTTCTTTTGTTCATTTCGACGATTGCGGTGTTCGCGCAAGTGAAGCCTTCGCTCATGGAGGATGCGGGCAAGGAAAATCTGCCCTCGCAGAAACTCGGCGTGGACGATTTGATCGCGGTTTCGGTTTACGACGCGCCGGAACTGACGCGGACGCTGCGCGTGGAAGAGGACGGCACGATTCATTTGCCTCTTTTGAAAGACGGTGTGCAGGCGTCTGGATTGTTGCCGCGGCAACTGGAGACCAGCATTGCCGTCGCGTTAAAGCTGGAACAGATTCTGGTCGACCCGTTCGTGAAGGTGACTGTCGTCGAATATCACAGCAGGCCGATTTCGGTGATGGGGGCGGTGCACAAGCCGGTGACGTTTCAGTCGGTGGGAAAGGTAACGCTGCTCGATGCGCTGGCTCGCGCAGAAGGGCTGACGAATGACGCGGGAACGGAGGTGCTGATCACGCGGGGACCATTAGTCGAGAGGATCTCCCTGAAAAAGCTGATGAAGGATGCCGACCCATCCGTCAACTACGAACTGCATGGCGGCGAAGAGATTCGGGTGCCGGAAGCGGGAAAGATTTTTGTGGTCGGCAACGTTCGCAAGCCGGGGGCGTTCACGGTGCGCGATGCGAACGACAACTCGGTGCTGCGGATGGTCGCGCTTTCCGAAGGGTTGCTGCCGTTCGCGGCCAAGGAGGCATATATTTACCGCCGCGACGAAAAGGGCACGAAGCAGGAGATTCCTGTGGCGCTCGAAAAAATCATGCAGCGTAAGTCGCCCGACGTGACTCTGGAGACCGACGATGTGTTTTACGTCCCCGATAATAAGGCTCGGCGTACGACGTTCACCGTCATCGATCGCATCACCGCGTTCGGGGCGGCGACGGCGTCGGGTCTGCTGATCTGGCATTAATATGAAACAAAACGCTCCGGCGCTGCCGGAATATCGCGCGATCTCCGGTTCGAATACCGCGATTTTAGACGCGGAATACGAGCCGCAAGCCGCGCACGTTCCTCTTTCGCACTACTTATGGATTCTTCGCCGCCACGGCTGGAAAATCGCCGGCTTTGTCGCCGCCGTCGTCATCGCAACACTCATCGTTTCGTTGCGGCTCACTCCGATTTACGAATCGACCATCACCATCGATATCGATCGCCAGATGCCCACGGGCGTTCTGGGCCAGGAAGCGGTGCAGAACGCGACCAACGATGCCGACCAGTTTCTGGCCACGCAAGTTAAGCTGATCCAATCCGATTCCGTGCTGCGGCCCGTGGTCGATAAATACCGCCTGCGCGACGTCGAAAAAGACGCGCTCGAAGAGGCGATCGATAAATCGCCGACCAGCATCGAGGCTCCGGTGGTGCTGAAGCATTTGAAGGTCACCAGGCCGCCGAACACGTATTTACTGCTGATCAGTTATCGATCGGCCAACCGGCAGCTTGCGGCCGATGTGGCGAATGAAATCGCGTTGTCGTATCTGGCGCACACCTATCGCATCCGCTACAAAGCCACGGCGGGATTGAGCGAATTCATGGAGCGCCAACTGGAAGAACTGCACGCGAAGATGGAGAAATCGAGCGCGGCTCTAGTACAGTTCGAGCGTGAGTTGAACGTCATTAATCCGGAAGAGAAGACCAATATCACGTCGGCGCGCCTGTTGCAGTTGAACACCGAATATACCAATGCGCAGGCGGATCGGGTGAAGAAGGAAGCCGCGTACGCGTCGGTGAAAGACGGCACGCTGGCGGCGGCGCAGGTGTCGACTCAGGGCGAGGCGCTCAAGAAGCTTACGGAAAGCCTGAACGACGCCGAGCAAAAATTCGCCGAGGCGAAGAATCATTACGGCGTTAATCATCCGGAGTTTAAGAAGGCTCAGTCGCGCGTGCAGGAGCTGGAAACGCAAATGGCGGCGACGCGCGCGAGCATCGCCCAGCGAGTGGAGATCGAGTATCACGAATCGGTGAATCGCGAAAAGATGCTGGAGGCGGCGGTGCAGGAGACCAAGGCCGAGTTTGACCGGCTGAATTCGCGATCCTTCGAATATCAGACGCTGAAGCGCGAGGCGGAGGGCGATAAGAAGCTGTACGAGGAGCTGATCCGCAAGATCAAGGAGGCCGGCATTAACGCGAGCTTCCAGAACAGCATGATCCGGGTGGCCGATCCGGCGCGGCCGGGGCTGAAGCCGGTGTTTCCGATCACCTGGCTGAACGTGCTGCTGGCGTTCCTGTTCGCGACCTTCTTCGGCGTGGGCGCGGCCGTATTGAACGACGTGCTGGACAATACCATTCGCGATCCCGACCAGGTGGCGCGCTGGCTGAACACGGACGTGATCGGGTCCCTGCCCGCGGTGAAGGACTGGAGGCGGCGGCTGAGCCCGATTCATCATTCGGCAAGCCAAGGCCCGGCCGGATCCCGCAACGGGCACATCGCGAAAATCGCGCCATCGAACGGGACCGCGCTGGTGCACGTCAACGGCAAGTCCGTGGCGGACCCCTCGGAGCAGGCTCTGTCGAATTACGAAGAGGCGATCCGCACGCTCCGCAATTCCATCCTGCTGACCGATTTCGACCGCCGCCTGCGCAGCGTGCTGCTGACAAGCGCGTCGCCTTCGGAAGGGAAATCGACGGTGGCCGCGCATCTGGCCGCGACCCACGCCAGCCAGCATAAACGGACTCTACTGATCGACGGCGACCTGCGCCGGCCGAGCGTCCATCGTCTGTTCCAGGTGCCCAACTCGATGGGCCTTTCGAACGTGTTGATGAAGGAAATTTCGTGGCTGGACGCGGTGGTCCCGATGGACGTGCCGGACGGTCTGCACATCCTGCCGGCCGGTCCGTCGACGCGCAGGGCCTCGGATTTAATCGGCATGGGCCTGGCGGAACTGATCGAGGAGGCGACCCGGGAATACGACCTGGTAGTGCTCGACGCGCCGCCCTTGCTGGGGTTCGCCGAGCCTTTGCAAATGGCCACGGCGGTGGACGGAGTGATCGTGGTGGCGCGAGCGGGGGACACCAGCCGGAAGGCGTTAAGCTCCGTGATCACCACGCTGGCGAGGCTGCGGGCGAATTTAGTGGGGGTGGTATTAAATGAGGTGCATCGGGAAGTGAGTGCCGGGTATTACTACTACTACGGGCATTACGGCAAATACTATGGGCGGAAAGAGTAGCCAAGAGTGCGGTTCTTGGCCGAGTCGCCATGGCATGAGGATTTGTGAAACTAGGCGTCTGCGTCCTTAATTGGAATGCGGGTGACGCGCTGACGAAATGCCTGGAGCAGCTTCGGATCGCCTGTAAAGACTATGTTGTGGAGCTTATCGTCGTGGATAACGACTCAAGCGATGGCTCTGTCGACTCTCTACAGGCCAGGGTCGGTGAGGTTTCGGTTCTCCGCAATTCTCGGAATCTGGGTTACGCTCGCGGGAATAATGTCGGCGCGCAGTACCTTTGCTCGAAGCTCTGCACCCACCTGCTTTTCATTAATCCGGACGTTCTGATCTCGGCTACCTCGATCGGATCTCTCGTTGAGAGTTTAAGCCATGACGCGGGTGCTGGAGCCGCTGGTGGTCTCCCGCGAAATGCTCAAGGCATCTCGCGAATGGCCGCTCGATCAAGGCCTACCCCGTTGGAGAAGCTCGTCTCGTACGGGCCGCTTCATCGAATCCCGCTCGTTTCTCATCTTAGTCGCCGCCATTTTTTGGATTTGGAAAACATCGAGGACGGCCAGCGGGTCTACGCCATCTGCGGCGCCTGCATACTTTTCCGGACGGAAGCATTTCAGGCGGCCGGAGGTTTCGATGAATCCACATTCCTCTATGAGGAAGAACTGATTATGTCCGAGCGGCTTCAGGCTAGCCGCTACTTTTTTGTTTTGTCGAAACGCTGTACTTACTTCCACACCGAGGCTGGCTCAACTAGGCGAATGCCGTACAGGCGGCGCCTACATTTTATCCAAAGTGAGCAGCACCTACTGAAGGCCTACTATGGATGGCACTTCGGCATGCGATTGCTGTTTAGAGCCTGCCGGTACGCGGAATGGGCGTTTTATGCCGCCAGCTGGAAGCTTAGGCCAAAACTTCCAGCGAATGAGTCCGGCCTTGAACAGAACCATCTCCCCGCCGTGCCGCGAAGGGCCGAAGCCGAGGAGCTCCATTGAACGCGGCTTCACCTGCGAGAAACGCTGTATCGCTCGCCGATGCTCCGATCCTGGCCGCCGTCATTTGGCTCGCTTCGGCGATCATGCTCCTCAGCGGATTGGTGGACCTTCCCAACACTATCTCTGCGGGGACGATCTCTGTACAGGCGATTCTCACAATCTGTTATTTTGCGGCTGGTCTTTTGCTGTTCCCCTTGCTGCCGAGGAGTGCTTCGCTCTTCACAAGCACCTTATTTCCGCTGCTTGTTTTTATTTTTTGGGCGGTTACCTCGCTTGCCTGGAGCACGGCAGTTGTTAAGGGTCTTCAAAATGTGCTCATTCTCTGCATACTTCTGGTCACTATCAGGATGAGTGCAGCTGCGGCAGGAGCTTCGCCCGGGTTCGCTTCGCAATTTCAGACGAGGCTTCAGCAAAGCACGATTCTATCTAGTTCAGTTTACGCATGCTCAGTTCTGTGGTTTGGAGCGGGGTCAAACGACGTTTTCGGGGCGCGTAGCTTCGGGCTCTTTGCGTTGCTGGGTGTCGCCTACTATCTTTCTTGTTGGCGCTACGGTCATAGGTCCGGGCTTCTCGGGGCAACCCTTCTGACACTGTTAATAGGCGTCAGCCTTTCGCGGCTTGCGCTGGGAATCGCGGTCGCCCTATTTCCGATGTCTCAGATTCCTAGCCGCGGTTTCTCTAAAACACTGCGAATGGCTGTCATTCTCGTTGTCGTGTTCGCCATTTCGTTCGGCTCCGTGGTCTACATTGACGCGCTCCGGGAGCGCTTTCTTACCGGTGACGTTTCTCTCAAGATTGGATCTTTCGCTATCAATGGTTCTGGACGAGCCGCTTTTTGGCGAGTCACATTGGATTCGTTGGAGGAGAGTCCACTGTTCGGAAAGGGCGCGGGATCGACCGAGGCCTTGATTGAATCCTTCTTTATCGATATGCGTCACCCTCACAGTGACTATCTCCGAGTCGCAAATGATTATGGGGCCGTCGGAGTTTCACTTTGGAGCGTCGCGATCGGAGCGTTGCTCTTCCGGCTGTGGAAGTCCTGGCGGACCGCAGATCGGTGTCGCCACCCTACCGCGAAGATACACTTCGCCGCCTTCCTTGCCTTGGTGGCCTTCATTCTGGAAATGAGCATGGAAAATGCGATGGTGTACATCTTCGTGGTCGCCCCGTTGGCTCTCTTGATTGGTACCTCACTTGGCACGCCGATCCCTGCTGCTCGTTCATAATCACTACCAACGCTCCGGCGGCGAGTCTCAGGTCTTTTCCGCTGAAACGGCCTTGCTCGAAAATAGGGAGCATCGCGTCATCCGTTTCGAAGAGGACAACTCGCGCATCGCCGACCGGGGCTCTGCGCGTACCGCGATCGAGGCGATCTGGAGCTCGAAGTCGGCACAGTCGCTCGGGGAGATGGTGCGACTTCACAAGCCGGACGTCGTTCATTTTCACAACACGTTTCCGCTGATTTCGCCCGCTGCTTACTATGCGGCGCAGGCCGAGGGAGCGGCCGTGGTGCAGACGCTCCACAACTTCCGGCTGCTGTGTCCGGGCGCGACTTTATTCCGGGATGGCGCGGTCTGCGAAGAGTGCATCGAACGGCGATCCCTGCGTCCGGCGATGGCGCATAAATGTTACAGGGAGAGCCGGCCCGCGACGGCTGCGGTGGCGACCATGTTGACGGTGCACAGGGCCGCGCGGACGTGGCAGCGAAAGGTGGACCTTTATATCGCGCTGAGCGAATTCGCGCGCAGGAAGTTTATCGAGGGAGGCTTGCCGGCAAGCCGCATCGTCGTGAAGCCGAACTTCATTTCACCAGATCCGGGCAGGGGTACAGGGACAGGTGGATTTGCTTTGTTCGCCGGACGGTTATCGGCGGAGAAAGGCGTCTCCGTGCTGGCGGGCGCATGGAGAGATCTCGCGCACATCCCTCTGGTGGCCGCCGGAGACGGTCCGCTGGCGGGGACGAAGTGGCCGCCCGGAGTGACTGCTCTTGGCCGGCAGCCGCGCGAAAGAATTCTGGCGCTGATGCGCGACGCGCGAGTATTGATCTTTCCCTCGGAATGCTACGAGGGTGCGCCGATGACCATCCTTGAAGCGTTCGCGTGCGGGCTGCCGGTGATTGCTTCGAATTTAGGATCGATGGCCGAGATCGTGGTTCATGAGAGAACGGGATTGCTGTTTAACCCGGGCGACGCGGCGGATCTGGCGCGCAAGGTTCGTTGGGCGTTCGAGCATCCGGAGGCGGTAGATGGGATGCGCGCGGAGGCGCGCAGAGAGTTCGAGGAGAAGTACACGGCGGATCGCAACTACGAAATGCTGACGGCGATTTACGAAACGGCCATTGCGAATTTCAGGCGGGAGAGGCGTGCCGCGTCCTGAGCGGCGGACGATTCTGGGGATTGGAGTGGATGCGACGTCCTATGAGGACGCGACGGTCCATGTGATGGAGTGGGCGCGAAGGGGCGAGTCGCGGACGGTGTGCCTGGGCGTGGTGGCGAGCGTGATGGAGGCTCGGGAATCGGCGGCGTATCGGGCGGCATTGGAATCGGCGGATATGGTGACTCCGGACGGAATGCCTCTGGTGTGGATGCTGCGAGGGCTCGGGGCGCGGCAGGCGAGCCGGGTGTATGGGCCGGATTTGACGATCGCGGTGCTGAGGGCGTCGGAGGCGGCGGGGATGGCCGTGGGCTTTTACGGGTCGACCGAAGACGTGCTGGACAGGCTGATTACGAATCTATTGCGGCAGTTCCCGCGCCTGGAGGTGGCATTTCGGGAGGCGCCTCCGTTCCGTCCGCTATCAAGGGAAGAAGCCGACGCGGCGGTGCGGGCGATCGGCAAATCGGGTGCTCGAATCCTGTTTGTCGGGTTGGGGGGAGCGAAGCAGGACCTGTGGATGGCGGAGCATCGGGGACGCGTGCCGGCCGTGATGTTGGGGGTCGGCGCGGCGTTCGATTTTTTGGCCGGAACCAAACCGCAGGCTCCGCGCTGGATGCAGGGGGCGGGCCTCGAATGGCTGTTCCGGCTGGCGACGGAGCCGCGCCGCTTGTGGCGACGCTATCTGCGCCAAAATCCCCGGTTCGCGTTCCTGGCCGTGAAGCAGATTATCGGAGCGCGGTTCTCATGAGCACCGCTGCAAGAGCGAAGGTCTCCATTCCGGCTTTTCAGGCGACGAACTGGACGCCGTGGGCGATCCTGGCTTCGGACGTGGTGGCGCTCGAAGCGGCGCTGGGATTGGGGCTTGGCGTGCGGAGGATGCTCGCGCCCTGGTTCACCGCGTCGATTGGAGTGGAGCAATATTTCGCTGTCGCGGTGGGGATCTTGCTGTTACCGATCGTTTACTATCAGCTCGGAATTTATCCGGGGTATTTGCTGGGACCGGTGGAGCGGTTGCGGCGCAGAACCCTCGCGACGCTCGCGGTGTTCGGGGGCTTGGTTGCGTGGGATAACATTGTCGCCCGGGGAGTGTTGTCGCGCGGAGTCCTGCTGGCGACGTTCCTGTTTGCGCTGGTGCTGCCTCCTCTGGCCGAATCGCTGGTGCGGAAAGCGCTCGCCGCGCGGAAGCGGTGGGGGATTCCGGTGGTCATGATCGGGGCGGGCTCGACCGGGCGGCTGGTGGTGCGGACGCTCAGGAACGAGCCGCAGCTCGGACTGGTGCCGATCGCGTTTCTCGATAATCGTCCGGACGCGTGGAACCAGATGATCGAGAATGTGCCGGTCGCGGGGCCGCTGGGCCTGGCGCAGGATTTCGAAAGCCGCGCGGAGGCGGCCATCGTGGCGCTGGCGGACTTAGACAGAGACGACGTCACGGGCCTTTTGCAGGAACTGAATTTTCCACGGGTGATCGTGATTCCACAGTTCACCGGGGTCGCGAGCCTGTGGGTGACGGCGCGCGACGTCGGGGGCTGCCTGGGCTTGGAGATTAAGAAAAATCTGCTGATGCCGCGCAATCTTCAGTTGAAGCGGATGATGGATCGCGCGGTCGCGATTCCTCTGTTCCTGATGAGCATCCCGGTGATGGCGGCGGCCGCGGTATGGATCAAAACGATCAGCCGGGGTCCCGTGTTTCATTGCCAGTTGCGCGAAGGGGTCGACGGCCGGCGCATTGCGGTGTGGAAACTGCGCACCATGCGCGTCAACAGCGAAAGTCTCCTCGAATCGTGGTTCCAGGAGCATCCCGAGGACCGCGTGGAGTGGGCGCGATATTTCAAGCTGAGGCACGATCCCCGTGTGCTGCCGTGGATCGGCACAGCGCTGCGCCGCACCAGTCTTGACGAGCTGCCGCAGTTGTGGAGCGTGCTGAAAGGCGAAATGAGCTTAGTCGGGCCGAGGCCGTTTCCGGATTATCATCTCGAACAGTTCCCGACGGACTTTCGCGCCCTACGCAGGCGCGTGCTGCCGGGGCTGACGGGCATGTGGCAGGTTTCGGCGCGGAGCGAGGGCGACGTGCATGTGCAGGAAGCGCTGGACACCTACTATATCCGCAACTGGTCGCCGTGGCTCGACCTGTATATCCTGGCGCGCACTGTTTCGGCGGTCATCATGGCGCGCGGCGCGTACTAAGCGGTAAAATTAAGGCAAGTGCTCCCCCGCGCCTATCTCCCGTTGCTCCTGATCGGTTCCGCGTGGGCTGGCGGCGTGGACTTCTCGCTCTCAGACGCCAAAGGAATCACGCATACGGCGGCGGAGCTGAGCCGGGAGAAGGCCACGGTGTTTATCTTCGTGGCGACTGAATGCCCTAATTCCAACAGTTACGCGCCGATCCTGGCTCGGCTGTATCGCGAGTACGCGCCGCGCGGTTTTGCGTTCTTCAACGTTTATTCCGACCCTTCGGACAGCATGTCCGCGGTTCGTAAACATGACGCCGATTTCGAAGTGCCTTTTTCCGCGCTGCTCGATCCGCATCAAACGCTGGCCCGCGAAACCGGGGCGCGATCGACGCCGGAAGTGGTGATTCTCGGCTCGCAAGGGCAGCAGCTTTATCGCGGACGCGTCGACAACCGCTTCATCGAACCAGGCAAGACGCGTTATCAGCCCACGGAGAACGATCTGGAAGAGGCCTTACAAGCTATCGTGCAAGGTAAGCCAGTTCCGCATCCGGTAACCCGCACGATCGGCTGTGCGATCCCCGGTATTGAATAAGGAAAATATGCGATTCGCGATGATTCTAGTTTTCGCTGGATTGGCGCTCCCCGACGACACCAGTAAGAAAGTTCCCACCTTTAACCACGATGTCGCGCCGATCCTCTATGAGAATTGCTCGAACTGCCACCGTCCCGGAGAGGTTGCGCCGTTCGCTCTACTTAGCTATCAGGACGCAGCGAAACGAGCGAAGCAAATTGCGGACATCACCCAGGCGCGCGTGATGCCTCCATGGAAAGCGACCCCAGGCTACGGCCATTTTCTCGATGAGCGAAGGCTGACCGATCAGCAGATCGCGACCATCAGCGATTGGGCGAAGCACGGCGCGCCGGAAGGCGATCCCGCCGAGAAGCCGGCGCCTCCAAAGTTCCCCCAGGGATGGCTGGGGGGCGAGCCCGACCAGGTCTTCAAGATGACCCAAGCGTATTCGGTGCCCTCTGAAGGCCCGGACCAATTCCGCTGCTTCGTAATCCCGTTAAACGCCAATGAAGACCAGTATGTGAAGAAGGTCGAGTTCCGGCCCGGCAATCCGAAAATCGTTCATCACGCGATTTTGTTCCTCGACACCAGCGGCGAGGCGCGCCGCCGCGAAACCTCGCCCGGTCAAGGTTATTCCTGCGTGGGCGGCCCCGGTTTGGATATAACCGGCTCATTAGGAGGTTGGGCTCCCGGTGCGATGCCGTCGAATGCACGCGACGGAGTCGCGCACACCATCAAAAAGGGTTCCGACCTAGTCTTGCAGATCCACTATCACCTGGACGGCAAACCGGAGCAGGATCAATCGACCGTCGGCCTGACGTTCTCGAAAACTCCTCCGACCAAGGGCTTGACCTTGATGGTACTCGGTAACGAGAAGATCGACATTCCGGCCGGCGATTCACACTACGTCATAACGGCGTCGGGTGTGTTACCGATGGACGCCGAGGCGATCGCGATTTTTCCCCACGCACATTACCTGTGCAAGGACATGAAAGTCGACGCGCATCTTCCCGATGGATCGGTGGTTCCTCTGATCTGGATCAAGGACTGGGATTTCAACTGGCAAGGCTCCTATCGTTATGCGAGCCCGGTGAAATTGCCGAAGGATACCCGTCTCGAAATGCAATACACGTACGACAACTCCGCGGCGAATCCGCACAACCCGAGCGATCCTCCTCGCGAAGTGAAATTCGGCGAGGAAACCACCAACGAAATGGGGTTCGCGTTCGTTTCGCTTACGCTCGCGAGCCCCGACCAAGTCTCTGAGTTCCGGCGCGGAACACGCGCGGAGTTCATCGCCGACATGCTTTCAAACGGCGTCGACGTTGAGGCGCTCGGCCCCCAGCGCGCCGCGTCGCTGAAGTTGCTGCTCAACGCGTTCGACCGGAACCGCAACGGAAAGATCGATCCCGAGGAGCGCCCGGCTCTCGTGCAATTCCTGATCAAACGCGAAGAGCAACAGGCCAAGTAGAAACGGAGCTCAAAAGAGTCCTTCAGCCCTACTACTGCATAGACGGGATTGATCCCATCCTCCAATCGGCTCACTATATAGAAGTCTTCCAGGAGGTTTCTGTATGAAACTATTGGTTGTTGGGCTCGGGTTGTCGACGATCATCTTCGCTGGCGGCGGTGGCAATCTCTCGGGGAAATGGGAAGTGCAGGTAGAAGGCTACGGCGCGCCCCGCACACAGAAATTCGAGTTTAAGCAGACCGGCGATGGTCTTTCTGGCGTCTATGCCGGCAAATACGGCGAATCGAAGGTCACCGGCACCGTGAAGGACGCTGCGGTGGAGTTCGAGATGCGCGTCATTGAAGATGAGCGCATCATCACCGTTCATTACACCGGCACCGCCACGGACGACGGCATTAAGGGAACGGTCACCTTCGGCGACGTGGGGAAAGGCACTTGGGTCGCCTCCCGCTGGACACAGGCGCACAAGAAATAGCGACAATAAGAGCGTGGAAACTCGCAAACTTGGAGGCTCAAGCCTCAAGGTCTCCCCTCTCATGTTGGGAGGCAATGTTTTTGGCTGGACCGTCGAAGAGCCCGTGTCTTTTGAAATCCTGGATGCGTACGTCGACGCAGGTCTTAATTTTATCGACACCGCAGACATCTACTCCACTTGGGTTACGGGCCACACCGGCGGCGAATCGGAAACCATCATCGGCAAGTGGCTGAAGCGATCCGGCAAACGTTCCAAGATTGTTCTGGCCACGAAGGTCGGCATGCAGATGCCCGCCGGCAAGGGTCTGAAAAGAGACTACATCCTCAAGGAAGTTGAAGACTCCCTCCGCCGACTGCAAACCGACCATATCGACCTTTATCAATCCCACGAAGACGATCCTTCTACTCCGCTAGCAGAAACCCTGGGCGCCTTCGCCGACCTCATCAAGCAGGGCAAGGTCCGGGCCATCGGCGCCTCGAACTACAGCGCGGATCGCCTCGCCGAATCGTTCAAGGTAAGCAAACAGCTCGGACTTCCCAGGTATGAAAGCTTACAGCCCAAATACAATCTCTACGATCGCTCCGAATATGAAGCCGCGCTTGAACCGCTCGCTCTAAAAGAAGGTATCGGAGTGATTCCCTATTACGCCCTCGCGAGCGGATTCTTGACTGGAAAGTATAGGTCGGAGAGCGACCTCGGTAAAAGCCTGCGTGGCGCCGGCGTCAAAAAATTCTTGAACCCGCGCGGATTTCGCATCTTAACCGCGCTGGACGAAGTTTCCAAGGCCCACAATTCCACGCCCGGAAAAGTAGCCCTCGCCTGGCTGATGGCCCAGCCCAGCATCACCGCGCCCATCGCCAGCGCGACCTCGGTCGATCAGGTTCGCGATCTGGTAGACGCCACGAACCTCAAACTGGATCCGGAGTCGATTGAAAAACTCAACCAGGCCAGCGCATGACCGGGCGCCCTCAGAATTCGGAAGCCGCGCCATACTATTTCACCTATATCGATCAGGTGGCCGGCGATGACATCATCCCAATCATTGAGCAGCAATTGTACGATTCGCTGGCATTGTTCGCAGAAGTTTCCGACGAAGCATCCCTCCATCGGTACGCGCCCGACAAGTGGAGCATCCGTCAAGTGTTGAATCACACCACCGATACGGAACGAGCCTTCGCCTTTCGAGCCCTTTGGTTCGCCCGCGGCTTCGATGCGCCCCTACCGGGATACGATCAGAACACCGCAGCATCGGGCGCCGCGGCCGACAATATTTCCTGGCCCAACCACGTCGAAGAATTCCGGCGAGTGCGCCTTGCCACAATTTCGCTGTTCCGCAACATGCCGAAAGAAGCATGGATGCGATCCGGCATCGCGAGCGACAATCTATTCACCGTCCGCGCAATGGCGTTTATCATCGCGGGACATGTAGCGCACCACATCACTATCCTTCGCGAACGTTATTTATCGGCTCAGAAATAACTGGACCTCCTTCCAAAACGGCTTTAGTATTGAGATCGATGGCACAAATTAAGAAACCCGCCGCGCCGGTAGACGAAGGTTTTCTGACGGCTGCGGCCCAGGCAATCGGCTCGACCCTGGGTCAACTGGCCAAGAAGGCAGGCGTCGTTTCCGCGCCCGCGCCTACCAAGCCGAGATCGAAGAAGGTTGCCGTCCAGAAGAAACGGGCTCCCGTTCCCAAGAAGAAAGCGGCCGTAAAAAAGAAAGCGGCAGCGAAAAAGTCCAGATAACCTGCGAACCGCTACTCGCTCCGCAGTGTATCCGCCGGATTCAACCGCGCAATCCTCGCCGCCGGAATCAAACTCGCCAGCGCCGTCGCCAATAAGAGTCCCAGTCCGACGCCCGCCAGCGTAAGAGGATCTCCTGGCTGCACACCCCACAGATAGCTTTTAAGGAACCGCTCGAACCCAAGAGCCGCCACAGTTCCGGCCGCAACTCCACACAATACCCACATCAGCCCCGGCCGTAGCGCGACCTGTATCGCCTGACCGACCCCTGACCCCAACGCCATCCGAATCCCGAGCTCTTTCGTTCGTTCGGTTACCAGGTTCGCGATCAGCCCGTAAATCCCCATCGCGGAGAGCACCATCGCGAGCGCGGCGATGGCTCCCGCCAACACCGCTAGAAATCGCTCAAAGGTAAGCGATTCGACCTTCAAGTCCCGGACCGATCGGAACGCCGCCATGGGCAACATCGGATCGGCGGATCGCGTTGCGTCTTCGATTGCCTTCGTCACCTGCGCGCCGTCCAGTGAGCTGCGCACAATCCAGCTCGGCGCAAGGTAGGTGTGGAGCAGGCTCAATGCATTGGCTTGGGCCGCAGGTATGTAAACCTCCGGCACTGCGGACACGGGTCCTGCGTCTCCCCAGCCAGCGCGGGCTTCGAGCACATCGCCGGCAATGCCTACGATCATGCCATCGCTCAACGGCTGGCCCAGCGCGTCGCCCTTTTTAAGGTAGCGGTTCACGAAAGCCTGATTCACGATGCAAACTTTAGCGGACTCTACGGAATCGGCCGCGGAGAAAGCACGGCCCCGCAACAGAGGGACGCGCAACGCCGTGAAATATTCGGGCGTCACATAGGTCAGGTTGGCGATCACTTTGCGGTCGATTCCCGGCACTTTCACGACGTCGTTCAGCGCGCGCTCATATGGAAGCGACAGGGCCGCGGCGGCCGCCTCAATTCCCGGAGTTTCGTGCAGCCGGACAAAGACCTTGTCGTAAAACTGCATCATCTGCGCCGCGGTTTGGTAGCGCGCGTCGGCGAGCGAAAACCTGGCCGTCATCACATGATTCGGATCGAAACCGGGGTTCAAATTCCACAAATGAAGAAACGTGTGGAGGAACAGTCCCGCGCCAAATAACAGCGGCACGGTCAGCGCAACCTGTCCTCCGACCAACGCCCCGAGCGACAGGAAGCGCTTCCGCCCCGCGACTCCCCGGCTGCCCGATTGCGCGGAGCGTAGGTCGACTCGCGTAGCCTGCCACGCCGGTGCGAGCCCGAACCCGACCCCGGCGACCAGCGTGAGGAACAGCGTACTCGCCAGCACCCGCCAATCCATCTCGACGGTTTCAAGAAATGGAAACGTCATGGAGCCGAAGTTACGGAGGCCGGCCAGCGCTCCCCATCCGACCGCCGTTCCCGCCAACCCGCCAAGCAACCCCAACACGGTACTTTCGATCAACAATTGCCGGACAATCCGCGAAAACGGAGCGCCCAGAGCCAGCCGGGTCGCAATTTCTCCCACCCGGCCGGAGGATCTCGCCAGCAGCATTCCTCCAATATTCACGCAGCCGAGGATAAACACGAACCCCACAGCGGCCGACAGCAGCATCAGAGGCTCCCGCAGATCCGTCGTCCGTCCTTCCAGCAGGGGAATAATGTCGAGGAGCGCGTCGCTATCTTTGTGGAAGACTCTCTGTCTCTTTAGCTCCGCGGTGATCGCCCCAAGCTGTCCGGAAGCTTCTTGCCAGGTGGCGCCGGGCCGAAGCCGACCAACCAAATGATAGTTCGTCCCTCCGCCCTCACCTGTCCGCGAAGGCTGGATAGGCGTCCATAGATCGGCGGTCGCATCGGAGCGAAAACCAGCGGGCATAATCCCGACAACCGTGTAAGGCTCGCCCCGCAGCAGGATGCCGCGCCCCGCCACGCCAGCGTCGCCATGGAAATATCTCTGCCAGAGAGCGTGGCTCAAGATCACCGCCGGCGGTCCCCCCTTACGATCCTCGTCGGCCGTAAACTCGCGTCCGATCATTGGCCGAACGCCCAATACCTGGAAGAATCCCGACGAAACCCGCTGCTGCTTCACATAAATCCCCGTTCCATTGACGCCGAGGTTGACTCCGTTCGCCCCGTAAGAGTAAACCGCGGAATTTAGCGCCGACGCATGGTCCCGAATCGCCTCCCAGATCGTGCCGTCAAGGTTAGAGGCCGTGCCTTGCTTCCCTTCGAAGCGGAAAACCGCAACGATTTGGGCCAACCGGTCAGGCTCAGGATAAGGAAGCGGCCGCACCATCGCCCCGTTCACCACCGCCAGAACCCCGGTGTTCGCCCCGATGCAAAGAGCCAGGATCGCAATCACCGTCAGTGAAAAACCCCAATTCTGCCGAATCAATCGGACCGCATAGCGCAAGTCGTGCATTTTCGACACCTCAGTGATCAATAAGACGAGAGATTAAGGATACTGTTCCTCAACACTTTCGTTACCGGTGACCATGTTACACTTGAGTTTTTGGTTTCCCCCGGTAAACCGAAGCATACCCCTTGGAGGAGTTTCAAAGCGTGGCAGAAAAGATGCGGCATATTTTTACGTCCGAATCGGTGACCGAGGGTCATCCGGACAAGATGGCGGACCAGATCTCTGACGCCGTACTCGATGCAGTCCTAACCGAGGATCCGACCGGCCGCGTGGCCTGCGAAGTCCTCGTCACCACCGGAATTTGCGTGGTTTCCGGAGAGATCACCACGAAAACCTACGTCGACGTGCCGAAACTGGCGCGCCAGGTCATCGCCGACATCGGCTATACCGACGCCGACATGGGTTTTGACGCGAAAACCTGCGGCGTCTTAAACACCATCCAGGCCCAGTCCCCCGACATCGCCATGGGGGTCGACACCGGCGGCGCTGGCGACCAGGGACTCATGTTCGGCTTCGCCTGCAACGAAACTCCTGAGCTGATGCCCCTCCCCGTGATGCTGGCCCACAAACTGGTCCGCCAGTTAAGCGAAGTGCGCCGCTCCGGAACCCTCAAATTCCTCCGTCCCGACGGTAAAAGCCAGGTCAGCGTCGAGTACATCGACGGTAAGCCCGCCCGCATCGATGCCGTGGTCGTCTCCACCCAGCACGACGACGATGTGTCCACCGAAACCCTGCGCGCCGAAGTCAAGAAACACATCATCGATCCGATCCTGCCGAAAAACATGATCGATGCCAACACCAAGTTCCACATCAACCCCACCGGACGTTTCGTCATCGGCGGACCCCACGGCGATACCGGCCTCACCGGCCGCAAGATCATCGTCGACACCTATGGAGGCATGGGCCGTCACGGCGGCGGAGCCTTCTCCGGCAAGGACCCGACCAAGGTTGACCGCTCTGCCTGCTATATGGCCCGCTACGTCGCGAAAAATATCGTAGCCTCCGGCCTCGCGGACCGCTGCGAAGTCCAGCTCGCCTATGCGATTGGCGTCGCCGAGCCTGTTTCTGTCATGGTCGACACCTTCGGTACCGGTAAGGTTCCTGCGGAGCGTCTGGTCGAACTGATTCGCGCGAACTTCTCGCTGACGCCGAAAGGCATGATCGATTCCCTCAAGCTCCGCCGTCCGATCTACCGCGTGACGGCCGCCTTCGGGCACTTCGGCCGCACCGAAGATTCGTTTACCTGGGAAGCCACCGACAAAGCGGCGGCGTTAAAGGAAGCCGGCATGGCCACCGCCGTCGCCAGCAATTAATTGTTAATCGGAGAAACTATATGAGCACTGCAACCACCCCCGTCCCCTGTGACGTAAAAGATCTTTCGCTCGCCGAAGCGGGTAAACGCCGCATCGAATGGGCGGGGCAATCGATGCCGGTCCTGGCGACGATTCGCAAACAATTCATCAAGACCCAGCCCCTGGCCGGAATCCGCGTCGCCGCGTGCCTGCACGTCACCACCGAAACCGCGAACCTGATGATCGCCCTCCGCGACGGCGGAGCTAACATCACCCTGTGCGCATCGAATCCTCTGTCGACGCAGGATGAAGTGGCCGCCTCCCTGGTCCGCGATTACCACATCCCCACCTTCGCTATCAAAGGCGAATCCAACGAGTCCTATTATTCGCACCTCAATTCCGCCCTCGACTCCGCCCCCCAATTCACCATGGACGACGGCGCGGACGTAGTCGGCCTCCTGCACACCAAGCGCAAGGAACTGCTCGGGAACGTAATCGGCGGAACCGAAGAAACCACAACCGGCGTCATCCGCCTCCGCGCCATGGCCAAGGATAAAGTCCTCGCCTACCCGATCATCGCCGTCAACGACGCGCTGACCAAGCACCTGTTCGATAATCGCTACGGCACCGGTCAGAGCACCCTCGACGGAATCATTCGCGCAACCAACGTCCTTCTCGCCGGACTCAACGTAGTCGTCGCCGGCTACGGCTGGTGCGGACGCGGCGTCGCCATGCGAGCCAAAGGCATGGGCGCGAACGTCATCGTCACGGAGATCGATCCCACCAAAGCCATCGAAGCCGTCATGGACGGATTCCGCGTCATGACCATGAAGGAGGCCTGCCCCATCGGCGACATCTTCATCACCGTCACCGGCAATAAGAACGTAATCGCCCGCGATCACTTCGAGAGACTCAAGAGCGGAGCGATCCTGGCCAATTCCGGCCACTTCAACGTCGAAATCGATCTTGATGCCTTGGCCGCCGTCGCCTCTAGCCGCAAGGAAGCCCGTCCGTTTGTCGAGGAGTTCTCGATGAAAGACGGCCGCAAGCTCTACGTGCTTGGCGAAGGACGCCTGATCAACTTGGCCGCTGCCGAAGGCCACCCCGCTTCGGTAATGGATATGAGCTTCGCCAACCAGGCCCTCTCAGCGGAGTACATGGCGAAAAACCACGCGACCATGGAGAACAAGGTTTACTCCGTGCCCGAGGAACTCGACAAAAACGTCGCCAAAATGAAGCTCGAATCGATGGGCTTCTCCATCGACAAGCTGTCGCCGGAGCAGGAAGAATACCTCGCCGGCTGGTCCGAAGGAACCTAAACCGCCGCAAAAGTGGGGCAGGTTCCCGACCTGCCCTTTCGGCTGCGCAACGATACCATGGCATTAGTCGAAGGCTGCAAGCATTCCCTAGAAATCACCGTCCCCGTCGTCGAGGTAGAAAAGGAAACTGAGCGCGCCGTCGCCGAAATTCAGCGCAAAGTGAAGCTCCCCGGATTCCGTCCCGGCAAAGCTCCTTTAGGTCTGGTCAAGCAACGCTTCGCCGGCGACATCCGCCAGGACGTTTTAGAAAAGCTGGTCCCCAGGTTCTTCCGCGCCGCGGCCGACAAGGATCATCTGGAAGTGGTCGGCCAGCCCAACGTCACCGACGTGAATTTCAAAGCCGGTGAGCCCATCACCTTCAAAGCCGAGTTCGAAGTTGCCCCCAAATTCGACTTAGGCGAATATCGCGGCGTCACGATTACTTATAACGAGCCCGAAGTCACCGACGCCGAAATCGATGCCCGCATCGAAGAAATCCGCAATCAAAAAGCCGAGTACGTAAATGAGGACCCGCGCCCCCTGGCCGATGGCGACTACGCCGTCGTGTCCTTAGAAAGCCTCTCCGGCGTGGCGGAAAAAGTCTCCCAAGACGAGCTGATGCTCAAAATGGGAGACGAAGCCACCATGAAGGAGTTCACCGAAAACCTCCGCGGAGCCTCTCCCGAAGAATCCCGGGAATTCGATGTGATATACCCCGAGGATTACGACCGCAAGAACCTGGCCGGCCGCACCGTGCGTTTCAAAGCAACGGTAAAAGCCGTGCGCCGCAAAGAACTCCCCGAAGTGAACGACGAATTCGCCAAAGACCTGGGCGACTATCAAACCGTGTTCGAGTTAAAGGAAGCCGTCCGCAAATCCCTCCGACACGACCGCGAACATAAAGCGCAGGACGAAGCCAAGCACCAGCTAATCGACAAACTGGTCGAAGCCCACGATTTTCCCATCCCTGAGGTCTACATCGACCGCCAGGTGGAAATCAACGTAGAGAACCAGCTCCGCACCTTAGCCGCCCAAGGCATCGACCCGCGCGGCATCAAGCTCGATTGGCAAAAGGTCCGCGAGACGCAAAAAGACAAAGCCGCCCGCGACGTAAAAGCGTCTCTGTTACTCGACAAAATCGCCGAACGCGAAGCCATCGGAGCCACGCAGGAAGAGATCGACCGCGAAGTACAAAAAATCGCCCGCCAGCAGCGCGAAGCCGTAGCCTCCGTCCGAGCGAAGCTCCAAAAAGACGGAGCCATCGGCAGAATCGCCGGTCACATCAGGACCGAAAAAACCCTAAGCTTCCTCTTCGAGCAAGCCCGCAAGGAAGCCGGAAAACCGGAGCCAGCAGCCAGCACCCAGCAGCCAGAATAGGTGGCACAGGCTTCAGCCTGTGAGTGGGGCAGGTTCCCGACCTGCCCGCGATGCGGTTTTGTGGCGTGAGCTTCAGCTTGCCGCCGAGGCTTCAGCCTTGGCCTTCTAAATGTTCCTTCAAAATGAGCTCAATTTAAAGCCGGATTCACCATCCGCTGAAGCCAATCCCTGGCCCGTGGGAGGAAACGACAAGGTACCTATCCTTCGAAAGTATCTTCGTGAAACCAACGGAACCATTCATGCCTAACTATCTTGTGAGCAAATACACCGCAAACGTCGCCAGCCAATGAGCGCCCTCATAATGCTCCCCCGTCACCGCCGCCAGCCCCGCCTCCGCATGCAAATCCGCGAGCTCGTCGTGTCCGCCTATTCCCCTCAACATCCAAGCCCGGCTCAAGTTCAATCCATCGAGATGAGAAAACTTCGGATCCGAAGGATCCGGCGACACCACAGGCCTCAATCCCGCTAAATCAGGTAAGAAGGCCCGAAGCCACTGCGCAAACTCTGAAGCCGGCAGCACCCGGCGCATCACATCCGCCTCCGCCAATGAAGGAGAGAGAAAATCCTCCCCTGAAGGCTCGTACTCCACCGGCGCGTGACGATCATTCCAATAAAAATCCCGCGCTCTCTGCTCAATAAAGTCCGACCGGTGCGAATCCAGCACCAGCCCCAGCGCAAACGCCGTATTGCTATGCTCCCCGGAACGCACCGGATAAGTCAGCTTCCCGAGCCACGCAGTAAACCTCTCCAAGACCGCCATTTCCAGAGGCCGCAGCGTGTCCGATCGCAACTCCGCCGCCAGCGTCAACAACCAGGCGAGCCCATAAGGGCGCTCAAACGCCGCACGCCCCTCATCGTTGAAATACCGCACCTCAGCGGCAATATTTTCTTCTGTTATATTCCGTTCAATCGCCGCCCGAGCCTCCGCCGCAAACGGCGGATCCGGAAACATCCG
>Ga0210388_10000647_pt1 | contig 27919 bp, 20 predicted proteins | sample IncBWC19OmetaG_FD_155485 | JGI IMG/M metagenome (GOLD analysis project Ga0210388, IMG submission 155485) | Forest soil microbial communities from Barre Woods Harvard Forest LTER site, Petersham, Massachusetts, United States - Inc-BW-C-19-O ...
AGAACGGAGACCCGGGCAGAGTGCTCGCTGCACAAACTGCGGCTGCGCTGGTGAACGAGTGTCTAGTAAAGAATCAAAAAAGTTGCAGAATCGATCTTGACACGGCCGACTTCGTTAGACATGTCCCGCGCTTCGTCGATACGCGCTGCGGAGCCTTTGCAACGACAGCGGATTCGCTGGAAGGCCCAAGCCGTTGAAGCGGAACATTCTGCCACAATCGTGAAACCGAGATAGGAGCGGACTGGGATGAAACGGCAAGTACGCATGGCGGAAGTGGAAGAGGTTGGGATCCGCGTCCGCGTTGAGAGTTTGGAGAATGGAAGGTATTTAGGCACGAGCCCGGATGTTCCGGGGTTGGTGGCCGAAGGACGAAGTGTCGCGGAAACTGTGGAAATTGCGCAGGTGCTAGCCAGGAAAATCGTGGAATCCTGCCTTGAGCATGGGGATCCGCTTCCCCCAATTTTTCGAAACAAACAGCGTACTGCCCAAGAGTTCCGGGTGCCCGTCTCCGTGCCGTAATGGGGGCGGCTGGCAGGATTTTCCTACCGCGAGGTCGTGCGACGACTTCGCCTATTTGGTTTTCGATTTGATCGTTCCGGGCCCGGCAGCCACGAAATCTGGCGTCATCAAGAAACCGGAAAAAAAGTCACGATCCCTCACCACACTGGGGACATGGCCGAAGGCACGCTGCGGGCCATCTTGCGCGAAGCAGCCGTGGACGTTAATTCTTTTCTCCGAGCCTGAGGGGTGCGCGGTTGATTCGACGGGTGCGAGAAAAGCACAGGCTCGAGCCACTCTCCTTGACAACTTAGGAGAGGCGGTTTTAGACTCCTAATCACCTTAGGAGGAAACGTGGCGGGTCAAGCTCAACTTCTTCCGGGTACTCTCGATCTCCTCATTCTCAAAGCAGTTTCGCTCGGTCCGCTTCACGGGTACGGCATTCTTCTGCGTATCGAACAGATTTCTGGCCGCGCTCTGCTGATCGAACAGGGCGCGCTTTATCCCGCCTTGTTCCGGCTCGTGCGCCAGCGACTGCTGACTGCAAATTGGGGGAAGTCGGACAACAATCGGCGGGCGAAGTTTTACGAATTGACCCCAGAAGGCCGGAAACGCCTGCGACAAGAGGCTAGTGATTGGAATCGTCTGGTCGCTGCCATGACGTCCGTCCTCGGCACTCAGCCGGAGGAAGTATGAAATTTCTGGCCTCGCTTCGTTCCCTCTGTTCCGCCCTTTTTCATAGCGAGCATATTGATGATGAGATGGACGAGGAGATGCGTCTGCATATACAGAACCGCGCAGACGATTTGGAACGTTCCGGGCTTTCTCGCGAGGAGGCGGAGCGGCGCGCGCGAATCGAATTCGGTGGCGTGGAGCGTTTCAAAGAAGAAGTCCGCGAAACGGCGTGGGTGACTCATTTGGACAGTTTGTTTCGGGATTTTCAGTACGCGATTCGGAACTTGCGCAAGGACCGTCGGTTCGTGGCGGCGGCTATTTTCGCGCTAGCGCTGGGCATCGGGGCGGCCACGGTGGTGTTCAGTGTTTTCTATAACCTGCTGTTTAATGCGGTGGCAGCGAAAGAAGCAGGGCGCTTGGTTGTACCGGTTAGGCAGGACTTGGATAAAGCAGGGGATATGGGTTGGGATGCTGGCGCTTTGTATTGCCGTTTATCTGATCTGGATTCTATCCGCCAGCAGAATCATGTTTTTGAAGATATTGTTGGTTACGACGGCGGGGTTGTGCAGCTAAGGGACAGCGCCGGAACTTATCAGTTGAATGTTGCCCCGGTGACCGCTGATGCGTTTGAGTTTTATGGAGTATCGCCGCTGCTCGGACGAGGCATTACTCCGGAGGATGGAAAGCCCGAAGCTGCTCCCGTTTTTGTGATGAGTTACAAGACGTGGAAAGGCGAATTCAACGCGGACCCGCAGATTCTGGGAAAGAGCTACACGATTGATGGCGAGCCGCGGACGCTGGTAGGCGTCATGCCAGCGCGCTTCCAGGCGTATGGCAGGCTTCGAGATATCTGGGTTCCAATCCCTTGGACGAGCGGAACAACGAGGTCCGATCAAGAATCAAGTCTTGCATTACTAGCACGTCTGAAACCAGGTGTGAGCGTCGAAAGCGCTTCGGCGGAGTTGGATGTAATCGTCAAGCGCCTCGCGGCAGCTCATCCGGATGATTATCCGAAGCGCTTCCGTGCGCGAGTCCTTTCGGCCAATGAATACCTCATGGGGCCGTCTGGTTATGGCGCGGTCTTCCACTCCGACATACAGCTAAAGAACATTCTCTACGATTTGCTTGCCGCGGTCTTGATGCTGCTCTTGATCGCGTGCAGCAATGTGGCGAACCTTTTGTTAGCGCGGGCGACGGTGCGGGAAAAAGAGATGGCGGTGCGCGCAGTATTGGGGGCTTCACGCGGCAGACTTGTCCGGCAGCTTCTGATGGAGAGTTCGGTGCTAGCGGTGACTGCCTGCCTCGCGGGCTGCGCAATGGCTTGGTTCGGCATGAAGGGCGTCGAGACGATTGTTCATCAGAAGGCCTGGGCCAACATCGGTGCCGAGACCGTGTTCGGACTTAATGCGCCGGTTTTGTTGTTCTCGCTTACAGCTACCGCGCTCACTACCTTGCTGTGCGGTTTGGTTCCGGCTCTGCGTGCTGGGCGAGTGGATTTGCAGCCGCAACTGGTAGGCAACGGCAAGGGCACAAGCGCAGGCTTGCGCCACGGCAAGTTTCGAGCGGGACTGGTCGTCGCCCAGGTGGCGCTTTCGATTGTGCTCTTGGTTGGCGCCGGGTTGATGATGCGCAGTCTCTACCAACTCACGCATGTTGATATGGGTTTCAATCCTAAGAATATCCTCGTCGTAGCTTTTGCCCCTCCGAGAGGGCACAGCGGGCTTCCGGATCGAGCAAAAATGGCTTCGCAGGAGGGGCAAGCCCTTATCCAGAAAGACGTGGAGCGGCTGAAGGAATTGCCTGGAGTTGCGGCCGTTGCGGTCAACAATACGATTCCCGGGTACGGACCGAATCACGGGCCGCAAGTGACGGTGCCGGGCGGAACGCGGGTGGAAGAGGCGGGACTTTCAGAGTGCGATGAAAACTGTGTCAATACACTGGGAATGCGAATGATTGCAGGCAGATGGCTTTCCACAGGGGACGTGCGGACGGATCAATACGTGGCAGTGGTGAACCAGAGACTGGCCCGCGACATGTTTGGGGATGGGAACCCGCTTGGCCGACAAATCCAGGTGAAGGCATTCACACAGTTTAGAAGTCGCGGTTCGAGATGGGCTGGGAAGAAGCCCCCGGATCCTCCACAGGATGCCGTGTTCCAGATTGTCGGCGTGGTGGCCGACGTGAAAAATTCTGGGCCACAGCAGCCGGCCGTTCCCATGGCATTCATTGCGCCGCTAGCGACGGGCGCGTTCATCCTGCAGGTGAGGACAAACGTAGAACCGGCGTCCATGATACATGCGGTTCAGGAACAAATTTGGGCCGTTGATCGCGATGAGATTTTTTGGATACTCGATCCGCTCGAGGATTTTCTGGAGCAGCATACGTATGCGGTTCCGGAATTTGGCGTGGCGCTTTCCGGGCCGCTCGCGGGGGTCGCTTTGCTGTTGGTGATGGTTGGCGTGTTTAGTGTGATGGCGTATACGGTGTCGCTGCAGACGCAGGAGTTCGGAATTCGGATGGCTCTCGGGGCGCAGCGAGGCGACGTTTTGGGTATTGTGCTTCGGAAGGGATTCGCGCTGCTCGTGTCGGGAATTCTTGTTGGAGTGCTTGCGAGTTATGGCTTGACGCGATTTTTGGCGAGTCAGATTTGGGGAGTTTCGGCGACCGATCCGTGGACGTTTGGTGGAGTGGTGGCGCTGGTGGTGATCACTGGACTCGCGGCTTGTTTGTTGCCTGCGAGACGAGCGGCTGGCGTCGATCCGTTGGTGGCGTTGCGATATGAGTGACGGCGGCAGAAATTAGCTGCTGTGTGCTAGAACTTTCTCGTCCATCGATTGGGCAAGAAACCAGAGGTTTCCTCAGGGGCTGAAGCCCCTTTCACTGCACTGGCTTTCGGCACGACTGAAGTCGTGCCCTCCCAAAAAGTTCTTCACTCTTCGCTGCACTGGCTTTCGGCACGACTGAAGTCGTGCCCTCCCAAAGAGTTCTCCACTCTTCGCTGCACTGGCTTTCGGCACGACTGAAGTCGTGCCTCCCAAAGAGTTCTCCACTCTTCGCTGCACTGGCTTTCGGCACGACTGAAGTCGTGCCTCCCAAAGAGCTCTCCACTCTTCGCTGCACTGGCTTTTGGCACGACTGAAGTCGTGCCTCCCAAAGAGTTCTCCACTCTTCGCTGCGACCCCGAAGCGGTGTTTATGCTTCCGGAGAAGAGGCGGCTGGGCAGCGGCATTGCGCTACAATCTTGGGCTTATGACGATCACTGGCGAGGCCTCATGACAATGAGTGGAACGCGACCGGCAAACTTTGTTCCTGCAAGTGCACTCGATAAGAGAAAGCGGTCGAAGGTGGCGTTGATTCGCGGGTTGGTGCGGCAGGCGCCGTTTGTGGCGAAGAATTTTGGGCTTTATTTTCGGAATGGGTGGCGGCGGAACATTTTGCATACGAATGTCGTGGCGCCGTATGCGGTGACGTTTTATGTGACCCACAAATGCAATTTGGCTTGCTCGTATTGCACGCAGAAGGAGCCGGACGTTTTCAGCGACGAGCTGTCGACGGGGGAGACGATTCGGTTGTTGAGGAAGATTCGCAAGGAGACGGACTCGATTGTGATAACCGGTGGCGAGCCGACTTTGCGGGCGGACATCGAGGAGTTGGTCGATGCGGCGCGATTTCGTTGCAAGTTTCGGTCGGTGCTTTTGATTACGAATGGGACTTTGCTGGATCGCAAGCCGGGGATTTTACGGGCGGTGACGGGATTGGTGGTGAGCTTGGATGCTTTGGCGGCTGATCCTTCGAATGCTCTTTCGAAGCCGGCAGCGCTGCCCAAGGTCCTGCAAAATCTAGCGATGGCGAAAGAGGTTCTGGGAAGTCCGGCGCGGATTACGATCAGCACCGTCATTGAGGAATGGAATATCGCGGAAGTGGAGAAATTGCTGGATTGGTGCGGGGCGGAAGGGTTTGTGTTTGCGGCGCAATCGGCGCAGATGGAGAAGATGCCGAATCTGAAGCTGCTGCAGAACCCGAAGTATCAGGCGCTGGTGGATACGATCATCGAGCGGCGGCGCAGCGCGGTTCAGCCGATCAACGGCACACCGAAGACGATTGAAACTTTGCTGCGGTTTCGGGATTTTCAGTGTTATCCGACGATGTTTCCGCGGGTGTATCCGAATGGCGATGTGTTTTACCCGTGCGAACCGTTGCGGAAGGTGGCGGGGAATTTGTTGCGGCATGGGTCGCTGGCGAAAATATTTTCTCGCGGGAAGAAAATGTATGGGGATATTCCGCCGTGCCAGGGGATTTGCTACCTATTTGGGAATGTTTTGTCGCACTACTACGTGAATGATTTTTGGGGATTGGCGGGGGATTTTGTACGGTGACGGGCGATGCGTTGCAAGACGGCTTAGTTCGCGACGTGGTTGGATGGGGATTTTAACACAGAGGGCACAGAGTTCACGGAGGGCGGAGTTGCCTTCCAGAGACTAGTTCAGGTCGGAGATTTTTTTGTCGAGGTGGGCTAGAGCGGCTTCGAGAGACCTTTTGTGATTGGGATTTGTTGCGGATTCCAGGTCGTGAGCAATCCTGATGCGAGATAGCTGGAGGTCTTTGCGTTCCAGTTCGCGGCGGAGCTCATCCGCAGTTTTACTGTTGTTGCCGTAGTGACCTTTTGGAGCCTGGCCGGACTCGACCTGCGCTTCCACGTCTTTGCTTTCCCATCCTCGCGCCATAGGTATAGTTTGACACATTTTGCAGCAGGTGAGGGGTTTATGAGAGAAAAACTTCGAGGGGGTGCGGAGGGCCGGTGAGGCTAGAAATGCTTGGTCGGCGCGACGTTAGTCGGCTGTGCGATAGATGATTTTGCCGGCGCGGAACGTGTATTTGACGTGGGATAGGGCTTGGAGGTTGATAGCAGGGTCTTGAGGGAAGATGGCTAGATCGGCTTGGAGGCCTGCGGCGACTCGGCCTAGTTTGCTGGCGTTCCCGAATCGCTCGGCGGGAGCGGTCGTCAGAGATGCGAGAATATGGCGAAAGGTCATACCTGCTTGTGACATTAAGGCGTACTCCTCGCTGGGATCGTATTCTACGGCGCCGAGATCCGTGCCGAAGAGGACTGTTCCTCCTGTGGCAATCCAGGCGCGGAGTTGGCCGATTTCTGTGTTGGTAACTTTCTCTTGAGCAGAAAGCCGATCGTGGCGCATGTAGTATTTCCACAAAGTGAGCGTGGGAGTGAGCGCTACGCGCTTTTCCTTCATCGCGGCTAGGAGCGTTTCGTCCCACGGGCCGGAGTGTGGGGTGGTGTGGGCGATTATGTCGACTCCACCGCGGACGGCTGCGAGCACATCTGCCGCGTTATTTGGGTGAACGAAGACGGGCTTGCTTGCGCGATGCGCTTCGTCTGCGGCGGCTTGGAAGACGCTCTCCGGAAGAGGAGCGCCGCGTGAAGCGGAGGCGAAGATTTTTATTGCGTCGACGCCTGCGTCAAGGAGCTTCTTGGCAGCAGCTGCGGCCTGTGCCGCGTCGGCGATTTCCGGAGCTGGCAACTTCATCACGCCCATCATGGCGAGAACCTGGTCAGAGGGCAGAGCACCAGGAGGGACGAGGCCTTCGCCAGTCGAGCGAATTTTTGGGCCGGGAACTTCGCCGGAGTCGATGCGGTCGCGAAGACGGCGCGTGTTTTCCAAGACGGAGCCGGTGTCGAAGACGCTAGTGAAGCCGTATTTTGTGAGCATGTCTTGGAGCTGACGACCGAGTTCGAGAGCTGGGATGTTAGCTACATCGGCCCACTTTCGTTCGAAGAAGTGAACGTGGCTGTTCCAGAGGCCGGCGGTGATGGTGAGTCCGAAACAATCGAGGACGTGCGCGGTTTCGGGGAACTGCATTTGTGCTCTACGGCCCACAGAAACAATTTTTTCGCCCTGAATGAGAACTACGCCGTCGCGGATGGGCTCTTCCGTGGGACTGGTGTAGATCGTGGCTCCTACCAACGCCGTATATTCGTTTTGGGAGATAGGTGGCGTGTTCACAGGCTCGTCTTTCAGGCTGTGGCCGAGTGGGACATTTTAGCGCAGCCGCAACTTAGGCGCTGGCGGCGCGGCTTTTTGGCAAGATTGGGAGCGGCGAGTGCATCACGCTGCCGAGGGTGGCCTGCGCAACGCGAGCGAAGTGCTCGGCAAAGACACCTTGATAGAGGAATTCGGCGGCGTTATCGGACCAGCGAACCTGCAAAATCCAGCGATTCTTTTTTTGCAGAGCATTCGCCGAAGTGATCTCGGCTGCGGGAATGACGAGTAAAGGCTGGAAGTTCGAATCGAGCGCCCAAATGCGCTCCGCGCCAACGAAAAGCTGGACGTGGGCGGGGGAAGCATTACCCGGCTGATAGTTCCCGCCATTTACGATGACCAGAGCGCCTAGTTCGCGTGCTTTCTCGTCGGGAATGTTAAGTGTCTTGGCAGGGGGCAGCAGAATGGCCGCCATAAACATGCCAAGACCAGCGATGGCCGCGAGCCAACTGTTCCAAAGACTGAGCGGCAGGATTACAAGTGCGGCGCCTGCGAATCCGAGAAAAACGCGAAAGGCCATCCAGGATTGAGCATTGCGGCGGATATGGAGAAGCTTAGGGATCAGGAGAACGGCGGCAAACATGGCACCTATCAGCAAGTTGCGCAGGCGCGCGCCGGTTCCTTCTACTGGAGATGCCGCAGTGGCTGGGGCCGTGCTCATCTTACTTACTTCCTTATCTTATCTAGTTACTTAGAGTACGCGGCAAGGCTCAAGGTTTCAACGAATCTATCTCGCGCATGCGGGCGAAGGCTCGGCGGACGTGGGGAATGGTGATCGAGCCGCCGACGATCAAGGCTACGTTTAAGGCGTCGATGACTTCTTCGCGATTCCAGCCTTCTTCGGCGCAGCGAACGATGTGATAGGTGATGCAGTCGTCGCAGCGGAGAACGGCAGAGGCGACGAGGCCGAGCAGCTCCTTCGTTTTAGTGCCGAGTGCGCCGGGCTCGTAAGCCTGATTGTCGAGAGCGAAGAAGCGCTTCATGCCGAGATGGCCGCAGTTGAGGATTTCCTCGTTTATGTCGGCACGGAATTTCTGAAAATCTTCAAGGCGGTCCGCCATGGTTCCTCCGAGAGTGGAGAGATTATTATGGACTAAATTTGACTAGTTCGGCAGCACCCGGCCGGGGCGGGCGCCGGTGGCTTTGCCGCTATCCCAAACGAGTGCGCCGTTTACGAAGACTTTTTCGATGCCGGTTGGGAGTTCGAACGGTTTCTGGAATGTAGAGCGGTCAATGACCGTGGCGGGATTGAAAAGGACGAGGTCGGCGAAAGCGCCTTCGCGAAGGATGCCGCGATCTTTCCAGCCGAGGCGCTGGGCGGGCAGCGAAGTCATTTTGCGAACGGCTTCCGGCAGCGTGAGCCATTTCTTTTCACGGACGTAGAGGCCGAGCACGCGGGGAAACGTGCCTGCACCTCGCGGATGGCGTGAGCCAATGCCACCGTCGCTGGCGACCATCACCCAGGGCTGCTGGTAGAACGCTTTAATATCGGGCTCGACCATCGATTGCCCGATGATCCCGGCCTCGGTGTTGGCGGCGTCGCCTTCGCGGATGATGCGGATGAACATCTCGACCGAAGAAACGCCGTGCGTCGTAGCGAGATCCTCGATGGTGTGATTTTCGTAGGCGGTGTTCGGTGTGAACTCAACAATGGTAACGTGCGACGGTCCGCCGACATCGGCCAGAGCTTTCGAGACGCTCTTTGGGTCTACGTATTGTTTGTCGGGCACGAGGACTTTGATGTCGGAGTGCCATGCATCGTAGGGATAGCAATCCGCGAGGAAGTCGAGCCCACGCTTGCGGGCGGCTTCGATCACGCGGATGTATTGCGGAGCTTTGCCCCAGACGCTGACGGTGCCGAGCTTGATGTGCGAGTGCTCAACGGGGATGTGCGCGCGGTCGCCGATGGCGATCTCTTCGTCCAATGCCTGGAACGATAGATCTGCTTCGTCGCGGATGTGCGTCATGTAGAAGCCGTGGAGATTTGCGGCGGCGCTTGCGAGAGCGACGACTTCATCCGTGGTGCTGTAGGTGCCCATGTCGTATTCGAGGCCACTGGAAAGGCCGATGGCGCCTTCGCGCATGCCTTGATTAACGAGCTGAACCATTTTGTCGATATCTGCGGGCGTTGAGGCGCGTTGGTAATCCTTGCCGAGGACTAGTTCGCGAACGGTGGCGTGGCCGACGAGGACTGCGAGATTGAGCGATGCCGGACTTTTGCGCCTAGTATCAAGCCACGGAGCGATGGGCCACGGGGAATCGCCGTCCGGGCCGAGAATTACTGTGGTGATGCCTTGCGCAATTTGAGTTTCGGCGAGGGGATCTTTTTCGAGGCCCTCGATGGAATGATTGTGAATGTCGATGAAACCCGGGGCGAGGACGAGACCCTTTGCGTCGACGATTTGTTCGTCTTTGTTTGGCTTAAAGTTTCCGACCGTGACGATACGGTCGCCGGAAATGCGGACGTTGACTTCGCGCAGAGGTGCGCCGGTGCCATCGGCGACCTGGGCATTGATAATCACGGTCGAGGGTGATTTATCCTGCGAGCTTGCAAAAACGCAGGCGAACGCTATAGCTAAAAACAAAAGGATAGCCAAGTGCCGGGTGCCGCGAGACATCGATGTTCTTCGAAGAAAAACCATTTCAGAGCTTTTCATGCCTCACCTATATAACAACGAGGAGGGCGCAGGGAAGGGGAAGACTGTCGAACACGTCATTCCGTAGTTGCCGCCAGAGCTTTCTCCGCCAATTCTTTTGCGCCGGGTTTGCCTGCCAAAATGAGATTTGCCCATTCTGCGCCGACTTGCGACAGGCGCACGGACTCGCTGGTGAGGGACTCCGGCCCGCCGGAATCGTTGCCGCCAAAATAGATGCGGTCCATCGGATGAGCCGCGGCGATGCGATTCTTTGTGTATTGGCCGGGCACAGACATGAACATGGGGTGGCCGCGACGGTAAATGCGAACTTCGATGGGATCGACGTTAAATTCCGGCATGACTTTCTGGAAATCGGTTAGAACGCGAGTGGCGAGGGTCTTGCAATCTGCTTCGTCCAGGAGAGTGGAACGGAATTCTTCGCGGAGCGGGGTATAGAAGGTGAGGATGTTGTTTTTTTGTTTGTAGCCGGGATCATTGCGGACAGTCCAATCGGCGACGATAAAGTCGGTGAAGGAATTGCCGGGGCACCAATTGTCGTAGCCGCGATTGTAGACGGGCTTGTCGAAGATGAGATTGACGACGGGATAGGGAGCGTAGCGAGTACGGCGCATGGCGGTTCTTTGTTCCGCAGGCAAACTCTGAACGACGCGCGAGGTAATGTGTTTCTGAGTGCACATCAGAACGGCTTTCGCTCGAACAGTGGTGAGTTTTCCTGCGAGGAAATACGTGACGTTGACGCCGTCTTTTTCCTGGACGACTCCAACCACCGTGGCATTGCCGAACATGCGGTCTTTATATTTCGGCTGGAGGACTTCGACGAGTTTGTGGGTAATGCAGCCGAGGCCTCCTGGCAAAATGGCGCGTTTGGCGTCATCACCTGCGACAAGATCGTGCGCGTTGGCCAGGCCGACATAGGCGGAAGAGTCTGGAGTAGTGGCGCCCCAGTTCGAAGGACCGAAGATGTCCCACCACTGCTGAACTTCCGGAGCGTAGGCAGAAGTGTATTTTGAGAAAGGTTGAGCGTCGAGCTCGGCCATGCGCTCGCTAATTTTCATTTTCAAAATGTCTTCGCGAAATTTCTGGAAGCTGGCGACGACAGCTTTGGGATAAGGAAGCTGCGTGATTCCCGTTTTCCAGGTGTCTGGGACGTAGGTTTTGTTGACGAGCGTAGGATCGGGCATATCGACCATCGGAAGTTTCAGGCCCATTTCGGAGGCGAGTTGGTCACCTTCGTCGCCGTGATACGCATAGGCCGAGCCAGTGGCGAAATATTGACCATCGAATTCTTCTTCGTAAGCGTTGCCGCCGAAGTGGTCTTCTTTTTCGAGCAGAAGCCAATCTTTGCCACCAAGGAAGTACGCGGCAGAAAGGCCTGCGACTCCGCCGCCTACGATCACGATATCGGCTTTTGAAGTAGCGGCAGGCATATCGAAGTGGTGGCCGTCGCGCACTTGATGGCAGATTTCATAGTGTTCGCCATCGACGATGGGCGCGCTCTTCGGGTTGGAAGCTGATGCGGCGGAATCGGACGCGGGAATGAGGGCGGTATCGACCGGACAGCCGGATGCGACTGAACCTGCAACCATGTATTTGATGAAATCACGACGTGAACCCGACATACCTGCCTCCCCAGCTCTTGTAGGACAGGCATTCTTGCCTGTCTTCGGCCCGACTTCAAATTGCAATTAGGAGAGACAGACAAGAATGTCTGTCCCACCAAATCAGTTTGCAGCATGCACGGCGCGTGTTCGCAAGCGATACCAAATGATGATAAGCGCAACGGAAACGGCAAAAATCAGTGTGGAGACGGCGTTAATTTCCGGTGTGATGCCGCGGCGGAGGCGGCCCCAAATTTCGAGAGGGAGGGTGTTGTCGCGGCCGATGAGAAAAAATGTTACGGCGATTTCGTCCATCGAAAGCGTGAAGATGAGCAGCCCAGCGGCGATCAGCGAGAGCTTGAGATTTGGCAGCGTGATGCGCCAGAAAGTTTGCCAGGGCGTGGCGCCGAGATCGAGCGAGGCTTCTTCCTGGGCGCGGTCCGTCTTTTGAAGGCCGGCGAAAAGCTCCGTGGTGGCTACGGAGATGAGCGCGGTACCGTGACCGAGAAAGACAGTCATGAGGTTGAGCTGAAATCCGGCAAGTACGGCGAACATGAGCAGGGACAGACCGGTGATTATGCCAGGAAGAATGAGCGGAAGCAGAACGAGACGGCGGAAAAGAGCTTTGCCGGGAAAGCTGGCACGATCGAGAGCGAGCGCGGCGAGCAAGCCTAGCGTGAGGGAAAGCGCGACGGCGCCGCTGGCGACGATGAGGCTGTTGAGCACGGAGTCCCAAATGGGCCCATCGGCGAAGAGCTGGCGATACCAATCGAGCGTGAGATGCTGCGGCGGAAAGCCGCCGACGCCATCGCGATTGAAGGAATAGAGAATGAGAACAACGAGCGGCAGATAGATGAAGGCGAAGACGAGCGCGGCGTAAATCGCAAGCAACGGAGAACGGCGAGTTGGAGATATGCGGCTCATTTGAAGGACCAGCGTTTTTCGAGGCGTTGGGTGAAGAAAAGCAGCGAGAGAGTGATGAGGAGGATGCACACGGAAATCGCGGCGCCTAGCGGCCAATCGTAAACCGCGCCGAAAAGAGTTTGCACAATGTTGGCGATCATCGTTCCGGAAGAACCACCGACGAGCAGCGGCGCTAGAAAATCTCCGAGAGAGAGAACGAACGCGAAGGTGGCTCCAGCGAGGAGGCCGGGCATGGAGAGCGGAAGAATCACACGGAAAAAAGTGGACGCGGGGCTCGCGCCGAGATCTTGCGAGGCTTCGACGAGAGGGCGCGGGATGTGTTCTAGCGAGGCGTAGATGGGGAGGAAAACGAACGGCGTATAGATGTGCGTAAGCATGAGAACGACGGCGAAGGGGCTATAGAGGAGGAAGCTGACGGGTGCGTGAGTGACATGCGCGTATTGAAGAAGACCGTTAAGAACACCTTCGCTGCCCAGAATTGTTTTCCATGCGTAGCCGCGGACAAGATAGCTGACCCAGAGCGGGACGATGACAAGTTGATAGAGTAATTCTTTGCGTGCGCCAGAATGAAACGAGAGGTAGTAGGCGAGAGGATAACCGAGGAGCAGAGAACAGAGCATCACCGATCCGGCGATGCGCATCGTGCGGAACAGAACGTCGACATAGAGAGGATTGCTGAGAAGTTTTTGGTAGTTGTCGAGATTCCAGTGGTGGACGATCGTGCCGTCTTGGACGGCCCAGAAGCTGTGCGCAAACATCAGCGCGTAAGGCAGAAGGAGAAAGAGTCCGACCCACAGAAGCGGTGGGGCGGAGACGATCGTTTTGTAAGCGCGCGAATACATGGCGAAGTCAGTCCGCGACGCGAATAGCGTCCGGGATCGAAAAAACAAAATCGTGTTCGCCAGTGATTAGACCGCACGCGGGCAATCGCACGCGCAGGAGTTGATCGGCGCCGCAATCTACTTCGAGCAGCTCGGTGGCGCCGCTGTAGATCTGTTGGCGAACGGAAGCGCGAAATTTTACTTCATTGACTTGGCGTTTGCCGTCCGGGCAGAGGCGAATCGTTTCGGGCCGCAGAGAAAAGACCGCGGGACCGTCGGCTTCTTCCAAAGGCCACCGCAGGACGCCGCAGGTGGCGATGCTGCGGCGAATTTCACCTCGAAGCAAATTGGTTTGGCCGATGAACTGCGCCGTGTAAGCGGTGGCGGGATGTGCGTAGATTTCGCGCGGTGAAGCGACTTGCTCGAGTGCGCCATCGCGTAGCAGCGCGATGCGGTCGGAGAGAACCATGGCTTCTTCCTGATCATGCGTTACGAAGAGAAAGGTGATGCCGATTTCACGCTGAAGCGATTTCAACTCACTTTGCATTTGCTTGCGCAGATTGGCGTCAAGCGCGGAGAGCGGTTCATCCAGAAGCAAAAGTTGAGGGCGGTTGACCAAGGCGCGAGCCAGCGCTACGCGCTGTTGCTGTCCTCCGCTAAGGCGCGAGGGACGCGCGTCGGCGAATTCCGCCATTTTCACCATGTTCAAGGCTTCGGCGACACGGGTGGGAATTTCGTTCTTTGGCGCGCCTTGCACACGCAGGCCATACGCGACGTTATCTCTCACGTTTAGGTGTGGAAATAGCGCGTAGTTTTGAAACACTGTGTTTACGCGGCGTTTGTAGGGCGGTAGCGTATCGAGCCGTTCGCCGGACATCCAGATTTCACCGGAGGTGGGTTGTTCGAAACCGGCGATCAGGCGCAGGAGAGTGGTTTTGCCCGAGCCACTTTCGCCAAGCAGCGTGAGAAATTCTCCCGCGGCGATATTCAGCGAGATGTCTTTTAGGACGTCGCGCGCGCCGAAGCGCTTCGCTATAGCGCGCACCTCGAGCAGAGGAGCATTGGCGTCCACGGAATCGGGCTGCGGAATGGCGGTGGAGCTCACTGTGCGGCTTTCACCTCGTTCCAGATTTCGTTGTACTTGCCGCGTCGCGGCACGTCCTGCCAAAAATAAATCCGTTGCATGTAGGCGTCGGGATCGTCGAGGTGCAGGCCTTTCATTTCTTCGGGGCTGAGGAATTGCGAGGCGCCGGGGTTCGCGGGAGTGTAGTGCGTTCGATCGGTCACCAACTTTTGCGTTTTTGTTTCGATCATGTATTCGAGGAAGGCGTAGGCCAGATCTTTGTGGCTGCTTGCGGAGGTCACCATCAAGTGATCGATCCACCCGGTGGTATTTTCTTTTGGAATGGTCTCTCCGATTGGAAAGTTCAGTTTGCGAAGGTCGTTGGTGTTGAGCGGCCAGCCCATTGCCAGAACGATTTCATGATTTTGGAAGAGATTGGTCAACTCGCCGCCCGTGGACCAAATCTTTCGAATGTTGGGTTTCAGTTCGATCAGTTTCTTTTTCACGGCCTCGAGTTGTTCGTCGGTCAGATTGTAGAGCTGTGAAGGATCAGGCTTGTCATAACCGAGGACTTGAGCGGCCATGTAGATGGTGGAAAGGTCGTCCCATACTGAGATTTTTGCTTTGTACTTGGGATCCCATAGGACTCCCCAGGAGTCTGGCGGCTGAGGAATGGCTTTCGCGTCGTAGAGCAGAGGATTTGGCCCCCACATAAACGGAACGCCATAGACTTGATCGTGGGCTTTCACGAGGGGAAGATCGCGGAGCTTGGCGGAGAGTTGTGGATAGGACGGGAACTTAGAAATATCCAGGGGCGCGGCCAAACCGGCAGTCGTGATGGAGTGAGCGATGTCGCTGGAAGGCGAGATCACGTCGTAATTCGAGGCGCTTCCGCCGCGAAGCTTGGCCACCAGCTCATCGCTCGAACCCATGTACGACGCGGAGATTTTGCAATGATGCGATTCTTCAAAGGGACGCACGAACGAGGGATCCGCGTAGCCTTCCCAGACAAGCAGGCTGAGGGTTTCTTCTTTTTGCTTGCAAGCGCCGCAGAGCATCGCGAGCGCAAGAATGCACATGGCGATTGCGCGCCGGTTCATACCTTCCACCGTTTCCTCAGCATCTGCATCCCCCGCGGTTCCGTTTGCTGCCGGCCCAAGTCTGAGCCAGCCGTGACGAAGGCTTTTCCTATTTCGCCTGTGCCTGATAGACAACTCTTCCACCCACGATTGTTTTTTCGACTTTCGTTTGCGCAATTGTGTGCGAATCGATCTCAAAAATATTTTGCGAAATGATGATGAGGTCGGCGAGTTTTCCGGGCTCGATCGAGCCTTCCGTTTTTTCGCGGCGTCCTGCGTAGGCCGCGCCGAGCGTGTAGGCTTCGACAGCCTGCGCGAGTGTGACTCGCTGCTCTGGCATCCAGCCGCCATCGGGCTTGCCCTCGGTGGTCTGGCGCGTGACGGCCATCTGAAGCCCTTCCCACGGATTCAGCGTCACCACGTTCCAGTCGCTGCCGAACGCCAGACGCCCGCCGGACTTCGCGATGCTGTTCCAAACCCATGCGCGAGAGGCGCGGTCTGGGCCAACGTTGCCGGCCCAGACTCGAAGAGTGTCTTCGTCCGGATAAGCGTGCAGCGGTTGCATGCTCGCAATTACGCCGAGTTTTCCGAAGCGGGGGATGTCTGCGGCGGTGATGGTTTCAATGTGCTCGATGCGCGGGCGGCGGTCCTGCGTGTGGTTTACGTTTTCGGCGTTTTCGTAGGCGTCCAGAGCGGTGCGCACGGCGTAATCGCCGATGGCGTGCGTGAAAAGTTGCAGTCCGCGTTTATCGAGTTCCGCGACGGCCGCTTTGTATTTGTCTGGATCCCAAAACAATTTTCCTTTTGTAGACGGGTCGTCGGTGTACGGTTCAAGCATCGCGGCAGTGTGCGATTCGATGACGCCATCGATCATCATTTTTACTACGCCGCCGGAGAGCCAGTCGCCGGTGTATTTCGTCCGCGCCTCTTCGATCGCGGCGAGATCTTTGGGACGCAATTCGGGCGGGTCCAGAAAATATGCGATGTACATCCGAAGCGTTAAATCGCCCCGCCGACGCAGCTCATCGTAGAGAGCGAATTCTTCGAAATCGCCGCCTGCGCTGTGCACGCGGGTAAGGCCGTTTTTGTTAGCCCAGTGGAAGCCGGCACGCAGGGCAGCGAGCTTTTCCTCTCGCGTCGGTTTTGGGACGAGTTTGCCGACGAGGCTGCCTGCGGATTCTTTCAAAGCGCCAGTGGCTTCGCCAGTCTTGGGATCGCGTACGATGGCGCCGTTGGAGGGATTCGGTGTGTCCTTATCGATTTTTGCAAGCGCCAGAGCTTTTGAATTGGCCCAGGAAGTATGTCCATCATAGCCATAAAGCAGAACCGGGCGGTTCGGGAAGACCTCGTCGAGATATTTCTTGTTGGGCAGATTTTCTTCACCGAACATGGCGTAGTTCCAACCGCCGCCGAGAATCCAGCCATCGCCAGGATGTTTCGCCGCGTAATCGCGCAAGATGCGCTGGATGTCTACGGGATTTTTTGCGCTTTCGAGATTGGCTTGGCCGAGGCTGATGGAGCCCTCGAGAAAATGAATGTGGCAATCCACAAAGCCGGGGAGGACCAGTTTCCCACCGGCGTCGATTACTTTTGTTTGCGGCCCGCGAAGTTTTTCGATTTCAGTGTCATCGCCCACCGCGATGATTTTTCGCCGCGGATTGCCACGGGCTTGCGCCCAGGCTTGTTTGGCGTCTACGGTGTAAATCTTTCCATTGATGAGAATAGCCTCGGCGGGCTGGGCCTTCGCATCCTGCGCGCCCACCGTTGAAGAGCTGGCCAAGGTAGAAATTAGGGCCATGGCAAGGGCGATCGCTAGTTTTGGCAATGCTTTCATTCGTGGCTCCAAAGCTGTTTTTCTTGCAGCTTCCACCAGTCACTTCCCCTTAAAAAGTCGGCGGTGTGTTTACCCAGAGCAGCCAGGTTTCCGAACGCCCGGGATTTCTCCACCGGTGAGGTGTTGAGCTTTCAAAATAAAGGCTATCTCCAGGCTTGAGCCGATAGTGTTCCCTGCTGTTCAACCAAATCTCAAATTCACCACGAAGGATGTGCAAGAACTCTTCGCCTTCGTGGGAGTAAGATTCACCGCTGCCGCCGCCGGGTTTAATGCGAAAAAGATGCGGTTCCATGGCCGTTTGGCCCCACGCCAGAAGCTCCATACGTACTCCTGGCGTCGTTTCCAGGATTTTTCGCTGGCTTGGGCGCACGAGACGCGGATTTTCCGCTGCGGTTTCGAATAGCGAGAGGATGTTGGTGCGATAGAAACGAGCAATCCGGCGCAGCGTGGAAATAGAGGAGCGCATTTGGCCGCGTTCGAGCGCGCTGAGAAAGCCTACGGAAACCTTCGTGGCTCGCGCCACCTGCGCAAGGGACAGACCACGCCGCGTGCGCAGCCGCCGAAAACGCTGGCCGGGAAGCGGAACACTCTCCGCTGGCAGTGAAACGACACCCTGGCGTTTCAACACGTGGGCGATCGCCGCGGGATTCAGCCCGCGTGCGCGTCGAAGAAAAACGGCCCGCTGCAGCAGCCGCACGTCAGCTTCCGCGTAAAGGCGGTAGCGGCTTTTCGTACGATGCGGCGAAACAAGGCCCAGGGCTTCCCAGGCGCGCAATGCAGAAGAGGAAATGCCCACACGCCGCGCCACCTCACTGATGCGCAGCAGGCGGCGCACCGTTCGATTTGCTGATGGCTTGGAGAAATTCTTTCCGCTTGACACGGCTCCCGGCTTTCTCTAAGTTTGCGGGATTATAGTAAGGTTTCGGGGGCACAGCAACCTCGAAGAATCCACTTCCAAAAGAATTCTTCGAGATAAGGGGTGAGTTCATGAAATTGGCTGCTGGATTTTGGCGGAGCGTGGCGCTTCGCCACCGTAATATTATTTCTTCGTTTTTTCTCGCGCTGGCCATGCTTTTTGCCGTGCCGTTTGCCGGAGCGCAGAGCACCGGCGGCCGGATTCGCGGGACGGTAAGCGATCCCAGTGGCGCCTCCGTGACCGCCGCCACCGTCACTCTTCTCAATGAGGCGACGCATTCCACGCACGAAGTGCAAAGCAACGCCAATGGCGAATATCTCTTCATCGAAGTGCCTGTTGGCAGCTATGAAATCGACGTCACGCAGGCAGGATTCAAGAAGTTTATCCGCAAGGGAATTGCGCTGGACTTGAACCAAGTCATCAGCGTCGATATTACGCTGCAGCTCGGTGCAGCGACGGAAAGTGTCGAGGTCACCGGCGCGCCGCCCATCGTCGACACCAGTTCGACGCAACTCGGCGCGGTGGTCAATGAACGGGCTTCGACGCAATTGCCTTTGAATGAACGCGACGTTTACCAGTTGCTTCAATTGCAGCCTGGGGTGCAATCCCAGCTCGGCAACGACACGTTCTATGGTTCGGACAAACCCGGAGTCGTCACCGTAAACGGCGGACGTGGTCGCGCGAACAATTATTCCGTGAACGGTGGTGACGGCAACGACCTCTTCGCCAATCTGCCGGCCATTCAGCCTTCGCCGGACAGCATTGAGGAATTCCGCGTTATCAGCAATTCCTTCGATGCCGAGTATGGGCGAAATTCGGGGGCGGTTGTAAACGTTGTAACCAAATCGGGTACGAACAACATTCACGGCAGCTTCTATGAGTTCTTTCGCAACGACGTGCTTAACGCGCATCCTTTCACTTTCTTTGCAGCGCCGAAGCCGGACTTCAAACAAAACCAGTTTGGGGGAACCATTGGCGGTCCAATAAAGAAAGACAAGACGTTCTTTTTTGGATCATACGAGGGGCGCCGCATCATTCAAGGAATAGTGTCGCAGCCGATCAGCGTGCCTACGGGGGCGGAACTCAATAACGGAGATTTTTCTGCGAATGGTATTGCCAACGGTGTCGTTGATCCCAATGGCAACTCCGGTTTTGCCGGGTCCTTATCCGATGCGACCGTCGCAAACATCCTGGAAAACCGCTGCGGTGCAAATCTGGGTGCAGCGGGCAATGCGGCCGTGCAATCTGTAGCTGCCGGGGGCGGTCCGCAACTGTACAGCACGATTTTTCCTAACTTCAAGATCCCCACGCAATGTTTCGATCCTGTAGCGGTCAGCTTGTTGCAATATGTTCCTGGAGCGGGCGGAAGTGGCGGAGTGCAAGTTACGCCGAACAAAACGGACAGCGGCGACCAGTTCCAGATTCGGGTCGACCATAATTGGTCGAACAATCAGAAAACCTCGGCCTACTATTATTTCGATAATGACAACACGCTAGACCCGTTCGCCAAATTTCAGGCTTCCGGCGCCACGACCGGAAATTTTCCTGGAGACTACGCGACGCGTACCCAGCAGCTGAACATCACGCACACCTCGACAATCGGTTCCACTGCAGTAAACGAATTCCGCTTCAGCTATTTTCGCGAGGGGCAACTGATGTTTGACTCGCCGACGCGGACGAATGCCATTCAGGCTTCGTGCGGTACGGGAGCCGCTGCCGCGTTCTGCTTCACGGGCACCTCTGATACGCCGCTTACCGATGACAGCGGGAATTTGCTGGGCACCAATCCTGATTATGGCCTCCATTCGGGCCTCGGCCCCAGCAAAGAGGGGGTTCCTTTCATCAGCGTCGGCGGCGGCTTTTCCATTGGCAACAATTTCAATGGACAGTTGCCTCAGACAGGCAATACCTATCAATTCAGCGACAACTACAGCAAAATCATTGGCACCCACAGCCTGAAATTCGGCGCCGATACTCGCTATCAGATGTTCAACCAGTTGCTCTATTTTGACGTCAACGGCGATCTCGGTTTCCTTTCTTCCGCTTCTTCGCCAACCGGAGATGATTTGGGTTACTCCGATGCCTATCCCAATTACCTTCTCGGTTTGGGCAACAGCTTTTTCCAAGGCTCCGCGCAACATGAACTCGTCCGCAGCACCTCCATCTACCTTTATGCGCAGGATAGCTGGAAGATCAAATCCAACCTTACCTTGAATTACGGCGTGCGCTGGGAAATGAACACGCCGCTCACAGACATCGGTCAGAAAGTACAGACATTCCGGCCCGGCCAGGTTTCGACAATCTACCCCTGCACTCTTCCGACGACTAGCCCACTCTACGTTGCCGGCAGCGTCACGACCTGCGATCAAGCGGGCGTCACTCCTGTAGGCCTGGTTTTTCCGGGTGACAAAGGTGTGCCAGAGGCGCTAACCAATACTTACTACAAGGGCTTTGCTCCGCGGCTTGGCCTCAATTGGAGCCCCGGCTGGACAGACGGATGGCTGGGCAAGCTAGCTGGGGGTCCTGGGAAAACGAGCGTCAGCATGGGATACGGGATCTTCTACAATCCGATCGAACAGCTTGTACTCGAACAGTTCAGCGCGGAACCTCCCTTCGGCGGAAGCAACTTCATCACGGCCCCGCTATTGCAGACTCCATACGTCAGCCAGAGCGGCAGCACGTTTCCGAATCCATTCAATGGGATCCTAAATCCTCCGCGAGGTTCCTCCATCGACTGGGAGCAATTCCGCCCCATGACGTTCTTCGGAGAATTTCCTCCTAATTTACGCATGCAATATTCGGACCAGTACAACCTGACGATTAAGCGCCAGCTGCCGGGAGATATTCTCTTTCAAATCGGCTATGTGGGATCGCAGGGTCATCGCCTCCTCGCGAGCTATGAAGTCAATCCCGGAAATCCAGCGACTTGCAACGTTTTGGCAGCTATCTCAGCTGCAAATCCGGGAGGTGTACTGTCTGGACCAGGGGGGAGTCCAACGACATGTGGTCCCTTTGGAGAGGACAGCGCTTACTTCATTCCAAATGGAACGGTTATCCCAACCGGAGGTCTGCCTCTGCCGTATAACGCGGGAGCTGGCGGTTTGAGTGTCCCGGCCGGCACGGTTGCCGCTCCAGGCGGTGGCATCAACCTCGTGGGACTACGTTTGTACTCATCCCCCTTGTGCCAGCCACTGACGGGCACAGGATGCCCCGCGGATGGGACACCGGTCTTTTCTGGCATCTTCAGTGAAAACACTGTCGCGAAGTCGAACTACAATTCCATGCAAGTCTTGCTCCAGAAGAATTTCTCGCACGGAATTCAGTTCCAGGCTTCCTACACGTGGAGCAAGACGATGGACAACGCGTCGAGCTTCGAAAGCGCCCTGAATCCGCTAAATTTCGATGCGACCTACGGGCTCTCTGCTTACGATGCGCGGAATCGTTTTGTATTCAACTATGTTTGGGACCTACCCGTTCCGAAGTACGACGGCTTCAAGGGAAAGCTGCTCGACGGTTGGGAAGTCTCTGGAATTCTGAGTTTCCAGAGCGGCTTTCCGATTCGAATTACGTCAGAGGATGACGTGGAAGAATTGGATTCCACGGATCTGTTCGAATTTCCTGGTGAACCGAATCTCACCGCGCCGTTCCACACGCAAAACATTCGCCAGAACAATGGTTTCGTTTTTGACCCGAACCTCTTTACCAATTCCACCGTTGCCCCCGGCACGATTGGCAATGCACCCCGTTCTATGTGCTGCGGACCGGGCATCAACAATTGGGATATGAGTTTCATGAAGGAAACCAACTTTGGCGAGAGGCTCCAGATGGAATTCAGAAGCGACATCTTCAACATCTGGAATCACGCGCAGTTCTACAGTGTGGATGGCGATGTGTCTGATCAAGGCAGCACGTTCGGCCAGGTGCAGCACGTTCACGATCCGCGGCTGATCCAGTTCTCGCTGAAGTTCCGTTTCTGAGACAATAGCTGAGAGCAAAAACGGTTTGGAGGCGCCCCGGTCTGATCGGGGCGCCTTCGCACGTTCGAAGAAAGAGAGAGAAGCAGGGCGCTCTCCAAGGTTTTATCAGCACAAACTGACTGCAGGGAACAGACCTGTAAGCGTTGGCCGCTTAGCGGCTACACAGCAAATGGAATAAGGAAATGCACGACGCACTAAAGAAAGAAATCGCCACCTACGAAAAGCGCACGCCAAAATCCGCGGACGCCTACAAACGCGCATTGCAGCGCATCCCCCTCGGCGTTGCCAGCAACTATCGTCACTACGAGCCTTATCCGCTGTTTGTGAAGGATGGAAAGGGAAGCCGGATTCACGACATCGACGGAAACGAATATATAGATCACAACCTGTGTTTCGGCGCTTTGATGGCCGGGCACTGCCATCCAGCTGTAGTGAAGGCCGTCGAGCAAAAGCTGCATGAAGGAACGACCTTTGGTATGCCCCACGACATGGAATGGGTGCTCGCCGAAGAAATTTGCAAGCGCTATCCCGTCGAGATGGTGCGTTTCGGTTCGAGCGGGACAGAAGTCACGATGCACGCTTGCCGTATCGCACGCGCTGCGACAGGCCGCGAGAAAATCTTAAAGTTTGAAGGCGCTTATCATGGATTGCATGACACGGCGCTCGTCAGCGTCAAGCCTAAGGCTGAAGACTACGGCGACCCCGACGCGCCCAACTCCGTTCCCGGCGGGGGCGGCGTGCCCAAAGCTGCCGTTGCGAATGTGGTCGTTGCCGCGTTTAACAATCTGCCTAGCGTCGAACGCCGTTTCCGCGAAAATCCCGGCCAGATCGCCGCGATCATCCTCGAACCCATTTTGATGAACGTTGGGCTGTGCATGCCGCAGCCCGGTTTTCTACAGGGCTTGCGCGATATCGCCACGAAAAATGGCGCGCTGCTGATCTACGACGAGGTAAAAACCGGCGCGAAACTTGCCTGGGGCGGCGCTAGCGAATACTTCGGCGTAAAGCCGGATATGATTTGCCTGGCGAAATCCATCGGCGGCGGTCTGCCACTAGCAGCGTTTGGAGCAAGCCGCGCCGTGATGGATCTTATTTCGCAGCACAAAGTGTTTCACGGTGGCACCTACAACACGAATCGGGTGGCTATGGCGGCGGGACTGGCCACCTTTCGTGATGTTCTTTCGCGGGAAAACTACGCGCATGTCGATAAGCTAAGCAAGCAGCTCACGGAAGGCTATCGAGCTATCGTCAAGAAGACCGGTCTTCAGGCCTACGTGATAAGCGCTGGAGTCAACGGCGCGCTAATGCTCTACCCGCAGGAAATTCGCAATTATCGCGACTGGACCAATATCGACGTCGATCTTTGGCGCCACTACTGGTTTGCGATGGTCAACCGTGGTGTCCTGCCGCAGCCCTATTGGTGGGATGAGCAGTGGACCATTTCCGTCCAGCACACCGAAGCCGACATCGACAAGCATCTAGCCGTATTCGATGAAGTCGCGCCCGGCCTGGCAAAAGTGCAACTCGAACGCGGGGCACACTTCGTTGGTGCTGCGGGCCACTGATTTCAGGAGACCGTTCCATTGCAGAACGAGGCCGCCATTGCGTCTGCCACGCCGACCGCGGCTGTAGCTCAAGACGCGCCGCACCTGCGACGCGTTTTGGGACGCATGGACCTCGTTCTACTCTTCGTTGTCGCCGTCTTCAACTTGAATGTCGTTCCCTCGATCGCTGCTAACGGCGGCGTCACGGTCTGGCTGTGGGTCATCTCGTTGCTCTTGTTTTTCTGGCCGCAAGGAATTGCGGTCATCGAGCTTGCACACAGGTATCCCGGCGAAGGCGGCGTCTATCTCTGGGCCAAGGCAGTGTTTGGAGACTTCCACGGTTTTCTATCCGGCTGGTGCTACTGGACCAACAACATGATGTATGTGCCCACGGTCATGCTGTACTTCGTTGGCGTTTCTGTTTTTGCGCTAGGCTCTGGTCACGAGGCGCTAGGAGACAACAAAACTTTTGCGCTGACTGCTTCGCTTTCGCTACTGATCGTTCTAGTCGTGCTGAATATCGTCGGCCTCGGTGTCGGGAAATGGATCAATAACCTCGGCGCGATCGGCACCGGAATTGCCGCCGCCGTCCTAATCGGTCTGGGCGTCGTAGTGTGTTTGCGGTTTGGCACCAGCGTCACCTGGGCTGATTTTCGGATCCCGCCCAATCCAAAATTCGTTCTGAATTCTTTCGGGGTGATCTGCTTCGGATTGGTTGGGCTGGAGCTCGCTTCCGTTATGGGAGACGAAATTGAAAATCCGGAAAAGACTTTGCCCGGTGCAGTGGCCTGGGGCGGAGTTCTTTCCGGTGCGCTCTACATCGGTGCGACGCTGACGCTGCTCATTGCGATTAACAAAGGCGACATCAACGTGCTGCAAGGAATTGTTCAGGCGGTCGGCCACATGGCTAGCCGCGTCGGTGTGGTATGGATCGTCGCGCCATTTGCGTTTCTGCTGAGCTTGTCGATTGCAGGCATAGCGTCCGCGTGGCTCGGTGGCTCGGCCCGGATTCCTTTTGTGGCGGGACTGGACTCCTACATGCCCGCATGGCTGGGCAAAGTACATCCACGCTACCGCACACCGTACGCCGCGCTGATTGTGCACGCGGCGGTATCCATGGTGCTCGTGGTGCTGAACTTCAGTGGCTGGTGGCTTTGGAATAAATTGCTCGGTTTGACGTTCGTGGCCTACATCCTGCGGTCATTCGGTTTCGTCGTGGCAAATCTGACCGCGAGCGAAACCGGCGTGCAGGAAACTTTCCAGAAACTGCTCTCGCTCGCCGTCGTGCTTCAGTTGATCCCTTTCCTTTATATGTTTGGCGCGCTGCTGAAAATTGCCTTCAGCAATTCCTTTGCAAAGGGTGTCTATAGCAAGACGACATTGATTCTTTCCGGCGCCAGCGGGCTAGTGACTACGATTCTGGGAATCGCGCTGGCCTTTTTCCCCGCGCAGCAGGTCACGTCCATCTTTTCTTATGAGGTTTGGATGGTTGGAGGAACACTTTTTTTCATCGGACTTGCTGCGTTTTTCTTTTTTGTTTACGGACGGCGCAAGACCGCGAGAAAACTCGCGGAGGCGGCTCCTGCGGTTTGAAAACAGCGACGCGCCTTATCAAGGGCGCTCTCGCGAAGACGATTTTGGGAGGCTGTGATGTCTAGTAGTGCGACAGCGGGAGTTCGAACGTACAAGAATTACGTTAATGGTGAATGGGTAGGCAGTACTTCGGGCGAAACTTTTCCCGTCTACGATCCTTCGACGGAAGAAATCATCGCGCAAGTCGCCGCCGCCGGCCCTACGGACGTCGATAAAGCCGTAAAAGCTGCCCGCGCCGCCTTCGATAGTGGACCTTGGCCCACCACCACGGCGCAAGACCGCGGCCGTATCCTTTTTAAGCTAGCGGAAAAAATCCGCCAGAACGGCGCCCAGCTTGCGGAAATCGAATGCCGCAATACTGGCAAGCCTATCGTCGAAGCGGAATACGATATCGCGGATGTTGCCACCTGCTTCGAATACTATGGTGGCCTTGCCACCAAAGTCCTCGGGAGCGTAAATCCGGTTCCAGCCAACGCTCTCAGCTTCACGTTGCGCGAGCCGGTCGGCGTCGCCGCGCAAATTATTCCGTGGAACTATCCTTTATTGATGGCCGCATGGAAACTCGCCCCCGCGATTGCCGCTGGCTGCACTTGTATTCTCAAGCCTGCTGAACAAACGCCGCTGACTGCATTGGAATTCGCGAACTACTTCACCGAAGTTGGTTTGCCGCCCGGTGTGGTGAACATCATTAATGGTCTAGGAGAAACCGCGGGTGCCGCGCTCGTCGCGCATCCGGGCGTCGACAAAGTGGCCTTCACCGGCAGCGCTGCTGTCGGCAAGATCATCGTGAAGAGTGCCGCGGACACGCTCAAGCGCGTCACGCTGGAACTCGGCGGAAAATCGCCTAACATTTTCTTTACCGATGCCGATTGGGAAGCATCCATCGACGGCGCGCTCTTCGGCGTGTTCATCAATCAAGGTGAAGTATGTTCCGCGGGCAGCCGCATTCTCGTCGAGAAAAAGATTTATTCCAAATTCGTAGAGGCCATGACCGAAAAGGCCAAGCGCATCAAGCTTGGTGCTCCAAGCGAACGCGAAACGAAAATGGGTCCGCTTGTCAGCAAAGAACAATACGACCGCGTCAGCTCTTATCTTGAACTCGGCAAGAAAGAAGCCAAGGTCGCCATTGGCGGCGGTCGCCCGAAGCAATTCGGCAAAGGCTACTACGTGGAGCCGACGATTTTTTATGACGTGGACAACACCGCGCGCATCGCCCGCGAAGAAATCTTTGGCCCGGTCGCGTCCGTAATTTCATTCGACGGCGAAGCGGACGCCATTCGCATCGCCAACGACACGCCTTACGGACTCGCTGCCGCCGTGTGGACTCGCGACATCTACAAAGCCTTTCGCGTCGTGAAGTCGCTCCGCGCGGGCATTGTCTGGGTGAATCACATGCAGCCCACTTATGTCGAAGCGCCGTGGGGTGGCTACAAGCAGTCTGGTTTCGGTCGCGAACTCGGCCCATGGGGCCTTGAGGAATATCTCGAAACGAAACAGGTTTTCGTCAATCTTGATGAAACGCCCATCGGCTGGTATTAGCATTCGGGACGCTCGCTATCGTGTGGCCGGCGGCCAGAGAAAAGGAAGAGAAAATGTCTACGATTCAGATTCGAACTGAAATTCCCGGACCGCGTTCACGCGCGCTGATGGCGCGACGCGAAGCGGCTATTCCGCGCGGGCCGGCCAACGCCACGCCCATTTTCGCGGCGCGTGCAGATGGTGCAACCCTTGAAGACGTCGACGGCAACAAGTACATCGATTTTGCCGGCGGCATCGGTTGCCTCAATATCGGCCACCGCTCTCCACTCGTTATCTCAGCGATTCAAGCACAGCTCGAAAAACATTTGCATCTCTGCTTTGCGGTCACGCCGTACGAAGGCTACGTCGCCGTCGCTGAAAAACTGAACTCGCTCGCACCCGGCAATTTCGCGAAAAAAACCATTCTTCTCAATTCCGGCGCCGAAGCCATCGAGAACTCCATCAAGATTGCGCGCGCCTATACAAAACGTCCCGCCGTCATCTGTTTCGAAGATGCATTCCACGGCCGCACGCTGCTCACCATGTCGCTCACCAGCAAAACCCATCCTTATAAAGCGGGCTTTCAGCCGTTCGCCAGCGACATCTACCGCATTCCGTTTGCGTATTCATATCGCAATCCTTCTGGCACGTCTTCGGCCGACTTTGCGCATCACCTAGAAGATGCGTTTAAACGCTCTGTCGCGCCGGAATCCGTCGCTGCTTTGATCGTCGAACCAGTTCAGGGCGAAGGCGGCTTCGTGATTCCACCGCGCGACTACTTCAAACTTCTCCAAAACATTTGCCGCAAGCATGGGATCCTCTTCATTGCCGACGAGATTCAATCCGGTTTCGCGCGCACCGGCAAATGGTTCGCTTCTGAACACTTCGGAATCGAGCCCGATTTAATCACCATGGCGAAATCGCTCGGTGGAGGTATGCCCATAGCGGCCGTCACGGGCCGCGCCGAAATCATGGACGCGCCCGGACCGGGCTCTCTCGGCGGTACCTACTGCGGACACCCAGCTTCCTGCGCCGCCGCGCTTGCCGCGATCGAAACGATTGAAAAAGATGGTTTGCTCGCCCGTTCGACCGCCATCGGCGAACATTTTGAAAAACGTGCACGTGGCTGGCAGAAAAAATGGTCCCTCGTTGGCGATGTTCGCGGA
>Ga0210388_10000648_pt1 | contig 27918 bp, 20 predicted proteins | sample IncBWC19OmetaG_FD_155485 | JGI IMG/M metagenome (GOLD analysis project Ga0210388, IMG submission 155485) | Forest soil microbial communities from Barre Woods Harvard Forest LTER site, Petersham, Massachusetts, United States - Inc-BW-C-19-O ...
GCAGCGTCACGCTGCTCATGCGATTCTCGAAGTCCCAGAAATATTGCGTGGTGCCACTCGAGTTCACCTTTGTCGAGGTGTTCCCATTGCTGTCATACGTATAGGTCGTACTCGGAGTCGAGGTCAGCTCGTTGGAGTTATTGTTTGAGTACGGCGAGACACCCAGCGAACTGAGACGATTGCCCACAGGGTCGAAGCTGCAGTCCCCAAGTTTCATCTTGCCAGACGATAAAACAATATTCCGAGAGAGATTAAATTCTCTAGCAGCAAGGTCGAAAAAACAACGCCGTCGCTGGTTGCATGCTGAACCCTTGAAACCATACGGAAAAGCAGGAGCTGCGCACCAACAACTCCTAAGTACAATATCGCCGAGAGAATTGTGGAGAAGCCTCGAATCCATAAATTCGTTCGATGTCTTTTCAGAACTCCGGTACACAGCAGAACGATTAGAGGGCATAGGGGGGCAAACGGAAAAATTATTAATCTCCCCCCAATCACTTCGTTATATGGCGAGCTCATTTCTGACACGCACACTTGTTCGTACCAGTGAGCGCACCTCCGGCCGTAGCAAAAGATACGCCGATTCCGCCCGCGACAGACGAAGAACCGGCAGTCACGCCCAGTTCCGAAAGTCCTGCCGCCTTACCGACTGCCCCAACCACAACTCCACCGGCCCCACCAATCGCACCACCTAAACCCGCGCCGAGGGCCGAGCCCACATTGACATCCGAAGTGCCGTTTGAGAGATCACCTATGACTTGACCACCCACGTCAGCGGCGAAACCACCAGCGCCGCCGAGAATTGCTCCAACAACGAGGGAGTCACTTAGAGCAGCTTCCGTCAGGGCACCTTCCGTGGGGTCGGCTGCGCCGATCACACCCCCTATAAGAGCTCCGGTGACCGCAGCGATTATGATGTCCTGGGTGCTTCCGCATTGTTCTTTGGCCCCGATCGCACCGTATACAGCGCCAGAAACGGCGCCTATAACAGCACCGATGGCAAGTTTTCCTGACGGGTCTCGAAGGGTTGGACTATCATTTCTCACATATCGGTAAAAATTGATTCCCCCTTTGAACGCAATCTGGTCCTCGCTAAGAAACCTGCCCGCAGCTGGGTCGTAGTATCTGGCGCGGTAGTAATACAATCCAGTTTCCGTGTCGAACTCCCTCCCAGTGTAGCGGAATGAATTCGTGAGGGAGCCGGTAGATTTAGTGGTGTTGCCGAACGAGTCGTAGGTTTAGGTATTCGCGAGAGCTCCCGAAGTGTTGCTGAGGGAGGTCAAGGAACCAAGTCCATCCGCCTTGTAGTAGCTGGTCGTTGAACTTCTCAGCATGGCCAATGGCTCGCCGATGTTCAGGCCTTGCGAATACCGCGTGACGACCGTGCCTGAAGAATTAGTCTCTTCGACCAGATTGCCCCGTCGTAGGCGTGGACGGATGTGGTGCTGACGAGGACTTGTAAATCCTTCTGCCGAAGGGGTCGTATTTGAAACTTACTCTCCTCTTATGCTCCGAAGCATTCTGGAGCACACACTGCGCCACTCCTTGGTTTTTATCGCGGCGACCCTTGTATCCAAAGTGCTCATCAAAACTGAGTCGCCCTTAACGTCGTAGCTCTTCAAAGACGTCATTTCTTGGAAGATCAGCAGAAGGTCTCTCACGGTCGTGTCATCTGGTTCGGAGTTGAGTTGTTTCAGTAGAAATGGAATCGCCTTGGCTCCTCGTTCTGCAATCGGCTCTGCCAGCCCAAGTAGAGGCGGCTCAACTACGTCATTCCCATAGCGAAAAATTCTATACTGGTCTTCCAGCGAATATTGACGAACGCGGTCAATTCTGGTTGCTGGAGGACCACCAAAAACCACATGTCGTTCGAATCTGTAGTTGCCGCACCCCCATACCGCGGCCCCCCAAATGAGCCACAGCGCTCCAATTATTGCTCGCATCCGCATCCTGGTCCTTTGTCTCCGAAGGCTCGAAGTAGTGCCGGGAGGCTAAACTCTATCTCGTCTTCTAAGCCGTACGCAGGCGCTTCATACTTGTTCTGAGTACCGCTTCCGTGCTTAATGAGTTCGTTTATGTATCCAGCTCTCGTCATTTCTCCCGTTCGATACTGACCCACATGAACTAGTTCATGGCCAAGGAGCGCCTGACCGTCAATCGTTGTAGGGTCATACTCACCTGGCCTAATATAAATTTTATTGCCCAAGGTTATGGCTGCCACGTCCTTCGATAATGGAATGGGGAAGAACTTTCCTATCTTTGGGGGCCATTCGTTTTCGCGTATATCTGCATTGTCGAGATCAATCTTCGGTATGTACGGCGCTAGATTTCGTTTTTCACATTTAGTTAGAGCTCGCAAACCAAGAGGATCCCAAGAATCCTGCGGATCATTGGCGACGTAGGCGTAGAAGTTCGAAGTCATGCCGCCGAAACCAATGGGATCATTACTGACAAACTTGCCGACAGCGGGATCGTAGTATCTGGCGCGGTAGTAATAAAGTCGGGTTGCGGTGTCGAATGCGCGTCCAATGTATCGAAAGCTGCTGGCCAAGTAGCCCGAGGATCCCATAAGGTTCTCGAAGCTGTCGTTGCCCACCGAAGGCCGTGAGTTCAGCTCATTCGAGGTATTGCAGCTCCAGCCACCGCTGCTGAGGGTGCTGAAGCGATCCTGAACGGGATCATAATTGTAACTGACCGTTTGAATCATCGAGCCTTGGGATTTCGTTCAACTGACAGGTAACCGCGGTATTTGTGATCATTGGAATCCCTCATCGAGCCTATTCCTGCTACATCCGGACCGCGAAACCTCAAAGCCCAATCGTCATCCTCAGGGGCAGGAGCGTCATTGCTGATAAAGCCCAACTCCAAACGGCTTTCCTGGCGCTCATCAGTCATATTCAAGATTGGTTTTTGCTGCTGGGTTAGATAGAGCGAGGCGCGCGAGTTGCCATCCTTACCGAGGATATTCATGAACGGCATTTGTGTCGACATCATACCGAACGCGAAGGCTTCATTACGGTTCTGTCCCGTGAATCGAGTTTGTTGCCCCGCTGGTTTAATTTCTTCTGCCCCGTCCTCGCTTGCAGATCCTTGAAGAAACGCAAGTACCGTATTGTTTCCTTGGTCCGTTCCCCAAAATGCAACCACTTTGCCATTCGAATCAACTAGTTCGAACCGAGAAGCCCGCAGAGTCGTGATTCCCCGTTCATGAGGTGAGTGCTGGTGGGAATAAGCGTAGCCACCAACTGCGCCGAGAACGAGAGACAACAACCATCCGACGCACTGTTTTAGAAGATTTCTCATTTTGCCTCGCATCAACGATGGTAGGTGGTTTCACGTTGTGATTATCCTAAAAAGGAAATAATCATAAGTATTATTGTGAACTCACGGTATTCTTGCAATCTGACATAATCCACAGCGTGATGTCATAGCTGCCAGGGTTCAAATGCCTTAGCCCATAAGGCTTAAATAGATTGAACACCTGATCATCGTCCAAGTGGGTGTACGCGTGGATAAGCTCATGTAAGTAGGTGGCATCGGGGTCGTTGGAATGAATGTAGGCATTAGGCCCGAGCAAGATCACTGTTCCCTGCGGACCGCTGATCGTTATGCCTCCGGCGCCGTACGGCAACGATTGGCTTATGAGAGTTGTATTCGAACCTCCAACAAGAAAGTTTTGAGAAAAGGACGCGAGCGCGGGGCTTCTCGGATCGAGCACAGGCGTGGCGTTAGCTGTTGCATCGAAGTTCTTCCTAGAAAAGTTCTTAATCGCCTGCTGAAAGATCTTGAAGCAATTATCGTACTTGCAGTATCTCTCCCCAGAAGGGTCGATCAACAGCACGGGGTCCTGCATAGCATAACCGTAGAAATTGGCACTTCTCCCGCGGAATCGAATTGGATCTTCGCTCAGAAATCTCCCGACCTGCGCGTCATAGTATCTGGCGCGGTAGTACAAAATTCGAGTTACTTCAAGAGCTAAATGCGGCGCTCCTTGGCGATCGGGGTCGCTAAGTTGCTGACGGGATCGATGTGGCCATCCGGTCAACACCTCTATTGATCTCGCAAGTTGCAAAGAGAATCAAACCTTGAGCACCGTACGATGGGTTAAACTCCAGGACTTGTAGTTCCTTTTCTTGTGTAGTTCTCAATAGTTTCGCAGCCTGCTCGGTATTAGCATCTACCCCGTACAGTTCTTCTATGTCGGAGGAAGTCACTTCGCGTGCGCCTAGGAATACCAGATCGAGAATAATGTTGCCCGGTCTTACTCCAGAAATCGTCAGAGCTTGGACACCATGCAGTGTCAATGTGTAGGAATTGTGAGTCTCCGTTCTCAAGAAAAGCTGCACAGTCTTATTGGGTCCCAACCAAAATCCGTCGAAATACCCATCATGAAAATTTGGAATATTCATCAAAGTAACTTCCTCACTCAGGTCTCGGATCACTTGGAGTCACCGGTCTTCCGGGCCCACGATCATCATTGGTCGGAGGAGTGCCGTCTTCCGGTCGGCCCCAATCGTGCCCATGCGGCCTTCCCTGACCATGATCATGGTCAAAGTCTACGTCGGTATCAGGATACCCGTCAGGGCCGTATCTCCTAGTCTGCTTAGGTGTTCCATCTCGGCCTCTCGTCGTTGACGTGTCTCCCGGTTTGCCCCTAAACGGATTCGAGTTACTACAGTAGTTTCCTGTCAGAAGGTCTGCGATCGTCCCTAAACCGTATCCGACAAATCCACCTACGACTCCCCCAAGTGCAATCTCTCCAGGAGTGGCGAGAATATTGAGTCCTCCCGTACCTGCGTCAACCACTACCGATCCGAGCGCAGCGACTCCGGCACCTCCAATGGCTCCATACACAGTATACTTCGCGGCAAAAGAACCACAACAAGCTTGTCTGCCCCGCGGATCCCAGAAATTCGGCGGCGAATTGCCAACATAGGGATAGAAATTCGTTCCCGCTTTGAATCCAATTGGATCTTCTCTAAGGAAACGCCCAGTGGTCGGGTCGTAGTATCTGGCGCGGTAGTAATACAGGCCGGTTTCTGGGTCCGACTCACGGCCCGTGTAGCGGAAAGAATTCACGAGCGTGCCAGTGGATGCGGTCAAATTGCCGTACGAATCGTACGTGTAGGTATTCGCGATCGTTCCCGCAGAGTTGCTTAGTGATGTGATCGAACCAAGACCGTCCGCATGGAAATAACTGGTCGCACTTGAGCGCAGCATCGCCAGCGGCTCGTCGATATTCTGGGTCTGCTCGTAACGGGCAACGACACCGCCAGTGGCGTTTGTTTCTTCGATGAGATTGTCTCCGTCGTAAGCGTAGACGCTTGTGCCGCTGGACGAAGATTTGTAGATGCGTCTCCCGAAAGGATCGTATTTGAAGGTGACTGTGCCGCCTGCTCCCGGCAGCGTCACGCTGCTCATGCGATTCTCGAAGTCCCAAAAATATTGCGTGGTGCCACTCGAGTTCACCTTTGTCGAGGTGTTCCCATTGCTGTCGTAGGTGTAGGTTGTGCTTGGAGTCGAGGTCAGCTCGTTGGAGTTATTGTTTGAGTACGGCGAGACACCCAGCGAACTGAGACGATTGCCCACCGGATCATACGTATAGCTCTCGGTCGTGGTCGCGCTTTGCGTAACACTGGTCAACTCATAAAGCGCGTCGTAGCCGTAGTTGCTCGCGGTTCCGGTCGGCTGCGGCGTGCGGCTGGTACGGTTCCCAGCGTTGTCCACTGCATAGCTCGCGCCGTCTAACGTAGTCGCGCCGCTTTGGTGGAGCACACTGAGCAGCCGCGATAGATTGTCGTAGCTGTAATTGGTCGTAAGGCTGTTCGGACGCGTCATCTGCGTGCGCCGGCTCAGCGCGTCATACGTGAACCCGAAGCTGCCTGTGCCGCTGAATGCCGCGGGCTGAGTCAACGTTTGCAACCGGTTCAGCGTGTCGTAAGCGTAGGTCGTCGAACCGTTCTCCGGATCGGTAAACCCTTTGCGATTCGATGCCGCGTCGTAGGTGTAGCTCGTCGTGAAGTTTCGTCCAGTCAGGAACGTGTACTGCGAGGACGCTCCGGTGAGCCGTCCCATGTTGTCAAACGTGAATTGATACGTGCCGGTGGGATCGACAACCTGCGTGAGACGCGAGTCGTTATCGTAGGTGTAATTCACCGCAGTGCTATCAGGATACGACTTCTGCAGAAGCCGATTCAACTGGTCGTAAGTGTAGGTTATGGTCTGGTTCTTGCGGTCAGTTTTTTGGATCAGATTGCCTACCGCGTCGTAGTAGTAGAACTCTACTGTGCCCGCGGGGAAGGTCGTCTTGCTGACTCTGCCAAAAGCATCGTACGCAAACGCGGTGGTATGGCCGTTCGCGTCCTGGATGCTGGTCAGGTTATTTTCCGTGTCGTAACCGTAGGTAGTGACGTTGCCCGGAGTGGCTGCGTCGGTGACTGTGATCAGCCGGTCCGCATCGTCATAGGCGTAAGTTGTCGTCTTGCTGTTCTGGTCCGTCACCGACGTTCGCCGGCCGCGAGTATCGTACGTAAACCCCGTGGTACCTGTGCTGCCGGGATAAGTGATTGTCTGCAGCCTGTCGCTCGCGTCATAGGCAAAGGTCGTCAGATTGTTCATCGCGTCGGTGACCGACGTGCGGTTTCCGTGAGTGTCATACACATACGTCGTGACGTTCTGCTGCGCATCCGTAATGGTATTGATCAGGCCCGTGGGATAGTAGGTGAGCTTCGTGACGTTCCCAAGAGGATCCGTAATCTGCGTCAACTCACCCTTTGTGTCGTAGGCAAATTGCGTGGTGCTGCCGGAAGTCGCGCTGTTAGGTGGCGGAGACGTGACGCTAAGAAGATTACCGTGGGCATCGTACGAATTGTTGGTCACATTGCCTATCGGGTCGGTCGTCGTTAGCACTTCTCCGAAACTGTTGTAGGTATATTGGGTGGTCGCAAACGTGTCCGGGCCAATCGGCGCGGAGACCGACGTAAGATTCCCATTGATGTCGTAGGTATAGGTCGTGATTCGCCCGAGCTCGTCCGTGTGCGTCAACAAATCTCCGTATCCATCATAAGTATTGGAAATGGTGCCACGAACGGTGCAGGTGGAGCAGCCCGATCCTTGTGCATTGAGCGGCACCCAGGTGCCGCCGATCACTGCGGAGGTGTAAGTAGTGGGATTGCCGAGCGAATCTGTCAAATCCGCCACGCTGGTAAGAGTAAACCACGGGCCATTAGCAACCCATTCGCCCACGGTGACGCTAACCGGGCCGCTTGAGGAGAATCCTGGCACCGTCGCGGTAATTTGCGTATCGCTCCAATTGGTAACGGTGGCGGTTGCACCGTAGAAACTCAACGTACTGTTGCTTTGTGTGGCGCCGAAACCTGTACCTGTGATTGTAATTGTTGTGCCGATGGACCCAGAACTCTGGGAAATGCCGGTGACGGTAAGCGGCTCAAGTATAGTGAACGTCACTGCATTGCTTGAGACTCCATCTACTGTCACCGTGAGGGGACCGGTCGTCGCATTTATGGGCACACTAACGGTGAGACTTGTGTCGCTCCAACTAGTCGCGCTCCCCCATGCGCCATTAAATGTAACCGAGCTGTTGCTTTGATTGGCTCCGAATCCTGAGCCGACGATTGTGACAATTCCACTAGTTTGGGTAGCCGGTGGAGTCACACTTGTGATGGTCGGTTTGATTACCGTGTATGTGGCATTGGAGGGGCTTACCACGCTGTTGACCGTTGCTGTGACAAGACCCGTCGTTGCCCCGCTGGGAACAGTCGCGACGATCTGGCTGTTCGTCCAGCTGGCGATAGACGTGGCCTGCGTACCGTTAAAGCTAAGCGTGCTGCTTCCTTGAGAGCTTCCTAGATTGGTCCCCGTAATTGTGACCGATGCACCCGTCGCTCCCAACGCCGGGGAAATGCCCGTGATAATCGGAGTCGTGCCAATTGTGAACGAGACATTGTCAAAAGTGCTCGTAGTCAGTCCGGTGGTATTGCCGTAGTCTGACGCGAAACCGATGTAAACGTTCTGCGCCATGGTGATTGTTTGGCTCGTGCCGAGCTGTGTCCAGTTCACCCCATCGGGCGAAGCGTACTCGCTAAACGTGTTTCCATTTCTAATCAGCTCCACCCAATACGGTAGACCGCTAGGGAGATACACGTAGTTCGCATTTGAAGTACTCGCGCCGGTGCTGTCGCGCTGATATACACGAATGTAACCCGAATAGTAACCAACGCTTACTTCGCTGGCACCCGGATTCATCGTCTCCCGAATCATTAGGAGCGCCTGTGGGTAGTAAGCTCCAGCGGCGGTAACGATCCTTGTGACCATCGAGCCACTTCCGGACAAGGATTGATACACAAAATGAAGCCCATCGCTGGTGCCGTACGTCCCTGCGCCTCCTCCCACGACCGAGAACGTTCCGCTCGCATATGTCCCACTGCCAGTTGTTCCCACTGCGCCAATATCCTGATCCAACCACGGTGTGGGCAACGGCTGTGTCGTAACCGAAAAATGCACGGGATTACTATTGATCATGCTCGGAGCGACCGAGACCATTAGGTATCCAGAAGTCGCCCCCGTCGGAATACTTATGACGATGGAGGTGTTGCTCCATGAATTGACCGTTATTGGGGCATCATTCAAGGTGACAGCACTACCCGCTTCGGAAGCTCCAAAACCGGTTCCCGAAATGACCACCTGGCTGCCTACTGTCCCGGTTGTCGCGGAGAGACCAGTGATGACAGGCGCCGGAATGGAAGACGTACTGATGGATACACCGTCAAAAGTGGCTGTTGCCAGCGACGTAGTATTTCGATTGCTCACGTAGAGCCCGATGTACACGTTCTGGGCCATGCTAATTGTCTGAGTCGTTCCGACCTGCGTCCAATTCACGCCGTCCGGCGAGGCATATCCATTGAAGTTGTTGCCGCTTCTGACCAGCATCACCCAATACGGCGGAGTTGCGGAAACTGCCTGAGCAGAAATATATCCGTCGCTAGTTGCCCCCGTGCTCGTGCGCTCCGTCATATTAAAACCGGAGGCCCCTGCGTAATAGAGCATCTGCGCATTCGATGCACCCGGTGTAAGCGTTTCGCGAATCATTACGCCCGCTTCTTGAGATCCGCCGCCCTGCGTACTAACCACTCGCGCCACGATCGTCCCATCCCCAGAGAGTGGCTGGTACACAAAGTGTAAGGCGTCCGTCGTGGTGACCAAGGTTCCCCCGCCAGCTCCTTTGACCGTGAACGTTGAACTCCCGTAGGTCGCGCTCCCGTCTACGCCTACCGCACCTATGTCAGTGTCCAGCCAGGGGGAAGTCAGCGGCTGAGAAGTAACTTCTAGTGTGACCGCGTTGCTGTCGTTCATCGTCGGCGCAACTGAGACGAACAATGGTCCAGTAGTCGCACCCGCCGGAACGGTGAAAAGGATGGCATTGCCGCTCCACGAATTGATCGTTACCGGCAAGTAGTTCAGCGTCAACAAACTGCCATTTTGCGTGGTGCCAAAACCAGAACCAGAGATCACGACCTGGCTTCCAATGGAAGCCGTGGTGGAAGATATGCTGGAAATCACCGGCGCAGGAGCTGCCGCGGAATTAATCGACACACTGTCAAAAGTGGCAGTCGCGAGCGAACCCGTACTGCGGTTGCTCACAAATAACCCGACGTAAACGCTCTGCGCCATACTGATCGTCTGAGTTGTGCCAATCTGCGCCCAAATCACTCCGTCGAGCGAGGCGTATCCGTTAAAGGTATTGCCACTGCGGACTAGCTTCACCCAATACGGCGGGCTTACGGCAAGAGCTTGAGTGCTGATGTAACCATCGCTGGTTGCCCCAGTGCTTGTGCGCTCCGTCATATTGAATCCCGCGCTTCCCGCGTAATAAAACATCTCTGCATTCGACGCTCCGGGGCTAAGCGTTTCGCGAATCATCACTCCCGCTTCTTGAGCCCCGCCGCCCTGCGCACTCACGACTCGCGCTACGATCGTTCCATCGCCTGCAAGAGGCTGGTATACAAAGTGTATGCCGTCCGCTGTGGTGACCAGCGTTCCCCCTCCCGCTCCATTCGCTGTAAACGTCCCATTCGACAAACTCGCGCTCCCGGTTATACCAACGGAACCTATGTCAATGTCTAGCCACTGGGATTCGAGTGGCTGTGACGTAACTTCTAGAATGACGGCGTTGCTGTCGTTCATCGCCGGCGCAACCGAGACCAGCAATGGCCCCGTGGTCGCGCCCGCAGGAACGGTGAAAAGAATGGATGTAGCGCTCCACGAATTAATCGTCACCGGCAAGTAGTTCAGCGTCACCAAACTGCCATTTTGTGTGGCACCAAAACCGGAACCTGTGATTAGTACCTCGCTCCCAATGGAAGCAGTCGTGGAAGAAATACTGGAAATCACCGGGGCAGGGGCCGCCGTCGAATTAACGGACACACTGTCAAAAGTGGCTGTGGCCAGCGACCCCGTATTTCGATTGCTCACATATAAGCCAACGTACACACTCTGCGCCATGCTGATCGTTTCCGTTGCCCCGACTTGCGTCCAGGTCACACCATTAAATGAGACATATCCACTGAATGTGTTGCCGCTTCGTACCAGCATCACCCAATAGGGTGGATTTGCGGAAACCCCTTGAGCGCTGATATAGCCATCGCTGGTGGCCCCTGTACTAGTGCGCTCTGTAAGATTGAATCCTGCCGAGGACGCGTAGTAAAACATTTGCGCATTTGACGCGCCTGGAGACAGGGTTTCTCGAATCATCACTCCTGCCTCTTGAGATCCGCCTCCCACTGCACTAACCACTCGCGCTACGATCGTCCCATCGCCTGAAAGTGGCTGGTATACAAAATTGACACCGTCAGTCGTCGTGGCCAGCGTTCCCCCGCCTGCTCCGTTCGCCGTGAACGTCCCGTTCCCAAAACTAGCACTTCCAGCAATTCCCACCGAACCTATATCGCCATCGGTCCAGCCGGAAGGAAGACTGGTGACCGTAAAAGAAAGGCTGTTTGCCGCGTTGCCGTTTACTGTAGCCGTAAACGGTCCCGTCGAAGCACCAGAGGGCACGCTCGTCACGATAGCGGTGTCAGTCCAGCTAGTGACCGCCGCCGTGGTTCCATTGAGTTTGAGCGTGCTTGTTCCCTGATTGGCCCCGAAACCTGCCCCCGTTAGAGTCACCGCTTCGCCTACCACTCCCGAAGTTGGCGACATACCGGTAATGCCCAGCGTTTCAATCACGGTAAAACCTATCCCGTTGCTAGCCACACCGGACGCTGAGACCACGACGCTTCCTGTCGTCGCTCCTGCTGGCACCGTTGTAATGATGCTCGTTGCGCTCCAACTTGTTGGAGTAGCGTCCGTTCCATTGAAACTTACAGTTCCAGTGCCCTCAGTCGAGCCAAAGTTCGTCCCTGTGATCGTTACCGAAGTTCCCACTACTCCTGAGGTCACGGAAAGACTGGTGATATTCGGTGCAGAGGCTACAGTAAACACCACAGCATTGCTCGACCCACCAGGCGTATTTACGACTACATTTCCTGTCGTAGCTCCGGATGGCACCGGAACGGCGATACTTGACGTACTCCAGCTCGTCGGTGTCGCCACGGTCCCATTGAAAGTCACTGATCCCGTGCCTTGTGTGGCACCAAAATTTGCCCCTGCAATTGCAACTTCAGCACCTATTGCACCTACGGTTGGTGAGACATTCGTAATACTGGGCGGCTGAACCACAGTGAAGTTGCTGCCGCCGCTGGCAACGCCGCCTGCTGCAGTCACTACCACATTGCCGGTCGTCGCCCCGCTTGGCACCGTAGCCGTAATGCTGCCCGCACCCCAGCTCGTAATGGTTGTTGCGCTCGTGCCATTGAAACTTACGCTGCCATTTCCTTGTGCAGGTCCGAAGTTCGATCCGGCAATCACTGTGGAGGAACCTACCGTCCCCGAATTCGGTGTCAGGGATATGATGCTGGGCGCGGCTGTCACTGTAAACGTAACGCCACTGCTGGCCACTCCTCCTGCCGCCGTCACTACCACACTCCCAGTCGTTGCACCTGTTGGCACCGTAGCCGTAATGCTCGATGCTCCCCAGCTTGTAATCGTCGTTGCGCCAGTACCGTTGAACGTCACACTGCCGTTCCCTTGTGACGGCCCAAAGTTCGATCCCGCGATGACAATGGACGATCCCACCGCTCCAGTATTGGGGGTCAAAGATGTAATGCTAGGTGCAGCTGTCACTGTGAATGTAACGCCACTGCTGGCTACTCCTCCTGCTGCTGTAACCACCACGCTGCCGGTCGTTGCACCTGTTGGCACTGTAGCCGTAATGCTCGATGCTCCCCAGCTTGTAATCGTTGTTGCGCTCGTGCCGTTGAACTTCACGCTGCCGTTCCCTTGTGACGGGCCAAAGTTCGATCCGGCAATGACAATGGACGATCCCACCGCTCCGGTATTGGGGGTCAAAGATGTAATGCTAGGTGCAGCTGTCACTGTGAATGTAACGCCGCTGCTGGCCACTCCTCCTGCCGCCGTCACCACCACGCTCCCTGTCGTTGCACCTGTCGGCACCGTGGCCGTGATGCTTGAAGCCCCCCAACTTGTAATCGTCGTTGCACTCGTGCCGTTGAACTTCACACTGCCGTTCCCTTGTGACGGCCCGAAATTAGACCCCGCAATCACAATCGACGATCCCACCGCACCAGTGTTGGGCGTCAACGATGTGATGCTCGGTGCGGCCGTCACTGTGAAAGTAACGCCGCTGCTGGCCACTCCTCCTGCCGCCGTCACCACCACGCTCCCTGTCGTCGCACCTGTTGGCACCGTGGCCGTAATACTCGATGCTCCCCAGCTTGTAATCGTTGTTGCGCTCGTGCCGTTGAACTTCACGGTGCCGTTCCCCTGCGACGGCCCGAAATTTGATCCCGCAATCACAATCGACGCCCCCACCGCCCCGGTATTGGGCGTCAGCGATGTGATGCTGGGTGCGGCTGTCACCGTAAACGTAACGCCACTGCTTGCTACTCCTCCTGCTGCTGTCACCACTACGCTGCCGGTCGTTGCACCCGTTGGGACCTTGGCGGTAATGCTGGTCGCTGCCCAACTCGTAATTGTTGTTGCGCTCGTACCGTTGAATTTCACACTGCCATTTCCTTGTGATGGGCCAAAGTTCGATCCCGCAATTACGATGGAGGATCCGACTGCTCCCGTATTGGGTGTCAGCGACGTAATGCTTGGCGCAGCCGTCACCGTGAAGTTGACTCCATTACTCGCTGTGCCGACAGTCACAACGACATTGCCGGTCGTCGCGCCTGTCGGGACCGTCGCTGTGATGCTCGACGCACCCCAGCTTGTGGTTGTCGCCGTCGTCCCATTGAACTTGACGGTGCTCATCCCCTTGGTCGACCCAAAGTTCGATCCAGCGATCACAATGGAGGACCCGACCGCGCCGGTATTGGGCGTCAGCGACGTAATGCTCGGCGTCGTCGCCTGTACACTGGCAGCGAAGAAAAACACCGAGGTCAACGCCAGCGCATGGCTCAACTTCCAGTTACGCATTCGCATAAAACCAACCTCCCAAGGATGAACAACCGGAGCGGACTGATCGAGTTTGGCCACAGTGGATGTTGTGAATGACCCAAGGCCATTATGGATTCGGGTACGTGAGAGTGATGGACTCAACGCCTAAGGCACGCGAGGATGTCAATCCACGCGAGGCGCTATCGTAGGTATGGGACTCCAAAACCTTGCCGTTCGAATCAGTGACGGACGTAATGAGCGACTGCGAGTTATAAGTAAAAGTCAGAGTCGTCAAATCTGGTTCCGTTACTTGCGACAAGCGTCCCTGTGTATCGTAGTTATAGGAGAGTGAAAGTCCGACGCTGGTCGAAACGCCTGTGACCAAGTAACTGGTAGGGCTTTGGTACGTGTAGGTGATGGTCCGTGAAGCGGGGTCAGTGACCGTCACCAGTCGATTCAAACCATCATAAGTCAGCTGCGTTGTATTTCCGTTCCGGTCAGTGATCGAGATAAGTGATCCGCTAGTCTTGCTGAAAATCCGTTGTTCTCCGTTCTGAAAGTTGATGGTCCAGTTGGTTGCGCCTTGCGACATGTTCGTTACTTGAAGAGTCGCACTGTTCGTATTCCCGCTGCCAGGGGCGCCGGCGGCTACCCACATTGGCCCTAGGTAGGCTAACGACAAGAAACTTCCATCACTTCGCGCATACTTGATGTAGTTGTCGCTTCCAAGGAATACGCGTTCTTCGTACGTCGAGCGCCAGTTTGGTCCGAACATTCCGACTTGCGATGCGGTCTGACTGAACGGCCATCTGCTGTTCCACGTCCTGACTAACGTCAATCCGCCACCCAAACCCGGTATACTCAAGTCCCGCTCGCGTATAAAAGTATTTCCCGTGGCTAAGTTGATCGGGTGCCCGCCCTCTGCCGGTGGACTCTGCGACCCTTGTTGTGCCGCAGCACAACTGGGGCATGCTTCGTAGGGAGCGAGCGGCGCTGCGCATGTGGGCGACGGCGCGAAGCAGATTTCAAGAATCGTGATTTCAGGAATGCAGGTAGCCCCAGGAATAGGTGGATCCCCGCAGACTGCGCAAAACTGATACGAACTGACGCAATTCTGTCCAGACTGCGCTGACGCATGCATACTAAATGCAAAGAAGCAAAGACCTACAGCAAGCACGCATACAAAAGTTTTCCAAGTCACAATTACCCTCCATCCAAAGAAAGAATCTCTTCAAAGAAAGACAACTCACCACACAAATCGAATAGTCCTTACACTGATTTTTCTGATGTGTACTAGCCGAACCATCAGAAGCAGGCAATAACCACACCAATAACGTCACGATCCCGAACAGGCGAGCGTTAGAATCGTGTATTCTTCACATGGTAGATGTCTCATACATTTATAACTACAGTTCGTCAATACCTCAGGACTCATAATTCTGTGAATAACCTGTGAAAAAAATTTTCCGGAGAGTTTTTAGCAGAGCGGCTGACCCGGCCGCATCAATGAATGAGACGGAGGAACTCCGTCATTCAACGATGTTAGCAAGTCGAGATGTTTAATTTATTTCCAGAGGACAATTTTGTGGAACCACTCCCGGGGGAAACCCAAGACCCTCGCGCAAAATCCGCTGACACCCACGACCACAGCTCTAAAGAAAGGCTCGTAAGTGCAGCAAGCAACCTAAGACTAGATCCCAAGCCACTTCCGGGCAGTTTAACTCATCTCGTTTCGGTCCTCACTCTATCAAGATTCGCAACCTCCCCGGATTTCTCTCAACCGATCGGCCGAACTACCGCAAGGCATTTTGTGCCGTTGAGAAACTTATGAGCAACATAAAGATATCTATAGTTGACACATGAACGCTCATGAGCTACTATTCCTATATTGTAGCTCTCCGGAGAGCCATCATGTCCTATCAATCAGACGAACGTCCAACAACCCTGGTTCGGCCCATTCCTCTTGTCCCGATTTATGCTTTCAGTTTTTTATCTGTTGTGACTGTGACCCTCAGCCTTAGATTTGGTCAATCGGCCCGCACGGCACTCTTGAGTGCCGGTTTTCTATTTGCAGTAATCGCAGTCGTTTGTTTTGCCCGGTTTTTGGTGGCAGCCGATGAGCTATTTAAAGACATCAATTATCGAGCGCTTATATTTGGATTTGTCAGTTCTCTCTCACTCGCTCTCGTGCTGGATTTTCTGCGCAGTCTCGGTGCCCACGTTCCGGTTGTTCCGATCTTCGGAGTTCCTCTCTCCATGATTATTTTGTGGACGGTTGGCTTAGTACTTGCTGCCGCCTGGCAGAGGACTATTGCAGAGCGTGAAGAATGAAGACGCGCCTGCGAGTGCTTCGAGCAGAGAAGGAATGGTCGCAAGCCGAACTTGCTATGCACGTGGGTGTATCGCGCGCCTGCATCAACTCCATCGAAACGGGCCGCTATGATCCGAGTCTTCCGCTCGCCTTTAAGATCTCTCGGGTTTTTGGCAAGAATGTCGAAGAGGTCTTCCTCTATCAAGATGGTACGCCAGCAAATTCCAGCAATTCCCAAACCTAACTGAGGCAGGGCGATGCACATCTACACATTCCTGTGGCTTCTCCGTTCGATCCGCTGCGACATTCGACGAAGGGTTTTCCTTCTTCGGCAATCTTGCGTACGTCGGTATCCCTCGTAGTAATTCCTTAGGAGTTGATTTCATGTCCCGAGGTTTTGAGAGTTTCGAGCTTGACGATTTTCGCGATTCCCAATGGCTGTCTGAACCCTCCGCCCACCGTCATGAATCAAGCCGAGGAAGAGGGAGCAGTTCGCAAACGGAGGCCAGCGTCAGAATAAAACTGGCCAAGCTCCGTGAAACCGAATATCAGTCTGACCAGCTCGATTGGCAAAGCCGCGAGCGACAAGATGCAAAGCCCTTGTCCCTCGATATCCAACAATCTGACCTTCTCTCGCAGCGCGAGCGCTCGGAAATCCGTGATCGCGACAGGAGCTATTCTCTCCGGCCATCGGAAATTCACGCCCTTACAGAAGTCGGCAAGTTTCGAGTACTGGCTGTCGAGGATCTCGCGCACCACGCCTACGCCGGTGATCGCTCACGACTGGACAGCGACCTTCGCAATCTTGTTCGTCAACGGCTTGTCGCACGACGAGACACGAGCGTACTCAAGAAGGAGTCCCGGCAGGTACTCACTGTGACAAAGGAAGGCAAACGCCTGATTCGTCGCCACGGCTTCGTGCTCGACGATCAAGCCATTTACTCGGGCTTTGTGAAACCCAAGGAAGCAGACCATGATGCCACCTTGTACCGCCTGTATCACAAGGCTGCCGACGAGATCGAACGCAAAGGTGGCAAGGTACTCCGGGTGCAGCTCGACTACGAACTTAAGGAAAAGCTCTATCGAAAACTTGGCCAGGCCCAAGCGCAAGGCGAGAGTCAAACTCAACGCAGTAAGGAAGCCTTTGCGCACCAGTTCCAGCTTCCGGTTGTTCACGGCAAAGTCAGTTTCCCCGATCTGCGGATCGAGTATGCCAACCAGGAAATGGAAATCTCACGTGTGGACCTGGAACTCGCTACGGGCCATTACCACGCTGGCCATCTAGCGGACAAGGCGCGCGCCGGCTTTCAAATTTACGCCCGGTCGGAAGACGCAGCTGGCCTGCGCCGCGTTCGCGACGACCGAGAGATCATGACAGCGATTCTGAGTTTGTGAGCCATGCACTTTCCTGAAACCAGCATCGAGAACCTCCGCGGCTTTGGGTACACCGAGGATGAAGCTCGTTTCCTGTATCTCGTGGCCACCCATTCTGGGTATTTCTCCACTCGCCAGTATTTGGCATTCACGGGAGCCAAAAGCGGCGATAAGAGCGTGGCCTTCATCCAGAAGGTGCTCGGAAAGGGACATGCCACAGCCCGTCTGCTGCTTCGGAACGGACGCGTCTACCATCTTTTCTCTCGCCTCGTGTATCGCGCCATAGGCCGCGAAAATCTCCGCAATCGCCGTGAGCATTCCGTCGAACATATGCGCGCGAAGTTGGCCATTCTTGATTTCGTCCTGGGGCATCTCGATTACCGGTATCTCGAAACCGAGACCGAGAAGGTCGACTATTTCTGCCGGAAACTCTCCATCGGTCGAGCGCTGCTTCCTTCTAAGCGGTACAAGGGATCGATCCGGGAAAAGACCACGGACCGTTATTTCGTTGACAAATTCCCACTGTTCTTCACCTCTGAGTCTCCGTCTTCTCCCCCTGTGGTTACGTTCAGTTTTGTCGATCCGGGGCTCCTCAGTCTCGCCAGTTTCGAGACGCATCTATTTGCGTACAGCGGTCTCTTTTCGGCTGTGCCGCAGCTCAATTTTGTGTACATCGCCACGAGTCTCAAGCACTTCGCAGCGGCTCGGGAGCTGTTTCTGGCAATGGCCCCACTTACCGCAAACCCTGACCCTGGCGTTGAAGGTTTGCGCTACTTCCATTACCGACACATGTGGGAGACCAAGCAGTATGGGCGGCTGAATGTGGAACAGATCGAATTCCTGAATGAAGCGAAGAAGCGATTCAATGATGCTCTGACGGACATTCGATATGAGCAATGGTTGAAGGGCCAAATCACGGCTGGGGATGTGAGCGAGGAGTTTCGCAGGTTGGCGCCGAGGCGGGAAGTATCGTTCCGCACGGAACTGGTGGATGGCCAAACGGCCCTATTTGAAGCGAGGGTTTCAAGCAAAAATCGCGAGCTTGGCGACCACGAGGTGACGGACAGCTCACAACCGACTTTCGGGTCAGCTTTCAAACCAGATTTCGAAGGGAATTCACGACAAGCTGAACAGAAGTAAGCAGATGCGCAAAGCGAAGGCAAAGAAATTGCACGCGGGCAAAACACTCGGATGGGCGGGAGCGACCCCACTTTTGACGGCTTTCATCCGCCCAAACCAAAGTGGGGTCGCTCCCGCCCGTCACGCAGGAAGCGTGACCATGTTTTGCCCACGTGCATACAGAGAAGCAATCGAATCTGATTGCAAAGTGTAAACAATCCTGAACACCAAAGAGGAGGGGACCGCGATGGCAGTTCTGAAAGCACCATTCAAACAACCGAAGACTACACCAATCCAACTTCGACTCGACGACCAAGCAAGAACGAATCTAGCGAGGTACGCAGAGTTCCTCGACAGCTCTCCGTCTTACGTCGTGTCCGAGGCATTAAAGCTGGTCTGTAGCAAGGACAAAGAATTCCAATCCTGGCTCACTGGCCAGAACAAAAACAATCACGAACCCATCACAAAGGGAGAAACGATTCAGCTAGAACTGAAGTAAAAGACTATGCACCGCCACCGCCAATTCGATATGCGTGAGAACCCAGCGTCCGACCGACGACATGGCTCACGCGCGTCAGCAGAAAATACTGTCGAAAGCACTTTCGCTATTGACGAAGGACAATTGCAACACCATCGCTCAATGGCTGCCCCAGGACAGTCATCCACTCCACATGCCGGTCCAAAGGGACCGGCCACAGGTGAAGAGGAGATAAGAGTTACTCACTGGAATGCGTTCAGGCTGCCATTGTTGCAATCAGATAGTCAATTCGAGCGATTGCTGCGAAGCGAAGAGGCTGCCAAACTGCTGGGCGACATCCACGTTAAAACGCTGCAACGTTACGCACGGCAGGGCAGACTCCCAGGATATCGGATTGGAGGACACTGGTACTTTCGCGCATCAGAGCTAGACGCATGGCTTCGTTCTCGGATAAATTCGTCATGCCATCCGTGCCGCTTAAATCAGGAGGAATCGGATGGAACATAAGCGGCAACGGGTTCAGTTTGGTTGGGTATGTTTGAAACCAAGAAAGAAAGGGCCAGACGTGTGGGTTCTGCGGTACCGCGAGAATCTGTCAAACGGAGTCTCGACAAGGCGGAGCGCAATCATCGGCACAGTTCAGAAATTCCCGAACGAGTCGCAAGCGCGCAAAGCTGCTCTGTCTTGGCTCTTCTCGATGAACGCAGAGATATATGACGGAACCACTGTTTCATTCGGTGCGGTCATGCGTCGGTATCTGGCGGAAGAGATTCCAGAGAGAAATTCAACCGCTTCGCGATACCGCTGCTGGCTAAAGAACCACGTTGAGCCGAAGTGGCGAGACTACTCCATGGAGCAAATCAAACCGTTGCTCGTTGAGGACTGGCTCAAGAAGCTCGACTTGGCACCGAAAAGTAAGTCTCATCTCAAAAACCTAATGCGTGTCCTTTTCAATGCGGCCATGCGATGGGATCTGATTCCGTATCAGCACAATCCCATGAGCTTAGTCCGTGTAAAGGACAGCTCGAAAAGACAACGGCAACCGAAGGCACTCTCAGTTGAAGAATTTCGGAAGCTGCTTGAACATGTTCCAGAGCCTTTTCGAACGATGTGCATTGTGGCGATGTGTTTGGGACTGCGGGTAAGCGAAATCCTTGGATTGAAGTGGAAAGACATCGATTGGGAAGGTTTGCGATTGGCAGTGCGGCAAGCCTACGTCTACGGACACGAGGGCGAGCTCAAAACACAAGCCTCTCAACGATGGATGCCTCTTGACAGGTTGCTGGCGGAGAAACTTCTGGAGCACAAAAAGAAGTTCGCTTCGCTCGCTAGTTGTGAGGCGTGGGTTTTCGCGAATCCAGAAACAGGACAACCGTATTGGCCGGGACGAATTCAAGAGAACTGGCTAGTCCCCGCGGCAGAAAAAGCGGGGATAGGCCGGATCGGCTGGCACACGTTCCGACACAGCCATTCAACGTTGCTTCATGCTCTCGGAGTCGATCTCAAGGTGCAGCAGGAACTCTTGCGACATGCAGATGTTCGAACCACTATGAACATCTACACCCAGGCTGTTCCTAGTGCTCTGCGAGAGGCGAACAGCAAAGTCGTTCGCTTAGTGCTTCCTGCGCGAGTCGCCTAGCGTTAATGGCCCCTTGTGGCCCCTCGAGAAGTTACAAGCTGTTATTTATGAAAGAGATGTTGGTAGGGGCGGTGGGGATCGAACCCACGACCTTCGGCTTAAAAGGCCGCTGCTCTACCACTGAGCTACGCCCCTAAACTAGTTATTCCGCGGTACTTTGTAGAACCTTATCCAGAAGTTACCGCAGCGCGGATTTAACCGCTGTCACATCAAGTACGCATTGCTTCAAACAAGGATACCACCGCGACTGGAACACACACCGTCCGGGATCGCCCACCTCTTGCACAACCCTGAGGGCGCTCACCGCTGCAACACTTACTGGGACGTATGTGGGTTCTTCGTCCGCGAGATGTTCCACGTACTACTCTGTCAGTCTATCATGTCCAGCGTTAGTACGTACGGGCTTGCCTCATGCCATCGGTTTCCGAGGCCCGACATCGGTTCTAAGCAAGTTAGTCTTTTGGGGTGTTCAGCGGCGAGGGCGGGAATGAGGCGAGCCAACCTCTACGAGCTCTTCCTCTTCAACATGCGCGGACACTGGCCCTGATGGAGCCAGCGCAACGGCTGGAGTTCGGCTGAGAGAATATAGGTATCCAAGAACGGCTACGGGGAAAAGCACAGTTGCTCCCTGCCAAACCGTGGAGCGCGAGAACGCGCCGCTAACAAGTCCCGCGAAAACCATGCCGCCCATGAAATAGGGGAATACGCACTCGTAGCAAATTCTTCCAACCTGTACCAATGACCTGCCTTCAACGAGCCCGATCACAGCAGAAACCAATGCCGTATTAAGAGGTAGATACAAGCAGCCCGCAAGAATCGCGAAAACGAGCGGCGAATTGGAAGCACTGAGTCCCAACAAAAAGTGCGCGCATTGAAACGCAGCGCTGGCGCTCAAGACCAATGCTGCCGCGCTAAAAGCGACCTGAACAAGCCTGGGCCGTTTGGCTGCCCAAAGCGATTGCACCAACGCAGCCACCAACGACATCGCCACCACTTCCGAAAAGCTGCAGCACAGCATGGCCAGAACCAGGAAAACAAAGTTCGGCGACATAGTGCTCTCGATGCCTGGAACGCGGAGCTTGAACGTCGAAGAAACGGCCGCGAAACCCAGCAGCACCAGAAACTGGACGAGGCTGGCGGAAGACCATGATGTCGCTGCGAGGGCCAGGACTGCGGCTCCAGTGCCTATTACCAGTGCGATGTAGACTTTAGCTTTTTGTGGCATCATTTATTCTCCGGTGATTCCTGAATGAGCCCGTACACCGGACTGGTCAGTTGCCCCAGACTACGGAGTTACCCCAAACAACAGAGTTACCCCAAACCACGGAGTTGCCCCAAACGACGGAGTTACCCCAAACAACGGAATTGCCCCAAACTACAGAATTACCCCATACAACCGAGTTGCCCCAAACAGTCGGGTTGGTCCACACCGTCCCCGGAGCACCGGTCACGGTTACGCTCCCATTGGCCGAGTTGTATACGGCTGTGGGAGACATCGCAGAACCCATAGTTGATGGAGCAAGATCCGTGTTGCTGAGAGCGGCCGCAGCGTCAACTGCGCCGGCGCCCACTGCAAACATGTCCTGTTCAATCGTATAACTTACACCGCTACCCAAATCTGTTGCTGTCGTGTATTGGCTGAAGTTTTTCCAGGCTGTCTTCATCAGGCGTGCTTTCACCTGGTCTGGGGTAAGCGAGGGGTTTTGTTGCACAAGCAGAGCTGCAACGCCGCTGACCACTGGCGTAGCCATGCTCGTCCCGCTCATGGTCATGTAGTTTGCGGTCCCGTACTGGGAACCGCAATTTGTCCCGGACGAATTGCAGGGGAATACGGCGAGTGACGGGTACTCAGTAATGAGCGTGGTATTTTGCGAGGCTAGCAGTGATACCACCGAATTGCCCGGCGCGACGAGATCCGGTTTCACAATGTGGTCAAACGTCGTCGGACCCTTCGAGCTGTAGCTCGTAATTGTCTGTGCCGCCTGCGTTCCCGAGCCGTGCGTGTTGGTGGCGCCAACGGTGATTACATAAGGATCGTTGCCGGGCGCGCCGATGGTAGCGTATCCCTGTGTGCCCGCACCGTTGTATTCACCCATGTTGCCTGCGGCGGCAACCACAACGATACCTGCTTGCCATGCCGATTCCACCGCTTGGCAGAGAGGATCGAGCGTGTAGCTTTCGAACACGCCGCGAGAGAGCGACAGATTAATCACGCGAATGTTGTACGTACTCTGGAGGGCGATAGCCTGCTGAATCGCAGCGATCACCGAGCTGTCGACGCTGGCTCCGGTGCCGTCCAGGACTCGCAGGCTGATGATGTTGGCTTCTGGCGCTATGCCGCGATATTGATTCGGGTAGGTCTGCAAACTGGTGGAATCGTAGGCATTTCCTGCGACGATACCCGACACATGCGTTCCGTGACCGTACGCGTCCGCTATCGAGGTATCACCCGGTACGAAACTCTGGTTGTAAACGACACGAGACGGGCTCGCATTTCCATCCGAATTCAGGTCATCTACGTAGCCGACGCCGCTGTCGATCACCGCAACACCTACACCTGCTCCATTCCAACCGTTGGAATAGGCGATGTCCGCATTAACGGCCGTGACGACGGGGTCCATCGCACCGCGCACCGTGCGGTTCGGCGAGATGTATGCCACATCGGAGTGGGCGGCTATGCTGCTCAGATTGGAACCTTGGACAGTCACCAGCTGGGCGTGAATCAGGGACAGGTCGGACTTGAGAGCTCCCCCATCGGCGGTGAGGTCGGAGGCTGCCCCGGACTTCTTAAACTGCACGATGACGTCAACTGGCTTTTGGGGGTCGATTCCTCGGAGATCGGGAGCGATCTTGGCAGCGATTTGGGCTTGGAGGTTCAACCCACCGATCGAGGCTCCGCCATTTGCGGGATCTTGTTGAGGAGCAGCCTGATTGCTGGGGGCTGCCGGGGTATTCGACGGCAAGACCGCGTAGCCGTTGGCTGAGGCGCTCGATTGCGCAGCAATCGCCCCTGTGCCGCTAAGCACGTTATAAGGATGAAACGTGGATCCGCCGTTCAGACCATGCCCGCTCGAGCCAGCGCCGTAACCCCCGCTCGCAGCCGACCCCAGAACGGGAGTCTGGTTGCGCGAAATATTGGCTGCTGTTTCAATGGCTTGCGGGTTTCCGTGCGGGAGGAAGACGTAGCTGGTCAGTCCCAGACCGGCGATCAACAGAGAAAAGGCGATGAGGGCACCCCACGTGGTCGTCTTGAGGGGTCCACCTTGCTTATTCTCTGAGTTTTTGTAAGGGCTGAGATCCATTTGTCTATCTCTCCTGGTAAAAGCTGGGTGCTAGGAGCCTGGCATCTGTTGCGTCGGTTGTTGCTCCCTAAGTTTTAGCGGTTGGACGTGAATCTCGTCGATAGTACGGGAGTGGGGCAGGCCTAGTACCAACGTGGGCACAGTTTGGTACTAATTTGGAACGGGAAGTCGGGAATCAGAGAGTTTTCGCCAGATCGGGGCAGTCCGCGCAAAGGTCAGATAGCAGGAGTGCCTGTGCATCCTTAGGGATGGCGAAATTGAGAGGAAGGCGGCTCTGCCGAGGGTTAATCTTGGGACAAAACGCCCCAGTCGTACTATGGGCATTCATCTTTCAATTACAGACACTATATGTACCAAAAGGGACCAATGGAAATCTCGGCTGCAGATCGTAAGAAAGCATGTCCACACAAAGCGTCAAAGAGAATAATGGTTCCTTGAACCCTGCTCTCCCTCCTGAAGTTATGAGCGTAGGTTCGAGCCTCACTGACATCCGGAAATCATGGCTTAGCAGCGTGTTTAGTCCGATTGCCGATAAATATCGCGAGACTCGGGCCACTCCCGCTCCGAAAAGGCAAAAGCAAAATCTCAGTTGGCCGGCGGCATCCTTTATCTTGTTGCAAGTGGTGGTCGGTCTCCCGCTATTACCCTACGCACTCTTACACTGGAATCCTGAGAACCAACTGCGGTTCGCTTGTTTTTTCGGAGTGGCTCTCGCCGCATCCCTGTTTAAGGTGCGCCTCCCGGGGATTGAGGCGACTATGTCCGCCAATTTCCTGTTCATCCTCGTGGGCATTTTGGATCTCTCTTACCCAGAGACCTTGCTTATGGGATGTTTCGGCGGGCTGGTCCAGTCGATTTGGCAATCAAAACCACGACCGCGTCTGACTCAGATTTTGTTCAATTTTGCGAATCTCTCCATTTCGATCACCGCGGCAAATCTTGTGTTTCATAGCAAAGCTGCTTCTCATCTAGGTCTGGGCTGGCCTTTGTTGCTCGTATCTGCTTCCACGACGTACTTCGCGATAAATACGATGTCCGTCTCTGGAATCATCGCCCTCACACAGAAGCGTAATCCTCTACTAGTGTGGAAAGAGTGCTACCTGTGGTCGTTTCCCTACTACTTGTTGGGCGCGATGATCGCTGGAGGCATAAGCCTCATCAATCGAGCGTTCGGTTGGCAATTCGCCATCCTAGTCCTGCCGCTCGTCTACTGGATGTACCGTTCTTACCGCATCTATCTGGACCGCTTGGAAGCGGAGAAGAAACACACTGAAGAGATTGCGGACCTCCACCTGCGAACGATTGAGGCCCTGTCCCTTGCCATCGAGGCAAAAGACCACAGTACGCACGATCATTTGCGTCGTGTTCAGACTTACGCGGTCCAACTCGGCAAGGACTTGGGCCTCACCGATGCGGAGCTAAACGCCCTGCGCGCCGCGTCCATGCTTCACGACATTGGCAAGCTGGCTGTTCCGGAACAAATCCTCTCTAAACCAGGACGCTTAACACCCGAAGAATTCGATCGAATGAAAATTCATCCCATCGTCGGTGCCGAAATCCTCGACCGCGTTCAATTCCCTTACCCAGTCGTTCCAATTGTTCGGTCGCACCACGAAAAGTGGGATGGAAGCGGGTACCCTTACGGATTGAAACGTGAAGCGATTCCTATCGGGGCACGCATCCTTTCTGTGGTGGATTGTTTTGACGCGCTCACTTCCGAACGTCCATACCGCCGTGCGATGTCCGCCGACGATGCCATGAAGCACCTGGTTTCAGAAATTGATACGAGCTTCGATCCACGAGTCGTCGCGGCCATAGAAAAGCGGTACGTCGAGTTGGAGCAAGGAGTGCGCCGGTCCGAAACCACAAAAAGTCCTTTCCCCACTGTGACCAACCCCAATCGATCTGTCGCTCCCTCGGCGGGGTTTGCTGATGTGCCGAACGCTGCCGAAGTGCGAGCCACTTCTTTTCTGGCTTCGATCGTCTCTGCCCGGCAGGAAGCGCAGCTGCTATTTGAACTGGCCCAGACGCTTGGCAATTCGTTGAGTTTGCGCGAGACCCTCTCGGTCGTGGCGATTCGATTGAAGGAAATGATTCCCTACGACTTAATCGTCTTCTATGTGTGCCAAGACCAAAAGCTGGTTCCCCGCTACGTCCATGGAGTCGACTACGATCTCTTCCGCACATTGGAGATGCCTATAGGTCAGGGGATTTCCGGTTGGGTCGCGCAGCACAAAAAACCCATCATCAATGGGGACCCCATGGCAGAATCGAAACATCTGGGCGACCCCACGCGCGTATCTGTCTTGCGATCCACACTCTCCATTCCACTCCAGGGAAGGGATGGCGTGGCTGGAGTCCTCACCTTGTATCTGAAAGAGAAACAGGCCTTCACGAAAGATCATCTGCGCATGCTTATGGCCGCCAGCTCGAAGCTCGGCCTGTCGGTGGAAAACTCCCTTCAATTCGAAAAAGCGCAGGACTCGGCAAGCACGGATTTCCTTACCGGCTTACCCAATGCCCGTTCCATTTGCGCGCATTTGGATAGCGAGTTGGCGCGCTCTGAGCGCAGCGGCCAGCCTCTGGCCGTCCTGCTCTGCGACCTCAATGGATTCAAAACCGTAAACGACAATTTCGGACATCTTGTCGGTAACAAACTTTTGGAAGAGATCGCCAGGAATTTCCGCACCGTTTGCCGCGAGTACGACCTCGTTGGACGTCTCGGCGGAGACGAATTCGTTTTGGTTCTCCCAGAGTTCACCACGACGACCGTCAAGGAACTGCTTCCCAGGATAGAAGTTGCCGTGGTGGAAGCCGGCCGGATCGTTTGTGGCAAGAAGGTTGTCACCGTCAGCGTCGGAGCGGCGTTCTATCCTCAAAATGGGGTGACCGCCGAAGAACTACTTTCCGAAGCCGATCACGCCATGTACGAAGCCAAGGAAAGCCATTACCGGGAAAAGGGCGTGCCAGCGGTTCCGCAACTGGTTGTTCCATCACAAGAATGAGGTTGGGACGAAATCGTTTCTCATTGCACTGCCGCCATGACTCAATGGATTTCAAAACTCGCGCAGAAACTCCTTCTGCTGACCGCCCTTGCGATTGTTGGCGCACTGCTTTGCGCCACTATGGTTCGCTTCGCTCCGGGGTACGGCGTCGACGAACGCGATCTTGATTTCCGGCTTTCTCAAGCCTCCCGCGATGCAATTCGAAACGAACAAAAATTGAATGGTGGAATCGTTCACTATTACGGCTCCTACATTGCTGGCCTGATTCACGGAAATTTGGGAACTTCAGCCTTCCTCCAGCGACCGGTTGCTGGACTTCTGAAAGAGCGGGCTCCGCTCACGGCCCGGGCAGTCGTCTTCGGCTTGGCCACCGCGTGGATGGCAGCTTCAGTTTTGTCCCTGCTGACCATACGCTTTCAAACTTGGATGCTGGAATATTCGGCCACCGCAATGACCGGACTGCTGATTGCCTTGCCCACCGCCGTTGTGGCTCTACTTTGTTTATATCTGCGCGCGCCCGTCTTCCTCGGGATAGCCGTCATCACGCTTCCAAAACTCTTCCGCTATCAGCACAATATCCTCTCTCAAGCTCACTCGCAGCCTTTTGTATTAGCGGCTCGCGCTCGCGGGGTCAGCAATAATCGCATTCTCATTCGCCATGTGATTCCCGTGGCTTGGCATCCTCTCATGGCTCTTCTCGGAGTTTCCGCAAGCATGGCCCTTGGCGCGGCAATCCCCATGGAAGCTCTTTCCGATTCTCCCGGCGTGGGACAATTGGCGTGGCTGGCGGCTATCAATCGCGACTTACCTTTGCTCACCAGCATCACGCTTTTCGTCACTCTCTTGACCGTAGGCGCAAACTTTCTTGCGGGCACGCTGCAAGAGGTGGAGTCGTGAACGCCCAAGGTATGCTTCGCCTGCTTTGCCGTGGCACCCTGCTCGTCATCTTCGCCGCAGGTCTATTTGCAGGGAGCTTCACCCATTACTCGTACGCACATCAGTTTCGTGAACTTCCCAATACCGCTCCCTCCGCAACGCATTTGCTGGGGACGGACGGACTGGGACGTGATCTCTTTACTCGTATCGTTTATGGAACTCGCGTTTCGTTGCTGCTGGCGCCTGCTGCGGCTCTCCTCGCAACCATCCTTGCCGTCGTCCTCGGTGGAGTTGCG